>Ga0123353_10000143_pt1 | contig 87624 bp, 60 predicted proteins | sample TergutLab28metaG_3_FD_92763 | JGI IMG/M metagenome (GOLD analysis project Ga0123353, IMG submission 92763) | Labiotermes labralis P3 segment gut microbial communities from Petit-Saut dam, French Guiana - Lab288 P3 | ecosystem: Host-associated > Arthropoda: Insects > Digestive system > Gut ...
GCGGGTGTTTCCGGCAGCGGCAAATCAAGCCTCATCGCCGATACGCTCGTACCGAAGTTGAAAGAGGTTTTGGCAAATAACGTCGTGGACGAATTCGGTTACAACAGCGAAGCGGAGGAAAATATCATTTTTTCCGAAGCAGCCATTACGGGGCATGAACATATCAAAAAATGCTTGATCATCGACCAAAAACCCATCGGGCGTACGCGCACGTCGCGCCCGGCTACGTATACGGGTATCTTCGACAAGGTGCGCAAGCTCTTCGCCGACTCCCCCGAGGCGGCGGCGTGCGGGTACGATATGGGCATGTTTTCCTTCAACGCCCAAGGCCAATGCCGAAAATGCAGGGGTGACGGCGTCATCCATTATCATGTGGGCTTCGGCAATTTCATCCACGTTGATTGCGAAGACTGCGGCGGCACGGGCTTTAACCCCGATGCCATGCGCATCAAGGTTGACGGAAAAAATATTAAAGACATCCTTGAAACAAGCGTTTCAAGCGCGGTGAAATATTTTAAGGATAAAAGTAAAGCGGCTCACCGTATGTTGCAAACCCTCGACCGCGTGGGCTTGGGCTACATGACGCTGGGGCAAAAAACGCCGACCATTTCCGGCGGCGAAGCGCAACGCATCAAGCTGGCGAAGGAACTGGGGAAATCCGGCAGCGGCCGTAATAACCTGTATATCTTGGACGAGCCGACCACGGGGCTATCCTTTTCCGACGCAGAAAAGTTAATCGCCTTGATGCAGGAGCTGGTAGACAATGGCAACACCGTCATCGTCACCGAACATGACCCGATTGTGCTGGCTAATTGCGATTACATCATCGAAATGGGGCCCGGCGGCGGAAGCGACGGCGGGTATGTGCTGGCGACGGGTACGCCCGAAGAATTGCGTCGTAATAAGGAATCCATCATCGGGCGGTTTTTGCAACCAACCCCAACGGGGGTGCGTATGTAATGAGTGGCGTAAACTTCACCTTTTTGTCACAATTGGATGATTATATAAAGATGAAGCAGTACCGCTTGGTTAACGCGGTGGTCGTTTATGAAAGCGATGAACTTGTCTATAAACGGTACTATAATAAATTTAACGACGATTCCGTAAACCATTTATGTTCCACTTGGAAGAGTATCCTTTCCCTTACGCTGGGGATTTGCTTGGATAAGGGGATTGTCAAGGACATCGACGAACCGATAAGCCGCTACCTTCCGCAATTCGCACAGAGCATCGACCCGCGGCACCGGTTGATTACGATCCGCCATTTGCTCACCATGTCGTCGGGCATCCACTTCGTGGGTGGGGTGCATTACCATTGCCCCATGCTTGAGCAGATGCGCCGTACCAAGGACTGGATCACGCACATCGCCGACGTGCAAATGACCGCAACGCCGGGTACAAGGTTCGTATATAAAGAGTGGGACGTAATCCTGCTTTCCGCGTTGATAGGAAAAGCGTGCGTCGGTTTGGCGTACAGCGTTGTATGGGAACACTTGTACAAGCCGCTGGGTATCGCCGGCGTGGAATGGCTGGCGCAAAATAAAGGAAACCTTAATTACAACGCCGACTTGGATAACGGGTTGCCCGAGGACGGCGGCGACAAAATGACCGCACTCAACATGGCGAAAATCGGGCGGTTAATGCTCAACGGCGGCATGTGGGACGGGCAACGCATCGTATCGGAAGACTATATAAAGGAATCCGTCATGCCGTCGAAAGCAAGTGCGGGATACGGTTTGTTATGGTGGCTCTCCGATAAAGGTTATCATGCGCGGGGCTTCGGCGGGCAGGAAATCAACGTCTACCCGGATAAAAACATCGTGGCGGTGGTACAAGCTACCGTCACGCCGTCAAGCAAATTTTATTCCGATATATGTGAAAACATCATTAGCACACACGAAACCTTTCCACATCAGGTTTCGCAACAAGGAGACACGTTATGATCACCATGAAGAACGTTTCAAAGACCTTCGGCGACAAGCCCGTCCTAACGGACGTCAACTTCCACGTAAAGCAAGGGGAAATCTTCGGCTTGCTAGGGCCGTCGGGCGCGGGCAAGACGACGATCATCAACATCCTCACCAAGCAAATCGAAGCCGACAGCGGCGAAATAAATGTCGAAGCCGCGCCGAAGGAACTGGGGATCATGCTCGACACCGGTGGGCTGTACCCCCATTTGAACAGCTTGGAAAACCTGGATTTGTACGCACGTATCTACGATTTGCCGAAAACTGTACCCATGGAAATCCTGCAAAAGGTCGGACTCGGGGACGACGCGAAGAAAGCCTCCAGCAAATTATCCCGAGGCATGAACCAACGGTTGGCGTTGGCGCGGGCAATCCTCTACGCGCCGAAGCTGCTCTTTTTGGACGAACCCACCAGCGCGCTGGACCCCGGCACTTCCAAGGGGATATGTAAATTATTGCGCAAACTTTGCGACGACGGCGCGACGATTTTCCTCACCACGCACAACATGGACGAGGCGTTAAAGCTCTGTGACCGCGTGGCGCTTTTGCATGAGGGCAAGATCGTGGAGCAGGGCGAACCTGTTGCGTTGTGCGGCCAATACAATGCCCTGCGCACCGTGCCCGACCTCGAGGCCGTATTTTTGCAACTCACGGGGGTGGAATTATGAAAAACACGAAGGCGATTTTTATCAAGCAAATCCGCAGCTTGATCAAAAGCCCTGCCATGATCGGACAGGGGATATTTTTTGCGGTGGTCGTGTTGGTGATGACCTTCCTCATGGGGCCGGAACGGGAATGTGACGTATGTATCCCCGCGTATGTATGCGAAACCTGTTTGCGGGAAAATCCCCTGCACAGCCTGCCGACCCCTACGATCGCCGGGTTATTTACCGTTATGTTCGTGGGGATGGCATTGATGAGTTCATCCTCGGGGTTGGTGCAGGAGGACAAAACCACCCACAACCTGCGTTTCATGACCATGGCGGGTATGAAGCCCTTCCAATATCTGGTGGGAACGGCATCGGCACTGTTTATCATGACGATACCCATACTCTTTTTGTTTGCCATGGTAGGGCGTTATTTCGGCGGGGATACCTTATGGTTCTTAATAATCGCCACTTCGGGCGCGATCGTATCGATCCTTTTCGGCATCGCGATGGGTTTATCCAAAGCACCCGGATTGGCTTACCCGATCAGCATGATCATCGGGTTCGGTCCCATGTTTTCTTCCTTTAATGAAAATTTGGCGCGTTGGATGCATTTTACCTACACACAACAAATCAATTTGGGTATTTACCATTTAGGTAAAGGCGAAGGCGGCAACCTACCGCGTATGTTTATGATCTTGGGCGTTTCAGCCGTCGTTATTTTACTGGCGTTCGTGTGGATGCACCGAAAGGGCGAGCTCCGATGGTAGACGAGCTGCGGAAACTCGTCACGGAAAGCGATAACATCGTATTCTTCGGCGGAGCGGGTGTGTCCACCGAAAGCGGCATCCCCGACTTCCGCAGCCGCGACGGGTTGTACAACCAACACTACGATTACCCGCCGGAAGTGATTCTTTCGCAGAGTTTCTTTATAGATAACCCGAAGGAGTTCTATCGTTTTTACAAGAATAAATTGATCAACGAACAAGTAAAACCCAACGCGGCGCACGTTGCGCTGTCATATTTGGAAAATACAGGCAAATTAAAAGCCGTCATCACGCAGAATATTGACGGCCTGCACCAAATGGCGGGGAGCGTAAACGTACTTGAACTGCACGGCTCGATCCACCGTAATTCCTGCATGGATTGCGCAAAGCCCTATGACATGGAAATCATAAAAACCGCCGAAATCCCCTACTGCGGATGCGGCGGTTTGATTAAACCCGACGTCGTGCTGTTTGAAGAGCAATTGGATAACCATGTATTGACGCAAGCGGTTAAATATATTTCGCAAGCAGATATGCTGATAATCGGCGGTACATCCCTGTCCGTATACCCCGCCGCCGGACTGGTTGACTATTACACGGGGAACAAGCTCGTGATGATCAACAACGGCGCGACACCGTATGACGGACGGGTAAATTTATTAATTCGCGACAGTATCGGCAAGGTTATGGGGTATCTATCAAATCCCTCATCGTATACAATCCCGCCGATTTAACCTGTATAAATCGGGCGGCCTTTAGCGCCCCCACGGCGAACACTTCTCTCGAATACGCAGCATGGGTTAGTTCTATAACCTCGTCATGCCCCGCGAATACCACGGTATGCTCGCCCGTAATCGTGCCGCCGCGCAGGGCGTGCAGGCCGATTTCATTTCGTTCGCGTTTGGCCTTGTGCGGGCTGCGGTCGTTGACGTATTTCATCCCGCCGCCGAGGGTTTGGTTGGCGGCTTCGGCCAATACGTATGCCGTGCCGGAGGGCGCGTCGAGTTTTTGGTTGTGGTGGCGCTCGATGATTTCGATGTCGAAGCCGGCGTCGTAAAGGAGCTTGGCGGCTTTTTCCAGCAAGTGGGAAAGCAGGTTTATCCCCAAGGATAAATTGGCGGAGACGAGGACGGGGATTTTTTCTGACGCCTTTTTTATTTTCTCCGTTACGTCGTCGGGTAAAGCCGTGGTGCATAGAATCATGGGGATTCGTTTTTCTACGCAATATTGCGTCGTTGCCAAAACCGCTTGTATTTCATGGGGCGACAAGCACACGATTACCACGTCCGCGAGGACGTTACATTCGCCGATTTCATTGAAAATCGGAAAATCGATTATATACGAACCCCCGCCCGTCAAAAACGTTTCATTCACACCCGCCGCAATTTCCGCTTCGCCGTTCTGCCCTGCCAGTTTACATATCGCGGAGCCCAATCGGCCGAAGCATCCGCACACGATAATCTTTGTCATATTAATCCGTAGTCCTTCATGGCTTGCTGTAACTGCGCAGTCAGCGCGTCCTCGGGCGCGACCAGCGGCGCGCGTAATCCACCCATTTTGAAGCCCATCAGGTTTAACGCGGTTTTTATTACGATGGGGTTCACGTCGGTAAAAAGGCAGCGCACGATGGGCAGGATGCCGAGCTGGATTTTGCGGCTGCCTGCCACGTCCCCCGCGTGTAATTTTATTACCAAGTCATGCACCTGCGCGGGCGCGATATTGGCAATCGTGGAGATTACGCCCTTACCGCCCAGCGAGAGTATCGGTACAATATAATCATCGTTGCCGGAATAAATATCGAGCGCGTCGCCGCAACGCTCGGCGATTTCCGCCACATGGCCGAAGTCGCCGGACGCTTCCTTCACGGCTGTGATGTTGGGTATCTTCGCCAGCTCCGCCATCGTTTTGGGCGTCATGTTCATGGCGGTGCGCGGGGGGATGTTGTACATAACGATCGGGACGTTTACGGCGGCGGCGATGCGCGTAAAATGCTCGATTAAACCGCGCTGGGAAGTCTTATTATAATAAGGCGTGGTGTACATGAGGGCATCCGCGCCGGCTTTGGTTAATTCCCTGCCGATTTCCTCGCAGTACGCCGTGTTGTTGCCGCCCGCCCCGGCAATAACGGGAACGTTACGTCCTTGGGCTTCACCGTATTTTTTGGCGGCGCTGACCGCTGTACGCACCACTTCGATGTGCTCGTCCTTGGAAAGCGTTGACAACTCGCCCGTTGTCCCGCAGGAAACGATCGCGTCCGTACCGTTTTCGATTTGGAATTTGATAAGTTTTTCATATTCTTCGGGATTAAACCGATTGCCGGCGTCGAAAGGCGTACAAACCGCCGCGCCGGAGCCGATGAAGATACTCATGGGAGTCCCCCTTTATTTTATGGAATTGACATATTACATGAATACGGCGATGATAGATAAAAGATACAAAAATGTCAAATTTTAACTTGTACCATAATTTGGGACAAGTTGCGGAAAGAGGCCGCCGTGGATTACATTGTTAACCATTATACGAACCGCGACGAACAAGCCCGCTTCGACCACAAGCACAATCTCGTCGAGTTCCTCACCACCATGCACTATATCGAAAAATACCTGACCCCCGGCGCCCGCGTACTGGAAGCCGGCGCGGGTACGGGACGCTACAGCCGCGCCATCGCCGATAAAGGCTATCAAGTAGAATCGGTTGAACTTGTACCGTATAACATCGAGGTGTTTAAGTCGTTACGCACATCCAAGCAAAACATTAATATTACGCAGGGCAACGCGCTGGATTTATACATGTTCGCGGACGATACCTTCGATATTACGCTGGTACTCGGCCCGCTGTACCACTTATACACGGAAGACGACAAACGGAAGTGCATCACCGAAGCCCTACGCGTGACGAAGCCCGGCGGCATCATCTTCGCGGCGTATGTCATCAGCGATTTAGCGCTTTTATATGACGGGATATTGCTTAACCGATGGGATACGTCAAACTATATGGCGTTGGGTAAAATCGACCCCCTAACCTTCACTTCCTCTAGTACGCCGGAGGATGTATTCGAGTTGGTGCGTAAGGAAGACATTGACCGCTTGATGGAACCTTTCGCGGTAAAGCGCCTGCACTATGTCGCCACAACTTTAATCAGTCGCGCCGTACGCGATACGCTTAGCAGCATAGACGATAAAACGTTTGATATGTACATGCGCCACCATTTCGCCATATGCGAACGCCCCGACATGGTGGGTATGACGAGCCACAGTTTGGATGTATTACGAAAAACTTGACAAAAATAAAATCGTATACATACAATGGCACAAAAGAGGGTGGTTTTCGATGCTTGATGACAAAAAAATCCAAGAATTGTATAACCCTTTAATTTTAGGGGATGATTTAATAGATAAAATTATTGAGGCACATAAAACTGTATTAAAAGTAGGGAAAACAAGTAATACCGAATATGCGATAACCATTTGTTGCGAAACAAACGCAACAAAAATCCATACCATTGGCAACCACAAAAGTGTAGCTTATTTGTGCGAACCCGATAAAAGTTATATTGTTATCCACAATCATCCAAACAATACGCCTTTTTCACCGCGCGACTTATTCAGTTTTTACAGCGGAATTCACCATAAGAGCTTAGGTGTACAATGTCACGACGGAACGGCATATATTATATCTAGGGGTACCCTTAACAACACCGCGATTTCATTCGATAAAATAAGTGAAGTGTTCGATAGGGTACGTGATGCACCCGAGTATATAAATTTAACCCTGCGGGAAAAAAGGGAAATTGCCATTTTTTTGATAGCCCGAAGACAGGGTTGGGTGTTTTTGAAAGGAGCGTTGATCTAGATGTCGGAAGACAGATTGGTTATCACGATTTTGGGCGGCGATGAAACAGACCAGCTTGAAGGCGAATCTGATGCCGCTTACGAAAGAAGGATGGCGTACCTGCGGGAAAAGCGCCGCCGTACCATGACGCAAGAAGAAAAAGACAACGTAGACGAAATCATGAAAGATATGGGTATCGTCGCCCATGAATTGGGTTATGCTTAAAATACACGCTATTATATGACGCAAGTGCCGGGAGGAACGGTTTCTCGGCACTTTTTCGTTTACATATTTCAATAAACGGAGCGATGTATGCAAATCCCTTCCCCTGTCCGGCACATCCTCACCACCCTCGAAGCCGCCGGGTTCGAAGCCTTTATCGTGGGCGGCTGCGTGCGCGATATGCTGCGCGGTATCGAGCCCAAGGATTGGGACGTTACGACCAATGCTTTGCCCCATCAAGTAAAATCCCTTTTCCCCCGTACCTTTGATACGGGGATTAAACACGGGACAATCACCGTTTTGCAAAACCGCCAACCCTTTGAGGTTACGACTTATCGCGTGGACGGCACTTATCTTGACGCTCGCCGCCCCGAATCGGTTACCTATACCGCTCACATCGAAGACGATCTGAGCCGCCGCGACTTTACCATGAACGCCATCGCGTATAATCCGGCATACGGCTTTGCCGATCCCTTCAACGGGCGGGAAGATATCGAGCAAAAAATCATCCGCTGCGTGGGCGACCCGGCGCACCGCTTCGGCGAGGACGCTTTGCGGATGTTGCGTGCCGTCCGTTTCGCGGGGACACTGGGCTTTACGATAGAAGCCGACACGTTAGACGCAATATCCGCGCAAAGAGAAAACCTAGCCCGAATCAGCGCGGAACGTGTGCGAGAGGAGCTTACCTGCCTGTTGTGCGGCGCGTATCCGCAAGCGATTACTTTGTTGGAAACCACGGGTCTTATGCCGCATGTATTGCAAAGCCGCACATACGAAGGCGACCTCGCGGAAACGATACGGCAAGTCGAAAAATCCCCCGCCGACGAACATTTGCGTTTATCACTCTTCTTTTCCCGCTTTGAATTTGTTGAAAAGGTACTCCGCGCGCTCCGTTTTGATAATAAATCAATTCAAGCAATAAGACTTTATGTACGCCTGCTCCCCGTTCCCATTCCCGCCGACCGCTATACGATAAAAAAATATTTATATCAAATGCCCGCCGCGTACGCGCAATTGTTTTTCGAAAATTTGCTCACCCTGCAGGAAATAACCCAAGTATCCGATCCCGCGCACATAACACAGCTCCGCCAAATCTCCCGCAGCATTCACGAAAACGACGAATGTTATACCCTGCGCGGCCTCGCCGTTAACGGTAAGGACCTCGCCGCCCTCGGTATTCCCCCGGGCAAAGCGATGGGTGATACGCTCAAATCCCTGCTCGACGCCGTTATGCGCGATCCAACGATAAATAAAAAAGAAATCCTTCTATCACGAATCTAAAAAATCCGCCGTCGGCATATTTCGCCATCGGCGGATTCTAAAATTTTAGTCAAACTTTTTCAAAAGTTCACATGGTGCGGGACGGAGTCCCATAATTTTAGTCTTATTATTTTTCCGGCCTCATCGTCGGGAACAAAATCACGTCCCGTATCGAGTGCGAATCCGTCAACAGCATCACGAACCGGTCTACCCCCATGCCGAATCCTCCCGTAGGGGGCATCCCGTACTCGATGGCTGTGAGGAAATCCTCATCCATCATGTTAGCTTCGTCGTCACCGGCTTGTCGCTGCGCTTCCTGATACATAAAACGCGCGCGCTGGTCGATGGGGTCGTTAAGCTCCGAATAGGCATTGCAAAATTCCCGTCCCACGATAAAAAGTTCGAACCGCTCGGTATAGTCGGGGTTATTTGGCTTTTTTTTCGTGAGGGGAGAAATTTCGAGCGGATGGTCCATGATAAACGTCGGCTGTATGATGTTTTTTTCCACGAATTTATCAAAGAACGCTTCAAGTATATGTCCTTTACTAAAATGCGGTTGTACTTCCACGCCCTTTTCCTTGGCGGCGGCACGGGCTTCTTCTAATGAATGAATCGAATGGAAGTCCACGCCCGCATACTGCTTAACAGCCTCCGCCATCGTTATCCGCGCGAAGGGCTTCGACAAGTCGATTTCATGCCCCTCGTAAGTAATGACCGCCGTACCCAGCACATTTTGCGCCACTTCACGGAACATATCCTCTGTCAATGCCATCATGCCGTGGTAATCTGTGTACGCTTCGTATAATTCAAGCATGGTAAATTCGGGGTTGTGCTTAAGGGAAATCCCTTCGTTTCGAAAGTTGCGCCCCATTTCATATACCCGATCGAAGCCGCCGACGATGAGCCGTTTAAGCGGCAATTCCAGCGCGATGCGCATGTACATTTCCATGTCCAACGTGTTGTGGTGGGTGAGGAACGGCCGCGCCGAGCCGCCCCCGGGGATGGTTTGCAGCACGGGGGTGTCCACTTCCAAATAGCCGCGGGCATCCAAAAACGACCGTATCGCCCGGACAATCGCCGTACGCTTTACGAACACGTCCCGTACCTCGGGGTTGACGATCAAGTCCAAGTAACGCTGGCGGTAACGGGCTTCCTTATCTTGCAAGCCGTGGTATTTTTCGGGCAAGACGTGCAGGCTCTTAACCAACAGCGTAATGCCGTCGGCCTTGACCGAAACTTCACCCTTGTTGGTACGGAAAACGATCCCTTCCACGCCCACGATGTCGCCGATGTCGTATTGCTTAAACGCGTCATAGGCTTCCTCGCCGATTTCCTCGCGTTTTACGTACACTTGGATGCGCCCGGCTTGGTCCTGTACGTCGATGAAGGACGCCTTACCCATCACGCGTTTGGTCATGAGCCGCCCGGCGATACCCACGGCTTGGTTCTCCATGGCTCCGAAATTGTCATGGATGGTTTGGCTGCGGGTCGTCACCTTGTACGTGGTATGGGCGAACGGGTCTTGTTTTGCGGCTTGTAATGCCTGCAGCTTGTCCAATCGGATACGCTGCTGCTCGTTAAGGTCTAATTGCATTTCCATAAAAAGCTCCTAAGCGGTTAAGCGATTTTAAGTATTTTGTACTTGATTACCCCATCCGGGGCTTCTACGGATATATTGTCGCCGACTTTTTTATCCAACAAAGCCATACCCAAGGGCGACTCGTTGGAAATACGCCCGCCGATGGGGTCAGCCTCGGTGGAACCGACGATTAAGTACTCGACTTCTTCATTAAATTCCTTATCCAGGATCGTCACTTTCCTGCCGATGGTAACGGCGTCCCCGTCAAGCTCATCCTCGTCGATAACTTCGGCGTTGCGCAGCATCTTTTCGATCAGTCCGATGCGTGCTTCGATTTCGGCTTGCTCTTCCTTGGCGGCGTCGTATTCCGCGTTTTCGGAAAGGTCGCCTTGGCTGCGGGCCTCCTTTATCTTGGCGGCTACGTCTTTACGGCGCACGACCTTCAATTCCTGCAGTTCGTCCTCCAGCCGTTTTAAACCTTCGTAAGTTAACATTGTTTTCTTTTCAGCCATTTTACTCATCCTTTCTGTTTGTTTCGAATGCTAATAAAAATAAAAGTCGGCGGAGTGAAAACTGCGCAGCAATTTTCGCGAACATCGCCCGACTTTGTAATTATGGTTTGCAACCGCCCGAATTATACGAAGGGTACATGGGATTGTCAATAACCCGTATCTGCGAAATCATATTTCAAAAAAAGGATTTTCCTCACTCGCGTCGAACTATATAGCGAGTAAAATTCAATTCGCTTCGCTTGTACATCTCCTTTAAAGGGTGTTAACATGCTCTATTCGGATGAAATAATCCGGGAAGTCCGCGCGCAAAACGATATCATTGACGTGGTAAGCACGTACGTGCCGTTGCGTATGCGCGGCGGTCGCCATTGGGGCTCGTGCCCGTTCCATCAGGAGAACACGCCGTCCTTTACCGTCAACAGTGACACGCAATTCTTTCATTGCTTCGGCTGCGGCGCGGGCGGCAATGTGATCACGTTTGTTATGAGAATCGAGCATATGGACTTTGTCGATGCGTTAAAATTGCTGGCCGACAGGGTCCATTTTATATTGCCCCAGCCCGGGGATTCCCGCGCGGAAAGGGTTAAGCACGCGGAAAAGGCAAAAGCCGCCGAATATAATAAAATTGCCGCGCGATTTTTCCACGAACAATTAAACGCCCAAAACCCCTTCGCCTCCGAGGCACGGGAATACCTGAAGGTGCGCGGCGTCAATGAAAAGGTGCAAACCCTCTTCGGCTTGGGTTTATCGCCCCCGGGGTGGGATAATTTGCTGCGGCATTTGACCGCGTCCTCTACGGGCGAAGCGCCCCCGACCCCCTCGGACTTACATAAAGCAGGACTGTTAAGCATGAGCCATAAAGAAGGCAACCGATATTACGACCGCTTCCGCGAACGGCTGATGTTCCCCATTATCGACCCTTCCAAGCGGGTGGTGGGTTTCGGCGGGCGTATCATGCGGGAATCGGCGGACGAAGCGAAGTACCTCAACTCACCCGAAACGAGCCTTTTTAATAAAAGCAGCCAATTGTACGCGCTTAATTTGGCAAGGAAAACACGTTCGACGGAATTGATTGTCGTGGAAGGGTATATGGACGTAATCGCATTGTTTAAAGCGGGCTTTACCAACGCGGTGGGTGTGCTGGGTACGGCGATTACCGCGCGCCACGTACAGTTATTGCGCCGCAACGGCTGCGCAACGGCGTTATTGTTATTGGATTCGGACAACGCGGGTACCGCCGCCGCGCTTAAGTCGATTCCCCTGTTATTGGAGGGCGGCCTGCGTGTGAAGGTATTGCAGGTACCCGACGCCAAAGACCCCGACGAATTCTTGCAAAATTACGGCGCGGAGCGGATGGGTAAACTGCTTGCGAACGCGCAGAGCCACATCGTTTTCCAAATAGGCTTGACGCAAAAAAAATACGACATGGACAAAACCGAGGACCGCATCCGTTTTACGGAGGAAGCGGCGTCCTTGCTGGCCCCCCTTTCATCGGAAATCGAAACCGACGCTTATGTGCAGGAGACTGCACGCGCATCGCACATCGCTCCGTCCGCCATCTTCGCAGAGGTAAAAAAGCAACGCGACAGGATAAACGCCGACGGGGGACAAGCCCCGCTTCGCCAATCCTTCCGCAATGTGCGCAAAGGCGCCGAGGACCCCGGCGTACGCGAGGCGCGGAGGCAATTGCTGTGCCTTGCCCTCACCCACCCGCCTGCCGCTCGCGCTTTGGCGGACAGCGGCTGCCTTTCCCCCGAGGAAATGGGTAACGACGTATTTTCGCAAATACTTGCCCTATCCTACCAAAATATTTTTCCCGCGCCCGCCGACATCGTTTCCCGTTTCGAAACGACCGAAGCGCAGCAACAGGCCGCTGAGGTTTTTACCAAGCCGATTACCTATTCCACGCTGTTGGAGATGGAAAAATCGTTAAATGAAATGGCCGTGATAATCAAACGCGCGTTTATCGACACCCAAATCGAGCTGTGCGGTTCCAAAAACGACTTGAATGCCGTAAATTCGCTGGTTTTAAGCAAGAAAAACCTGCAATCGCAGTATATAACCCTATCGAATGGTTAAAATAAAACATGTGCGTTGCACGAGAGGATGGGTTTCCGTTGAAGCCTTTTGAAGACCCCATGCTGATGAACCGCCTGCAGGAATTGGTGATTGTCGGCAAAAAGAACAAAAACACCCTCGACCATAAGGAGATTATGGAATTCCTGGGTGATATCGACCTTGACCCCGACCAAGTGGAAAAGGCTTACGAATGGTTGGAAAGCCAAGGCCTTGAACTTTCCAGCGGCATGATAACGGACGTGGAGAAGGAAAAGGAAATCGACCTCGCCGCCGTTGAAGGCGCGATCAACATCGACGACCACGTCCGCATGTACTTAAAGGAAATCGGCAAGGTACCGCTGTTGACCGCCGAAGAGGAAATCGACCTAGCCAAACGTATGGAAGCCGGCGACGAAAAAGCGAAGCAACGCTTGGCGGAAGCGAATCTGCGCCTTGTGGTAAGCATCGCCAAACGGTATGTGGGCCGCGGAATGCTCTTCCTTGACCTGATCCAGGAAGGTAACCTCGGTTTGATCAAAGCCGTGGAAAAATTCGACTATAAAAAAGGTTATAAATTCAGTACCTACGCCACTTGGTGGATACGCCAAGCCATCACCCGCGCCATCGACGACCAAGCACGCACCATTCGCATCCCCGTGCATATGGTGGAAACGATAAACAAACTGATCCGCGTTTCACGGCAATTATTACAGGAACTGGGCAGAGACCCCAGCCCCGACGAGCTCGCCAAGGAAATGCAAATGCCCGTGGAAAAGGTACGCGAGATATTAAAGATCGGGCAGGACCCCGTTTCCTTGGAAACACCCATCGGCGAGGAAGAGGACTCCCATCTCGGCGACTTTATCCCCGACGACGACATCCCCGCGCCGAGTGAAGCCGCGGCGTTTACCTTATTAAAGGAACAACTCTTCGACGTACTCGATACGCTGACCGACCGTGAGGAAAAGGTTTTGCGTTTGCGCTTCGGCCTGGACGACGGCCGCGCCCGTACGTTGGAAGAAGTGGGCAAGGAATTTAACGTAACGCGCGAGCGCATCCGTCAAATTGAGGCAAAAGCGCTGCGTAAGCTGCGACACCCCAGCCGCAGCAAAAAACTTAAGGATTATTTGGATTAAACGGAAAGGATATTAATATGAAGACTCCGTACCGACTGACGGAAAGCACCCCAAAGACCAACCTTTCGGCCCGTCTTGCGATGGTTTTATCCATGATAGGCGGCGACTGCGCGGTACTGGCCGATATCGGCACCGACCATGCCCAGCTTCCCGTTGCCGCCGTACATTTGAACATGGTGGTGCGCGCCATCGCTTGCGACATCGCGCCCGGCCCGCTGAGCCAAGCCGTGACGGGCATTTACAGTTCGAAGATGGGCGACCGAATCACCACGCGTTTGGGCGACGGGTTTGACCCGCTGGCTGAAGGCGAAGCGGACGTGGCGGTCATTGCGGGAATCGGCGGGTTAAATATCGTGGGTATCCTCGAAAGGGGCAGCGCGAAGGCAAAAACCGCCAAACGTTTGATTTTGCAGCCCCAAAGCGACACCATGAAGCTGCGCAAAAACCTGCATCGCTTGGGTTATTTTATCGCGAACGAACGTTTGGCACGCGAGGGTGACCGTTTTTATGTCATCCTGATGGTTACGCCATCCTCCGGCGTACCGCTTCCATGGACGGAGCGGGAATACAGCTTGGGCAGATACCTCACGAACGAAACGGATTGGAAGGATTACCTGTCCGCGGAAATAAAACGGCTGGAGAATTACATAACCTCCGGCGCGAACGGCGAAAAACGTGATGAATACGAGCAACGATTGGTTTGGTTGCGTGAAGCCATGGAAGAATAAAAACATTTTTGCCATTCTTAACACAGTATTTTTTTTCGCATCCTGCTTAAACTAGAATCGCAGCCCAATATGCTGCGATTCATTTATTTAAGGAGGATATCCAATATGAAGTATAGAAAAACATTGGCGGCTACGGCCCTCATCGGCTTGATGGCGATTACGGGTTGTTCCCGCGGCGCGTTTCCCGAAAACAACGAGGCCAATTATAACGGCGAACGCCTTGTGCGTTCCGTAACGCGCAACGCGGACGGATACACCGGTTACAACCGTAATATGCGTAATACGCGCGGTTTTACCCGCAACCTTAACCGCCAAACCGACCGCTATACCACCGATAACACGTACGGCTTAAACCAAAACCGCCACACCGGCGTACGCTCCAACAACCATTACAACCGCAGCACCCGCGGACTCAGAACGCACCGCTACGGCAGCCGTTACAACGACCGCTACGAAACCGGACGTATGGACCATACCTTCGGCTACGAAAACAGCAACTACGGTATGGAACTTAACCGTAATTACCTGAACACCCGCACCCACAGGGCTGACAGGAACAGCGTCGGCAACAGGACCGAAAACAGAGCCGAAAACAGGACCGAAAGCAGAATCGACAACAGAACCAACAACAGGACCGGTATCACCTTAAACGATAACCGTCAGCAAACCGTACCCGTAATCGCCGTAGACGACAACATGGAAGCCAACAGCCGCGTAGCGGAATTCTTCGCCGCGCGCCGCAACCGCACCAACGAAACCAACCCCAACCAACCCGACACCCAACCCATGCCCGCGCCCAACAAACCCGACACCCAACCTATGCCCGCACCCAACCAAAAACCCGACACACAACCCATGCCCGCACCCGGTAACGGAAATGAAACTACGCCCGATACGACCCCCGGCAACGGCACGCATAAGCCCGCAAAAGTACACCCGAACGCAAAACGCGCGATGAAGTAAGCAACGGATTATAATCAATCGATGCAAGATTGGGCTATTGGTTGTGCGCCAATAGCCTTTTCTTGTGTTTGCCCACCAAAGCCGGAAATATGTATTAACCGTTCAAAAAAAAATTTTATTAAATTTCATATGTGCGTGAAACTTCACAGACAAGGTATCAAAATGCGCGTAGAATTGGTTTTAAAGATTTTTATTAAATCATTAAAACCATAAAAGGAGCGTTTTAAAATGGTGAAAAGAAAAAATGCACCGGGTCGCAAACTGGCAATTTTACTTAGTTTGATTTTGGCATTGGGGCTGGTTACGCCCTTCGGCGTACGCGCGGATGATGTGCCGGATCCGGCGTTCAGCGTCGGAAGTCAAAGTTATAACAGTTTGGCGGACGCATTGGCGTCCGTTGGTGCGGGAGCAACGGCCACCCTTATCCAATTGAGGGATTATGAACGCACCGGTGAGGTGCTCATTGAAGGTGGCAGAAATGTAACCATCGACACAGGTCCCCACACACTGACAATCATACCGAGGGTTATCGCAGTTTTTGGCGGGGGTGGCGGATTTATCGTAAGGGGTGCATCTACTTTTACGGTAACGGCAACCGGCGTGGCAACCGCAGCGGCGTTACATTTTACGATAGATCAAAGCCAAATGAATGCAGTAACGGTTGAAAGTAATTCATCGGTTATTATTAACAACGGCATACGAATCCAAAGCCCGGCAAGTTGGTCAACAGCCGTTCGCGCTTCCGGTGACAGTACAGTTATAATTAACAACGGTATTGTGTTTGAAAATTCGGGAGGTTCAAATATTACTGCGGTTCGAACCCTTGGTTCCGCCAATGTTACCGTTCATGGCGGTATAGCATTTCATTCATCGGGATCGTCTGCAGGAGGCGTAGATGCGCAAGGTGAAAGTGAAGTCGTAATTTATAACGACATTGAATTTATAAATACAGGAAGTTCAAGCAAGGCGGTTCAAACTTATAATTCCGCCAATGTTACCGTGCAAGGCGGTATAATATTTAATTCACCAGGAGAATCGTTTGCAAGAGGCGTGGATGCGCAAGATCAAAGCAAGGTTACGGTTCACGGAGGCGTCACTTTAAATAATACCGGTACTGCAGCCGGTGGTGTTCATGCTTCCGGTGAAAGTGAAGTTAAAATCCATAACGGTATTGTATTTGAAAACGCGGGAAATCAAGCTACAGCGGTTCAAACCTTTGATTCTGCCGATGTTACCGTGCAAGGCGGTATTTTATTTAATTCACACGGAACGTTTGCACGGGGAATAGATGCTTATGATAAAAGTGAAGTTGAAATTTTTGGAGGCATCACTATAAATAATATCGGTAATGCGTCCAGGGGTGTAAGCGCGAGTCATGACACAAAAATTACTGTACACGACGGTATAATTATTAACCGGGCAACCGGTAGTATAGACGGTGTTAGTGCCAATAGGGGAACTATAAATAATATCCCGGATAGCGGTGGAAGTAACGTTGTTATCCACGGAGGCATCAGCATAAACCATGCCGACAATGCAGAAGCCGGAGCTATTAACGGTATCATCGCCGGCGCAAACAGTAATATAACGGTAAACGGAGATATAAATATATCGAGTGATATAGAAAGTTCGTTTGTTACCCGTGGTGTAGCAATCGGAGCAGAATCGGTGGGATCCGTTGCCGGTACAAGTACAGTATCAGTTAACGGTGATGTTAATGTTAACACAAACGTTGGTCATAATAGAGGTATTGATGCTTCCGCAATAAACAGCTCGGTAATCATAAACGGCGATGTATCCGTTTCCGGACGAGGTCAATCAGGCAGCGGGGTGGAAGTTTCGAATGGCGGGACGGTTACGGTCATGGGCAACGTTACGTATACCGTTGATTTTGTTGCGAATGATGCCTTTGGTATAAATTGGGGGGGAGCTTCCGCTGTCAGAGTACAGTCAAGCGGCGGCAACGTTCACGTAGACGGCGATGTAAAAATGATCGTTACCCATGAGGAAGAAGTGAACAGCACCGCCATACGTGCAAACGGTGCTAATGCGGAAGTTCATATAACCGGCGATGTATATATCAATACCATCGGTATTAAAGGGTTGACCGGAAATTTTGCCGTTTCTTTAGGCTCTCAAGCCCAAGTAACGGTTGGATCAATAAGAACTCCTCCAAACAGTAATGCGCCTGCATTTAATATAAGCGGCGGTTCAAGATTGACCGTAACCCAAGAGATGTTTAATCATGATTTCAGCCGTATTTGGGGAGCTAACTCCGGGATTACCATCCAAGAAGGTGCAACATTCACAAACGACGGAAGAATTGAAATAGCTTCTGGGAGCTCGTTCAATATAAACGGTCGTTTGATAAACAATTCATTAATTACGATTGGTGCGCCAAATGGTACATTTATCCGGGGCGAGCATGGAACCATTACGAACACCGGTTATATTATCATTTCAAGTGTTTCCACTTTGCCACTGCCGCCAGCCGTCACCAATATTGACGATAGATTTATTATTAACCCACAAGGGGGTACGCTGACTATTGGGGGTGTTAATTTTACAAGCACCCTTATCTTGTTATCTGGGAAAAATCACCCGATTTATGACCTTTCCGATGTACCCGTAATTACGCGGCAGGGTTTCGATTTTATGGGATGGTTTACAAGCCCGCATTTAAATACTTGGCAAGACACGCAAGAAATAACAAAAACGGCGCAGCTTGGCGTATTGGATGCCCATGAAAATAATAGTTTCATTTTCGCACAATGGGATGGACATAACTTTAACCTTACCGTTAACGGCAGCTTTGCGCCCGAATCAGGAGCCGGTGAAGTAAAAGCAGGAACATTTCGTACCATCCATGCGGGAGAACGCGACGGATATACCTTCGCCGGGTGGACGGCTACCCCGTGGGCATCGTTCCAAAATGCTAATAATCCGACAACAGGTGTTTTTATGCCCGGCAGTGATGTAACCGTAACGGCCAATTGGACATCGACAGGACCGGTTGGTACCGTCATAAACATCGCGGCAATCGGCGGTGTAACCGCACCCGTCGCGGGCCAAGTACCCGTTACCGTGATAACCGAAACCGATCAATTTACGGGTACGGTTACATGGAACGGCAGCCCTGCATCATTTGCACATGGCACAGCTTATACGGCGACCATAACCCTCACCCCGAAAACGGGCTTTACACTCAACGGCGTGGCAGCCGATTTCTTCACCGTTTCGGGAGCGACAACGGTTTCAAATCCCGCCAACAGCGGCGTTGTAACCGCCGTGTTCCCCTCTACGGCGGCGCAGACTTATCTTGTCACCGTATCAAGCACAGGAACGGGTGCAACGAGCGGCGGTAACTTCGAACAGGGTGCCACGGTCAGCATTTCCGCAGGTACACCGCCGAACGGCTACCAATTCGTTAACTGGACGGCAAGCCCCGCCGTTTCCTTCGCAGATGATACAAACCCAAGTACAACATTTAACATGATCGGGCAAGCCGTAACGGTTACGGCAAACTTTGAACCGATACCACCCACGGTAACGGGCGTAACCGTCTATCCGCAAACGGTTGAAGTGGAAATCGGCGAAAAATTCCAATTCAGCGCAACGGTACAAGGTACAAACAACCCTTCCCAAACGGTTACATGGGGTGTTGAAGGCGGCGACGGTTCTTCAAGCATAAATGAAACCGGTGAGTTAACCGTCGGTCCTACGGAAGCAGACGGTGTAGAATTGACCGTAACCGCAACGTCAACGGCGAATACGGGTGTTTATGGCACGGCAACCGTAACGGTAACAGATACCCCGCCCACGGTAACGGTTGACTCCGTAACCGTAACACCGCCAACGATAACCCTTGACCGCGGCGGCTATCATACATTCAGCGCAACGGTATACGGTACGAACGCACCGCAAGGCGTAACGTGGTCACTCAACAACACGGCGGGCGGTTCTTCGATTAACGCTAACGGCGATTTGACAATCGGAGCGAATGAAACGGCAACCGCGCTGACGGTTACGGCAACGTCAACCCATACAGCAAGCGTATACGGGACGGCAACCGTAACGGTATTGCAACCCGTGGTAAACGCGCAAACACCCTATATCACCGCACAGCCGCAAGGTGCGGTATATACGCAAAACGATAACGCGGTACCCCTGACGGTAACGGCAAGCGTAACGGATGGCGGTTTATTAAGCTATCAATGGTACAGCAACACGGTAAACAGCACGTCGGACGGTACGCCCGTCGGTACAAGCGGCGCGTCATTTACCCCGCCGACAACGGAAGCCGGAACACTGTATTACTTTGTCGTAATCACGAACACCAACGACAACGTAAACGGAACGTTAACCGCGGCGGTGACAAGCAACGTTGTTGCCGTAACCGTAAACGAAATGATTGTCCCGATTGTTTATGCCGTAACCTACAACGCCAACGGCGGCACGGGAACCATGACGGCCGGTTCGGTTAACCAAGGCGCGGATTTTACAATCGCGGCCAATACCTTCACCCGTGCGGGTCATACATTCGCGGGATGGAACACGCAAGCCGGCGGCAACGGCACAGCTTATGCCGCAGGCGCGACGATTAATAACGTTATGGCGGCCATAACACTGTACGCCCAATGGACGGCAGACCCCGAACCTTCGCCTTCACCCGAACCGCCGCCAACTTCACCGCCGCCACCCCCACCCGAACCAACCCCCACACCAACTCCTGCACCAACTCCTACAACCGAACCCACTCCGGCACCCACACCCACACCACCCCCCGCCGAGGTGACCATTTCCGATGATGCCATCGAAGCCATTACCGAAGCCGCCGAAATCACCACCAACCAAATAACCGGCGCCGTAACGGTAGAGATCGAATTAACCGAGGAAATCACCGAAGCCATTGAAGCCGCCGTGGAAGCCGCGCTCGAAGCCGTGCTGGACCTGAACACCTACCTCGCAGCCGCCCGCGAAGCACGCGAAGCCGCCGTCGAAGCCGGTGAGGAATACGAGGAAACCGATGCCCCCGAATTTATTACCGTTGTCCTCAACATCACGGAAATGTTCGCAGACCTCGTAGACGATATCGATACCCTCACGACCGTATCCCTGCCGGTCCAAATGTTCGAAACCATCGCCGAAGCGGAAGAGATCGGCTTGGAACTGGCCATGCCCGCCGGTACCATCACCTTCAACCCCGCCGCGATGGCCAGCACCGTAGCTTCGGCAGGTTTGTCCCAATGCACGCACATTTCCGCTACGATGGAAACGTTGCAAATGCACGATGTCCCCGTGGAACAACGCCGTAACGTAAGCGGCAGCGAAACGATCGTACGCGTGGCGTTTATGGCCGGCGAAGAGCCCATCCGTAACTTCGACGGTTATATCTCCGTTACCGTACCCTATCCCGGTCCGTTCCCCGCGGCGGTATGGATGCTGACAGACAACGGGGAACTCCGCCGTATGCCCGCTACCTACTGCGAAGAAAGCCAAACCGTAACGTTCCGCTCCAACAGCTTCTCGCTGTTTATCATCGACGCGGCACCCGCCGCCACCGAAGCGGTATACGCGCGCGGCTTACTCATGAGTTTCACTTTGGGCAGCCCCTTCTTCACCCTGCGCGGCGTAATGTATGAAAGCGAAGTCGCCCCCTACGCCGCAGCCGGCCGTACGATGGTACCCCTGCGCGTGATCGTGGAAGCCTTGGGCTCCGAAATTGAATGGGTACGCGCCACGCAGTCGGTGATTATCCGCCATGAGGGCAGGACGTTGGAATTATTCCTCGACGTACCGCTGTATGACGATAACGGTATCTACATGGGCACCCCCATCGCCATCAACGGGCGCACATTGGTCCCCTTGCGTTATGTAATGGAAGTTCTGCTTGACGACCCCGACGCCGTGGATTGGGACAGAACCAACCAACAGATCAATATTTTTGAAATGATATTCAAGGAAGAAGAAGAATAACAATTTTGTTTTAATCCGCTCCGCAACATGAACCCCCGCGTGTTATATTGTGCTCGCGGGGGTTTTTTATCCTTGCGGGATTGGAATGGATTGTATTATATTGCATCCATCGTGTATCGAAGGGGAGACGGATATGAAATATGTATGGTTTAACGCAAAGGATACCTCGCGCAGTCCGTACGCGGCTTTTCGCAAAGATTTTCGTGTTAACGACACATCAAGCATAAAAAAAGCGGTATTTAACGTCTTTGCCGATACCGTATACGCGCTGTACGTAAACGGTGCTTTCGTCGGCTTCGGGCCGGTACGGTTCGACCCGCGCTTCCCCCAATACGATATTTATGATTTAACGGGCTTATTACAAAACGGGAAAAACGCGATCGCCGTGCTTGTTAATTTCCACGGGCACAAAGTTTTTAAGAGCATCCCCGCGCAAGCCGCGATGGTTGCTTGGGGGACGGTCGAATGCGGCGGCGAAGTGATCGACCTAAGCACGGGTAACGAAGCCGCGCCGTGGAAATGCAGGCAACATTTATCATACACCCGCTACACGCCGAAATTGAGCTTCGCCCTGGATGCGCAAGCCTTCTATGATCAAAAGCAATTCGACGAAGGCTGGACGCAAACGGATTACGACGACGGCGATTGGCCGAACGCGGTCGTATGTGATGACCAACACGCTTTCGGCCCGCTGACCCCGCGTGAAATCCCTTTTATGGCGTTGACGCCGGAAGCGCCCGCTTCCGTTTGCATTACGCCCCTACGTAAAACGGAACGCCTGTATTCCTTCGGGTATGCGCCGCCTATCGGGTATGATACCGCGTTCGATGAACAAAAGGGCTACGACCGCACGTTGTATTGGACGGTACGTATCCATTCCCCGCGTGCGCAAACCGTGACGGCGGGTGTGTTGTACGAAGAATTATGGCTTAACGGCGAACCCTGCCGAACGTTGCAGGACTCCTTCAAACCCTTGCGCTTTAACGCCGCGCTTGCGTTAAACGAAGGCGATAACCAACTTTTCGCGCGGGTCGGGTTGTCGGGTGATATATATGAAGGTTACCTCGCCTTGCCCGGCGATTGCGGGTTGGTATTGCAACCCTTCCGATATCTGCCGTTGCAAACGCACGAAGCGGCGGAAAAATTACGCGCGTATGAATTACCGTTTTCGGAGGATTTTGACGGATGGCTAACGGCCGATCCCGCAAGCCCAGCGCAAAGCCCCTGCCGCGAGGTCAGTTGGGACGACTACGCCCCTATAACGGAAACCTTGCACCCCAACGGGTTAAACGGTTTTACCGTACGTAAGGACCCCTACCCCGACGGCTTTGCGCTGACGATCAAAATGGAAACGATGCGCCTTGTTTTCCCCCGTATTATATTGTCGGGTGTGGAGGGCGCGACCGTCGATTTCCTCTACGGCGACCGCTTGCACGAAGACGGCCGGCACATACGTTCCTTATCATGGGTGCCGCTGGGTGACCGTGCGGTATGCGCACGGGATACGATCGAATGGCAGCCTATCCAACCGAGGGGCTTTAAATACCTGAACATCACCGTACGCAATACGAAACGCGATATTTTAATCAATAAAATCGATTTTTTAAATGCGCAATATCCCGTAAAGCGCGTCGGTACGTTCGAATGTTCCGATCCTCTGCTTAACCGAATATGGGAAATGGGGGCCGTTACGCAAGCCATCGATATGGAGGACGCCTATGTGGATTGCGTGGACCGTGAACGCGGACTTTATGCCTTGGACGCGCTTATCCAATACAAGGTCAACCTCGCTTGCTTCGGCGACCACGCCCTCATGAAGCGGACGCTTGAGCTCTACGGCCAAAGCACCCATCCCATCGGCCTGTTCCGCTGTTTGTACCCCAACACGGGGGATTATGTCCTGCCCGATTTTTGTCTGTATGTCGTTAATGCCTTCCACGCTTATTTTAAGCAAACGAATGACACGGCATTCATCGCAAAGCATTGGCCGTCGATCATAAAAAACCTCCGCGTATTCCATCGGTTATCCGACGAGCGGGAAGATAAACTCCTGTGCGCGGACAAACCCGCGGGCGATTGGCCGCGCGACCCGCAGGACAACCGCACGGGTTTCCTCGGCGACGGCGAACGCACCGACAATACGGGGATTAATTGCTTATTCTCTTGTTTATACCTCATCACCCTGCGTCAAGCGTTGGAAATGGCGGACGCCGATGACGCAAGCGATTTGGCGCGGAGGGTCTCCTTGTTGGAAGCGTCCGTCCCCCGCGCGTTTTGGAACGAGGAAAAAGGCCTCTTCGCCGATAATACCGACCATCAACGTTTTTCACCCCACGCATCCTTGTCCGCCGTCAACGCCGGCATCGTTACCGACGAAATGCGTGAACGCTTGCGTAAAACCCTTCCCCCCATGCTCACCCCTTTCTTTAAAAACGGATATGACCACACCGAGGGTACCCTCTTCGAAACGTCGAGCGGATATTATTTTATCAACGGCCTTTATAAATTGGGACTTGATCATGAAGCGGAGCGTATTATCAAAGAAGGCTGGGGGTATTTCCTCGCCAAGGGGTTGACGACCACGCCCGAACACTTTGATATGATACACAGCCAATGCCACGCGTGGGCCGCGCATCCGACATATTTCCTGTCGCGTTATGTACTGGGTGCGGATGCCGATGCGGACACCGTAAGAATAGACCCGCAACCCGGCAACGTAACATGGGCGAGGGGCACATTCCCCCATCCCAAGGGATTGGTTGAAATCAAATGGCGCAAGGAAAACGGACGGGTTGTGTTTGATTGACGGATTGCGGGTTTGACGGTTGCGGTATTCCCACCGTTTTCTATTGCCAACCCCCGAGAATCATTGCATAATGTATGGGCGGAGGTGTCTATGCCCGATTATATGGAAACGCAATTGTCGATTTTACTCGAAGGATTAATCAATAAGGAGAAAGCGCTGACCGAAATCGTTAACATTACCGACAACCAACGCACCGTCATCGAAAGCGGACTGACCCCGACGGAAGTGCGTGTCTTTTTGACGGAAATGAATAAGGAAAAGCAACAGTTCATCGATCGGGTAAAGGGCTGCGACACATTGTTTGAAGCTATGCTGAAGGATATCGGGGCGGAACTGGACGCACGCCAGCATATGTACAAGCCGCAGGTGGCCGAATTGCAAAAATACATACGTCGGGTTATGGACCTTGACGTTAAGATACGTTTGCAAGAGGAAGATAACAATAACGTCCTTAATGAACAAACCCCGCCGCCGCCATCCGTACAGCAAAATCTCAAACCCAAACCCAAGCTCCTGCCCCCCGACAACGCGCGGGTGATCAAGGCATACGAGGTGGAGCGTAAGTTTAGGGGATAAACGGAGGATTAAATGGACTATTCATATTTCGGAAACAAACGGCGGCGCAGGCAGCTTAATTCGCAGACCACCCGCGTAAGGAATAAGATCTCACTCCTTGTCCTGCGGATCGTGCTGGCCGTAACCTTGGTCGGCGGGTTTGCCGTGACGGCGATGGGTTTCGGGTTGTACCGCGGTATTATCATGGCCGCGCCCGAAATGCATTGGGACGACGTCAGCGCCGGCACCGAATCTTCCGTTATCATATGCGGCCATACGGGCGAGGAGCTCCACCGACTGCACGGCGGGGAAAACCGCACCTTCGTATCGCTCGACTATATCTCCCCCCATATGGTTAACGCCATCGTCGCCATCGAGGACGAACGTTTTTGGCAGCATAACGGTATCGACATACGCGGCATAGGCCGCGCTTTGCACAACGCGTTAACCACGGACGGCGACACGCAAGGCGCAAGCACGATCACGCAGCAGCTGATTAAAAATACCTTCGGGTTCTTCGAAGGGGAACTCGTATGGAAGCTGCAGGAGCAGTGGATGGCCGTGCAAATGGAGCGTGAGCTGACCGAAATCTTCGGGTGCCGTATATTAGCCAAGGAATATATCATCGAAATGTATTTGAATGAAATTAACCTGGGCCGTCAGAATTACGGCGTGCAAGCCGCCGCCATGTTCTATTTCGGCGTGGACGCCATCGACTTGACGATTGCGCAATCCGCCGTCATCGCCGCCATCACGCAAAATCCTTCCCGCTTCCCGCCCGACCTGCACCCCGAACGCAATTGGGGACGCGCCCAAGACGTATTAAACAACATGCTTCGGCTGGGTTTCATCACCGAGGAGGAACACTTCGAAGCGATGACCACGGACGTATACGCCACCATGGTACGCGACGGCTCCACCATGGCGGTCGTCTCCACCATGAGCTGCTTCCACGACGCGCTTGTGGCGCAGGTACGCGATGACCTGATGGCGTTATACGGATGGTCCGCCATGCAGGCCCTGCGTGAAATCTATACCGGCGGGTTGCGTATCTATTCCGTGCAAAATATGAAAATGCAGGAAATCGTGGATAATCATTTTCTTAACGGGGAAAACTTTCCCCAGCAGGATTTTCGTATCCACATCGAGTTCAACCTGACCGTACGCGACACGCTTTCGGGTTTCGTCACCCATTTCCAGCGTCAATTCCTCGCCGGCAGCTTTGAGGAGCTGGAGGAATTTAAGGATATGGTACGCCGTGAAGTCACCGGGGACTTCGACGAAATTACGCGCGAACGCCAAATCATCACCCTCCAACCCCAAGCCGCCTTCGTGCTGATCGACCATCATACGGGTCATGTAATGGCTTTACGCGGTATCCGCGGCGAAAAGCAAGCGAGCCGCGTGTTTTGCCGCGCCACGCAAGCCACCCGCCAGCCCGGCAGCCAAATGAAGCCGCTCGCGACCTTCCTCCCCGCTTTTGACTTGGGACTGTTAACGACCTCTACGGTTGTTGAGGACCTTCCTTTGCTTATCGAGGACCGTTACGGCATCAACGAACCGCACCGCATCAGGAACTGGTATACGAATCCCCCCTTCGAAGGGTTAAGCAACCCCCGCCGCGCCATTTACCATTCGGGCAATATCGTAAGCACACGTGCGCTGATGGACTACGTCGGCATCAATACTATGTGGGAATATCTGCATCGTTTGGGTTTCACCACGTTGGTGGACAGCAGGGGCGGGATGACCGACCGCAACTACGTAACGACCCTCGGCGCGTTGACCGACGGCTTGCATTTGATCGAACTGGCCGCCGCATACGCGGCGATCGCGAACGGCGGGTTGTATAACCGTCCCGTCCTGTATTCACGCGTGCTGGACCGCAACGGCAACGTGATATTGGAAAACCACCACGAACCCCGCGTCGTCATGCGCGACACCACGGCTTACCTGCTGATCGATACGATGAAGGACACCCTAACCAGCGGTACGGGTACGGCCATGAACTGGATCGCCAACCCGCAAATGCGCATCGATATACCCATAGCGGGCAAGACGGGTACAACCGACGATTCACGCGATTTGGGTTTTACCGGGTTTACCCCCTACCTCACCGCCGCCCTATGGTTCGGTAACGACAACAACACGCACCTCAGCACGCGGATGCGGGACGGTATGGCCCGCGCCAGCACTTATTTGGGGCCGCTGTGGCGTAACATCATGCAGGAGATACACGCGGACTTCGCGCCTCGGTCGTTCGTTCGGCCCCCGGGCATCACCGAAGAAACGATTTGCATCGACTCCGGTCATTTGGCCACCGATCTGTGCCGTATAGACCCCAGAGGAAACCGCGAACGCTTGGAGATATTCGCCCCCGGCACCATTCCCAAGGAAACATGTACGGTACACCGTGAATTTTTGGTTTGCGTCGATAACAACTTTCACTTAGCCGGGAACAATTGCTTCAATACCCAATATCGGGTGGGGTTGGTGCGCCCCGTACCCATCGACGAGGAACACGAAAGCATCGTTGTCCGCGACAGGGAATTCGAACACCATCCCTCGATACGTACGGGCGAAACATGTACCGTATGCGCGGGAAGCAGCGGGCATACCGATTGGTGGGAGTGGTGGAACAACCTGTTCGGTTTACCCGACCCGCCTGATTTATGGGGCAACAACGATAACGACGGCGAACCCGTGTATGACGTACCCCCCGATGGCGGCGACCCAACCCATAATGACGACGATTGATTCCTTCCTCCACCTTCCCGTTATGCCCGACGAAGCGGTACAAGCCTTGGCCGTCAAACCTGACGGTATTTACGTGGACGGTACGTTGGGCGGCGGCGGCCATGCCGCTTTAATCCTTACCCGTTTGACGACGGGTACGCTGATCGGGATAGACAGAGACGAAGACGCTTTACGTGCGGTTAAGGGGCGATTGCCCAATCTGCTTACGATACACGGCAACTTCCATGACATACCCGATATCCTGTACGAGCGGGGTATCGAAAGGGTTGACGGGGTTTTGTTGGATTTGGGCGTTTCCTCGCATCAGTTGGACACGCCCGAACGCGGATTTTCCTACCGATTCGACGGCCCGCTTGACATGCGTATGGACCCGTCGCAAGGGCGTACGGCCGCCGATATCGTAAATACCTGTACGCAAGGCGAAATCACCCGAATCCTGTACCAATACGGCGAAGAACGCTACGCCCCGCGTATTGCCCGGGCAATCACAAAAATCCGTGAGGTGAAACCCATCGAAACCACGCGGGCATTAACCGAAACTATTGAATCGGCCATACCCGCAAAGGCGCGTTATGGGGACAAGCATCCGTCGATGCGTACCTTTATGGCGTTACGTATCGCCGTTAACGATGAACTTTTACCCTTAAAGGCCGCGGTTAACCGAATCATAGGACACCTAAACCCCGGCGGGCGCATCGCCGTGATAACCTTCCATTCGTTGGAGGATCGTATTATTAAACATACCTTCCGCGCCGCCGAAAATCCCTGCGACTGCCCGCGTGACATCCCTTATTGCGTATGTAAGAAACAACCGCAGCTTCGCGTCATTACCCGTACGCCCGTATTGCCCGGCACGGACGAACTCGCGCGGAACAACCGCGCCCACAGCGCGAAACTTCGCATAGCGGAGAAAATTATATGAAGCCGAAGGACAATATCGTTTACCTCAAAAAAGGCGATCAGGTACATAAAGTGGACGCGCGCAAGCCGCGTTTTCACCTCAGTCCCGTGCTGGTCTTTACGGTTATTATCATGTTCGTCGGTGCGCTCGGCAGTGCGGCGGCAGCCGCGCTGATGGCCAATACAAGGCAGGAGCTTGCCTTCGAGCGGCAAAGGCTCAACGCACAACTGGATGCCAACCGCATATTGGCGGGGCAGATCATTCACCCCTTTACGTTGGAGGAAATCGAACGCGAAGCACAGGAGCGTTTGGGCATGGCCCGACCCGACCCTTCGCAAATCATCTATATCAATGTGCCTCCCGTCAGCCATGTGGTATTTAACCCGGAAGCGGACATCCTACCCCGCGACAGCACGTTTTGGGAGGAAATGCGGGCCTTTTTGCAAGGATTGATCAACAGGATATTCGGGGGGTAAACCATGCCGAAGGAAAAAATCCGCAGGAAATCGCTGCCCAACTCCACATCGGCGCGCCGACGCAACCGCAGGGCCGTCTTTATCGGCGTCGTATTTTGCTTGCTCTTCGGTTTGCTTTTATACGAAATATGGTACATACAAACCGTACACGGCGAGGATTACAGCCGACGCGCCAGCGCGTGGATTATTGACCGCGTGGATCACCTTTCCCCCCCCATCGTACCCAACCGCGGCTGGATCGCGGACAGGAACATGCAACCCCTAGCCTTCAGCCATCCGGTGTATAACGTGGTGTTGGACCGCACGATGCTCGCCTACCGCGAAAACCTCGCCATCCAGCGCAATACGCGCTTATGGATGGACGATACGCTGGATGCCCTGCATGAAGCGTTGGGCATCCCCATGCACGAGTTGCGCGCGTTGTTTGTACGGGACGCCGACGACGCGTGGCAATCGGTCATACGCGACAATTGGTATATTGTCGCGCGTGAAATCCCCGCGAACATCGCCCTGCCCTTACGCGACGAATTCCGCGATATCTACGTGGAGGAAATATCCTTCCGCGTGTACCCCGACCCCTTCTTGGCGCCGCAGGTGCTCGGCTTCCTCCGCGGGGACGCGCAGTGGGGGCTGGAGGGCCGATACCATACGATGCTTACGGGTACGGCGGGGCGTGTTTTCCGCGCGTTCGGTACGGACAATACCCCCACCCGCGAGGAAACACCCGTCCGACACGGCATGAATTTGGTTACAACGCTGGATTCGGACATACAGCGTTTGGCACAGGAAACGGTTGACCATACGTTTGCGACGGTCCCCAGCGACGCGGTTGCGCTGCTTGTGATGGACCCTTTTACGGGGGAAATACTGGCAATGGCGCAAGCCCCCAACTTTTCGCTGGCCGCACCCGATGACCCCTCTCTCTTTACCGACCCTTCCATCAGCGCCGCGTGGCCGTTTATGACCGCGGAAGAGCAGACGAACGCTTGGTTTAATATCTGGCGTAACTACCATACGACCCGCTCGTTTGAGCCCGGGTCGGTCTTTAAGCCCATCGTGATCGCGGCCGCGCTTGAGGAGGGTATTTTGTCCCCCCACGATGTGTTCTTCTGCAACGGGTCGCATTTGGTGGGCGACGTTTCGATCAGGTGCTTCGGCGGCTTTGCGCACGGCAGCATCAACGTATCCGAGGTCATCGAGGTTTCGTGCAACGTCGCCATGATCCAAATCATGCAGCGGCTGGGGGCGAACCAATTCTACCGTTACCGCGGGTACTTCGGTTACGGGGAGCGTACGGGGATCGACTTGCCCGGCGAGGAATCCGTTTCGTCCCCGTTGGTTATGTATGCGTTAAACCAGCTCGGACCGGTGCAATTGGCGACGAGCTCCATCGGCCAAGGCTTTAATAACACGACCTTACAAGCCGCCGCGTCCTTTGCCGCGTTAATCAACGGCGGTAATCTGATGCGGCCTTACATCGTATCCCATGTAATCGACGCAAGCGGCGCGGTCGTGCAGGAAAACCGCCCGCAAATTATCCGCAGCGTTATCTCCCAAAGCACGTCCGATTGGCTGCGCCGCGAAATGGAGCAAGTGGTCATCGGCAGTCGGGGGACGGGACGGCAAACGCGCATCCCCGGGCATACCATCGGGGCCAAAACGGGAACAGCCGAACGCGGCGCGGCGCGTGAGGACGTTTCGCTGGCGTATTGGGTGTACACACCCGTGGAAAACCCCGAATACCTGATCCTCGCCGTAATCGACAACGTCGTGGAGACGAACCGCACCGCGGGTAATACCTTGGCTCCCATCATCCGCGTATTCCTGGAGGATTTGATCCTGTTAAAGAACCTCCCCCCCTCAGAGGGAACCCATACGGAAGATCTGCAAAGCCCCGTACTGGGCCTCGAACCCATGCCCGATTTCGTCGGCGACCGTGTGGTCGATGTCGTGCGCAACCTGATCAATCGGGGTATCGCCTTTGAGGTCCATGGCGGCGGCACGATCGTCAGCAGCCACCTCCCCGCCGCGGCCCCGGGCCGTCCCCTGCCCCAGCCCAACAGCATACCCGTTCACCTGCATACCGACCCGACCACCCGCGTCGAAGGCGCCATGACCTTCATGCCCAACGTCGAAGGACTTAACGCCGAACAGGCGCACGAGTTTATCCGCGATAACCTTCTGATACCCATCCCCTTCGGCGGGGAGGGCGAACGCGCGAATAACGAGGTATATAAACAATACCCCGCGGCAGGTACGGAGGTACCGCAGGGTATGCAAGTAATGATACGGGTCAGGCCGAAATAACGGGTTTACGCCACAATCCGACCGTCCGAAATCTTTACCACCATATCCGCTTGTTCGGCTACGGCCATGTCGTGGGTGACGACGATAACGCAGACGTTCTCCCGCGTGGCCAGTTCTTTCAGTAATTGCACGATATTTTGGCTGTTTTCGGTATCCAGGTTGCCGGTGGGTTCGTCGGCAAGGATTACCTCGGTTTTGGCGGCCAGCGCACGGGCGATGGCCACGCGCTGTTGTTCCCCGCCGGAAAGCATGGAAGGTAAACGTCGGTGCATGGTGGGGTCTATACCGACGCTTTTTAATTTTTCGGCTGCGATCTTAGTGGCTTCGGCTTTGGGGATACCGCGGTAGGTGAGCGGGAATGTGACGTTTTCCATGGCGGTGAGCAAAGGGAGCAGGTTTAAGCTTTGATAAATAATGGATATGTTGTCCAGCCGGAATCGGTCACGGTCGATATCCTTCGTATCCTTCTCGCCGAAGGATACCGAACCCTCTGTGGGGATGTCCAAACCGCCGAGCATGGAAAGCAACGTGGTTTTACCGCTTCCGCTGCGCCCCACCACGGCGTAGAAGGTGCCGGGTAAAAAATCGTAGTTAACGCCGTCCACGGCGCGTACGGTATGGGATTTGGTTTTATACAGGTAGCGTACATCTTTGAGCGATAGGGTTTTCATGGTTTGACTCCTTTCAAAAATTATTCGTTGTTCTCACGCAATATCTTTAATACGTTTGTGCCGGCGGCTTGCGCGGCGGCGAAAACGGAGCCCAATACATAACAAAACGTAAACAAAACAGGCGGGACCCAAAGGACCTGCCTGAAAAAAACGCTCACTAAAATAAAACCCGTGACGGCCCCCGGTATACAAAGGACGGCTTGTTCACCCAGCGCACCCGTAAAGACATCCCGTTTATTTACGCCGATGCTGCGCATGACGGCGAATTCGGGTTTCCTGTTGCGCGTCAGCAAATAGCTGGCGATAAAGCCGATAAGGACGGAAATCGCATAGATAAACGGCGTCGCCACATCAATGAGTTGGATATTCTGCTTCAGCTTGCGTATAACGTTGTTATAAATCCCGTCGAAGATCGTCAGCGAAAACGAAAGCGTCGTATTCACATCGCCCGGCCGGGCAAATACGCGGACGGCGGCGGACGCGAGCTCGCCGATCTTACCGTTGTCGTACATCAAGGCGTTCATGCGGTTGCTGTATTCGGGCAAATAAATTTCCGCCGCAACAGCGTTAACCGTCCAAAACGGGCTTATAATTAAACTGCCCGCGTTGTGTACGATACCGACGACACGCAAATCCACGTCGGTTTCAAAGATACCATCGACTTCCGTAATCAATTCGCCGTCTTTTACGGTTTCCTTGTAGACGATGTTTTCAAGCGAAAGGGTAATCATCGGATGATTTGCCTCCAATGTCCCGTACAACGCCGCGCTCACCACCGCAACCGCTTCATCGGTACGGAAAACCCCTTCGTCCCAACCCGGGAAAAAATCGATATACGCCCCCGTCATGGGGTTGAGGCGATCATCGGCTTCTACGGAGGTAATCCCCACCCATTCACCCACGGGAAGGGGTAAGTTTTCGACGATCTCCAGCCGACGGTTCAACTCGACGTCCTTTACGTATTCTGCCACCGAACGGGGTACGCTTTCATCGGTAAACAACAAAATATATTCGATATCGATATCGATGCCGTCCACTTCCGACGTGATGGGGTCGGAAAGCTCCGCGCGCACCGGAAAGTTATTGATCACATCGTCAAGTTCGTCAATCATACGAATCCTTGCGCCGGACATGATGCCGATCAGCACCACAAGCACCAACGCAAGCGCAGGCACCGTCAGACTGCGGAACCCTTCACGCGGCAGCCGTATTAAAAACGTATACAGGATTTCCTTCATCGTTTTTCACGCTTCGCGACCGATTTCGCCATGCCGCCCGCCATCATCAAAAGCGCGATGGAAACGGCACCCGTCGCCAACGGTATGGTCATCGGTTGTTGTTGGATTTCCGCTTCATAGCTTATGCCGTCGGCAATCACGGCGGCATCGGCAAAGGGGGTGGCTTCATCTTCCTCCGCCACGAAGGTCCTTTCCACGGCGTAGTCCAATATTTGCTCATAAAACCGATCGGAAACGACGTACGCAATCCCCTGCGCCAAGACGATCACGATTACGCATTGCACGAACACCCAACGGAAACGGTCCTTGCGGCGTACCCCCAGCGCGTACAGCAAATCCGTTTCCTTTCGCTTGCGGAGGATAAAGAACAAACAGAAAACAAGCGCGGCGATGCACCATCCCGCAAAACACAACACAAAGATAAACCATCCGTTGCGCAGCAGATTATCCAACGCGCTGCGTACCGTCGAATAGCCTTGGTCATAAAACATAAAGAAATTGCCGTAACCCGGGATCAACGCGTTAATGTTGCGGCGGAATTCCTCGATGCGGCCGTTGGGTACGACGATGGTATTCAGGAACGGGCTTTCGGCGCGGTCGTCGCCCCACATCCGAAGCTCGCCGTCTGTCATTACCGGTTCGAATCCCGCGAAGGCTTTGTCGGGGATAAAGATCGTATTCAAGGGAATGCCTTGGGGATCGTTTTCAATCCTGGCGGGGGGCGCGAAATAGATGCCGATGATCTCGAACTCGTAGAACTCCGACTCCTGCACGCCGGAAACGAACCCGCCGGGTTGCCACGAGCGGAAGCTGCTGCGATCCGTTATCACAACGGAGCCGTCAGAAGAGGACATACTGGTCGTGGATGTATAGGTAACGGATTTGAACTCCCCTTCGAAAAATTGCAATGTAATGGTATCGCCCACCGTAAGGTCGTTGTTCGCCGCCAAAACACGGGGAACGACCGCCACGCGCGCGCCGTCCCCATATTCCTGCCGCGTAAATCCCCGTCCCTCCTCGATATGCGCGCGGTGCTGGTTAAACATGAAAAAACTTTCCAGATTGCCGGTAGTGACCATGTTTAAACGGTTGGAGTTCTTTTCGGTTGCGAGGAGTACGTCCGCTATCGCTTCGCCCATGGGGGAACGCAGCGCTTCCTCTAATGTCATTTGACCCAACGCGAACGGGAAATGCCCCGCCTCCTCTTGGGTTACGGAAAACGCCGTAATATCTATCGGGAATTCGTCCGGCGTCGGTAAATCGCTCGTGATCCGCCAAACGGCGTCCATCCATTCCGATTCGGAAATTTCATCATAGGATGTAATGGCTCCGGCCGTAATGATTCGGGTCGTTTCCGGTGGGGTGACTATAAGCGAGTGCATTGACCGCCAACTGCCGTTGGAGAGGAATCCGCTATCGTACAGAGCACCGGCGATCAAATAACGTTCACCCGCCGTATAAAAATGCTCACCGTTTGCGTCATGTATGAACATTTGGATAAAAACCTGCCTCGGGTGGTTGCGTACGTCCGGGTGGATCCAAACCACTTCTTCAATATCAAATATAACCCGTGTGTAGGTAATCAGCTGTCGCCGCCACACCCCCGTTTCCTCGTCGCGGTACCCGCCGCCGAAATTGAAGTGCCGCGTAACCCCGCGGCATTGTGCGACAAAAGCCGCCGTTTGGCCGCCGCTGCCGGGCAAATCCCCGCCGGTCGTCGAAAGCCGCCGCAGCGCGGTGACATCCGGTGACCACGCGCCGAAATAACGGCGCGGGTCCATATGTACCGCACCCGATTGATATACCATTGATGCGATATTGTTCAGGATTTCGTCCACCATACGGTCAGCCATCAAATCATCGAAAACAAGGCTGCTCCAAGTTTTGTCGTCGCGCCTGACCGTACCCCAAGGGGATTCGACTTCTTCGATGTTCATACCCTCCGTACGGTTAACGGCGTAACGGCGGATGGCGGACGCGTCGGGCAGGGCAATCGTGGTGAACTGCTCGTTGATCATCCGTTCGTTGCTTAACGCGGTCATCAACAAACCCGCGCCCAAACAGAATAACGTACCCGCCAAAGCCAGCAAAATACAGAATACCGCGTTAAAAAGGATGCTTCGCCTTAGTTGCCGGAATATGTATCTATACATACCATCCCTCCCTTAAACGGGGATTATACACAATTTGATTACACCTGACAACACACATGTACCGAATATGACGGGCGGATTCAACAACACGTACGAAAAACCGACCCCCGCATATGATGGTACGAACGGATTTTAATGGAGGAGAAGTAACGATGACAGATATCACGGGGCAAGTGTACTTTGACGGGCTGAGGAAAAATGACGTCCAAAACCTTTCGGGTATCCCCAATGTGCCGATTGTGTTGCAAAGTGTGGATACGCCTTATCAGAGGTTGGCCGTCTTGACGGACCCTGCGGGCGAATACGCCATCCGTAACGTACCGCCGGGCCGATACCGCATCGTGGAGGCGTACGGCGAACCGGCCGTCCCCTCCCCGGGAAATTTCGACGACGCGATACCCGGACCCAAACCCGACGCGGCTTTACCGCCGATCAGTATTATCCCAAGCCCCCCCGAAGGCGCCACGCATTTGGATTGCGTCACGCCGAGCACGCTGTTGGTTACCGTTGGTGCGGACCTTATCGGCAACCGCGATTTCCTTAACGGCCCGGTTAGGTATATCCCCATCGACACCATTATGGATAATTGCGCCGTTGTTTGCCCGATCAACCTGCTCGGCGACGCCGATTACGGCACGATGGGTATATTTTCACCGGGGACGGAGGCCAATACGGGTGAACCGACCGAACCCTACCCCGCCAATGTACCTGACTTCGCCTACGTTTTACCGCTTTCGCACCCCGTGCAGACCCCCGGGTACCCCGAGTGGTTCCACGCGCCCGAGGATGGGGAGTATACCGTACAAAATATCCTAAACGACGATAACAGCAACCGCATCGGGGCATGGTGGCGGATCGCCGACCATACGACGGGTAACGAAACGGGGCGGATGATGGTCATTAACGGGTATGACCCGGGTTCCGTGTTCTTTACCGAGGAAGTGACCGTAACGCCGAATACGTTTTACCTGTTCAGCGCGTGGATCATCGATTTGTTTAAGGTGAACGGTTGGGCGGACCCCCGATTGGGCGTACGGATCCTTGACGAAAACGGCCATGTAATCTACAGCGCGACCTTGGGGGTTTTGATCCCCGTAAACACCGTCGTGCCCGAATGGCGGCAGATCGGTACGGTCATCAGCTCGTACGGCAACACGAAGCTGACGGTTATGTTCCTGAGTGAAGGAAGCGCCGCGATCGGCAATGACTACGCCATCGACGATATCTCGCTTAATAAAATCACCGTACCCGTCTTTACGCCGGTCAAAAGCATCAGCCAAACCGTTGCCTTCGTGGGGGAAACAGTCACTTACCAAGTTATATTAAAAAATACCTGCACCTTTCCGCTAACGGACGTAACGTTTACGGATAAGCTGCCGCAGGGTGTGGCGTTTGTACCCGGCTCCGTTACGGTCAACGGTTTGGATGCCCCGACAGCCGACCCGGAAGCGGGCTTTGCCCTGCCCGATATCGCAGGCGGTGAAGAAGCGATCGTACGCTTTAGGGTATCGGTCGAATCCGCGGAATATTCACCCGCGCTTAACACGGCGGATATGCATTACAAATACACACCCGTAGAAGGCGGCATTCCCGTCGATTACGATGTCAAATCCAACGAAGTAACATTGGTTATCAAAAAAGGAGACATGAATATGAACCTGTATATGTCCAAAATCGCGATCGGCGCGGCCTTGGTTGGCGGCGAGTTTACCTTCGGTATATTCGAGCCGGACGCTTCAACGCCGCGCTATACCGCCAAAAACGATAAAAAAGGGCTCATAACCTTCCCCGCCATACACTTCACCGCCACAGGTCAATTCCATTATATCGTAAAGGAAATCGACGGCCCGACGGATTGGGAAAAAGACACCGCGGAATGGCCGATCAGGATCGACGTCACCAACGTACAGGGCGACCTCGTCGCGGCGGTGACCTACCCCAACGGCGTGCCCGTGTTCATCAACAAACATCACAACGCGATGTGCGGCGCGTTCCGATTCCCGGACCTGACTTTCGACAAACCGGGTGTTTATGAATACACGCTGAAGGAATTGACGCCTTCGGGTGACGGTTGGACCACCGATGATCGGGTGATCAAGGTAATCGTAACCGTCACGGATGACGGACACGGTAACCTGATCGCCACGGTGGAATACCCCGACGGTTTCCCGACCTTTACGAATATCTATAAGACAAAACCCACGCACATCATCATCAGCGGTTGCAAGACCGCAATCGGCGCACCGCTTCCCCCGGGTCGGTTTGAGTTCGGCCTCTTCGACTCGGAAGGTAACCTGATCGCAACGACAACAAACGGCGAAGCCGCCGAAACGAAAACGAAACCGAAACCGGAAACGGAAACGGAAACGGAAACGGAAACGGAAATTAAAACGATAACCGTTACGCAATAAGTTTATAACGCCAACGAAGAAACCGTGGGGCGCCGCTCCACGGTTTCTTCTTAACAAGATGGGATGGTTTGGATGAAATGTCAAAACATTAATTTCCCCGCGCTTACCTTCACGTCCCCCGGCGTATACACATACACAGTCAGGGAGCTGACGCCTTCCGACGCGGAATGGGAAACGGACGGACGGGTGTACCGCGCCGTCGTAACGGTGACGGAAAACGATGACGGAAATTTGGAAGCGCACGTGGATTATCCCGACGGTTTCCCAGAATTCGTAAACGGTTATGCTTGCCCGCCACCCGAGGACGTATGCAAATACTTTAATAACCTTCCGTTCCCGATGTTTTGGTTCGTCCCGCCGCAGAAGCCGGAGTTTGAGCGGTATATGGGCCCGACACGCAATATATTACATCAATGGGATGCCATGACGCACGGAAAACGTTGATTATTCCGGTACTTTTACCGCGATGTTTAATTCCTCTAATTGCGCCGCGTCCACTTCACCCGGCGCGTCGGTCATGGGGCAAGAGCCGTCCTTCACCTTGGGGAAAGCGATGACCTCGCGCAGGGAGGCCGCACCCGTCATCACCATCACCAAACGGTCCAACCCGGGGGCGATGCCGCCGTGCGGGGGTACGCCGTATTGCAAGGCTTCGAGGAAGTGCTTGAAACCCGCCTGCGCACGTTCCGGCGTAAAGCCGAGCGCGGCAAACATGCGGTCCTGCAGGTCGCGGCGGTGGATACGGATGCTGCCGCCCGCCGTTTCGAAGCCGTTGAGTACGAGGTCATATTGGCGCGCGCGTACCGAAGCGGGGTCCGATTCGATCAGGTGTTCATCCTCTTCCAAGGGTGAGGTGAAGGGATGGTGCGCGGCGTAATAACGCTTGTCTTCGGGGGAATATTCGAACAAGGGGAAGTGCGTAACCCACAGGAACTTAAAATCCTCGGCTTTCGTCGGCGCGGGGATCTCCAATTTTTTACCCAAGGCGAGGCGCACCGCACCCAGAGCGGTTTGCGTGATTTCGTGTGTGTCGGCGCACAAAAGGATTAAATCCCCCGCCTTCGCGCCGAAAGCCGCGATGATTTCCGCCGTTTGCGCTTCATCGAAGAATTTGGAAACCGTGGATTTGACCGTACCGTCCTCCATCACGTTGATCCACGCCAAACCCTTCGCGTTATTGGCACGGGCGACATCCACCAGCGCATCGATTTGCTTGCGGGGCATGGATGCGAAACCCGTCGCGTTGATGCCGCGCACACCGCCGCCGTTTTCCAATGCGGCGGCAAATACTTGGAAGTCGGTATTTTTTATTACGGGCAGGTCGGAGATGTTAACAAGCTCCATGCCGAAGCGCATGTCGGGCTTGTCCGAACCGTAGCGCTCCATGGCTTCGTGCCACGTCATCCGCGGGAAGGGCGTCGGGATTTCGATTCCCATCGTTTCACGGAAGACGCGTTGCATCATGTTTTCCGTCATCGCCCATACGTCCTCTTCGTTAACGAAGGACATTTCGATGTCCACTTGCGTGAATTCGGGCTGGCGATCGGCACGCAGGTCCTCGTCGCGGAAGCAACGCACGATTTGGAAGTATTTATCCAACCCCGCGACCATCAAAAGCTGTTTAAACTGCTGCGGCGATTGCGGCAGCGCATAAAATCCGCCGGGATGCAGCCGCGACGGCACAAGGTAGTCGCGTGCGCCTTCCGGCGACGAATTGGTAAGATAGGGCGTTTCCACTTCGATGAAACCTTCCTCCGACAGACAACGGCGGATGCTTTGCGCTACCCGGTGGCGGAGCGTGATTATGCGCTGCACGTCGGGGCGGCGCAGGTCAAGGTAACGGTATTTAAGGCGCGTATCCAGCCCCACATCCTCGTCCAAAACAGAAAAAGGCGGCACTTCGGATTCCGACAGGATACGCAGCTCCGTTACATCGATTTCGATTTCGCCCGTCGGCATATCGGCGTTTATATTTTCGGGCGTACGGGCGATGACCGTTCCCGTCGCTGCCACCACGTATTCCCCGCGTACCGATTTGGCTGACTTATAAAGCTCGGGCATACGCCGTTCGTCCGCCACTACTTGTACCAAGCCGGTGCGGTCGCGCACCACCACGAATATCAATTGGCTCATATCCCGCCGCTTGTTGACCCAACCCATAACCGTAACGGTGTTGCCGATATCGGACGCCCTCAATTCACCGCAATAATGCGTACGCTTCATACCCTTCATGCTTTCGCCCATGTAAGATTCTCCTTGATATATTATGATGGAAATTATTTATATTAACGGTAATAATTCTTCCGTTGAAACGATTTGCACCGATGAAACCGCTTGCTTAAACATATGGTCCCTCGTAACGATGCAGTCAGCCTTTGCTTTTTTGGCACATTCGACAATCAACGCATCTTCAAAATCATCCATCGGGTATAATAACGCGTTGGCGCATTCCTCGCCGCTGACGGGTAATACCGTAAACAACCCCATCAGCTTTTTAACGCTTGCTTTGGCGTTGGACGCGTTTGTCATTTTGTTTAACATATAATAAATATCTGTTAAGCTGTTTGCCGTTATGCACCCTTCATGTGTTTCGGCGCAGGCTAACAATATTTGTTGAGCCGGTTCATGGAAAGGGGTACGATTAAGCAGGGCATCCAATAAAATATTATTATCGATTACGATCTTCATTCGTATATCCTTTCCCTTTTGAAGTCCTCGTAATAGGGGTCATGTGACGGATTTTCGTATTCGGCGGGTAAAACCGCGGCACCGAACAATGTTTTCATATCTTTAACCTTGTCGCGTTTTAAATTAACGATTTTGGCCACTTGCTTACCGTTTCGCGTGATGTATATATCTTCCCGTTCGGATTGGTCAACGTATTTGCCGACGTTTATTTTAAGTTCGGATAAAGCGACTTGCATAGTATCCGCTCCTTTGTTTAATTTGACGCCATTATTTTAATAAAATGACGCTGTTTTGTCAACGCATCGGCGTCAACCTTTTATCACAAAATTAACGATCCGCCCCGGTACGTATACGCTTTTTATGATCTCCGCGCCTTCCAGCCTTGAGGCCAGCGCTTTGCGCGCCTCTTCCAATACGAATTCCTTTTCCGCGTTTACGGGGACGGTTACGTGACCGCGCAACTTGCCGTTGATTTGCATGACCAGTTCAACCGTGTCGGTTTTCAGCATTTCGGGGTCGTATACGGGCCATTTTTGCGCAAATACCGAATCGGCGTGCCCCAATACTTCCCATATTTCCTCCGCGATATGCGGCGCAAACGGCGCCAGCAGGATGGCCAGCGTACCGACCGTTTCCCTGTCGATGCCTTCCGCCGCCTTGACTTGCAACGTATTCGTATGCTCCATAAATCCGCTGACCACCGTGTTAAGCGAAAGGTTTTCCAACCGGTTGGTGATATCGTGGATCATTTTATGGCGCAGCCGTAAAAGTCCGTTTGTCGGCGCGACAAATTTCGGTGATTCGACCAAACGCCACAATTTGTTCAGGAAGCGGGACACCCCCTCGATACCCGAATCGTCCCATTCGGAATCCATTTCCGGCGGGGCGATGAACATTTCGTACAAGCGGAGCGCGTCGCAGCCGTGATTGGGCAAGACGTTGTCGGGCGAAACGCCGTACCCTTCACCCTTGGACATCTTTTTTCCCTTATAATTGATCATACCGATATTAAAAAGCGTCGTAAACGGCTCCTCGAACGTTACCGCACCGATGTCGTATAAAAATTTCGTATAGAAACGCGCGTACAGCAAATGAAGCACCGCGTGCTCAATACCGCCCACGTAATAATCCACGGGCAGCCAATCACGCAACGCTTCGGGGCTTGCCAACGCGTCATTATTGTTAATGTCGGGATAACGTAAAAAATACCAACTCGACCCCGCCCATTGGGGCATGGTGTTGGTTTCGCGTTTGGCGGGTTTTTTGCATTTGGGGCAGGGGGTGTTGACCCATTCTTCGATTTTGGCCAACGGGGATTCGCCCGTATCGGTAGGTTCGTAGGATTTGATTTGGGGCAACATGACGGGCAATTCGTCGTCGGGGACGACCACCGGCCCGCAGTCCGCGCAATGCACGATGGGGATCGGCTCGCCCCAATAACGTTGGCGGGAAAAGACCCAATCCCGCAACTTGTAATTAACGGTAGCCTTACCGCGGCTTTGCTTTTCCAAAAACGCGCCGATGGCTTTTTTCGCATCGTCCACGGTTAATCCGTCAAATTCACCGGAGTTGACCAAGAAACCGTCTCCTGTGTAAGCGGCTGTAAGAAGCGGTAAAGGCGGCGTGTAATCAACACCGTCCCCGCCCAACCCGGCGGCTTGCATCCAACCCTTTGTATATTCCGCCCCGGCAATTACTTGCACAATCGGCAAACCGAACTTTTCTGCGAAGGCGAAGTCCCGTTCGTCGTGGCCGGGCACGCACATAATCGCTCCCGTACCATAGTCGTACAATACGTAATCCGCTACCCATATAGGCATTTTTTCCCGTGTGACGGGGTTTTCCGCGTACCGCCCGATAAATACGCCCGTCTTTTCCTTATCGGCCATACGGTCAACCGACGAACGCGAAGCGGCTTTTTGCACGTAAGCATCCACTTCATTTTTATATTCCGGCGCGGTCAGCTTTTCCGCCAACGGGTGTTCCGGGGCAAGCACCATAAACGTCGCACCGCACAAGGTATCGGGGCGGGTGGTAAAGGCCTTGATAGAGTCTCCGTTCCCATCAAGCACAGTAAAGTCGATTTCCGCGCCGTGGCTCTTACCGATCCAATCGCTTTGCATCTTCTTTACCTTTTCGGGCCAGTCCAACTTTTCCAAGTCATTCAGCAACCGTTCGCCGTATGCGGTGATCTTCAGCATCCATTGCCGCAGGTTCTTTTTGGTGGCGGGGTTCTTGCAACGTTCGCACACGCCGCCCACGGCTTCTTCGTTGGCCAATACGACCTTACATTTGGGGCACCAGTTTAACGGCATTTCCTGCTCGTACGCCAAGCCGTGCTCAAACATCCGCGCGAAGATCCATTGCGTCCATTTGTAATAAACGGGGTCAGTCGTGTTTATCTCGAAATCCCAATCATATACGGTGCTCATTTCCATGAGCTGCCGCTTCATGGTTGTGATGTTTTCCGCGACGGATACGGACGGATGTTTTTTTTGCTTGATCGCGTTGTTCTCCGCCGCCAAGCCGAATGCGTCCCACCCCATGGGATGCAGGACATGGTAGCCCTGCAGGATTTTATAGCGGCTCAATACGTCGGAAAGCACATATCCGCGCCAATGCCCCACGTGTAGCGCCGAACCCGACGGGAATGGGAACATGTCCAAGCAATAATATTTGGGTTTATTTGCCGTATTGGTTTGCACGGGATTTTCTTCCCAGCGTTTGCGCCATTTTTTTTCTGTATTCTTAAAATCGTAACGCGGCATGATAACCTCCGAAACCGTTATTTTCGGCACATTATACATAAATGATTTTATTTACGAAAGCACCCCCCACGGGTACTATCCGACGGATGTCGGATCCCGTATGATAAGCGTAACGTATAAAGGGGGATGGCATGTATGCATGTTACGCACAGCCAAACGGAAAGGTTGCTACGGGAAAACCATACATTTTCCCAATTAGGGTTTTCGATGCTGTTGACGAGGCTTAAGGGCTTGTACGCGAAGGACGATTCAACGGAAGCGTTGCATACGGCAACGACGGAAATCAACCTCTTCTTGGATAAGTTCAAGGGCATCATGAAAAACGATTGCGTAACCATAACAAACTTGGGTAAAGGGGAGGCATTATAATGTTGATGACTTATGACCAAACCGTGGGAATGATCGCAAGCGGTAAGCCGCTCCATATCGCCGGAGATGCCGACTTGCTCAGGAAGTTGCCGATGGGTAATTGGATCGGCGGTACGACCCAACGTTTCATGACGCGCGAAGGCGGAAAGGTTTCCCGTGATATGCTTTTCGTGACCGCGTTTGATTACGTTGGTTTTACGGTCAAATCCTATACAACGGACGAAATCCGTCATGTGGCGAAAGACGCTTACGACAGCGGGTTTACCGTGGTGATCGTGCCGTACGACAGCCATGTCCACCACGAATACGCCCAAAGCGCGCCGGGGTTTTTGGATATGTTTATCAAAAACGTCGTCGGTTGGGTGGCCGAATCCCTCACCGTCAACGGTTTAAACGGCGAAACGTACAACGACAAAGCGGTCGCCCTGCATTTGGAAACCCCCGCAAACAAAACGGTGACCATCGGGAATATTAATATATTCGAACCTGACAAGGATTCACCCGTCATCGAGTTTTTCCAAGAAGGCTTTATGGTATACACATGCCTTGTCGACGGTAAGAAAGTCACGTTTGCCGATTATATCAAGGATAACGGCATCGATACGAAGCTCCCGTTGGTGGGCGATTATTGCGGCAGCGGGGTTAATATTTCAATCAAATCCATCGAAAACGGCATCGTTACCCTGTACGCACCCGTATTCGCCGGTATCAAATACCGGATCGCTAAAGGCGTATCCGATTACGAACGGGAATTTAACGAACGCCTTGCCGACTTCGACGGCGGGAACGTCATTTTTTCATGTAATTGCATCCTTAACTTTTTATACGGCGGGCTGGAAGGTAAGAGCATCGGCGTATTCGAAGGGCCGGTCACCTACGGCGAAATCGCCTATCAACTCGTCAACCAAACGCTCGTATATGTAATGACAGAATAAACCTCATCGGGGGAATCCATATGAAACACCTTAAAATCCGTGCGAAGCTGTTCATCGTGCTGGGCGTGTCTGTCCTCGCGGCTTCGTTCGTTTCGGTTTTCGGTATAATCAACATCAACCGCTTATCAAGCCACATCGCCGCGATCGACAGCCACAATGTCGAACCGTTGAACAAATTGGTGAGTATGACGCATTATTTCGATACGTTGCGCTCCCACTTGAGAGACGCGGTCATCACCTTCGACCCCGTCAGCACGGATATGCATTTGGCCACCGTCGGGCGGCTGTACGGGCAACTCGTTGAGGTTTCCGACGCTTACTTAGCGCATATGGTAGCCTCCGGCACCGCGTACGGCGAGGAATTCACCACCATTTCCGCCTTCGTTAACGAGCTGCCCGGCGCGGCGGACATCGTGGGCCGCGTGGCGGAAAGGGCAAGCGCAAACGACCAAGCGGGGGCCTTACGGCTCATTGAAGAGGAATGCGTACCCTACAACACGCGCATGAGCGATTATTTGACCTCGCTTGCCGTAATCAACCAACGCCAATCACTCGACATGGTGACGGCGGCGCGTCAATCGGCGACGCGTTCCCTTCAAACGATGGCGCTGGTTACGGCCGCATCCATACTTGCCTTGCTTGCGCTCATATGGAAGGTAATCCAATCGATTACCATACCGATCAAACGGCTTTTGGAAGCCTCCGGTCATTTGGCCGCGGGTAACTTTAATATCAATTTCGAAACGGGTGCAAAGGACGAGATTTCTGACCTGGCACGGGCGCTTTCGAGCGTCACCGATACCCTTAACGGCTTGATTAACGACATGGATGCAATGTACAATAAGCACGAAAATGAAGGCAACACAAGCTACGTTATGGACACATCGAGGTTTAAGGGTGCGTACAAGGAAATGGCTGATGGCGTTAACAAAATGGTCGTCAGTTACATCAACATATGTACGGATGTACTCAAAACCATGGAAAACATAGCAAACGGAGACCTTACGATAACCCTCCCGCAATATAAAGGCGAAAAAGCCGAAATGAACGAAACCGTCAACAAGGTAGCCGCCGCGGTACGTGAAATCGTCGCGGAAATCGCTATGATGGCGAAAGCGGGTGCGGACGGTAACCTCGGCCTGCGTACCGACGCGTTTAGGTTTAACGGCGCGTGGGCGAACATCGCAAACGAGTTGAATAACCTCATGGCCGCCTTTAACGGCGCGACAAACGAAACGATATCGGCGTTGGGTGAATTGTCAAAGGGAAATTTTTCATACCGCATTACCGCTTCCTATACGGGCGAATATGAAAAGATCAAGCAAGCCGCAAACGATACCGGGAGCTCCATCGATTCCTATATAAAGGAAGTCAGTAAAACACTCGGCACGTTGGCCGCGGGCAACCTAACGCAAAACATAAGCCGGGAATACACAGGCGACTTTACCGCGATACGCTCAAGCATTAATCAAATCATCCTCACGCTGCACGAAACGATGCGGAATATTTCATCCGCTTCCCATCAGGTACTGCAAGGATCCGCCCAAATTTCCCAATCCTCCGGGCTATTGGCGCAGGGTGCATCGCAACAGTCCGGGTCCGTGCAAGAGCTGACGGTAACCGTGGAGGGAATCAACGATCAAACGCGTGAAAACGCTGCCAACGCGCAACAAGCGGCTTCCCTGGCGAATACGTCCAAGGAAAACGCCGAAATCAGCAAGCGTGAAATGACAGCCCTATTGGAAGCGATGAACGGTATCACCAATTCTTCAAACGAAATCAGCAAAATCATAAAAACGATTGAAGATATCGCTTTCCAAACGAACCTGCTCGCGCTTAACGCTTCCGTGGAGGCTGCGCGAGCGGGTGAACACGGCAGGGGGTTCACCGTCGTGGCAGAAGAGGTACGCACCCTGGCCGGCCGCAGTGCGGAAGCCGCGCAAAACACAAATGCACTGATTCAAGAGAGCATACGCCGCGTAAAGGACGGCACGCACCGCGCCAACTCCACCGCCGAAAGTATGAACCAAATCGTGGGTAACGTAATCGAAGTGGCGGGCGTAATCAATAAAATCTACGACGCAAGCGAGCTGCAGGCCGAATCGATCGGATATATGAAAAACGGCATCAATCAGATTTCACAGGTCGTACAGAAAAACGCCGCCATCAGCGAGGAATCCGCCGCTTCCTCACAGGAGTTGAGTTCGCAAGCGAGCGTGCTTAGGGAAATGATCGGGTTCTTTAAGATATAAGGGGGATTTGCATGAAGACGATATTCGTCGTTGATGATTCGGACGTTAACCTCATACAGGCAAAACGCGCCTTGGAGGGTCATTACCATGTCCGCACGATGCCTTCCGCGGACAGGATGCTTACGATTATCAATAAAATCGTCCCCGACTTGATCCTTTTGGATATCGAAATGCCTGAAATGGACGGATTCGCCGCGATAAATAAACTGAAGGAGCTTCCGCACACCAAGTTTATCCCCGTTATGTTCCTCACCGCGTCCACGGACGATGAAATCGAAGCCAAGGGGCTTGAGCACGGCGCGGTGGACTTCGTCACCAAACCGTTTTCGCCCGCGGTTCTGTTAAACCGCATCGCACATCATCTGCATATCGAGGAATTGCTCAAGAAACGTACCGAGCGGTTGGAGCGGTTGCAAGACGGTATCCTCGAGGTGGTCGTGGATATGGTGGAAAGCCGCGACAAAATCACCGGCGGCCATATCGAACGCACCTCGCAGTATATAAAGATATTAATGGAAACGATGATCTCCGAAGGCGTATACACGGATGATATGAAGGACTGGGACTTGGACACCGTCATTTCGTCAGCACGGCTGCACGACGTCGGCAAGATTACGGTTGCGGATTCCGTCTTAAACAAACCCGCGAGGCTTACCGCGGAAGAATATGGTGAAATCAAAAAACATGCCCCCGAAGGCGAACACATCGTGGATCGGATCATCGCGAAAACCGGCGAGGAATCCTTCCTGCACCACGCGAAGCTGTTCGCGGGGTATCACCACGAAAAATGGGACGGTACGGGTTACCCGCGGGGTATGCAGGGCCAAGAAATCCCGTTGCAAGGGCGTATCATGGCCATCGCGGATGTTTATGACGCCCTCGTTTCGGCAAGGCCTTACAAGCTCCCCTTTTCCCACGAGGAAGCCAAGATCATTATATACACGGACGCGGGTAAGCACTTCGACCCGAATATCGTAAACGTCTTCCTCCAAATATCGGATAAGTTCGCATCCGTTATGAAAACACTGCCGTAACCGGCTCGCTTTGGGAGGCGCAACCATGAATATGAGCATCAAAACGAAATTCATCGTCGTACTGGCCGTTATTATTACGATCGCAACCTCGGCGGTGGTGGCGGTGAGAGCCATACAGTTACGCGACCAACAACGTGCGTTAATTACCGAACGCCTGCAAGGCAACGCGAACCTCGCTGTGGGTATATTTGAAACGGTGCGGGGATACACCTTCCGTATCATGGACATCGTCGCCACCATGCCTTACGTAAAGGAATTGCTTGAAGGCGACAAGGATGTGGCCGAAACCCTCGAACGGCGTTTATATTCACTTTTCTACAGCATTAACCCGGCGGAAAGCGAGGTGTACGCTTATGCGAACATCTTCGTCTTTGACGCCGATTTGCAATTGGTTTCCGTAGCCAACCCCAACGGGGACGTTATACGGATAACCGATCCGCAATTCATGGATAATATAATGGCGGCATACAACGGAAAGACCTATGTATCCGCCGCATCCCGCGACCCGGAAAGCGGACGCCTTCACTTCCTGTTCACCCAGCCCGTTATGGTGGACGGCGTGTTCACGGGTTTGGTGGCCGTCCTCAGCAACACCGAGGATTTGGGTGTCTTCCTTCGGGACCCTACGCATGACTACGACAGTTTTATCAATATCGCCGACGCGCAGGGTACGATCTTCTTCTCCAACCGTTCGGCGTACATCGGGCGGCACATCAACGACTTGGGTGTTTTCGAGGCGTTCGGCCGTATCCCCATCAACGAGATGTTTAACCATACGTCCGCCATCACGGGTATCGACAAGATCGCTTATATCCTGGTCGAACCCAAGCTGGACTGGACAATTATCTGCTTCTTCGACGCCGCCGCCGTAGACGACACCACACAGGTTATTATCGTTTCGCTGCTCCCTACCCTTTCGGGTATTATCCTTGCCTCCATTCTTATGCTCGTTATCGTAGCGCGCTCCCTGCAGCCGCTGAAACCCCTCGCGGCGGCTGCGGGGGAAGTGGCGCGCGGTAACCTGGGCATCAGCTTCGAAATCCGCCGTAACGATGAAATCGCACAGGTGTCCAAGTCCTTCCTCGAAATCGTGCAGGCGTTGGGTATCCTGCGCGACAGCTTTATCAAAGCGGAGGAATCGATGACCAGCGGCGACATCCATTACCGCTTGGAAGACGCGCGGCTTTCGGGTGTGTATAACGAAATGCTCATCAGTACGAACAATATGATCCGCCACATGCGTGTGCTGCACGCGGAGGCCGAAAACGCCTCCGCCACGCAAAGCGACTATTTGGACAAAATGAATATTATCAATGAAGTCTCGATTATGTTGTTCCTTTCCGACATCGACGGCTTCGAGCACAATATATGGGCGTCGATGGAAATGCTGGGCAAAGCGGCGAACGCCGAACGCATGTATATATGGAAGAATTATATGAAGGACGGTCAACTTTACGCCACGAAGCTCTTCGAATGGACCGAAGGCGCGGAACACACCCAAGAGAACGCGCTCGCCGTCGAGGCTTGTTACGCGGAGAACATGCCCGCGTGGGAGGAAATCTTCCTGAAAGGGAATACCGTCAATGAATTCGTACGTTACCTCCCGATAAACGAACGTGAAGCCCTCGAGCCGCGGGGAGCCTTGTCGGTCGTAGCCGCCCCGATATACCTGAACGATTTATTCTGGGGTTTCGCAGGCTTCGATAATTGCCGCGAGGAACGTTTGTTTACCGAAAACGAGGAAAACCTCCTGCGTTCCGCCGGTATGCTCTTCATCAACGCGATCAATCGCAACGAAATGGCGAAGGACGTACAATCCGCGTTGGAAAAGGCCGAAGAAGCGACGCGTTCGAAGTCGAACTTCCTCGCCACCATGTCGCACGAAATCCGCACGCCCATGAACGCCATACTCGGTATCGCGCAAATCCAAATGCAAAATACCGACCTTCCGAGGGAATACGCCTCCGAGCTTGAAAAAATCTACAGCTCGGGCAACAACCTGCTGGGGATCATCAACGATATATTGGATATGTCCAAAATCGAGACGGGTAAAATGGAAATCAACTATGTCGAATACGACGTGCCGAGCCTGATCAACGACGCCGTTCAATTGAATATCGTTCGCATCGGTTCCAAACGCATCGAATTCGTTTTGGACATAGACGAAAACCTGCCGCTGCGTTTGGTCGGCGACGAGCTTCGGTTAAAACAAATATTAAATAACCTCCTTTCCAACGCCATCAAGTATACCGAAAGCGGCCACGTAAAGTTAACCGTCACGCATTCCGAGGAAAACGACGGCGTGGCGTTGCATTTATTAGTGGAGGATACCGGGCAAGGTATGACGCTCGAAGACCGCGACAGGCTCTTTTCGGAATACATCCGCTTTAACGCCGAAGCCAACCGCAAAACCGAAGGTACGGGATTGGGGCTTTCCATTACGAAAAAATTGGTGGAGCTCATGGACGGCACCATTTGGGCGGAGAGCGAATACGGCAAGGGCAGCGTCTTTATGGTAATGGTAAAGCAGAGGGTAACGGAAACCGGGTGCGAACCCATCGGCTCGGAGTTGGCGGAGCAGTTGTGCAGCTTTAGGTTCCGCGGGCACAAACAGTTCGCCGACCTGCAAATAACGAGGGAACCCATGCCGTACGGAAAGGTGCTCATCGTAGACGACGTAGAGACGAACCTGTACGTAGCCAAGGGCTTGATGGCACCGTACAAGTTGCAAATCGAAACCGTGCTGAGCGGTTTCGCGGCGATCGGTAAGATAACCGAAGGACAACGTTACGATATCGTCTTTATGGACCATATGATGCCGCAAATGGACGGCATCGAAACCACGCACCGTATCCGCGCGATGGGCTACAAGGATACCATCGTTGCACTGACGGCAAACGCGCTGGCGGGCAACGACGAAATGTTCCGATCGAAAGGCTTCGACGGTTTTATATCAAAACCCATCGATATCCGTGAGCTTAACAACGTATTGAATAAATTCATCCGCGACAAGCAGCCCCCCAATGTGCTGACTGCGGCGCGAGCGCAAGCCGAAACCGCGGATATAGCTGCGATCGGTGCGGATACGGTCGGTACGGATACGAAAGCATCCGACGTCGAGTTGCTTACGATCTTCGTTAAGGACGCGAAAAAAGCGCTCCCGACCATCCGAACCGCCATGGCGGATGATTTACGCTTATACGTAGTCAACGTCCATGCCATGAAAAGCGCGCTCGCCAATATCGGTGAACGCGAAGCCTCCACGATGGCGGATACCTTGGAAACCGCCGGTAAAAAACATGACACGGCGACCATCGAAGCCGAAACCGAACCCTTTTTGGAAAAGCTCGAATCCATCATCGCGCGTATCGAGACGGAATTGCCGGACAAGGATGACACTTCGGTTTTATCCGATTCCGACCCGGAAATTCTTAGGGCTAAGCTGAAGCTGATCGCCGAGGCTTGCGACGACTACGACGACATGGCCGTTGAAACGGTTCTGACCGAGCTCCGCCGATTGAATTGGACGAAGGAAACCATGGATTTATTGGACACCATCGCCGAATACGTATTCCATTCGGACTTTGAGAAGGCGGCGGAACGGATACGAACGCATTTGATTACGTTGACGGATACGGTATAACTGTTACCCGCCAATAAAATAAGACCCCGCGCGTATTATTCGAGCGGGGTCTTTTCGTTATCGTTTACCAAACCGGTATGCTGATCGCCGGGACATCGATCCAGCTTGACGACCCCCTGCGGATTTGTACCGTCAGGCTGATATTGTTTGCGCTTGCCGGAAGGTTATTTGTGTTAACCCAAATGTTGCGCAGCGTCCATACGCGGCTGTTGTTTTGCCCCACGGTATACGTGTTTGTTTCCGGTACGATGATGTTCCATGCGGCGTCCCGTACCCTTACCGCGGTTACGTCGTTGGCGGTGGAGAATTCCATCGTATCGATGGGCCACAACATTTCACGGCTCACATGCGCCGGGTTAAGGGTCGTACCCCAAATCGCGTTTTGCACTTGGTTACCTTGCCCCGGTTGGTTGATGAACAACCCGCCCACACCCGAAAGCGTTACGTGCGCGTCAAACCCGGAGCCCGAAAATATATTGCCGATGTCGCTTGCATGTATGTGGATGGGGACGTTGTTCGCGAAGCCTTCCATGGTAAAGGTTTGTTCCCAAATCCAAATGCTGCCTGATTGGATACGGTCGGTTGTGCGGTTAAAATTGAGTTGGCGGTTCCCCACGTTTACCCACAGGTCGGTGGCGTACAGGTTGGTATGCACAACGATCCTGACGTGAGTGGGTTCCGAAGCGTTGGGGTGCCAAGAGGCGATCGCGTTACTGATCGTGACCCGCGTTTGCAAGGTATTGATCGCGACGTTTTGGGTGAATGCCCCGGTGTTTGTATCGGTGACGTTGGCAAACGCGGTGATTGTATCGGCGGCGGAAGGCGCGATCGTCGCCGTCCATGTGCGTAAGCCGATCGACGTGGGATTGGTGCGGGTGGCGTTGACGCGTGTATTGCCCACCATTATCCATACGAAGTTGACCTCGTTATTGGTCGTTATGCTGACCGTGCTCGTCCCCCCCAACGGGACTTGTGCGGGGTTGGGTACGGTATTGACGATTAGCGGATTGGCCGGGGGTACAAAAGGCGCGGTATTTTGTATCCGATAGTCCTGCGTGGTCGCCCCGCGCGTATAGTAACCTACGTTGGCGGATATCTGTACCATGTGTACGATCGGATTGATATTGTTTATCGTGACCTGCCACACTTGGGTGGTTTCGCTTGTGTTTACGCGCGTGGCCCTGTGGAAGGTTTGCGGGGTGCCCCGGGTTACCCATACTTCGGTTGCGCCCAAACCGGTTACGATTTCGAGCCGCGCTTGGTTGACGGCGGTCGCTTGTATTTCGGTTACACTTACAATGGCAAGTGCCGGGACCGGGGTACCGGGCTGTTGCGTTTGCACCGTACCCGATACGGTGATGGGGATGGACAGCGTGACCACGCCTTCACCGATTGCGGTATTGGCGGTATTCGCGAATACATCGATACGTGTGGCGCCCGCCGCGGGGTTTAAGGTAATGTTCCATGTGCGTATGCCCGTCGTTGCGTTTTGGTTGGTTTGCGCCCCTTGCGTGCGTGTACCGCCGATTTCGGCGAATACGTGTGTGGTTTCCGCGTTGGTGTGCACGGTAAGCGTTATCGTTTGGCCGACTTGGACGGTTGTCCTGTCCATATGGAAGGACGTAATCGCCGCGTTTGCGCTGACCGCCAACGGAAACGCCAAGCACAATATCGCCGTAAGGATTGTCATTGACAGCGTACGTTTGATAAGATTTGACAATTGAACCCACTCCTCTATATTGTATCCATACGAGAATGCGTATATATTATCATATACGCAAATAAAATGTAATATTTTCAATAGATTAAGGGGAATGAATATGAAAAAAACGATCGTTTTGATTATTCTTTTGGTTTTTCTTTCCGCCTGCGGGCAAACCGACACGCACGTACCCCCGACGGAAAACCCGCAACCCGAAAGCACCGCCGCCCCTACGCCAACGCCTTCACCGTCGCCGACCCCCGAACCTACCCCTCCCCCCGAACCCGATCCTACCCCTACGCCCCCGCTCGGTTGGCAAATGGATCTGCCTTCCTTATCGGAAGCCTTCGCCCCGTACTTTCTGTTCGGTAATATCTATTCAAGCTCGGGCCGTATGACGGCCAATGATACGAATACCGCGTTCTTGCACCATTTCAACGCGGTAACGGCGGAAAATTGGCATAAGCCCGATGCTTTTAACAACCGCGGCTTTAACCGCCCGGAAGCAAGCGCATACAATTTCCGCCAATCCGATACGGTTGTGGATTGGGCGGTTGCCAATGACCTGACATTGGTGGGCCATGCGCTGGTATGGCACAGCCAATCACCCGATTGGTTATACTTCAGTGCGGCGAACACCCCGCGCACCCGCGCCGAAGCGCGCGAGAACATGGAGTTCCATATCCGTACATTGTCCGAACATTACGCGGCGCGCGGGCAGCTCGGCGCTTTCTACGCGTGGGATGTGGTCAACGAGGCGATTGCCTCAGGCGGCGGTTCATGGACGGGCGATTGGCGCAGGCAGCTGCGGCAAGATTCCCCTTGGCTTAGAGCATACGAAAACGGTTATGACCCCGACGCCGGTGAACATCCGAGCGATTATATCTACGATGCTTTTACCCTCGCGCGGCGTTATTTCCCTTATTCAATCCTGTATTACAACGATTACAACGAGGAAATCCCCGCCAAACGCAACGCCATCGCCCAAATGGTTGAGGAGCTGAACGAACGGTGGGCGCACGACTTTACGAACAACCCCGACGCCGTACCCTACGGGGGGGCGTACGAAGGACGTTTGTTGGTGGAAGGAATCGGCTTGCAAAGCCACATGCACCTTGACCAATGGCGTACCAACCTCGGTAACGTACGCGAAGCCTTGGAGCGTTTCGCGCAAACCGGGGCGCGGCTCAGCGTTACGGAGTTGGACATCACCATCGGCGGGCAAGGCGGCAGGCACCCCGATACACTGCCTACCCCGCTCCCGAGGGAGGAATCGGAACGCCAAGCCGCGGCTTTCGCGAGGGTGTTCGGTTATTACTTGGAATTCGCCGATGCCATCGAACGCGTAACCGTATGGGGTAAGGCTGACAATCAAAGCTGGCGGGCATGGGGCCATCCGTTGCTGTTCGACCACCTCCTCCACGCGAAACCGAGCTATTTCGCCGTGCTCGATGCGGCGAACGCCGCAACCCCCGCGGGTACGCGTCCCGTGATTGATATCGACGCGCTTCCTTCCGGCCGTACGGGCGAACCGTTCAGCGGACGCATCACCTTCACACAAAGCAGCTTTGCGCCTACGCGCTTCAGCGTTACCGAAGGGGAGCTTCCGCCGGGGCTGACATTATTTACAACCACCGGGGTCATAGGCGGATTCCCGACCCAAGCGGGCGTATTTACCTTTACGGTAACCGCCGCCAACGCGTTCGGCACCGACGAAACCACGTTTACCGTTACCATCGGTTAAGGATTCCCATGGACGATACCCGTTACCTGCTGACCGCGCATAACGATGATTTGGCAAGGTCAGGACGCCGACCGTGTTTTTACGTACGCAACTACGGCTGCCAAATGAACGAACGCGACGCCGAAAAGCTGCGCGCGTTATTGGCAAAATTAGGTTATGAACCCGTTGATAACCAAGAGGACGCCGATATAATCCTGTACAATACATGCTGCGTACGCGAAAGCGCCGAGGATAAGGTATTCGGTCACCTCAGCCGCATTAAGACCATAAAAGCCGCCAACCCGCGGCTTTTCGTTATTGTCTGCGGCTGCATGGCGCAACGGCCCGAAATCGCGGAAACCTTCCGCACGAAGCATCACTACATCAACGTGGTTTGCGGGACCGCCAATCGCCACCGCTTGCCCGACATGATTTGGCACTCCATGCAAAGCGGCGGGCAGGTAATCGACATAAACGAGGACGAAGGCTTACCCGAACTCACCGACATACCCGTCACCACACGCGAATATCCGCATAAAGCGGGCGTCAACATCATGTACGGCTGCGATAATTATTGCGCTTTTTGCATTGTGCCTTACGTGCGCGGGCGCGAAAAGAGCCGCCTCATGCGGGATATATTGGATGAAGTACACGTGTTGGCGGAAGACGGCGTGAAGGAAATCATGTTACTGGGGCAGAATGTGAATGCTTACGCGAGGAAGGAGGTGGGTGGGGGATTCCGCTCCCTTGAAGGCGAAGTCGCTCGCCGGAATCCCCCACCCACCCCCTTCCTCACTTTTCCGTCGCTTTTACGGCAGGTGCATGAGGTCCCCGGTATTTTACGTATACGCTTCATGACATCGCATCCGAAGGATTTTTCGGATGAACTTATCGCCGCGGTACGGGACTTGCCGAAGGTATGTAAAACGGTGCATTTACCGCTACAGTCGGGCAGTACGCGGATATTGGAAGATATGAACCGTAAATATACGAAAGATGAGTACCTCGCGTTATGCGCCCGTTTGCAAGCCGCCGTGCCCGGTATCGGCATCACCACCGATATCATCGTGGGGTATCCCGGCGAAACGGAGGCAGACTTTGAAGAGACGCTGGATGTGGCGCGACGGGTACGCTTTTCGGGTGCGTTTACGTTTATCTATTCCAAGCGAAGCGGCACACCCGCGGCGGAACGCACCGATACGGTACCGCGCAAAACGGCGAACGAACGGTTCGAACGGCTGACCGATACCGTTTACCCGATTATGCTGGAACGTAATCGGGGGCTGGTCGGGCAAACGGTTGAGGTTATGGCGGAGCAGGACGGCAAGGGGCGTATGGATGACAATACGCTGGTGCATTTTACCGGGAACGAAAACACCGCCTGTAAGGCGGGCGACGTTATATCCGTACGGATTACCGACGCGAAGTCATTTTATGTAAGCGGAACAGCGGACAATCCCGAAGGATAAATCGAAGCCGACAATTGATGGTTTTTACCGTTGTGGTGTTCATGGAATGGCTTGATTTATGGATTTATTAAATTGTATATCTTGACTAAAATACAAAACCCCATGCGGGAAGCTCAAGCATCATAAGATGCACCCGCACAGGGTTGACACTCGCCTCTCCTCGATACGAGGGGGGCTTTTTTATTTATTTTCCCGTTTTATCACCGTTTTTGTTGCACCGTAGAATCGGGAGGGCACCCATTAAAATGCATTACCCGTGACCCGGCTGCGCAGCCTTAATGGGTCGAACATGATTATTATACACTCACAGCATAATACGTCAATATGTTTTTATTTATTCGTGTTACATAAAACGAATGTACCGTTTGGGTTTATATGGTATGATGGTAAAAAGGGGGGTACCTCATGGGCGAACGGATCAGAAGCACCGGACTCATCGACAGGGAGCTTTCGCCTTTCTACATATATTATACCGTCATATTTATGGCGCAAGCCACGATATTCACGTTTCTTAACATCTACTTCCAAGAAGAATTAGGCTTTACCTTCGCACAAATCGGCACAATCGCTTCGATAGGCCCCTTCGTTTCGATCCTCACGCAACCCTTTTGGGGAATACTGAGCGACCGTACCAACAAGCGCAAAGTACTGATGGTCATCATCGCAGGTGCCATCGTAGTCGCCTTGCTGTTCCCATTACATTACGCGTTTATGTACATCGCAGTGATGGCGGTATTCAATACAATGTTCAACAATTCCATCACGCCGATGGGCGACGCGATCACCCTCCAATTCCTCGAAGGTAAAAAAATAAAGTTCAACACCATCCGCATGATCGGTACGGTCAGTTATGCCTTAATGGCCGCCGTAGTGGGTTATTTTATCGGCGAAGACATGACGCGTATATTCCACATCAAGGCGATATTAATGGGGATCGCATTATTCGCGGTATTCTGGATGCCTGACTTGCAACGGTCCTTACTCCCAAATAATCCCGAAGACATGGACGGCGGGGATGAAGGGGGATTGCAACGAACGACTTCGCAGGCGGATTGTTCTCCATCCGCCCTAAGAGAGTGCAATCCCCCTTCGTCCCCGCCACTCGGGGACAGCCTTCGCGAACTTTTCGGGAACAAAATGGTCCTATGCATCCTAGCCACATCACTGGTATTCGGGCTGACGATGACCTTCTACCACGCCTTCCTCGGCATCCAATTGCGCGGAATAGGCGCAAGCGAGGCGCAGGTAGGCCAAGCCATGTTCATTTCCGCCGCCAGCGAGGTACCCGTATTGCTGTTGGTCAACAAAATATTCGGCAAGCGTAAACCGATCCATTTGTTAATGGTCATCGGTTTTTTTATGGCGTTAAGGTTGGTGATGCTGTTCGCAGCCGATGTACAAGGCAGCATAACGATCGTATATGCGGCGCAACTCTTACACGGGCTAACGTTTATGGTGCATTTCTATTTTACGGTGGTGTTGCTTAACGCGCACGCACCCGTGCACATCAAGTCCACCGTGCAAAGCCTGAACGGGGTGATACGCGCGGTTGCCGCGCTTATCGGCGCGGGTATCGGCGGCACGATGGCCGACCGATTGGGGATCGGCGGTGTGTACCTGATTTTATCCGTATTCGTATTTGTGCTGTGCTTTGTTTTGCCGGGTACGTTATCCTTGGTTTATCGCGAAAAGGTGCGGGGGATGGACCCCGTTGGTACAAAATAAGGAGGAGACAACAAAATGACGGAAAAATTTAAGAAACAACTGATCGAATCCGATTACATCCGTAAGCCGTTAAAGGTAAACGACGCGGAATCGCAGGAAGTACGCCATTTGAAAAAGGAAGTATTGGAAACGCGACTGATCGACGACATGACGTCTTTGTCTGATTGGCACACCGTCACCGACCACGCCGTGATGGAGCTGTCGGATAAAGGGCTCAAATTCTCTTCCCCCACACGCATCGGGCACTACGAGGGGGCAAAGTACCGCATTATTTCGCAACCCGCCATCGTGCGCAGGACCGACCGTGAGGATTGGAGGGAATGGAACCGCATTTCCGTGTGGATATACCCCGACATGCCGGGTTTCCATTCGATCGTGCTGCGCGTACAGCTGCTGAACGACGGTGAACATAAGGTACCCGACCGCTACGAGCGCGAAGGCCAGCACAACATGAACTTAAAACCCAACCAATGGAATCATATGACCGTGGAAATCCCTTATGTGTACCGCGATTGCGTGACGGGGCTCTCCTTCGAATACGACATGTGCGGGCACGAGCCCAAGGGCTGCGAAACGGCAGTATGGTACCTCAGGCAATTGGAAATACAAAAAGTGGATTGCGACAAGTATATCGGCTGGGAGCCGGGCAAAGATCGGATTGCTTTTTCGCATTCGGGCTATCAGGCGGGCAGCAGGAAAACGGCGATCGCATCGGGGTTGGATACGAAGGTATTTAAATTGCTGGAGTTGGAAACGGGCAGGTCTGTGCTGGAAAAGGAAGTCACCCCGCTTAAGAACGATAACGGCGAATTCCAAATCATGGACTTTTCGGAAGTGACCGAACCGGGGCGGTATTTGCTTATGGCGGGGAATATATCCACGCGTGCGTTTATCATCGGTGACGATTGCCGGGATGATTCGATCTGGAAATTGCTTAACTTTTACCTCACGCAACGCTGCGGTTATGCGATACCCGGTTTGCACGGCGTATGCCATACCGATTCGATCACAAGGCACCCGAATGACGGGAGGTTTGTCGTCGCCAACGGCGGTTGGCACGACGCGGCCGATATGTCGCAAAATTCCACGACAAGCTCGCAAGCGACGTATTCGCTGTTCCAATTCGCACGGCAAATCAAAGCAACGGGCAACGCGGAAAAAGTTTGCGACCCCATGGGAAAACGCCTTTACGAACGCCTTATCGAAGAAGGCAACTGGGGGCTGGATTGGTTGCTTAAGACACGCTTCGGTGACGGCTACCGCGTGCTGTCGTGCGGTACGTCTTGCTGGACGGACGGCATCCACGGCACGCAGGACGATGTGGAGTCGGTCGCGCAAAATATCCCCATCGAGAACATGATGGCCGCCGGCGCGTGCGCGATCGCGTCTTATATACTACGCGAAGCCGAACCCGAGAAAGCGGCGTATGCGTTGAAGGTCGCCAAGGAGGACTGGCAGTTCGGGTACGACGGGCGTGACAGGGAATTGTTCCGTACCATCGGCGACCCCGCGCGGATCCTTTCGCCGTTACTCGCGTACAGTACCGCAGCGTGGTCCGCCGTCGAAATCTACCGCGTGTGCGGGGATGAATATTACAAGGAAAAAGCCGTTGAATGCGCCCGCTATGTGATGGATTGCCAGCAAACCGAATATCCCGAATGGGACATACCCGTCGTCGGTTTCTTTTGGCGCGATAAGGAAAGGACGATGATCCAGCACTACAACCACCGCTCGCATGAATCCGAACCGATTATGGCGTTCCAATACCTCATGGAGGAATTCCCCGATCATCCCGATTATATGGATTGGTATCAAGCCGTTTTACTTTATTCGGAATACCAACGCTTCGGCGTGTCGATCACCGCACCCTTTGAAATGGCGCCCGCATCCATTTATTACGTAGACGAACCGTCCGCGCAGCCCAAAATCTTCTCCAATCAGCAACCCCACTTCAACGAGGATATGCAAAAGGATTTCCGCGCCCAAGTGGAGGGTGGGGTCAAGCTGCACGAAGGGTATTATTTCAAGCGTTTCCCCGTGTGGTTCTCGTTCCGCGGCAACCACGCGCCGGTGATGTCCTCGGGCCGTGCCGCTGCCATTTGCGGTAAGCTCCGTAACGATTACGACATCGCGGAAATTGCGCAGCGCCAAATGGAGTGGATCATCGGGCGCAACCCCTTTGCCCAATCCACCATGTACGGAGAAGGGTACGACTTCAGCCAAATGTATATCCAGCTCCCCGGCGAACAAGTAGGCGAAATGGTCGTAGGCATCGAATCGTGGGAAAACGACGACGTCCCCTTCTGGCCGCAAGTGAACACCGCCACATATAAGGAAGTGTGGTCCCATTCGTCGTTGCGTTGGTTGTGGCTTGCGGCTGATTGTTACGGTCCCGCTTACGTGGATTTGTACGTGGAATATAAAAAAGGCGAAACGGTGAAATTCATTAACACGTTATCAAAACAAGTATATTCCCTTGAACCGGAATACAAAACGGGTAAGGTTTCGCTTCCCCTCCCCGCGGGGCGGTACGAAATCGAATACCGCAGCGTTAAGGTAAACAAAACCTTCGTCGCGGCGAAAAAGTATGAACTGAACGGTTTGATGGGGTTTGAAACGCGCTTCGAAAAGGACGGCGACAAAGTGGTGATTACCGTAAAAGCTAACGGTGACAGGCAAATATCGCTTTGCCCAAAATCATCCAACCTCGTGTTGGACCCCTCGAACGCACCCGATGAAACGACGTTTGTATACAGCGGCAGGATAATCGACGGCAAAAAGCCGTGGAGCGTACTGTTTATACCCAACGGCGATATAAGGGAAGCCTTCGACGTATACGAACGGGTGCTTTTATAAATCCGTACGGGCGGCATACCCGAATACCCGCGGACGCGTAATTCGCACAATCCTTTTCCGTTATGGTATAATATAGACGATATCCCAAGAATTCGTTTAAAGGAGAATCGCCATGTTTGCGCTTTCAAAGGAACATATCAAATCCGGTGTGGTGGAAATGCTGCGCACCGCGTATCGCAAGACCGTCGCCACCGCCACCCCCCAACAAATTTATAACGCGCTAGCCCTTACCATCAAGGACCATATCTCCGAAAATTGGCTGGCTACCCATGAACAGTTTGAAAAATTCGACGTAAAGACCGTGTATTACCTGTCCATGGAGTTCCTGATGGGCCGCTTTATGGGTAACGCCATCCTTAACCTGTCGCTGCGTGATACGGTAAAGGAAGCCTTGGACGAGCTGGGCATCGACATCAACGCCGCCGAAGACGCGGAACAGGACCCCGGGTTGGGTAACGGCGGTTTGGGACGTTTGGCGGCTTGCTTTTTGGATTCACTTTCCACGATGGGTTACCCCGCATACGGCTGCGGCATCCGCTACCACTACGGCTTGTTCGAGCAGCATATCGAAAACGGTTACCAAGTGGAAAAACCCGACAACTGGTTGCACTACGGCGACCCGTGGGGCGTGCGCCGCGACGAATACGCCAAGGAAATCCACTTCGGAGGGCGCGTCAACACCACCAAGGACGAAGCGGGTGAATTCCATTTTATATTGGAAGACTACCAAAGCGTCATGGCGATACCATACGACTACCCGGTGGTGGGGTATGATACGAAAATGGTGAATACCCTGCGGTTATGGGATGCGGAGCCGATCAACCGCTTCGACCTGCAGAGCTTTAACGAAGGCCAATACGAACGCGCCGTAGCCGAGCAAAACCTCGCGCGCAAGCTGGCGGCCGTCCTGTACCCCGCGGAAGAGCACGTAGCGGGTAAGGAGCTCCGCCTGCGCCAGCAATATTTCTTTATTTCCGCCACGCTTCAGCGGGTATTGGAGCAATATGAAAAACGCCACGGCAAAAACTTCGAAAAATTAGCCGATTACGTGCAATTCCAATTAAACGACACCCATCCCTCCTTAGCCATCGCGGAATTGATGCGCCTCTTGATCGACGTCAACTACCTTTCATGGGACACCGCCTGGGAGATCACCCGCGCCACCTGCGCCTATACCAACCATACGATTTTATCGGAAGCGTTGGAAAAATGGCCGGTCGAGCTTTTCAGCCGCTTGCTGCCGCGCATCTATATGATCGTGGAGGAAATCAACAACCGCTTCTGCCAAAACCTGCGGGAATGGTACGGGAACGACCCCGAACGCATCCGTTCCATGGCCATCTGCGCCGACGGGCAGGTCCGCATGGCGCACCTCGCCATCGTGGGCAGCCATTCGATCAACGGGGTCGCCGCCATCCACACCGAAATCCTCAAAAACACGGAGCTCGCCGATTTCTATGAAATCTATCCCGAAAAGTTCAACAATAAAACGAACGGCATCACGCAACGCCGCTGGCTGGCCAAATGCAACCCCGGGTTGTCCGACTTGATTACCGAAACCATCGGCAATACATGGATACGTGACCTGGACGAATTAAAAAAGCTAAAGCCCTTCGCCGCGGATGTCTCCTTCCAAAGCAAATTTATGGACGTAAAGCGCGAAAATAAGGTCCTGCTTTCCAACGATATCCTGAATCGCTACGGTATTTCGGTGGACCCGGATTCGATCTTCGACATCCAAGTCAAGCGTTTGCACGAGTATAAGCGGCAATTGCTCAACATCTTCCACGTAATCGATTTGTACGTGACAATGAAGATGAACCCGCGCTTGGATATCACGCCCCGCACGTTCCTGTTCGGCGCGAAGGCGCACGCCAATTACCACCGGGCTAAGCTGATCATCAAATTGATTCACTCCGTCGCGGAAATGATCGACGGCGACCCTTCAATGGATGGACGTTTGAAGGTAGTGTTCCTGCCCAACTTCCGCGTATCCATGGCGGAAAAGCTCGTACCCGCCTGCGATGTAAGCGAACAGATATCCACCGCCGGCAAAGAAGCCAGCGGAACGGGTAACATGAAGTTCATGCTTAACGGCGCGGTCACCATCGGCACGCTGGACGGCGCGAACATCGAAATCCTGGAAGAGGTCGGACAGGAAAATATCGTCATTTTCGGCATGACCGCAGCCGAGGTGCAAGCCTTACGCGCATCCGGTACCTATTCGCCGTGGGACTTGTATAACATGGACTTTAATATCCGCAACGTGTTGACCACGTTGATCAACGGCACGCTCGACCGTAAAAACCACGACCTGTTCCGCGAGCTTTACGACGCCATGCTCAACGGCTACGGCGGCGCCCGCCCCGATGAATATTTCGTTTTGCAAGACTTTGCCGCTTACAAGGAAGCGCAGGAAAAGATCGACGCCGCCTACAAGGACAAGCAGCGCTGGGCAAAGATGGCCATCATGAATACGGCATCCGCGGGCAAATTCTCCAGCGACCGCACGATCCGCCAATACGCGGATGAAATCTGGGGCCTTAAACCGGTAACGATTGCGTGAGCATAAAACGTTTCTTTGCGGCCTTATTTACCTTTATCGCTATCGTTTTGGTTATTATCGCCGTATTTGCGGTTATTTGGTGGTTGATACGCCCCCAATTCGAAAATATCCGAAACCGCGACAACCGCGACGTCATCCCCTTCCACGACCATTTTGACTTGGACCCCGCCATACCCCACATCGTGCTGGAAGGCCAACGGATACGCGAAACCGACATACACCCGCCTTTGATCCATAACGGCATCGCGTACCTGCCCGTGTGTTTTATCCGTGAATATATAGACCCGTTTATGTTTTGGGATACGGGTGCGCAAATGCTGTTCGTTACCACGCTTTACGAAATGCGGACATATCGCCACGGCCACATCCGTGTGGCGGACGGCTTACCGTTTATACCCGCGGATTTGGTGATGGGACTGTACCCGTTTACCGTTACCCACCACGCGGAATACAACATGATCGTCGTAACGGACGACCGCCAACCGCAAACGACCGCCGCCGCCACGTCGCAAGCACCCGTACGCTACCGCCCCGATCCGCAAGCCCCGATAACGGTGAATTTGAATTCCGGCGAGCGGGTGACTGTCTTTTGGGATGCGAACAACGGCCCCGACGGTTTTTGGACGCGGATACGCACCGCCGACGGTTTGTTGGGGTATGTGCAAACCTCGTTGCTGGGCACAACCCGATCGCAGATCGACGCCGCCGAACGTACGCCGATCTTGGATGATTTTATTGACAACCAGCAACCCCGCACCCCCAATTGGGCGGGCGGAAGGATAAACCTTGTATGGGAAAACCCGTACACCGTCGCGGCCAACGCCGCAAATATGCAAACCCCGTTGGACGAAAGCCTGACCGTCGTATCGCCCACGTGGTTCCGCTTTAACGCTGAATCGAAGGAACTGGATTCCGTCGCAAGCGCGGAATACGTACAATGGGCGCATGAACAAGGGGTGCAGGTGTGGCCCAACGTGACGGATACATCGGCCGGGTCGGGTATACAAGGGATTTTATCCGACGCAACGGCGCGGCGGCGGGTTATCGAGCAACTGGTACACTACGTGGAAACGCTGGGGTTGGACGGGCTCAGCATCAACATCGAAAGCATCATCCAATTCCGATACGGTCCGTATTTCGTGCAATTTATGCGGGAGCTTAATATCGCGCTCGGGCGGCGGATACCGATCATGGCGGCCATGAAGCCGGACCTTTCCGCCAACCCCCACTACCGCCATGACTTGATTGCCTTAACCGTCGATTTCATCGCGCTTATGGCGTATAACGAGCATACGGGAACCTCATCTTCTCCCGGGCCGGTGGCTTCGTTGCCGTGGGTGGAACGCAGGGTCACGGAAACCTTACGCGTCGTACCCGCCGACCAATTGATTTTGGGGATCCATTTCTATAACCGTGTGTGGCGCACCGCCGTTTCGGATAATACGTGGCGGCCTTCCGCCCATTGGGGTATGGACAGGGCCGTGGCCGATTTTTATCGGCACGGCGTATCGTGGGAAGAGGACGCCGTTATCCCGTGGGAATGGGACCCCGTCGTGGGTTCGTATTACGCAGAGTTCGCCGCGGTGGTGGACGGTGAAACCCTTCGCCATCAGCTTTGGTTGGATTGTCCTCGTTCGGTCGGCGAAAAAATGCAGTTATTTGTACTTTATCAATTAGCCGGCGTAGCCGGATGGAGTAACGAATTCACAAATCAGGCGGTATGGGATTTGCTTGGGAGGTATTTTTAATGGAATCCACGGGAATGAGCGTACGTTCGAAACTGATTTTGATGGCGGTGCTTGCCCTTTGCGCGGGGGCGTCGATATTTTTACTGCGGTATCTTGAAATTGGTACCCTTATCACCGTGTCCGTTTTTGCGGCAATCATAGCGGTGTTGGTATTGTTGACGCGAAACCTGATCAAAACCGCCGCCGACCCCATCGACCGCATGAACAAAACGGTGATCGCGTTAACCGACGGCAAGATGGACGTAAACCTACGATCAGACGCCGTCAAAAAATCGGGTGAGGTAGGCGCATTGGAAAACGGCCTGGCAAAGCTGGCCATCAACCAACATAACTTCAACGGCGACCTGGACGCCTTGGTAAAAAAAGCGCAGGCGGGGGAAACGGACGTATTCCTCGACGCGAAGGATTACCCCGGCGGCTTGCGGGATATCGCCGCGCAAATCAACCTGATCGTAAACGGTTACGAAAAGATAAACGACGGCGTCATAAATGCCGTAAACGGTTTTGCGCGGGGCGACTTCAAACCGAATACGGTGAACTTGAATGCGAAATCGGTCGAATCGCTGGAAAAATTGGGGGGCTTGCTGCTAACCTTTAAAGAGGACGCCAACATGCTGGGACAAGCCGCTAAGGAGGGTCGCTTTACCGCCCGTACGGCAGGAAGATATTCGGGCGAATGGCAAAGGATTTCCGCCGATATGGACGCGATATTGGACAGCCTGATCCGCCCCGTCACCGATATCGTTAATGCCCTGGACCGGTTGGAATCGGGTACCTTCTCCGTCGGTATATCGGGTAATTTCCAAGGCGAATTCGAAAAAATCAAGCTATCGCTGGAGCGGATCAATGAATTGTACAGCGGACATCTAAGCGAGCTGTCATCGGTACTCAACGATATATCCTACGGTCGCGGGGTTAATCTGTCGCGTAATTACCGCGGCTCGTTCCAGCAAGTGCAATCGGCGGTTAATTCGGTGGCACGCGGATACGAGCGTATCGCGGAGGACCTGCGCCGCGCTTCTTCGGCCCCCGCGCAACGCCCGACAGCCTTTAACACGGCAGCAAAACCCGCGACTGCACCCGCCGCCGCGCGTCCGACGGTCACCCCTGCCGCCGCACCCCGTCAACCCGCAAGCACCACCCCACCGACAGCCGCACGTACGCAAAACACGGCTGCCCCTCCCTTGCCCGTCAACACCGGACGCGTTTCAATCCCGTCAGGCGCGCATGAATACAACCGAAAGGACTTCGGTAAATATAAATGAAAAAAACGATCGTTTTCCTTATTTTGCTCCTTGCCCTCGCAGGGGGCTTTCCTTTTACCCTTCAAGCCGAAACCGTACCCCCGATGCCGGACAGGGTGCGTGTCGGGTTGCTGCGCGAATTCGCCAACCGTGAAAGCATACCCATTTCGACGGCACGTATATATGTCGGCTACGAGGAAAGCGGCACGTTCGTACCCGTACAACTGTTGGAATCGGCCGTCGGTTTCGTTGCGAGGGTCAACGCCGCGGGCAACGTTGTTTTATACATAGGGAACAACGCGGTGTTTGTTTCCGACCGTGAATGCCATGACCCGCAGCTCATGGAAGCGGACGGCGGGTTTATGAGCTTGGGGGGGACAACATACCGCGGGATTATCGCCCTGCGCCCCGCAAACGGGTTGATCACCGCAATCAATATCATATGCCCTGAGGAATACCTGTTTGGCGTCATCCCCGCGGAAATGTCCCCAAGCTGGCATCCGCAAGCCCTGATGGCGCAAGCCATAGCATCCCGCACTTTCCTGTACAGGCGCGCGATGGAAGGGCGGCACGCCGCGCAAGCCTTCCATATATGCGATACGACCCATTGCCAATCGTACCGCGGCGCGGGACATGAACACGCCAATACCAACGCCGCCGTCAACGCCACACGCGGTTTGATGATTTTCCATGATAACGAACCTATTTTGGCCTCGTATTTTACCTCCAGCGGCGGCGCGACCGAAAATTCCGAAAACGTTTGGGTCGAGGCGCTCCCCTATTTACGCAGCGTCAACGAAATCAGCGAACACAACCCCTTACAATGGTCGCGTACCTTCACATGGTCGGAGCTTACGAATTTGTTAAACGCGGCAAGCGTTAACATAGGCACCGCCACGGGTATTTCGGCAACGGGTGTCGGCGCGTCGGGGCGGGTAACGGAGCTGACGGTCTTCGGGACGAACGGGCAGCACCGCCTGACGGGGGACCGCATCCGCACGTTTTTCAGCCCTTCAACCGGCGGCGCGCTGCACAGCAGTAATTTCCGCATCTTGGAGGCCATGCCGCAATTACCGACGGTTTGGGTTTACGACGGGCGGCAAACCCTGTCCGCGCCGCTTTCGGCGTTCCATGGCTTGGACAACCGCGGCAACCCTACGTCCATGCATACGGCTTACGTATTCGACGGCACCACGACCCGCCGCATCACCTCCACGGCGCAAACGGCGTCCGGCGGCGCGGGCGTAACCTTCGCGGGCAGCGGTTCGGGCCACGGTGTGGGTATGAGTCAGCACGGTGCGGAAGGCATGGCACGGTTGGGCTTTACGTATCGGGAAATATTGCAGCATTTTTATACGGGGGTTGAAATTCGTTAGTGAATAAAAAGGATTTTTATTACGATCTGCCCAAGCATTTGATCGCGCAGCAGCCGACCGAAAAACGCGACGGCTCGCGGCTGATGGTTTTAAACCGCGATTCCGGGCGTATCGAACATCGGATGTTTACGGATATCGTGTCTTTGTTAAATCCCGGGGACTGTATCGTGATCAATGATTCGAAGGTGATCCCCGCGCGATTGTTAAGCGAACGCGTTGAATTGCTCCTTCACGAACGCTTGGAAGGCAGCCGTTGGACGGCGTTGGCGAAACCCGGTAAACGGGCGCATGTCGGGGATACGATTATCTTCCGCGATACCCGCGGAAACGAACGCCTGACCGCAAAGGTCGTTGTTATCATCGAAGGCGGCTTGCGCGTGGTGGAACTGCTCCACGAAGGTGAATTGGAACCGTTGTTGGAGGAAATCGGCGAAATGCCCCTCCCCCACTATATTGAAGAAAAACAAACGGACACCACCCGTTACCAAACCGTTTACGCGAAAGCGGATGACGCGGGTGCTTCCGTAGCCGCGCCTACGGCGGGTCTGCATTTTACGGAGCAATTGTTGGAAGATATCCGAAAAAAGGGTGTGAAGGTCGCCCGCGTAACGTTGCACGTCGGAATAGGTACATTCCGTCCCGTAAAGGAGGACGATATTACGTTGCACCACATGCACAGCGAATATTGCCGCATCCCGCCCGAAACCGCGGATATAATAAACGAAACAAAACAAAACGGCGGCCGCGTGATCGCCGTCGGTACGACAAGCTGCCGTACGTTGGAAAGCCTTGCGGGGCTTGAAGGCGCGGGTAAGACCGATATCTTTATTTACCCGGGGTACAAATTTAAAGTGATAGACGGGTTGCTGACGAATTTCCACTTGCCTGAATCCACGCTGATTATGCTGGTATCGGCTTTGGCGGGACGGGAAAATATCTTGGCGGCTTACCGGCAAGCGGTGGAAAACGAATATCGGTTTTTTTCATACGGGGACGCGATGTTAGTTCTTTAAACCACCAGCAACAGGATAATCGCCGTCAGATTCAAGCACGCGCTGACAAAGAAAATCAACGCGACGGCGTATTTGGGTTTCATACCGCTTTTCGTAAGGCGGTAATGGATATGGGTGATGTCGCTCGTCGTATCGGCTTCGTAGGCCGGTTTGCGTGCCAAAATACGCCGTACGACCACCGTTACGCTGTCAACGATAGGCACCGCCAGCGCAAGCATGGGGATAAGCATGGAAATCATCGTCGCCTGCTTAAATATCCCGTGCAGGGATATGACGGCCAACAGATACCCCAACAAATAAGCCCCGCTGTCACCCATCCAAACCTTGCCGCGCAAGTTGTAACGAAGGAACCCCGCGACCGCGCCGAGGAACAGCACCGACATAATCGCCGATTTCGTCTGTCCCATGCTCATGGCAACAAGGAACAGCGTGCACCCCGGTAAGAGTGCCAGCAAACCCGCCAACCCGTCCAACCCGTCCATAAAATTAAATACCGTGATAAGCCCGACGAACCATAGTACGGTAATCGCCAATTGCACTCCGAATGGGAACGTTACATAATGATCCGTAAACGGGTTGGTAAACCCGGTAAAACGGATACCCGCCGCAAAGGCCAAGCAAGCCGCCGTTATCTTTATCAAAAGGCGCGGCAGGATGGGGAATTCCCTTCCGCGCGTTTTCGTATAATCATCCACGAAGCCGATGCCTACGATCATGGCCGCGCCAACGAGGATGGCCACGATTTCCCACGCGCCGAGCAAATCGTCGGGGTACGCGGCATCCACCTCCATAAACGCGATAAAAACCAAAAAGCCCACGGTAAACGCGATAAACATAACCAAACCGCCCATCAAGGGTACGGGTGTCGTATGTTTCTTACGTTCCGTGGGTTTGTCCGTAAAGTCAAACCTTTGCGCCAGTTTGATAAAAAGGGGTGTCAATATCAACACCAAACCGATAACCGCCGTAAAAGCGATGAGGTATATCATCAAATCAATCACCCGACATCAATATGTTCGCTTGCATTATAGACCTATTTTTTGACAAAAACCACCCATTTGCCCAACGCGTAATTACCCAATATTTGGATGAATACCATCGTCAAACCTTTCATGGCGATCGCGTGAAGGTAAAACCTGTCCACGAGGATATACAGCGCCACCGTTTCCAATACATGGGTGAACAAACGCGAAGCAAGGAACTTGGCGATTTCCGGCAGCACTTCCCTTGCCGACCACGAGGATGAACGGAATACGACCGTTTTATTGGCTACGAAAGCGAACAGGATCGCCGCCGCGTTTGCGGCGTTGTTTGCGGCAACCGTTCCCATCCCCATATACGAAAAAAAAGCGAACAAACCCCACGCCAACGCGGTGGTGCATCCGCCTGTAAAAAGATAGCTAACCGTTTCGCGGTTCAGGTATCGGGTCAATCGTTTCATTTCTTATTATCTCCCGAATGATATATGACGGGCGGTTTTTTAGTTCATCGTATACCCTTCCCAAATATTCCCCCATCATGCCCAATATCATCAGGACGATCCCTTGGGACAACAGGATAACCACAAGCGTGGATGCCCACCCCGTGATCGTACGGTCGGTAAACATGGCTTGGAAGATAATCACAAGCATATAGACAAAACCCAACAGCGACATGATAAAACCCAACGACGTAGCCAGCTTCAGCGGCTTGTACGAAAAAGAGGCGATCGCGTCCATAGCGAATGAAACCATTTTACGCAAAGGATATTTCGTTTCCCCCGCAAAGCGCTCTTGCCGTTCGTACTCCACGGCGATTTGCTTAAAGCCCACCCAACTCACTAAACCCCGGATGTAGCGGTTTTTTTCGGGCAGGGCGTTTACCGCGTCGCATACGCGGCGGTCAATCAAGCGGAACTCCCCCGTGTCAAGCGGAAGGTCGACGTCAGTCATCGAACGCAGCAGCCGATAAAATATCTTTGCCGTTACCTTCTTAAAAAACGATTCGCCTATGCGTTTCGACCGTTTCCCGTACACCACGTCGTAGCCTTCCTTCCATTTTTCCGCCATCAACGGAAGGACCTCGGGCGGGTCTTGCAGGTCGGCGTCTATAACAATCACCGCTTTCCCCCGTGCGTGGGCCATTCCCGCCGTTATCGCGGGCATATGCCCGAAATTGCGCGAAAAATTTAACAGCACGACGGCGGGGTCACTTTCGCAAAAACCCGCGATAATGTGTGCCGTGGCGTCACGGCTGCCGTCGTTGATAAAGATCAACTCATACGGCTCGTCCATCCCCTTCATGACGCGGGTCAAGCGATCGTAGGATTCGACGATGACTTCCTGTTCGTTGTACGCGGGGATAATAACGGAATAAATCGGATTCATCTTTCGCCCCTTTTCACATAAATACCCAGCCCGGCAACCATGCCAGCCACTTCCGTACGAACTCCACGTTCATCGGCAAGCCGGAAAGCACGGGGTAGAACAAAACAAATAACGCCGCAACGATACCCGCGTACGTATACGTAATCGCGGGTTTTTTCACGTACCTTTTAAAGAACCACGTAATAAACAGGATCACGAAAGGCACACTCGGGAAGAAATGATAGATAAACGTCAATCGGCTCACCATCGCCCACGGCAGGTATTGCGCCGCGAAGGCGACCAATAAAAACACGATGATATATCGGTCGTTGGTTCCGTCTTTCCCTTTGCGCCGCACCAACGAAAAAACCGCCGCAACCGTCGCCGCGATCCCGAACCACCACACCGCGGGATTACCGAACGACGTCATCCCCGCGTTGACCGTGGATGAGATACGGTTTACGTACAGCCAAATAGGCCGTTGCAAAATCGGCCAGCTCCACCAATCGGAGGCGAAGTTGTGTTCGGCCACCAACTCCGCATGGTAACTGTACATATGCATTTGGTTGTTCCACGCGGTGCGCAAACCGCCGCCATGCGCCAACATAAAAGGTATATACGATAACGTATAAATCACCAACGGCACCGCGACGAAGATAATAAAACAAGACATAAACGTTATTTTCGTTTTGCGTTGTTCATGTCTCGGCTCCGTCGTATACAATTTATATAACGCGGGGAAGAAAAGGATGGGCAGCCCGATCGCACCGTATACACCCTGCCATTTCGAAGCGACGGCAAGTCCCATCATAGCCCCGCATAACGCTAAATAAAACAATGATTTTTTTAAGAAAACCGCTTCCCTGCCCCTTCGGTCGCCGGCGAACAGATTCACCTCACGTACGTACAGGTACATGAAAAAATACATCGCGATCACAAAGAACGTGACATACGTATCAATCGTCGCAAGCCGCGTCTGCGTGAAGCGCATAAAGTCGAACGCGAAGATAAAAGCCGCGAACAACGCCCATCGGTTGGACCTGAACAACGCCCGTGCGAACGCGTATAAAAGCGGCACCATCATCACGCCGAACAAAGCCCCCGGGAAACGCCAGCCAAACGGCGTCATACCCAAGACACGTACGCTTGCCGCAATAAATACCTTCCCCAGCGGCGGGTGCGTTGTTTCGTATACGGCCAACCCATAAGCGAATTCGTAGCCGGTACGGGGGTGGTATATTTCGTCAAAGTATGTGCTGTTCATAAAGCTGCGCCGTTCGGGCGTCAAATGCTGTTCATCGGTTAAGGCGTAAGCGTTGGGCGAAGTGGAGAAACCCGTCAGCAATTCCCCGTCCGTACCGCGGAAGGCGATTTCCTGCAATCGCAGGTCCCACCCCGTAGCCGTGATTGAAATAAAACGCGTGGTGACCCCCACCGGTACGTGCGTCCAATAAAAGACGTTCGCGCCGTCAACCGTGTGTAAGGGCTCCCACCGTTCGCCGTCCGTTGAATGACTGACCGTAAAGCCCCGATCGTGCCGCGCGCCCATGCGGAATTGGATTTCCGTAATCTCCGTCATCACCCCGAAGTCAATGATCGCCCGCTCCCCCGGTTCGGGCATCCACGAGGTTTGCGGCGCGTTAAAGTCCCCCAAACGGGCAAAGGATATAATCCCGCACACCAGCGTCAATATGATAATCCCCAACCAATCGCGGTTGGTCATTTTCTCCGGCATTCGTTAAGTCCCCCTATCATTATGATAACCAAACCGCAAACGATCCCTATATTCGCCCACGAAACGGGCGCCGTAAACCGCGTCAGCATTTGTGACTCCCACCAGTACCCGCTTGCGTTGAAGGCATGGAGCACCGCAAAGCAATTAATAAAAAACGTCGTACAAGCGGCGCCGAACAAGCCGACCGTATACCAACGCGGTTTTTCCGCCGCATACATTAATAAAAATAATATCGCCGGGAAGAAGTAACGTTCATGCATCTTGACCGAAAAAACGAACGTCAGCACAAACACCGCCGCCACGATAAGCCAATAGTTACGCCCGCCCCGCTTCTTATCCGCTTCCAAGAATACCAACGTGAGAATAACGATCAGCACCGCGATCACCACACCCCATACCGCATGGGTAATACCCATAAACCGTGCGTCCAGCGGCCGCCAGTTGCGTCCCGCCAACGCCCAAAGGTTAAACGCGTTAACGGTGCCGAAGTTATACAAATCCAACCCGCCAAAGAACTGTCGGAATACGGGCATATAGTTATACCGCTGCGTAAACGGGAAAGCCAGCAACAACATCCCGCCCACGGCCGCCAACACATACAATCCCAAGCGCTTAAGCTCCGGCCACGCATAACGGTACCCGCGCCAATAATCGAACGCCGAAAATAAATACACCGGCCCGAGGAACAACGATTGCGGTTTGATCAATATCGCGACGCCGTACAGGATATAGGAAGGCAACAGCCTTTTTTCGCGCAGCAGCGCGAGGGAAATAAAAAGGGGCAGGAGGAATACCGATTCCACCTGTCCCCAAACGCTTGAGATTAAAATAATCGCGGGGTTAAATACCCACAGCGCCGCGAATAAAAGCGCATAACGCGAAACCTTCCGCGTAAGGCGCCAAATCACATACCCGATCGCCAAGTCCGCCAGCATCGCCGGCAAAAATGTAATGAAATTAAATGCCGGGCTCAAAAATCCCCATTCAAATGCACCGCGCAGCACACCCGCCAACGCCAATATATACAAATAACCCGGCGGATAATCCGACCACATGCCGCCCGTATAAAATCCGCTCAACCCTTCCGCAGCCAACTGCGACGCCCATATCTGAAAGGTGAGGATATCGTTTTCGAACATGAAGTCTATCTGATAAAACACGAACAAACGGACAAATAACCCCGCGGCAAGCAACAACCCTATCATGTGCTTCATAGAAAAACCCCTTCCGTACACGGACATGTTAGCAAAATATGGCCGTTGTTGGAAGGGGTTAACGTAACAATTGTAAAACCGCGTCGGGTTGTTGATTCGCTTTCGCAAGCATCATCATGGCCGCTTGTCCGATAACCTCGGCTTGGGTGAACAACGCCATCTCGTTGGCGATGTCCGCATCCATAATGCGGCTTAGGGCGCTCGTCAGGTTATCCCTTGTTATCCCCGTGCTTTGCGCGGTGAATTCCAAGCGGTTTTGGAACGCGCCCAAGTTTGCGCGTATCCCCGACACTTCGGACAGCGCACTATCGATGGCCGTCAAGGCGTTGTTTCCGCCTTTGTGGGTGGTGACGTTGATCGCCGCCAGCACCGTATCCCCGCCAAGGTGATGAATCGACAGGCTCCCGATGTCCAAGCGTATTCCTTGGTTGGCGTTGGGGCCTACGTGAATCCACAACGGCTGCCCGTTGCGCTCCACCACCGCGTCTTCAAAGCAGAACACACCCAGCGATTCGACATAACGCAGGTTACGGATGGCGGCGTTGGCGAAATCAAATTTTTCCAAATCCCCCAAGGGTATCGTTATGACGCGCCCTTCGCCGAAGTCCAACCGGATTTCCTCGTCTGCGCCCGGCGTAAAGGATTGGTTCACGGAAAAGCCGTTAACATCCGCATTGATATTATATGTATTCATATTTACCTTATCGAATCTTATGTTGAGGGGGCTTTCCACACCGCTGACAAAATGCCCCGAATGTACGATGGTATTACTCAAGCCCAATGCCCGCATCCCTTCGTGGGCGCCGTTGCCATAGAGGGTACTGTCCACTAACCTCGTTCCCTCGATTTCACCGTTCACTTCAATACGCGGCAATAACTGCCTCGCCGTCTGCGTCAGCCGCGTTTGTAACGCATCCCCTTGGAACGCCAAATGGAAAGCGACTTCGTTCCAATTGATATCGTGCATGGTGATAATGCCGTCGCGTTGCGCGTCGGAATCCGTATCCCCCGTTTTGAGTATAACGGCCGGCGATTCCGGTGAAACCGGCGGGAAGGCGTAAAAGGCTTGGCTGGTATATACCTTATCCTCCAGCTCAAGGGTAAACATATAGGAATCTTCCACCCGCACGACCGAGAGTACGGGTGCGGGCATATTTAACGGTTCGTTGAAGAACCATACCCGGTTGTCCAATTCAAAGCGGATACCGCTTAAGGGCCCTTGCCCCGCGTCGAAAGTGGGGGTTGCGCGGGTATGGGGATCGGCCAACGCGCTCCCGATCGTGGCGTTGCGGTTGGCGCCGACATGAATATTAAAGGCGTAAACATCCCCCGGCCTGCGCAGGTACCGTTCCAGCGGATTTTCGTTAAAGCCGTAGGCATCGGATTTCACATTCATGGAAAACAGAAACATCGGCGGTACGGGAAGCCGCGAACGGTTGATCGGCATCGCGCCATCCTCCGAGCCGTGGTAAAAAAAGTTGACCACTTCCGCGTCGGGCTGCGCCGTACCTTTTAACGTACGCATGTAACCGTTGACCCGCATTTCCACGGTATATTCGAAACGCCCGTCGGGCAGACGCTCGACGGTCATATGAAGGTTATGTTGGTTGGGGTCTATTTGATGAATACCCGGTGTGCGAGGCAGCGTGGTGGTGAATTCGCTTCCTTCGTGGCGCAGCTTATCGTCCCTAAAGGAAGCGAAGTCGGCGAGGGTTACCGTTATCTGATGGTTCCTGTCATTTTTGAACGTAATAACGTTTCCGGTGATATTGGAAGCCTTGAAAACGTCGTGGGGCGGCAAAATGCCGTTGATGGTGAGGGTACCGATGATAACGCCTCCGTCGTTTTCGAATACCATTTCGGGTGCGTCACCCGGTCCGAACACCACGCGGTACAGGGGATCCATTTGAATGTTGGTGACCCTTACCCCCGTGGGGAGGAAACCGTCCGCGGTTAAATCGTCCGTAGCCATTACCCTGTGCAGGTTGTGGGTCATCGAACCCGGATTGATGCCTGCGCTGAAACCGTCCGCGTCAATTGAAAACGTAAATTGATACCGGTCGCCGTTGACGGCGGAAGTCGGGTTGACCGTGCCCCCTTCGCCGCAATGGAATTGTATGTAATTGCCGAGGGTTGAAAAATCTTCGTAGCCTACATGGAGATCAAATTGATCCCGCCCGCCATATGAAAAGATAATTCTGTTGTTGCCCGGCGGAAAGGATGTAACAAGCCGCCCCGAAAGCGGTACAGGGGTAGGGGTGGCGGTCGTGATGCCGCTGATTGGATCCGTTACGTCTACAATCATTTGTGTAGAAAAATGTAGCTGATCATTCACCCTTTGCACGGTTACCGGTATGTCGGACCGGGGTGTAAACGTTCCCCGTTGTTGGTGTAACATAAGATTATACGTATCACCTTCAAACATGATTGTTGATAGGTTGTTAAGCATACTGAAGTGTAACTGTATGTCCTGCCCGCCGACATTAAAAGTTATGTAATTGTTTGGCAGAAGCGGCGCAGTCAGTATAACGGGTGGTACAGATATGGCAGCACCCCCGAATGTCAATTCCGCTTGAATATCCGTTTGATTTAACCGCGTGAAGAGTATATCCGCCGTTCCGTTCTCCGGTAAACGCAAATCCGGCGGCAATATCGCCGAATTTAAAACAACGCGGTGAACCGCATTACCCGACGGGCGATGGAGTGATGAGCTTACCCAATCACCGACGGAGGCGACACCATCGTCGTCCACATCAATATAAAAGCTAATACTGTCGCCGGCTCGGAATATAAACGAACTTATAAGGCCGGGGTTGACGGTGACAGCCGCTCCGCCGGGGTGGCTGAATAAAAAAATACCGCTTTGATAACTATATATAAATTCGTCAGGTAAAACGGGTACGCCATTGATATTGATTTCGCCACCGGGCCCCGGACCCCGGAGCGTATGTGTATACCCCGCACCGGTGCTTGTAACTGTCACATGGAGTTTTTGCGGAAAATCGACTTTAACCGCCGTCGCGTTGCCTATGCCATAATCGGAAGGGGTCACTGTAATTTCCGAAGAAGCCGTATCGCTTATATTAAATGTAAACTCATATGGAGTGTCTGATGGGGTACCGGGCAAATAAACATCGAAGTCTGCAACGTTGAAGCGAATATAAGCCGGGCTATACCTATGGGTAAGAATGACGACGTTGTTAACATCATCAAATGCATAATCGAATTCGTCGCTGCCGACGGGTACACCGTTAATATTAATCGTAGGATTTTTAATTGAAAAAACCGGAATCGGATCGCCGTTTATATCATAAATTACAATCGAAATATCAATGCTTTGGTTAAAATCAATACCGGATACCGTCACGCCGGTGCGGTCTGTATCCCGATTAACCCCACTTTCTATATCGAGGGAAAAACCTATATTGCTGCCGTCCGCCGCCAACACACCCGCCAACCCGCCAAGGTCAAACGAAATCGTATGGCCATTTCCGTCGGTGAACACGACGGTTTCTGTTACGGAATTCCACGTATACGTAAAATCGGAAGCGTCATAAGGCACGCCGTTTATCAATACTTCCCCGTTCGTGTCGTCCCCAAGCAATGCAAACGAAAGGATACCCGCTGTATTGCTCGCGGTAAAGCGGAGGCTTTGCCCTCTGTCAATGTTGGATACACTTGCGTTTGTATCCCCGACAACAAAAGTCCCCGACCCTTGAACCCAATTCGTGGCAGTGGCGACGCCTTTGTCGTCGATATTAATATTGAAGCTCGTCCCATCACCGGCAAAAGTCAGGTATGTGTCAAGCCTGCCGATGTCAACGGATAAAACTGCGCCGTTCGTGTGTGTGAATGACACGAGGCTGCCGTTTCGGGTGGTCGTAAAATCACCGCTTGATTGTCCTCCGGTAACGCCGTTAATGGAAATCCCACTGCCGGGCGAATCTCCTTCAATGATGAATTCCAATTCGTTTGTTACAACGTTCCTAACCGCCACCACGCGGATGTTTTGTTCCGGGTTGAAGCCGACGGCATTCGCGTTGCGTATACCTACACCGTCCGGATCCACCGTTGATATCCTATCGTGATAAAACGCATTATTTACACTGTTTATCCGTAGAGCGGAAAAATTGCTTAATGTTATAGGGGTTGTCGCCGGGTCTAAACCTATATCTTCCAAATCGGGTACAACAATGTTTGTTCTGTCCAGCTTGTACACCCCGGAGGCGTTGAGTCCCGCCGTTGTGGGTATTTTATCCGGCATGTTCATAAAGCCCAGCGATTGCGGCGATTGTAGAGGTATTTCGCGTTCAAAGGCCGTCGGATGGCGGTTGATCACCAGTTGCGCGGGTTCGAACGCGCCGGTTTGCACAGGTACGATGATACGCCGGCTTCCGTCGGCAGCGTCCAAGGATTCGGTAATGATGGAATCCGCAACCAAGGTAAACATGTTCCCCGAGGGTTCGTGCAGCAAATGTATGAACTCATCGCCCCGGTGGAACGTGGCACGGTATTCCGTGTTGCCGTTCATATATACCGCGTTAAACACGCCGTCCCCCACGCGGCTGAAAACAATGCTGTCGGTTTCGCTGTGTACGGGGAACATGTGCCGCATACCGTATTCGTCCGGTAAGCGTACGGGCGGATATACAATCGCACCCCCGAACTGCGTGGCGGTAATACCCACGCAGTCAAAGGATGCGCCGTATTGGTGAACCACTTTATATAACCGAGTTTCGTCAAAGTCACGTATCGCCCCGGCGACCCTGTTCATGGTCAGCGAAAGACGGCCGTCTAATAAATTCCGGGTATTAAAATTTACGCTGTTCGCTAATAACTCGATCGAATCGAGCAATTGATCAACTTCTTGCTGGATTTTTATTTTATCATCGTTTGTGTTTGTATCGTTTAGGGCTTGGATCGTCAATTCCCTCATTCTTATCAACATGGAGTTGGCGACTTCGAGCGCGCCGTCAGCCGTTTGTACGAGGGAAACCGCGTCCTGCGTATTGCGGACAGCTTGGTCAAGCCCTCTTATCTGTGCTTTCATTTTGGAAGAAACGGCAAGACCCGCTGCGTCATCGGCAGCCGAATTTATGCGAAAACCACCGGCAATACGTCGGGAGGCGCGGGATTTTTCCAACCCAACACTTTGCATGTTCCTGTGAGCACTTAGTGCAGCCATATTGGTTTTTATAATCATCTTTCGCGTCACCTATATGGTTTTATGTTTTATATATCGACAATCGTTAAGCATTTTGTTAAGTGTTTTGTTAGGCATTGCCTTACATATCTATACGATTGGTTTTTATAGAATCGTATCAGGTGATAACAGGCATGAGTGATACGATATTTATACCAAGTGTCGCTTTGGGTACAAGCCTCGACAGCTTGGTCGAAAAACAAAATTAATAAGATCCAATTTGTACAAGACCACCGATATTGGTGGTTTTTTTTATTTGTTTAATATATCGTTTTTTGGACAATACTCCGCGTATGATCACACTGTCAAAGGTTTCCCTCACTTTGCTCCTCCTCCTTTTTTTAGCCGGTTGCGCGGCGGATGCCCCTTCCCCCATCGCAGGCACGCCGCGCCGCCGGACATTGGAAACCCAACGCGAAACCACAGACGAAACCGTCCCGACCCCCATCCCCTGCACGGTTGTGTTCACCCAAGCGGGGGCTTCGCTTTCCCTGCACGAACCCACCGAAGGGGCGTACCTCGGCGCGTGGCTTTCGCCGGATTTTACGCACATCACGCTGCGCAGCTTCGGCAATCTGGCGGAAAAACCCCACGCCCTGTTCGCGTATGAAATGACATTGGGGGATGAGCTCCCCCTCTCGTGGTTGCTGCATTCGATCACATCGAACGCCGCGCCGCTTTTTTATTTGCGCCCCCATCCCGATGACGGCGAAGAAGGATTACCCACAGCCGAATTAACCGAACTCGCCCGCGGGCTCGGTGCCTACGACATACCTATGTTCCTCGCTTTTTTCCCCTTGGAACGGGATCACGGTATGGCGCGGGAGGCATACATCAACGTTTATCGGCTGGCGCGTATTCTGTTCCGTACATATGCGCCGCAGGTCGCCTTCGTTTGGGTCGCACCGGAGGGCCAAGCAAGCGTAACACCCGCGCATCCCTTCTACCCCGGGCACGATGTGGTGGATTGGGTGGGATTACCCGTACAGGCGCTCCGCACGCGCGGCGGGTTTGATACGGATATCATCAACCGGATTTCGCTTTTCCACCAAGGGTTCCAACGGCATAAGCCGATTATGCTGTTGCCCGTCGGCGTCAGCCATTTTTCGCGTATCGATTATACGTACAACATTAACGAAGCCGCGGCGGAAATCAAACGCGTATATGAATCGATCGTCGGCTTCCCCCGCGTGAAAGCGATCGTTTACCGCGACGTTAAAAACGTCGGCGCGCGTTGGGACGATATGACGGTAACCCGCGAACGCGATTTGATGGTGGCCTATGCCGATGCTGTGGCGCCCGATTATTTTTTATCCGCCGTACAGCCGCGCGCGCCCATCGTCCGCCAATGGCTGCGCTCCGATTACGGCGGATACGAATACGACGGCGTATTTTACGTCGATTACGAAACCCTGACGAAGGAGCTTTTCCTTACGCGCCCCGGCCCGACGGTCGAAATAAACGGCCGTACCTTTGTGGATACCTCAAAACTGTCGTTGGACATCACAACCTCTTCCGAACAGCGAATCATCTATATAAACCTTCCCTCATAAACGTTAGCGTGTTATACTCCTTAAAAGTAATTTTTTGGGAGGTTTTTATGCGAAACGGAATTATCGTGGACAGCGCATGTGACGTGGACAAAAAGTACATTGAAGACGAAAATTGTATAATCGCATTCGTACCGCTTACGTTGCAAGTGGAGGACAAGGTTTTTACGGACGACGAAAATCTATGCATCGACGAATACCTCGCCCATATGGAGGCTTCCTCTTTGGGGGTAAAGACCTCCGCGCCCTCGCCGGGGTCGTTCCTCGAGCGTTTCGGATTAGCGGACAACATCTTCGTCGTCACCCTTTCCAACAAATTGAGCGCAACCTACCAAAGCGCGGTCACCGCCAAACGTATGTACATGGAGGAATACAGCAAGAAGTTTATCCACATCTTCGACAGCCTTTCGGCGTCGGTGGGAGAGGGTGTCATCGCCCTAAAAATCGCCGAGCTTCTTAAGAACGGCATCCCCAACGCAAACGTCGTAGATCAGGTCAACCAGTTCATGAAGGGGATGCGTACCTATTTTATCCTCGACAAGTACGACAATCTGATTAAAACGGGCCGTATCAACCCCTATATAGCCAAGATCGCTTCATTCCTCAATGTCAAGCCCATCTGCGCCGACGACCAAAAGGGTGAAATCAAATTGCTGGATAAAGCCCGCGGTTATACCAAATCCATGAAACGTTTGGTCGAAATCATCAAAGCCAACACCCCCGACATCGAAACCCGCATCATTTCCATCGCGCACGTCAAATGCTTGGAAAAAGCCCTCGCCTTAAAGGACGAGCTCCTTAAGCATCTGACGGTCAAGGATATCATGATACAGGAATGCCGTGGGCTAACCACAACATACGCCAACCGCGGCGGGTTGGTTGTGGCGGTGTAAACGTAAAATCCATATCCGCTTAACAACGTAAATTTTTATTGATTTTTTATTTAACATTGCATATACTACGGATACAAGGAATCAATTCCTTGGATGATTTGCTCGGAGGGCTACGAGCAAGGAAATCAAAAAAAAGTCCAAACGGATGATTTGCTCGGAAGGCTACGAGCAAGACAAATAAAAAAAGCCTGCTGAGATGATAAAAGCAGCCCTTTACCGGGCTGTTTTTTGTAGGGGTGTTTTGTATGGTAAAAATAGCTTTGCTTAAACAGGATTTTTACGACGATTATTCACATTGCCCGGAAATATTACATAAGGAAAAAAGGCCCCATATAATCGTTCAGATTGACATTGACGGAGTATTGTACGGTATACCCCTTCGGTCCAACATCAAGCACCCCTATGTTATATGGACGGACCGGCCTAATTTTTCCGGCCTTGATTTGTCAAAAACCATCGTTATCACAGACAGCGATAAATATATAGACGCCTCAAAGAAGCCGTATATCAACAAACACGAATTTGACGTTATTCTCGAAACAGGAACGATTATCAAATTGGAATTATCAAAATATATCAAAAAATACAAGAACGCGAAAACAAAGCAACACATAAAACAAAACAAACAATTATGCGAATATTCAACGCTCCAATACTTTGAACAGTATATATAAAAACGGCCCGCAAACGATTTTCGCTTGCGGGCCGCCTTTTATTGTTAAATTATCCTTGTTTAATTATCCCCGAACCGGTTGATCGGCGGTCAGCCTTATCGTATGCCAGCCGTAGTCTCTTGTGAGGGTGGTGAAGCGGGTGTCCCAGTTGGCTACGCGGTTGTTGACCGCGGTTAAGCCCACGCCCCAAGTAGAGGGGAAGTAGAAAATGGTATTGTACATATACCATTGCAAGTCGCTCATGGCTTCCATCAGGAAATCCATATCCCAAGCGTCCATGGAGTTAATACGGGCAAGGATGGCATCCAATTCGGGGCTGTTGTGGCGTGAGGCGTTTTCAAATTCCTCGCGTGCCCACATGGAGTTGGCGGGGTTCGCGCCATGGTCCCAGCCACCGGTCCAAAAATGCACTTCGTCGTCGTCGTCGTCAAAGTCCATCGCGTCCCAAATCGTCCAAATGTCGTGGAACATACCTTGCCACAAGGATACGCGGATACCCACATCGCCCCATGCCTGCGTGAGGGCCATGTAGTACCATTCGGCGGTGGGGCTTTCGGCCATTGCCCAAATGAGGTCCATACGGGAGCCGTCCAACCAAGTGCGATAACCTTCCGAGTCGCGGTTGGTAAAGCCCGCTTCGTCCAATACCCGGTTGGCTTCCACGGGGTCATAGGGGAACATAGGCACGGATAAATCCATTAAAGGCCTGTGCCGGATGGGGAGGTAAGAACCGGCGGGGAAGCTCAAACCGTTGTAACGTACCTGCGTAATCGTCAGCCAGTCAATGGCCAGCGCCATGGCTTTGCGGATGGCATACGCTTCGGGGCGCATCATTTCGTGTACGCGGTCGTTCATTTCGGATACGTTTTGGTCTGTTTCAAAACACCACCAACCCATACGGAAGGCGTAGTGGCTTTGTCTGGTGCGGCCGGGCGAACCGAAGTAACGCCAATTGTCGGGTTCCATATGATAAGGGAAGTCCAATTGGCGGAAGCCTACGGCGTCAAACTCGCCGGCTACCATGGCATCGGCTACCATATCGCCGGAAATACGGCGGATTACCACGTTCTCGATATGAGGCACACCCCATACATAGTCTTCGTTACGTGTTAAGAGGTAGGATTCGCCGGGTTCGGCATGTACGAACTTAAACGGTCCCCAGCCGATGGGTGTTTCACGCACATAGGGGCTGTCAATCATGTCGGCTACGTTGTCGGGGTAATACGGGCTAAACAAGTGCGCGGGCATGGGTGATGTCCATACGCCGAAGTACATGATGGTCGGCGCGAATTCGTTGAAGTATATGGTCAGCGCCCTGTTGTTGTTTGACAGTACAAGACCCTCGATGCGGTCGGCTTCTTGGGCGTTGTATTCCCAAATGCCGACGATATCCGACGTGTTGCCCGTGCGGAAGTGACGCGGGCCTTTATGGTCGGGGTGCGCCATTACGTGGAGGGTAAAGTACAGGTCATACAGTGTCAGGGGTGCCCCGTCGTGCCAGTTTACGTCGTAGTGCTGCGTAATGGTAATGGAACGGGATGCCATGTCGTGGGACACGGTCCATACGCCGCCTTCGCCGAACTGGTCAAATTCGTTCATTTCGATCAAACCGCCGTCGGTACCCAACATACCGGCGGTGATGGCGTCGACCGCCGACATGCTGAAAAGCGCACCGCCGATAACACCTTGCCACGGCGAAGGTTCAATGATACCGCGTTGGAAAATCGTACCCTGTACGTGGGGCAAACCGTTGTCCCCATGCTGCGGGAAACGCGTCAGCGCGTCTTCAAGCATATTTAAGGGATGCCCGGGGGGAATACGGAAATCGTCGATGTTATCGAACTGTTGACGGTCGTCGTCTTCGCCGGTCCCCACATTATTATTTTGTTGGGGTTGCGGCGTAGGCGTCGTGGCTACGACCGGCGGCGCGGTGGGGGTTGGTTCGTTTTCTTCGTTACCGCGGCAAGCGGTAAGTGCTGTCAGCGCCAGCGCAGTGACAACCAAAAGCAGTAAAAGCACTTTCTTCATAATTACTCTTCCTTTCTTTGGAGGGGTTGCCTCTTATATATTCGCGTTGTTGCTAAACGCTTCTTTTTCGGGCGTCGGCGGCGCGGTTGATTGCTTGGCCGACGAAGTTGATGCACAGCATTAATAAAAGGATCAGCAATGCCGCGGGCAGCCATTGCCACGGCCGTTGCTGCATAGTGCCTGATGAACGCGCGTAAGCCAAATGCTGCCCCAAGCTGGGTACCCCCGGCGGCAAGCCGAAGCCCAAGAAGGTCAAGCCGATTTCCAGCCCCATGTTGCCCGCCAGCACCAACGTTAAGCCGCTGGTGATAATCGAAACCAAATTCGGCAGCACTTCGCGTACCATAATGACGATATTGGGCGTGCCCAGCGTCTTGGATGCGGCAACATAATCCAACCGCCCCTGCTGCAAGGTCATGACGCGGACAAGGCCCGTCATGGTCAGCCAGCCGCCCACCAGTATAATCATCCCCGAAAAACCCAGCCATGTTTTAAATGTAATAATCGAGCGGAACAGGATAATCAGCATCAAACCGGGAATCATGCCCCAAAACGCGATCAGGCGCATCATCACATTATCCACATGCCCGCCGTAAAAGCCTATAAATAAGCCTAAAAATATCCCGATACTTGCCCCGCCTATGGTTACGACAAAGGAAATATTCAATGAATTACGCGCCGCCAGTACCAACTGTTGTATCATGCAGCGCCCCATCGGGTCGGTGCCCAAACGGAAATCCGCGCTTGGCCGTTGGTTCATGGTAAACATGCTGAGCCGCATGGCTTGCGTTTCGTCAATAATGTAGTAGCCCCATACATAAACCGTAGCCACGATGCCGATGAACAGGAACAGTCCGAACAGCGCCAGCTTGTCGTTGCGTATTTCCTTCCATACTACGCCCAATCCGCCTTTATCCATCATCGCACCCCCCTTATTTAATCCGTATCCGCGGGTCAACGAACATAATGGTCAAATCCGCAAGCAACCCCGCCATGACACCCACAAAGGCATAGAACATAATCAGCGCGTTCGCCACGGGCCAGTCGCGGCCGGCTACGGAATTGACGAACAACTGCCCCATGCCGTTAATCGAGAACACCGTTTCGATAAAAATCGAACCCGTAAATACCAACGCGATGGACGCCCCCATACCCCCGGCAACGGGCAATATCGCGTTGCGCAGGATATGGCGCGTGTATACGCGGCGTTCGGGTGTACCCTTACTGCGCGCGGTGGTGACGAAATCGGAGGATTGGACGTCGATGATTTGATTGCGCAGGTAATAAATCGTTACGGTCCCGCCCAAAACCGCACCCGTCACTGAAGGCAGCACCAAATGGTGCAGGCGGCTCCATACTTCCGCCCATCCCCCTTGGAAGGCAGCCATAACCGACACCGAGTTCATGGCGGGGAACCAACCCAAACGGAATGCGAAAATAAATATCATAAGAAGGCCCATTACAATCGTGGGGATGCTGAAAAAGACAAAGATATAAAACATGATTGCTTTATCGGGCAGCCGGTTATGCTTGCGCCCTGCGATAATACCCAGCGGAATCGCTATCGCGTACAGCAATATCGTTGTCATTATCGACAGCCGTATCGTGTTTATCATATTGTTGCCTATGACCGAGGTCACGGGTACGCGATGCTGTAAGCTCCGCCCGAGGTCACCGCGCAGGACATTGCCTACCCAACGCGAATATTGCTCATACCAAGGGTCGTTTAACCCGGCTTCCTCGCGCATACGGTTGATTTCCCCCGGCGGCATACCGGGTTCCAATTGCCCGCGCAAAGCGTCCCCCGGCATAAACTGCGCCAACACAAAAACGATGACGCTCAAGCCGATGAGCTGGGGTATTGCTATCAATAAACGCCTGACGACTGTTTTCCACATACGTTACACCTCTACAGCATCGCGACTTGGTGCGTGTCGCTGATGGGCCTTAAATCATATACGCCGTGGCCGTCCCTGTAATAATCGGGGAGCTCCTTTTCGTACAGGGCGTTGATTTCGGCGCGGTTACGTGCGTTGTCCTTACGTTTGTTGGGGTCGATGTCGGGGATGGCGGCGATGAGGCGCTTGGTGTATATGTGCGTCGCGTTTTCGTAGATGTCCTTTCGCGTGCCGTATTCCACGAATCGCGCGTGGTGCATGATGGCAAGGTGTTCGCACATGTGCTTCACCACACCCAAGTCGTGGCTGATAAAAAGGTACGCCATCTTTAATTCCTGCTGTATATCCTTCAAGTGGTTAAGCACTTGCGCTTGGACGGATAAGTCGAGCGCGCTGACGGGTTCGTCGCATACGATGAGCTTGGGTTTTAACGCGATGGCCCGCGCCACGCCGATGCGCTGCCGCTGACCGCCGGAAAATTCGAAGGGGTATTTGCTTGCGTTATCGGGTGTCATGCCTACGATGGACAGCAATTCGTCCACGCGCTTACGCTCTTCTGTTTTGGAAAGTTTTTCGAAGTTGCGCAGGGGTTCGGCTACGATGTCCAGCACCCTTTTCCTCGGATTAAGGGAGGAATATACATCTTGGAAAATCATCTGCACGCTCTTGCGGTAGGGGGAGCGGTTCTTACGCACCGATTTCGTAATGTCCTTACCGTCGAACCGTATGGTGCCCGCGGTGATGTGCGTCAAGCCCAGTATCGATTTACCGATCGTGCTCTTGCCGCTGCCCGATTCCCCCACCAAACCGATGGTTTGCCCCGGTTCTATGGAAAAGGAAACGCCGTCCACGGCCTTTACGTAGCCGACTACGCGCCCTAATATGCCGCCGTGGATGGGAAAATGGACCTTTAAGTCCTTTACTTCCAACAATGCCATATCCTATGCCCCCGCTTTAAGGGTAAATGTCTTATAACAACTGCAAAGCACGAAATGCCCGGGGGAAACTTCGTGGTATTGGGGATCTTCCTCGTGAAGGCTCGCGTGGTGCCA
>Ga0123353_10000144_pt1 | contig 87517 bp, 92 predicted proteins | sample TergutLab28metaG_3_FD_92763 | JGI IMG/M metagenome (GOLD analysis project Ga0123353, IMG submission 92763) | Labiotermes labralis P3 segment gut microbial communities from Petit-Saut dam, French Guiana - Lab288 P3 | ecosystem: Host-associated > Arthropoda: Insects > Digestive system > Gut ...
AAATAGACGCCGCTGCTTCGCGGTGAATACTAAAAACATCATCTATAAACAAAAACTCGCTCGCTGTATATTATACAGCTTCGCTCCTTTTTATTCATATCTAATATTTTTATTATTCATCGTGATCCGTATAAATTTGGATTACAGGGTCTTACCTCTTTATCCGCATATTTTTTAATATAATATTTCAACCTTATCAAGTGCTTTATCTTATGAATTTTGCTTAAATCCCTGGGCATCCTCAACCAACCTACACGATCGATATCCGCAACCAAGTTCGCAAAAGCCCTTTTTACATTGTCGGGGTGCTTGCATCGCCGTATAGTCCGCAGGAAATTTTTGGATTCTTTGAATAAGTGATCTGTTATGAACCGAGTTTCAGCCCTAGGCGCGTCTTTCCATACATTATAAATCGCACGAAAAACTGTATTATAGTCTTGAAAAGTCTTCTCGGAATATATTCTCCAAGTACTGGAAGAATAGTTATAACAGACATAATTGTAAAGCGTCACATCAAGAAAGCAAAGTTTTGGTTTTTTACGAAACAGCTCTAATATAAACGCATTGTCTTCAAATATAACGCCGTTGATATATCGGGTCGCGCCAAGGAAATCTCTTCGGAATAATTTGTTACAGCTGCTGTTCATGGTACCTTCGCCATACATTTTTACAGGATTGTCTGTAATTTCGAATGATATGGCGTCAAAATCTTGGTAAAGAGCATCAGCAACCTTGGTGCCAAGTTCAAATAAATGTTTAATTCGCCAACTAACTATATCGGTGTCATGCTTTTTTGCGAAATGTAGCGCTATCTCCATCGTCTGGGGATGAATAAAGTCGTCCGAGTCCATAAACATGATGTACTGCCCGCGCACAATATCCAGTGCAGCGTTTCGGGCCGCGCTTTGTCCGCCATTCTTTTCAAATTTCACCAACTTTATGCGCTTGTCTTTCACAGCATAGTCATTGGCCATGTTCAAAGTATTATCCTGGCTGCCATCGTCTATTATTATAAACTCAAAATTCTTAAAGGTTTGACGCAAAACCGAGTCTATTGACTGCGCAATATATTTTTCAACATTAAAAGCCGGCATTATGACAGAAACTTCCGGTTGCTTATTCATTTACATAACCTGCATTGTGACACGGGCAGGATTATGCACCTTTATTCCGCTTATTTCAACTCTTTTTGGGGATTATAGGCTTTTGTGCCCTTTCGGATTTCGAAATGCAGCTGGGGTTCGGCAACTTTCCCGGTTTTCCCGATTGTTCCGATCTTTTCTCCGCCTGCAACTTTGTACCCCCTCTGAACATTCATTATGTCAAGATGGGCGTAAACTGTCATCCAGCCCCCGTTATGCTGAATTATGACAAGATTCCCCATACCTTTCAGCTCGTTCCCCGCATAGGCGACAACACCGCTTTCGGACGCTTTAACCACAGTGCCGGCGGGCGCGCCAATGTTTATCCCGTCATTATACAACCCGTTATTTTTGTATCCAAAATCCGACAGAATCCTACCGCGCACGGGCCAGGTAAATCTCATTGGTTTTACGGCATCCATCTTGGGCAAAGGCGCGACCGGCGCGCTGGAAATCTTCTTTTTCTGCTCGGCTATTTTCGCGGCTGCAGCTTTTTCTTTCTTTTCCAACTCAACCTTTTTCTTCTCTGCCTCTATTTTTTTCTTTTCGGCTTCTTCTTTTTGCTTTTGGGTCGCAGCGGTGGCTTTTTCTTTTTCAATCCGCTGTTTTTCAACTTCTACCTTTTTCTTTTCTTCTTCTAATCTTTTCTTTTCGGCATTAAGTTTTTCCAGTTCTTTTTCTGCTGCCGCGGTTTGCTGATGCTGCGCGGCTGGCGCGGATCCTTGCACTTTTACACTTGCCGGCAAACGAAGCTTTTGTCCGACGGCCAGCGCATAAGGCGCAGATAAATTATTTTCATTAGCAAGGGAATTAATGTCCACGGAATATGCGCGACTGATGGAATACAAAGTATCCCCGGCCACAACCGTATGCATGCGCGCAGCAGGCAGGCGAAGCTTTTGCCCTACCCCTATCGCATAAGGCGCGGAAATTTTATTTTCTTCTAACAGATCACGTAACGGAACATTATGTTTTTTGGAAAGCGAGTAAACAGTATCGCCTTTTTCAACAATGATAACCCCGACGGTCGGTGCAACCATTTCCGGCTTTGGTTCTTCCTTTGCCACACGCGCAGGTACAAGTAAAACATCATCAGGCTCTTGAACCAGGACTGGTGCTGATACCACGGGCACAGGTATTGGTTCAGGCGCCGGCGGTGGCGCGGGTTTTGGTTCTGGTTTCGGTTCCGGCTCTGGCGCAGGCGGCGGTGGAGGAGGCTTCTCTTCCGGTGTTTGAACAGGTTCTGGTGCTTTAGGGGCGGGCTTTACATCTATACTCTGCATCCTGCTTACATTATAATCATCTTTGCTGACATGCTGAATATACTCATCAATATTTGTGCCCGTCCCATATTCATAAACTCTGCTTTCTATTGGAATTGGTTTTTTATAGGATTCCTGTCCTGCCCATAAATCGTACGCCGGCAAAGCCAGCGCAAGGCACAAGGCACAAAGCACAGAGCATAGATTTCTTTTCATATCTTGAAATTATACCATAAAATAATAAAAAAGTCGCGACAAAGCCGTGGTTTTTATGCCTTTTTTTCCTTCTTCATAAACAGCACGGAGATTTCAAACAAGGCCCAAAGCGGCAGAGCCAACATCAATTGAGAAAACACATCCGTAGTCGGTGTTGCAATCGCTGCGATTATGAAAATTATAACGATAGTATAGCGGCGGGATTTCACGGCGGCCGCCCTGGACAATATGCCTATTTTGTTCAATAGCACCAAAACCAGCGGCAGCTGAAACGCCAAACCAAATATCTTCAAAAGATTGATTACAAAATTCAAATAATTGCTGACAACGGGCATGAAAGCTGCGGGCACAGGCGCGGTTTGATTCATTTCTACAAAAAATCCAAACGCAACCGGAAACATAAAATAATAAGCGAATGCTGCGCCCAACAAAAACAAAGCGGGCGACAAAATAAGTATCGGCGCAATAAGCTTTTTTTCAGGTTTGTGCAATGCGGGGGCGATAAATGCCCAAATCTGCCACAGCAAGAAAGGAACTGTTGCAAATATTCCGAACAAAGTGGCCAAGTCGAACTGTATAAACAGGCCATCGGTGATATTTGTATAAAGCATCTTGCCTTCGCCCCAAACGGAAAGCAGCGGTTGGGTAAGAAATTCTTGAATATACGGCGCCAACACCCATCCCACGCAAAACGCGCCGATAAACCATACAAGACACCAGATTAACCGCCGGCGCAGTTCTACAAAATGCTGAAGAAGGGTCATCTTCGCTTCGTTCATGATTTACGCTTTACGATTTTGGATTTATGATCTGATTTCGCCTTCACACTGGCAGCGCGCTTTACACGCTTACGGGGCAATGGTTCTGCAAACGCGCTCATTACATCATCCGTGGTCTTTTTTACAATCTCGTCTATTGGCAACTCGCGCTCTACCTGTTCTTTTATCTGCTCGGTCGCGTCTGTGATTTTCCAGATCAGTTCCCTAATTGTCTTTACCGCACGCGCAAGAAAGCGCGCAACATCAGGCCAATTCTTTGGGGGAATCACTGCCATCGCGACTATGGCTATTACTAAAAATTCTGCAAAGCTAATCCCGAACATTTTGTCCTATCCCCAGCACCAGCGACGGATCAACCGGTGTTTGTTCCCAGTTGATCTGAAAATGCAGATGAGGACCGCTAGATTGCCCCGTGCTTCCGACCAGACCGAGTATCGTATTTTTATCAACCGTATCGCCGACTTTTGCTTTTATCTTGCTTAAATGTAAGTAGTGCGAAGTTATTCCGTGCCCGTGCGATACTATGACTATATTGCCGTTCATATAATGGCTTGCCGCCAAAATCACTTTGCCTTTTCCGGCGGAATAAACACTATCGCCAGACTTTGATTTAAAATCTTCGCCCTTATGCCAAGACTTCACTTTTTTATTATAAACGCTAGCAAGCCCGTAAACATCCGATTTTTTGTTCTCCATCCCTTTCGGAATTTCCAGATCCATAAAATATAATGCAGTATCTTTCAACGCAGCCGCACGGGCCGCTTTGACTTCAGCTGTTTCTCGTTTTATCCGCTTTTCAATTTCGGGCGGATATTCGATAAAGTCATTTGAAACTGTTACTTTTCGTTCTCCGTACTTCCTTTGCTCTATCGGATAAGCATAATCCATACAATTTTTTTGTTTGCAGAATTTCAAGCGCAAAGTATCCGGCGCATCACGATCAAGACCTATTACGAATACCCCATTCATAGAGACATTTTTGTCTCCTATATAAACTTCCCAGCCATCCGTTTCGCCATATAATACCCCGCCTTGCTGCGCCACGCCGCAAATCACCGGGGTAGATTCCAGAATTCCGTGCACATTGCAATTCGTCCCGTCTCCCGCCATCACAGGGAAAAATAGAAGCACCTTCAGAAGCCATCCGAAAACAATTTTCCCAGAACAAGATACTAATAATTTCTTCATGCTTCACTCAAATGTTCGGCGCAGTATTCGCCAACAAACATAGCTTCTTTTTCTATAACATTATTCTTCCAGCCTTCTTCATGCAATTCTTTAATTTCTTGGTCATTCTTGTACATATCGAACGGAACATACGAAACGTAATTGTTACTGGCGGATTCAACAATAGACAACGGAATCGTGGATTTACCGGAATCTTGCAACAAATGCGTGAATTCGTGAACGCACATCCTTACAGTGCTTTCTATATCTTCCAATCCCGAATTGCCGGTTCCCGCATTGAAAAATATTATTTCTTTCTCTTCCCATCTGGCCCAGGCTTTGATCTTTGTTTCCTTATCTTCAAACACAATTCTGATGATTTTTAATTCCGGGGCATAGCGAAACAAGACTTCATATATCTTTGATATGACCGCGCGCTTTCCATTGGCATCAAGATTTTCATAATCGGAAATCTCTGACCTGAACGCACTGTCTTCGCGTAAAGCGGAATTCAAAAAACAGCTTATTTCTTCGGCAAGCGCGTAAATTTTTTCCGGAAAGAAATAATCGTGCACAAGTGATTTGTGAAATTCTATCATATATTTCAATGTCTGAATAAGATCATCTCGGCTGCGCCATGGCTTGCCATGGCATATATCACGCCAATATTGCAATTTTCCTTCATTCATAATAAGAATCACCGCCGGATGTGGACGCAGTCTTGTGCCGCTGAATTTGGAAATAATTCTTTGCAAAATCAGTCTTGGTCTTCAAACCTGAAAACGCAACATCAACCTTGGCGCCAGTGGCATCAGTAACTGTCCAAGACCGCAGTTTTACTGGCGACTGGTCAAACACCACCAGCATGTTGCCCAAACCTTCGGAATCCTTGATATGCATTCTTAAGCTGAAAGTGTCTTTGTCTTTGTTTGTTTCCGTTACAACTATGTCCGCGGTTCTTAAATTTATATTCTTCCTAACTAATATCCCCGCCGGCGTAGATGTTAATGGCACAGTGGTAATCTGATCCAAAGATTTATCAAAGAAATATAAATCCTTGCCATCTGAAATCAGCTGTATTGGGGACTTGTTGTAATCCAGCCGAACCTTGCCTGGCCGCAGCATTGAAAAGAGCCCGGTTTCTTTCTTACCTTTTGCCGTTTGGGTAAATTCACCAGTCAAACCAGTAACTTCATTCAGATAAGTTTCTGCCCGCTGCACCAGATTTTTATCTACTTCGGCCATCGCAGACACAGATACAAACACGGACACAATAAATATAAATATTTTTTTCATAGGTTATCCTTTCCTTTAAACCGCCACATCTTCAATAATGAATTGCGCGCTGACACGACCATTGTATTCATTTTCTTTCAATTTGCCCAGCAGCTTTATTTTACGGTTTATATTCGAATCGTCCAACAAAAATTCTCCGACTTTTGTGGCCGTAAGATTAAAGCCCGCGAATTGCAGCATATCGCCCTTGCTGGTACGAATATTCCCGCGAATATGATCGCCATTTCCCATGGTGCTCGCCCAGGCGATCGTCCCGCCGTTTAGAATCAATAAAGGTTCTGGATTCCCTTGTCCAAATGGCGCCAGGTATGATAATTCCCGCACCAGATTCATCCCGGCGGCAGATGCATCCAGCTCTGCATCTGCAACAGTTTCATTGCTGGATTCGATGCCTTTTAACTGCTCCATAACCGCCGCTTCCAAGAATTCGCAAAACGCGGTTTCATTTTCCGCCGGCAAGGTAAATCCCGCGGCCGCCGCATGCCCGCCACCTTCGGATAACAACCCTGCGGACAGCGCATCATGAATAATCTTCCCCAGATCAACGCCGGGAATCGAACGCCCAGATCCATTTATAACATCACCCGATTTCGTCGCGACAAGCGATGGCATTTCGTATTTGTCTTTAAGGCGTCCCGCAATAATACCCATAACTCCGCCATGCCAGTTATCACCACACAGCATCAGGCTGCATTTTCCAGATGCGCAACATTTATCCGCCATATCGATGGCTGCGGTCATTATGCGGTTTTGAATATCCATCCGTTCTTGATTCATCTTGTTCAGCTTTTCAGCCAAATCCCGAGCAATTAAAACATTATCGGTTAGTAACAATTCCAAAGAAGGCGCGGCGGAATCAAGACGTCCCGCAGCATTAAGGCGCGGCCCAATTGCAAACCCGGCCGCGTAAACAGATGACTTTTTAACGCCGGCAATTTCCATCAAAGCACGCAAACCTATGTTCTGCCGAAGGTCCAGAACCTTCAAGCCGGTCGCAACAAACGCACGATTTAATCCGATGAGTGGCATAGTGTCGCAAATAGTACCCAGCGCAACAAGATCAAGGCAATCCATCAAATTCATATTTTGCGTTTCGCGTCCTGCGTTCCGCAATTCGCGATTCAGCGCAACCAGAAACATAAACGCAACGCCTACACCCGCCAGATAATTAAGCCCAGATCCATCATCCGCGCGCTTTGGATTAACAATCGCATCCGCTGCGGGCAAGTTTCTGTCAGGATTATGATGGTCGGTTATAACAACTTGCATGCCCAGTTGCTTGGCGAGCGCGACTTCATTTACTCCGCTGATTCCGCAGTCGACAGATATCAGAACTTCTGCGCCCTGCTCTGCAAAATCTTTTATGGCATCAGCATTTAAACCATATCCTTCGACCTCACGATCCGGCAAGTGCCACACCACTCCCACATCGATTGCGCGCAAATACTTCACCACTATCGCGGTGCTGGTTATACCATCAACATCATAGTCGCCGAATACTGCTATCTTCTTGCCGGCAATTATGGCATCAGAAACTATACGTGCCGCCGCGTCCATATCTTTTAAGACATATGGGTCAGGCATTGATTCTTTGATGGCTGGATTAAGGAATTTTTGAATCTCGACCGATTCGGTTATCCCGCGGTTACTCAAAATCGCACGAATCAAATCATTATCTTCGCTTTGCGGCGATGAATCTACCGCCAACACCCATGCCTTCCCCAGCATGGATTCTTCTACTATCGTTCTCATTACACATATCTTTTTTTTATTATCAAAGGAATAGTACACCACAAATTATACGGGGGCAAATAATTATTTACGGGTGATATTATTGGAATAACAACGGCATAATGCCATCCATAATCGCACCGGCAGTCGGCGCCGCATTCCAAGCCGCGGTACGCAGACCATAGGTTGACTCGGTCCCTTTCGGCTCATCTAAAACAACCATCATAATATATTGCGGGGATTCGATCGGGAATATCGCGGTGAATGAGGTCAAATTTTTCTTTGTATCGATTTTTCCGTTTACCCGTTTTTCCGCAGTCGCGGTTTTTCCGCCGATATTAATACCTGCAACACGGGCGTTCTTTCCGCTGGTAGTTTCCGCAATCTTGAACATTATCTTTCGTATCGAATCCGAAATGTTGGGCGAGATGACGCGGGTGCCTGACATCTCGCCAATCGGGCGCTTCATAATAGTAGGTTTTACATAAAATCCGCCATTCGTTACCGCATTAACTGCCAATAAAACATGCATAGGCGTTACAGCTATGCCATGTCCGAATGCCACAGTGGCACGCTCTACCGGTCCCCACTTGTATGGCATTAATGGCTTTTCTGTCCGACCGAATTCCAAATCCAGCGCACTGTCCATGTTCAACCGTTCAAAGAATTCCCGTTGAGTGTTTGGCGGCAGCTCCAGCGCGATCTGCACCGACCCGACATTGCATGAATGCAGCATAATTTCGGCCACGTTCAAGTGTGGACGCGGCGGCTTGAAACTGGCGACATCGCGAATCACTGCGGACACACGTCCGTTTTTATCCAGAATCTTATAGGGTTCTTTTATATAATACTGTTTGTTCAGTCCGATTCCTGTCTCCATCGCCATGGCGGTATTAAAGACTTTGAATATCGATCCCATTTCAAAAACACCACGCATAGGATGAAACATTCGATTTGCTTCACTATCTGATTCGCGGGATTCAGGATCAAAGTCCGGCAATGACACCATCGCTATCATTTCCCCTGTCCTGGAATTCATCAGCATTCCCATCGCAGCATGCGCGCCGTATTTTTGCATGGCACCAGACAGTTCCCGATAAAACACGGTTTGAATTCTGGCATCGATGGATAAAATCATCGGGCTTTGGTCTTCGGATAAACGCTTGTCCCGCGATTTTTCTATACCTTCCAAGCCATGCCCATCGGTACCGATAAAGCCGACAATATGAGAAGTTAACCGACGCTTTGGATATTTCCGCCATTCAGTTTCTTCGACATCCAAACCTTCGATGCGCGCGGCCTTTATCGAAGCGCGTTGAGTTTCAGTTGCGAACTTCTTCAAATAAATAAATTTCTTGCCAGACCTTATCATTTCCAAAGCCCCTGACACCGATATCTCTGGAATAACATCATGAATGCTGGCGGCGGCATAGTCAAAGTCTTGAATCTTGCCAGGCCGCAAAGTTATATGACCAGAAATTATGTTCTTTGCCAGAATTTCGCCATTGCGGTCCAAAATATCCGCGCGACCGGATTCCCAAGAATTGTGCCCTATTCCCATACGAGTACGATTGGTGCCTTGGATACCCAAAAACAAAGTCCATGTTATGAAAACAGTGAAAGCGATCGTAAAAACAGAATAAACCCAGCGCAAGCGCCGACGCGTGTCGAATGCCATACCGGGCGCGCCGCGCCCACCTATATTTTGCAAAATATCGCGCCCTACTTCGAACAAATTATCTCCTGCTTAAGCCCCTTTCGGAATATCTGTCGCGTTTATATTTTTTTTAAAGCCTATGGATTCGAATCTGGGATACATCTCGGATACTACGCTGCGTAAAACCTCCGGTCGCACCAGCCCCGCCAAGCGCGCTTGGGCTTCGGCTGTTTCCTGTTGAGTCCTTACCGTCGCCGCATTCAATCGCGCCAACGACCGCGTCTGCGCGCGAAAGCAAACCTGCAAGGTGGCGCCCAAGACAAACATTGCCGCCAGCATCCCAACGCCCAATTGGAAAATTTTCTCATCATCTTTCATTGGCAATCAGTATATCATAAATCAGTTGTCAGTTCTTTAATTATTCCTTCTACTCCGTTCAATCGCCCAGCGCCTAGATTAAGTTTCAAAGATCCAAATTCGGAACGCAAATCAGAAATTCCATCGTTTGCCATGGCCAGTAGAATCATAACGATTCCACGAACAAGGGCTGAATCTGCATCGCCGTAAAATATCCCATTATCATGGCATATTTGCACACGCGATGCACAACCACGAACTTCTGTGCATAGGGCTGACCCTGGGATTGGGGATAGCCGCATGCCCAAGTCCATCACAAATTCCAACCTGTCCACCGGATCAGTAATTTTATTCAAGATGTTTTTTATTTCGAGATACTTCATACATTCCCCTTACCACCCATCTTCTGTTAAATCCAGTTCTAACCTTGCCTCCGTGCTCATCCTGGAAATATCCCAAGGCGGATTCCATACCAGTTCAATATCGACGCCATCAACACCCACCACACTGGCGACGGCAAATTTTACCATTTGCATAATTTCTTCAGACATTGGACAAGTAGGACTGGTCATGGTCATTTTGATCTTAACATGGCCTGAATCAGAAATCTTGATATCATAAATCAGCCCCAGATCCCAGACATTAACAGGAACCTCTGGATCGAACACAGTCTTTATGGCGGCGATGATCTGTTCTTTATTAATCATTTGATTATTTTCTTTATGATTTCCAAAACTTGTTCCATCTCTTCCATAGTATTCCAAGGACCAGTAGAAATACGAATTGTGGCATCCAGCCCCAAACGCTGATGCAACCAAGAAGCGCACATGTTCCCGACGCGCAGGCAAACCCCATGCGCGCCCATCAGTGCGCCGAAATCCAACGCATGCATGCCTTCAACAACGAAAGTCAGCAAGCAAGAATCCTTTGGCGATATAAATCTGATTCGATCAATCTTCTCCAGCTCCTCGCGCAAGTATCGAATCAAATCCGTGCTTTTTGCTCTGCGTTCTTCGCATTCTTTTAATGCGGTTGGCAAGCCTGCAATTTGTGTCAGCGGCAAAGTTCCAGCTTCAAACCGTACTGGGCCATCCGCCATATATTGACCTCCGCCGAACTTATCGGTCTGCCATTTATCCGGTTCCTTTAAATATAAAATACCCAGTCCTGTATCTGCGCCAATTTTGTGTCCGGAAAAAACCAGAGCATCGCAGTTCATTTCTTTTACATCAATTTTTTCATGCGCGACAAGCTGCGCCGCATCCACAATCGTGATTCGTTTTTTATCCATTATGATTTTCTGTCGCACACCCAGAACATTCGACATGGCCGTAATCACAACCGCATCGCATTTCGGAATGGACTTGTAATTAAGGTCTTTATCCAATTCGCATAACACAATTTTATGCTTTTCTTGAAACGGAAGGCGTGCCGAATGATGGTCCAGGTCAGATACTGCAACGGTTGTCACCCCGGCGCAGGCCGGGGCGCGGGGTAACATATTGGCGATTCGGTTCAGCCCATCAGTGGTGCCATTTGTGAAAATTATCTGTTCCGGCTTTGCGCCGATAAAGCCTGCAGCTGATTCGCGCGCGCGAATCACTATTCTATCGGCATATTCTGCGCGAGCGCAAAGGCCGCGGCCGGCATTGGCGTAATGATTTTTCAAAAAATCCAGCTGGGCATCGATAACAGACTGTGGTTTCAGGGCGCTTGCCGCCGCATCAAGATAGATGCTATTTATTCTATTCGTCAACATATTTATTTCCTTGCATTTATTACTGATTATAATATAGTTCCGCGACAAATCAAACATAGGGAGAAAAATATGGCAATAGAGCACTTAAATGATTCGAATTTCTCGGGAAAAGTCGCCAAAGGATTAACCCTGGTGGACTTTTGGGCATCATGGTGCGGCCCATGCCGTATGTTTGGCCCTATATTTGAATCAGCAAGCGATAAAAATCCATCCGTTCAGTTCTGTAAATTTGAAGTGGATGAAGCCAATCGCAATGTCCCGATGAAATACGGCATCAGGTCTATCCCGACAGTCTTGGCTTTCAAGAACGGCGAATTGATCGAAAGCAGAACCGGCCTGATGGACGAAGATACCATCGCTGACTGGATAACACAACTTCAAGAAATCAAGGAGGTCCCCAATGGCCAAAAATTATAAGACCATCCAACTGGATCCAAAATACATTCCGAAAAAGACTGAAAAGTACATGTCGGAAGAGCAAAAGGCATATTTCTACGCCCTTCTGGCTGCCCAGCGCAACGCAGTTGTCGCATCGATGAATGATGGAATGTCCGACTTGTCTTCCAGCATTAATATAGATTCGATGGATGGGCCGAACAATGAAGGGGACGATGCTTCGAACACTCAACAAGCTGATATCCAGATGAAAATACTGGACCGGGACAAGAACCTGTTGGTAAGAATTGATAATGCATTGAAAAGATTGGAAGAAGGTACTTTTGGATACAGTGTAATTTCCGGCGAAGAGATCGGCCTGAAGCGTATGCTGGTGCAACCGCTCGCAACCATGACCATAGATGAAAAAGAAGAGCATGATAAGAAAGACTTCTAAAAAAAGGTTAAAAGTTGAAAGTTAAAACATTATTTAACTTTTAACTTTAACATCCGTCCGACAGGAAAAACATCACTTTATTCACGACTTCCGGTCGTGTTTTTTGTATCAAGCGCCAGGCATTTTCTATTGTCTGCATATCGGAATCTTTTAATATTATCTGCAAATACCCTTCGAAATCTAAATCGAACACATCCAACATTCCGTAAATAACGCCGGAGGTATTTTCCCCGCTGCCTGCCAATAACCCCAAACCTTTCGCGTTTATCCTTTTCAGGCTGTGGAACAGCATTTCCCAGTCATTCGGCATAACATCGTTCAAATCTGTTACCAGAACCAAATCCCGCCCAAAGAACAAGTCCGCCGCGATCGGGCTTAACGCCGCCGCCAGTTTATTCAAGGTATCTGGCGCCGCAATCAGCTGAATCCCATCCGCGCCTTTTTTTAACACCGCATGAAGCTGCGCCGCAATTTTTGAAACATCGAAATCCAGATCTTCGATTTCGAACCTTGCAAAAATTTTTATATCCGATTTTTCCAGCCAAGTCCAAAGCATATTTACAGATTCAGGATCCGCGGATACTGCGCGAACATTCGAACGCATGGCATTGTCCGCCGCAAAAATAAGCGCGCGCGCATCCAAGCCTGCGGGACATATCATCGCGATTCGTCCTTTTATTTCTTCCCAAGTATCGCTGAAATCTATCATATTGCTATAATAACATATTTTAGGATATAATGGGCTAAAGATTATGCGGATGAATCCGAGCGTATAAGCATTAGATTTTTTGCGGCGCAAGCAAAAAATCGTATATGCGCGTCGCGAGGATGCGCCGGTTGCGTTGCACGGTATATAAACGACGGGGACAATGTAGGTGAAAAAGCGTTATGAAATTATTTTGCTTGATGCCTTGTGGCTTTCGGCGATGTTGTTGTTTGCCAATTTTTGGTTCGACATCCAGTTTGGATTTAATATATTTTCCAGCGCACATTGGCAATATCTATCGGTACAACAATTGACACCCGGCAGAGTATTACCTTTGTTCTACATCTCGATGGCGGGCTTTTTGATCGCGGCGGTCGCAGGACTATATTTCATCAGCCGCCCGCGGGTTCGCAAAATAAATCTTACACCTGAACCCGAATGGCCATCAGCGCCAGTGGGCCGATTGCCCGAAGAATTAAAGCCTTTGGCAAAAGATCCAGAATTTTCGCCATTGCCAAAAGCGCCTGCCCTGCCGCGTCCGCCCAGAATAATCAGCCCTGTGCAAGCCCAGCGCAAGACCGGACAGTCAGAAATAAAAGTTCAGCCAATTAATAATACTATTAATACGCCAACTGTTAATACAGGTACTAATGAAAAATTGAGAGAAATCTTTGAAAATTCTGGTTATATTGTTAAAAACCCACCCAGAATTGGCGATTTGCGACTGGATCTGCTGGCGATCGGAATGGATGAAACCTTGTACATAGTGTTTGCTGATCCGCATACCGGGGATATGACGGCATTCGAAGGCGGCGATTCGAAATGGGCTTCGAACAATGGCGACTTTATCAGTCCGGTATGGCGCATAACTCAAGCAGCCGAAAAAATCCGCACCCTGTTTTCAGAAACATTGGATTCGGATATACAAATAAAATTAAAAGCCATTGTGGTTATGAATAATGCTAATATACTAAATAAAGACGCATTGGGCAGAATCTGGGACGCGTTTGGCGCGGATGTGTTTGAATCTATGGACGGTCTGGCAGAATTTATGCAAAAGCATAAAAATAGAAAAATGAATTCGGAAGAAAAAGAAGACTTTGACGCTTATGCGGAATACATAGACACAGTTGCGGATTACTTTAATAAGACATAGAGATGCAGTACACAAAGACGACGGCTGAAAAACGGTTGAGCGATCTTTTCATGGATGACATGCCAGTGATGGAGGTGGCCGCTATCCCCCACCCTGTTTCGCCGGATTGGTTTGCAAAGTATAAATCATTGCGGCGAGAATTTATGAAAAACTTGCATGATTCAGTGCAAGAGCTTTCCTTTCTCAATCTATCGCGCGATGAATTTATGAATTTGATTATGGGGCGCGCCTTGCCAGAAAACCTGTCATTGAGGTTTCGCATACCGCTGCAGTTCGGCGGCAAGCTGGAACTGTCGAATATGTTTATGTGCAAAACCTTTCCGCATTCTTATAACTTGGACAGGTTTATCATAGAACAGTCTGATGCAAAAACCCTGTGGCTGCCGAATCCCGCAAAGAAAATTTATATCCCGGCGCATACTGCCAGCGGCGGGGACGGAGGAAACGCAACGTCAGACCGCCTGGCGCAAATGGCCGCGCAGATCGCGGCGAATAGAGGGCTAGATTAAATGCCGAAAGAAGAATTTTTATCTTTGATGAAAAATTCTGGCGCGATAATGTTGCCTGTGGTAACCGACGAAGAAATCGGTGTTACGCGAACATCGCTGCAACAACTCCAAGCAGCGATCATTCCAATGGCATTCATAGATTTTTATAAAAATGTTGCGGGCGGAATAATCCTGGGGGACGCGGAGGTCTTTGGACTGTCCGAATTCAAACGCGAAACGCCGCAGATAGCTTATTTCGTCCCGTCTATATTACAAATAGGACGCGAGTTCTCGGGTTTTCCGCAAATGCGAGGTAAAACCATATTCGGACGCAATGGATTATTTTGGTTCGCGTTCGATGCATTTGGCAATTGCTTTATGTTAAGCAACGTTAACCTGGCGCCATTGCGAAAATATGAAGATATATATAAAGCGATAAGCGACTGCTTGGCAGTTGGAAAAATATGAAAAAACTTTCTGTAAACATCTCTGGTCATTTGACTTCCCTTTCATTAGAGAATGAGTTCTTAATCGCGCTGAAACGAATCGCCGCGGAACAGAATCGATCAGTTGCTGAAATTATCCGCGAAATAGATGCGAAGCGTGAAAAAAATACAAACCTTTCAAGCGCGGCCAGAATATGGATTCTTTATCAAATTGTTGATAGGAAATACCTCTTATAAAATTTAGTTGAATTAATTCTTCTTTTCAATTATTATTAGAACACAATCCTAGGAATAAAGGATATAGTGAATGCACCGCGATTAACGGCGCATTATGCAAAAGGAGAGATTGCATGACTCATAACAGTATTTGGTTTGCCATAGAGAAATTCGCAGCCGAGCATAATCTGTCTTGCTCTGGGCTTGCAAAAAATAGCGGACTGGATCCGACTACATTTAATAAAAGCAAACGGTGGAGTCGTGAAGGTCAGCCCAGATGGCCATCGACACAAAGCATTGCGAAAATACTTTCCGCAACAAATTCTGATATATCAGAGTTTGTTAAATATCTTCCCGAAGATGAAGCTTAATTATCCGATTCGGATTTTGCACTGCCCTAAATTTTAAGGGCGCATTTCCGCGCCCCCATTAATAAATATTTTCAATCTCTCAATGGATAAAAATATATTTTGGGCCGTCAAGCGCTATTGCTCCCGCTGGCTGACATACTTTGCCTCGTTCATACCATGAACAAATTCGCTTCTGGCCATACAAAGGATCATCAAATGCTGGGTACAAATTATACCAAGTATTATTATATATACTTTGCGCTATGTAAACTTCGCTTTTAGTTCCATCGTTATACGTTATGATACAATGCTGTTTAACATCATCGCATTGAATGTCTTTTGTTGCCGTGGCGCTTCCTGCCACCATTTTGGCTTCTTCATAAGAGCTCCATCCAAGTCCATTGTCGCTCATGTTCTTACCAGGAACTGAAAAAAGCGGATTCCCATTTTTTCCGTAAACTGCTGTGGCACTATAGCATTCATTTGCTCCGCTAAATTTCTTGCAAAATTGAATATATTCATTTTGGGTGGTTATTTGTACCGGCTTCACCACCGGTGTCTTGAACGGATGATTATGCTTATCCCACCACAGCCATTCTTCGCACGGCATGATAGAATTTATATTCTCGTCCACTTGTTTCTGATTGCTTACCACTACCCCGATGGCAACGCCGCTTGCAACAGCACCAACACCAGACGCAGTCGTAGAACCTATGCTCAAGCCCTTATTCGTCTTGCTGTTCGCGCCGGCCTTGGAATTATTCGCCCCAGCTGCGGCCGCACCCAAACCGCTGGATACCGCGCCAATAATCGGCGCCGCTTTTGCTTTGTTCAAATTCTTTTGTATCTGTTCGAAACTTAATTTACCGCTCGAGCAAGCGCCCATCTTTTCCATCGGATTTTCCGTGCGCCCTTCCAACCGCGCAACATTCCAAGCTTTGTTTACCGAATCTCTCGCAGCGATAAAAGCTTTTTGCTTTGTCAGGATGTCATCGATGTCTTTCGCGGCGCTGTCAATTATGGCAATAGAGGCGATATTAGTTCCCATTCCAACCACACCCGCACCCATACGCATCCAATTAAGTGTTTTATCGAATGTTTCGCCGCCCGCGTTTTTATTGGCCAGCCACGCAGTCATGGCTTGGCGGGTTACTTCCTTGTCCTCGCCTCCGGCGAATTTTTTCAGCATATCATCGCAAGTAATCTCTTTTACTTCTGCTTTTTTATCTTCTTTCTCTTCGGATTCGGACTTTTTGCATTGGGCGGAATCGCTGTCTTCATCCGTCTCGCATTTCACAGTTTCTTTATACTTATCAGGATTTTTCTTTTTATCATCCTCGCAGGCGGATTTAAATTCAGTCTCGAACTTTGTTTTTAATTCTGCATCATCAAGCTTTTTCAATTCTTTGGTGAATTTATTGTCTTCCTTGGCGCGTTTTATATCCACGAACAGTCCAGATCCAAATGCCGCGGTATCAAAAATCAACCCGAACGAAGAAGTCAAAATCGCGTTGCCCAGCTTTATATATAAATTAGTTGCCGACAGTAAAAAATCATCGTATCTGTCACGCATGTTCATGACCAAGGCCAGCTCTTCATCCGTCATATCCCCGCGAGTGGTAAAGCTGTGGTCTGATTCAATGGTTTTGGATGCAGCAAAAGCGCTGTTCACAAAAATTACGGCCATGACGACCATAGCAATGAATTTCTTCATATTGGAATCCTTATTGACTTATAAAAACATTATATCAGAAAATCTGCGCTTATAAATGCATAAAACTTGACAATTGCTAATAATATTAGTTACTTCTTAAAAAACCCGGCAAATGCCGGGTTTTAATTACTACAGCGGGAAATCACAAAAATATTTATTTGTAAGGGCGTTCATTTCCATGCCGTTCGTGCAATAGTCATTATTATAGTTGCTACCGGTGCCTAACACACTTCCCACATTTACGGCTTTTTGTTGACATGAATTCACGTTCAAGGAACCTACATTATTATAATACATCCTTCGGCATTGACCACGAGATACTGTAAGCTGTCCGTCAGACTCTTTCACATAGACAATCCTTCGTCCTTGATGAGTCTTACCGGTAATATTAATAAACGGGAATTCACTTCCGCCAAAAGCATCTGCTTTGCAGACACTGGCTGCAGGCTTTTGATTACAATTTATGAAAGCATCAGGATAACAAAACCCATAAGCTTCTTCATTCGTGGTACAACAATCTTCTATATATGCATCACCCCAGTCGCCTCTGTTATCATAGCTGCTGCATGGCACCTTATTATCTACCGGCGGACAATCATTTCTAAATCCGGATAATGGACAATCTACTGCAAGAATCGTTCCATTTCCTTGCAGCAAATATTGGACTTGTCCAGGTGTGCACTTTTCGGTCCCGGGCATACAATTTCCATTCCCGTCAGGTATCTGCCCAGCCGGACATCCGCAGCTAGTGTCGCATAAGGAACAATTAGTATTACACTGCCACGTGTTGCTTACACAAGTGCAAATTTTTCCCTGGTACTCCACTTGTTGTCCATTAGTGCATGGGGTCGGCATAGTACAGCTGCCGTTTCCATCCGGCATGGTTCCCGGGGGACAACCGCAACTTCCCAAAGAGCCATCCGATGGACAGCTTTCAGTATCGCATGAAAGAAATCCACCGATACATCTTCTGATTGTCCCAAAACTTACAATATCAAAAGAGCATGGCATCTGGTTGGCATCGCATGAGCTGCCGCTGCACAAATTGGCTGTAATAAGCGAATTTATCCCATTTATCGCAGCAACTGTATCCACAGCCTGTTGAGTCGAATAAGGCGAAGCGCAGTAATTCGTATTATTACATCTGCCCTCATTTGCTACATCAATAGTGCAAAGAAGATATTCCATATTCGCAGCCCAGTGTTGTTGCGCCGAATTTTTGATCGGAATATCTATATCATGTTTTTGAGAAATATATTGATGAATAAAGTCAACATCCACAACCTGCGCAGCCAGTAGATTTCCTGTAAAAAACAAACTCAAAAAAATTCCGGGTGCGAATTTCATACTAATGGAACAATTGTAGGAAAAAATTACACGCATATACAAGCAAGAAATTGATAAATTTTAATCCTGTTTGTATTTCTTTCCCAGTGTAAAAATACAAAGAACTGAAAAGGCCAAAATAATCGCCATCCACAAATCGCGCCCAATTTTGCGATAAGGTGTCATATGCGCGCCAAACACTTTCCCGTCCAAGGTTCCAGCAATCCCGATTGGCAGCGATGAAATCACTCTCCCGTCTGCGCTGATGAAAGCTGAAATTCCGGAATAATTGGCACGGATAACGGGCAAACCGCTTTCTATCGCCTGGCGACGCGTCATATCAAGATGTTGGAAGGTTCCCGGCGTCTTTCCGAACCAAGTATCGTTTGTTATATTTATAATCGCTTGTGGCTGCGTTTTGTGCGGCACCAGCGAATCTGTAAAAATAATCTCATAACAAACCGCAGGAGCAAAGCGAAGTTGCGCCTCTATAATCTCTGGTCCCTGTCCCGGCGTCAGCTGTCCAGGCGTCGGGACAAGATCCCCGAACGGACGATATTCGCCAAACGGCACCAGATGGGACTTTGAATAAATCTTTTCGATCTTTCCTTCGGCATCTGCAACAACCATAGAGTTATAAAATCTTCCATTATCGAAACTCATCGCGCCGATAATTGTAGGAACGCCCAATTTTTTGGCCATTGGGAAATCATCCCTGTCTTGCACAATAGTGAACGGATAAGCCGTTTCAGGGAAAATAATCAGATCAGGTTTTTGCTCGTCGCTTGCCAAGCTAATTAAGGTTTCTATATTTTTTTCAGCATTTGCAATTGCTTGCTCTCGGCTATGTGTTGCTTTTTGTTCCGCGCTTTGCGCCGGCTGAACAATTCTTATTACTGGTAATAATTCAGCTTGCTGATTAACAATCCTAATATTGTAATATCCATACCCAATCCCGATAAGCAATAACGGAACAAAAATCATAAATGGCAGTCTATGCCCTGTCTGCTTGACATGACCTTTTGGCATCAGATGCTCTGCCAGTCCTTGCGCTATACTTGCAATAAATCCCATAATTATAAATGTCAGCCCCAGCGCGCCCCATAAAGACATGGAATTTGCCAAGGGCGGAAATGGCAGTGTAATATTCGCGATCGGGTTCCATGGAAATCCGGTCAGGAACCATTCGCGCAGCCATAAGACAAAAGTCCAGCTAGCGGCAAAAACAAAAGGCTGAACCGCTGCAGACAAGCGCAGGCGTCGCATACAGATGGTTGTGATTATGAAAGGTAACGAGAAAATCAGCGCCCCGCCAATAGCAATCCCGATAAGTCCCGGGACAGTCCAAATTGCGAATTGCGCCGCAAGTTCCGGCACTACATAAATAGAATTTAAAACCCACCAGAAACTAACTACCGCATAAGCCGCGCCAAAAGCAACCGGTAAAAGGATATTTTGTTTTTTACTTATCAGCCAATATGCCGCGCCTATTCCGATAATGGTCAAGAGCCATAAATTAAACGGTGCAAATCCAAACGAAGCCACAGCGCCGAACAAAGCGCATAAAATAATTGATGCAAAATTCCCTCGCGCCTTTTCATCATAAGGATTTTTAATTCCCAACTTCGCCAGAATCTTAATTTCCAGCGCTTCCATCGTCCGCGCACCCGAATCGCTACAATGATCGTATCCCAATAAATGCAGAACCCCATGAACAATCAAATGAGTCGTATGCGAAATAAATTCTGGATCCCCGGATTCGCGCATTGTCGTGTCAAACGAGATATAAATATCACCAAGTAATTCACTGTCACCAGTTTCAAAAGACAGAACATTGGTAGGTTTATCAATGCCGCGATATTTTTTATTAAGTTGGCAAATTTCCGAATCGTTGGTTAACACGATAGAGATTTCGGAATTTTTATTTTTCTTTTTTAATTCACTAAAAACAGCTTCGACTATTTTATTAAAATCGATCTTATATTTTTTCCATCGCGAATCATTTATATCGATAAATGTTTTTATCATAAGATATGCCGTTTATTATTCGCGTCAGGACCGGATACAATGCCTTCGCGCTCCATACGCTCAATAAAGCCCGCTGCTTTGTTATAACCAACGCCTAATCTCCGTTGAACATAAGAGATAGTTGGTTTTCTATCACGAACTACATATTCGACAGCCTGTCTATAAAGGTCGGCGTCCTTTGCTTCCTTGCCTGATACCATTCCCGGGATATCCGATACATCGATCCCGCCACCGCCTGGCATACTGCCACCGAATTCATCAAACGAATCACCAATGCCTTCGATATATTCTGGCGAAGCTTGCGCGCGCAGAAAATCCGCTACCTTATTAATTTCTTTGTTTTCAATCCAAGCGCCGTGTATTCGTACTGGCACCCTGCCCGCCTCGCTGAACAACATATCTCCGTATCCAAGCAATTGTTCCGCGCCCTTTTCTCCCAATGTCGTCATAGAGTCAATGTTAGAACGCGCCTGGAAAGAAATTCTTGTCGGGAAATTCGCCTTTATAACGCCAGTAATAACAGAAGTGTCCGGACGCTGGGTCGCAGCGACAATGTGCATGCCCGCCGCACGCGCCTTTTGCGCCAAACGTTGAACACACGCTTCGACTTCTTTGCGCGCAACGCTCATCAGATCCGCAACCTCATCGACTATTATTACAAGATATGGCATATCAGATAAATCAACTTCTTGTTCTTCAAATTCCGGGGCGCCGGTTTCCGGATCAGTTCCGACAATTGCTTGCTTGGTTAATTTCTCTCCTCGGTCACGTAGTTTCTGCACAGCTTCATTATATCCTTCCAAGTTCTGCGCACCCAAATCTTTCAGTTTTTTATATCTGTCTTCCATTTCGCGCACTGCCCATTTTAGACTGTTCACCGCCATATTCGCATCTGAAACCACGGGTGTAATCAGGTGCGGAATATCCTGCCATAATGTAAAGTCTACACCTTTTGGATCAATTATTATCAGTTTGCACTTGTCGGGCGTGAAATGATAAACGATGGACATTATTATAGACTGCACAAATACAGACTTTCCAGAGCCCGTGCGACCGGCAATGAGGGCATGCGGCATCTTGGCCAAATCAAAATAAACCGGGTGTCCGCCGATATCCACTCCCAGCGCCAACGGAATGCGATACTTGGAATTAATGAAGTCCGAGCTGGTAATCAACGATTGAAACCGCAGTATCGCACGATTCAGATTCACCATTTCAACGCCAATGAAATTAGTACGCGGAATATGCGCGATACGAATATTCTCCGCGGCCATTGCGCGGGTCATGTCTTTTACGGTATCGGTAATCTTCGCGATACGCATACCGGAATCAGGCTCGAACTCATAAAGCGTAACAATCGGCCCCGGTTTTATTCCCGCGACTTTTCCATAAACTCCGAATTCTTCAAAGTGAGCCTCCAGTGCGGATGCATTGCGTTTCAGCTCATTCGTAACGACATTTTTCGAGAATACAGACTTTTCAAGATATTCCGGCGGCGGCAATTCAAAATCACCAGTGGATACTATTTTTACCTTTTGCTTTTTAACTTTTACCTTTTGCTGCTTTTCTTCCTCTTCTTCATCCTCTTCTTCTTCGTACTCTTCTTCCTCGTCATCTTCATCTATGCTGGGGGCCGCACTTTTATATAAATGCAAAGCGGTGGCAACCCACCTCAACGCCTTACTGATGATTGTCCACAGCATTTTGATATCTTTCCATCTGATATGCAAAAGAATGCCTGCCATCAATAAAAATGCTGCGATAAAAATAATTCCGAAAACAAAAGTCCATGCATGCGCAAATGTCCCGATATCATACGCTGCGATGCTGCCAATCAATCCACCCCAAGAATTACCCCGCGCAATTGCGCCGAATCCGAATGATCCGACAGCCGTTGCGATGAATGCGCGCAGAATATTATATTCCGGAGATTCGTTAACCCACTTCATCATCATCACGACGCCGCATCGTGCAGTATAAAGAAATACGAACAAAGCAGGAATTAATCCCAAACAATACGCAATAAATCCAACAATATTTCCGATCAGACTCTGGCGGCCGAAATTAGACGCTGCTGCGAACCCGTCAAGATATGGATTGTGAAATATCAGCGCCAGCGCCAGCCATGCGCCCAAGATAAAAATCGCAAGCCCCGCGCCGCGAAAAGCGACGCCGCGCACGGCACCGGAAACGGATTCCGGTAGAAAATTGCGATTTTTCGCCATATGCATATTTTATCATAAAAACTGTAGAATGCATAATATTTTGAATTATTTCCGGGAACAAATTTACTTCCCCGCAGGAGAGAGCGGGGAATTCAATGCAACCTTTCTAAAACCATCACAGCATTGTCTGCATAAACATGCACGGTCCAGCGGTACAGATGCATATTGGTTACATCAAAGAAATGCGTGATAAATACATCTTCCTTGCTGTATCCGACATTGCTGACATCGGTATCTGGATTAACTTCCGCGCCACTCGCCAGAATTCCGCCTTTGGCGTTCATCTGAACTCCATTGTATTGTTGCATGCCTCGACTGCCGTATTCTATTGGCACCCCTTTATTATTAACTATGCGAAGCCCCCAGTAATTTACAGTGCTAGTCTTAAAGGCACGCCATCGAAATCCATCCAGATCGATCCAAAATTCATCATTTGTCGCCGCATTCGTCTTTTCAGCCGATAATATTACAAAACCCGCGCCGGTATTGACCCAATAGCCTTGCTCCTCAACCCAGCTCTGCGTTGCCATATCTGACAAATCCGGCTTATTTTTGATATAAGTCCTTGAATTTGTATCAGCCTGCTCCCAATCTGACTGCCCGGATAAAAATGTCACTATGCTGTCTACATATTGTTTGCTGGCAACTTTCAGGGGCTCATCGGCAACAGCGGGTTTTATTTGCAAAATCACCGCAGAAATAACTGCGAAAAGAATAAGTCTCTTAAACATGCTTGAATCCTCGAAATACGCGCAAATGCACGGGAAGTAATTTTATGTGATTAAATTTTTGGGAACAAAATTAACGAAAAGCGGTGCGGCGATAATAGCTTAACCAATACTTGAAGAGCATACTTGTATAAGCTGGAGAAACACATGATCCTTCAGACATTCTCTTTGACCTCTGTTTTTACCTTATCATAATTCCATACATAAAAACAACAATAAAATGTGCAATATTTCCTCCATATAGAATATACCCATATAATAAAACACAATTACATATATAATATCTTCAAAATAAAAATATATTATCTATCTGAAATAAAAAACCCGCCGAATGGCGGATTTTTATTTCTTTTTTACAACAGGCTTTTTCGCCAGCGATTTCTTTTTTATCGCAGGTTTCTTTGCAACAGCTTTTTTCACCGCAGGTTTTGCGACCGGCGCTGCTTCTGACTTTTTTTCATCATCGTTTTTCAATTCTTTCTTGAATACGTTGATGCCCTGTGCAAGATTCTTCATCAGATCCGGGATTTTTGAATGCCCGAACAAAATTAGAACCAAAACAACTATTAAAAGTATTTCCCAAAATCCAGCTCTCATTTTTTATCCTTTTTTATTTAGTTACATAGCAATCCAGCCCGTCGGATTTTGCATTACGGCAAAAGCCATTAGCATCCTCGCTGGTATTGAACCCTACGCGCAAGCGATATTTTGTGGTGCCATCCACAACCGCTGCCAGGATTACGAATTGTTTGCCCGTGAAAAGACTCGCATGATTACGTTGCATCCTTGCCTGTGCGGCTTCGGCGCTCGCCCGGGTACTGTACGCCCCAAATTGAACATAAAAGTTGCTAACGGATGTGGTCTGTGGCTTCGGCGCGGCTTTCGGTTTTGGCTTCTCGGCCTCAGCTTGCTTTACCGGGCGCGGTTTCGGAGGTTGAACAGATGGGGCATCCGGTTTGAATACGACATCTTTTCTTTCCTCTACAACGCGAACTGGCGCGCCGGCCTCTGCCTGCCCTTCGATAACTTTATCAGCAGTCGCGGCGAAATCTTTTTCCGCCTCTGGCGCAGCTTGCTCGGTCGTTACCGGCATAGTCAGATCAATTTCTACCGAATCATTATTTCCTTTGTGAACAGCTATGCGAACAATTATATAAGTAGCCAGAATAATCACAATCAGTGCAGCACCGAACAGCAACCACGGGCGCCGCGGACGCGAAGCAGACAAACCATCTGCATCGGGCAATTCCGGCAAGTCGATTTCATCATCCAAATCCAATAAATCCAATTTCTCGTCTGCCATTTCACGCTCCTTAAATTACCAACATATTATATCATAAAAAAAGGCAGGTCGCAAATTAATGTATGATTAAAAAAATCCCCATAAAAACGGGGATTAAGAATTAAAACCATCAGGTCTGGATTTTTACCATGGTCCACCGGCACAGCCTGCACGACCGCTGGTCAAGAACTGCAATATCACGCCCACACTGAATAACAGCGCAAAGCCTATGATCATCGCGGTCAAATGTTGTTTTCCGGTTTCCGCCCATTTGTATTCTTTCTTTACTATCGCTTCCCAGCCTATTGATGCCAGCACAAAAGCCGCACCCACAAACGCCAAGATACGCAAGACATTAAAAACGCCTTTCAATTCCCGTATCAGATCGCACAAAGCAGTCGTATCCAAAGTCGCCGCATGTGCCGCGCCCGCCATGAAAACGACCAACGCGCCAAATCCTATTTTTTTGAGCATATTTTTCATATTATTCCCCTTGTTATATAAAGATATTATACCACAAAAAAGGCAAAATTAAAATCTAATTTACTGACAATCAAGGATTCAAATCCCCCGCATTACTTCGGCATATTGCCGAAGTTCGGGGGAACTATTAATTTATGGTTTTGTTCCACGATTGGTTCCTTTTCGCAATTGCAGCAGCCATAGAGCACAGAGCACAGAGCACAGAGCATAAATAATGACATAATTTTTTTCATATTGGTTTCCTTTTTTTTTATTACTGGATTGCTTCGCTTTGCTCGCAATGACAAAGAAAAAACTTGTCATTGCGAGGAACGTTAGTGACGAAGCAATCCAGTTAATCCGGCAACTTCACTGCTGTGGCCATATCGCGTACAAACCCCAGCAACGATTTTGTTTCTTGGCTTGAAACGCCCAGATAACGCAGGGTCACTGTCTGATCTGCTGCTTCCTTTTCGCCAACCACCGCAATAATCGGCGTCTTGGAAAGCGATAGTTCACGAATCTTATAGTTTACTTTTTCCGCACGCAAATCCGCACGCGCATTGATGCCAACGGCGCGAAGTTCTGCAACAACCTGCTTTGCATAATCGTCGTACTTTTCGGATATAGGCGTAACCACAACCGGTTCCGGCGACAGCCACAGCGGCAAATTCCCTCCAGTATTTTCCAGCAAGATTCCCATAAACCGCTCAATCGACCCCAGCATCGCGCGATGCAGCATAATTGGGCGATGCTTTTGCCCATCTTCGCCAACATAGGATAAGTCGAATCTTTCGGGAAGATTCATATCCAATTGAATCGTGCCGCACTGCCATACGCGACCAATCGAATCTTTCAGATAATTATCGATTTTCGGACCATAGAACGCCGCGTCTTGCGGGGCGACTTCATATGGAATATTATTTTTCTCCAGCGCATTTTTCAATGCGCCTTCGGCAGCATCCCAAACTTCATCAGAACCGATGCGAAATTCGGAATCCTTGCGTGTAGCCAGTTTCATAGAAATATTATTAAATCCAAATTTGGAATAAATATCCTTTATGAATTCGATAACTTTTACAACCTCTGTTTCCAGTTGTTCCGGGGTACAGAATATATGGGCGTCATCTTGGGTCATTTCGCGCACACGCATCAGGCCATGCAAACCGCCGGCCGCTTCGAACCTGTATACTTTTCCGAATTCGGACAGATACAATGGTAAGTCTTTATAAGATTTGATGCCTTGGCCAAATACCAACATTCCACCAGGACAAGACATTGGTTTTACGCAAAATTGCCGCCCGTCTTCGGTCTGTCCGGAATAGTTATGCTCGCCATATTTTGCCCAGTGCCCGGATGTTTCCCATAAAGACCTGTCCATGAGTCCTGGGGTAGAAATTTCAAGATAGCCTGCTTTTTCCTGCCGCATGCGAACATACTCTATTAAACGGCGATAAAGCTTATAACCCTTGTGATGCCAGAAAACCGAACCGGGGGCATATTCAGACTCGAAATGAAACAAGTCCATATCGCGGCCCAGCTTTCGATGGTCGCGCTTTGCGGCCTCTTCCATCATGTGCAGATGTGCATCCAGTTCTTCCTTGGTTGCAAAAGCATCAACATAAATTCGCTGCAGCATCTTGTTCTTGGCGTCGCCCTTCCAATAAGCGCCCGCGACAGAGCGAATTTTAAAGCTGTCTTTCGGCAGTTCTTTGGAAGATTCCACATGCGGCCCGCGACACAGATCGGTGAATCCACGAAATTCATACACAGACAGCTTTTCACCGCTTGCATCATACTCATTCAGCCATTCCATTTTATAAGGCTGATTCTTGAAAATCTTTTTTGCCTCTGCCAGGGTTACTTCACGCTGTTCAAACCGACCGTTTGATTTAATTAAATCCCGCATTTCCTTTTCGATTTTTGGGAAGTCTTCTTCGGTGATGCGATGTTCCAGGTCAAAATCGTAATAAAAACCGTTTTCGATTGCCGGCCCGCCGCCGAATTTAACATCAGGCCACAGCTTTTGTACCGCCGCTGCCATTACATGCGCCAGAGAATGGCGAATGATTTCAATAGGATAAGACATTATTGTCTCCATTAATTTCTAAATTATATTGTAATGTTTATTATAGATATTTCGCGCAAATTGCGCAACAGAATTCAAACCCCCAAAGGGGTTGTGGTTGTAAAAACAGCAATATTGAAACTAAAAAACTTCATTGTTTTCTAATTTTATCACCAAAAATCCAAAAAATCAACCTTATTGACAAAATACTTGACAAAAGTGCTTATTATGTTATATTCCCAGCGCAAAAAGGCTAATTATAATGTATGATGTTAAAAATCTTAATTTTCAACCCTATTCTATTGGCACACAGAGTTTATATTTTGGGCAGCCGGTTATTGATATGGATGCACTCCATCGCCTTGTTAATAAATTTAACATAACTACATATTTACAAAATATCCCGGTTATTTTTTGTAAACATAATCAAGAAAATAATGCAGAGATTATCGAAACTGCGAACTTTTCAAATTCTAACGATTTATTCGAGCGAATAAAGAAAGACGAATCCATACTTGCATTCAGGGTTGATACATCAAAAGAAATCAAGTTTGCATATACACTGAACAAAAAAGATAAAGACGCATATACCCCCATTTCTGTTAAATTTGATAATTTAGGCTGTCATTCCAGGTGGTGTTTTTGCTACCTAGAGAGAGCAATCGACAATATCGCTTCCTTATTCACGAAACCAGAAAAACTCTTTGAAGCCATACATAATCCCCACAGGGAGGATGGTCCCATATTGGCCAAAAGCCCTAAAAAATTACCAGAAATTTACTACTCATTAAAAAAATCGTCAGACCCCGAGGAAGTTTATATCCCAGTTACCAACATTTTTTCTTCTTTATTCGGTAATCTTGATAATCTTGAAAAATTTCCGGGATTTAAAGCTGTTATCCAGGGTGCTTTTATGATCGACGATTACACTTGTATCAGCAGAAGTGGATCCATATATAATATCGTTCCGAGAGATATTGATATTTCAAAGTACTTGTTACCAGACCAAAAGAAGGTACGTTATACGTTTAATGAAAAACGTGAAATAGTGATGTCTGGAACAAAATATTCATACTCTAAACGCTCTATTATAGACAAGTCTTATAAAGGGGACCCAATATATCTAAGTGCGACCAATAATACAGATATTTCAGAGCATCTATTGCCCGGTTGGACGCAAGTATATGGGGGATTCGCCTATAATGGACGCCTCGCGCTTGTTGGTCAATCCTTTCACGGCTCACAAATAAGCACAATAAACAACGTGAACGAGGTCTTTCGAGCAATAAAAGATATTTGTGACGGCCACACACGAGACCAATTAATGAAAGATATGATGAACAACCAAGAATATTGGGGACAATTACGCAACCTCGGAATTCTTACATATCGATAATACTCCCAAATAACACCGCGAAGAAGAAGCATACCGATCCGCCGATTACAAACATGTGCCAGATAGTATGCGAAAACTTCAGCTTTCTCCACAGATAGAACAGCACGCCGATCGAATAAGACAATGCCCCCGCCAACATAAACCACAGCCCGCGTTCTGGTACTGTTGCGAAAACTTTCGGCAGAATTAAAAGAATAGTCCAGCCCATAATAAGATACAGCGCTACTATCCATTTCGGCTGATACTTCGGCCTACGGATTTTCATAATTGCGCCAAATATAGTAATCGCCCACAGAATTCCAAACACAGTCCAACCAATCCACCCTCGCATGTTAACCAGCAAGAACGGAGTATATGTTCCAGCGATAAGCGCATAAATCGCAACGCTGTCCCACACCTCAAAAAAACATTCGCTTTTCTGCCCGATCATCGCATGGCAGAAAGTGGATCCAAAATATAATGTAAACATAGTCAACCCGAAGATCGCGCAAGACACTACTGCCCAAGGATCACGATGCAACGCAGCAAATACAACCAGAATACACAGCCCAGCAATAGCAAGCCCTATTCCGATTCCATGTGTCAGAATATCCATAACATGTTCGGACTTTGTCGGGGTCCGTTCCCAGCGGAATAAACCCGCCGCGCGCAATGCGCGCAATAAAGCATTTGCCCGCGGTTGCGCCTTTATTGCTTTTTTCTGCACCCTTACAACACTTCTTTTCTTTTTTGTTTTAATCATTTTGTTCCTTCCCTTTATTTTAATTTTACTATTTCGCACAGTTCATTTATTTTTATTTCTGTTTACACGGCCTTATCTTGAAGTCTGAATACATCCGATGGTTTTTATTGTAATTTTCATGGGCCGCCAGAGTATTAGTGCCGGTCGTATAATTGCCCAGCGTATCGACAACAAAAGCCCTTATTTTATTTCTGTAAAATTTCAACCCGGGATATAAAGGATGCTGTTTTAGACGCTCCACCTTATACTCTACATCTTCATGAGTTACTATGTAAAATTCCCGTATTTTATTCATCATTTTTATATCTCTTTTATCATCTCAAAAGCTTAATAATTTCCTTATAGTCTTTACCAAATATGAATCCATTCTTCTTATAAAAACCTAATGTTGCTTCGTTTAGTTCGGAGTACGCGAAAATCCAACTGGCGCCATTCTTTTTCACAAAAATTTCAAATTCTTCCAAAAGTTTTTTACCAATTCCCTGGCCGCGATATTTATCTTCAACCGCGCATTGCCAAAGCATTACTCCCCCGTCAAGCAATCTTTCTCCCAGATTATATCCAACTACTATGCCGTTTAATTCTGCAACTAAAAGATATCCTTGTTCAGAATATACTTGCAGTTCTTGCAAACTAAATACGCTCTTTCCGTCTGCGGTCAGGAAAAGTCCAGCATTTGCTTGCAACCTCTGAACGGTTTCTAGATCTTGAAGTTCCGCTTTTCGAATAATTATTTCAGACATAATTCAATCCTTTTTCGCACGCGCGCATCGCCCATAACTTGCATAATGGAATATAAATCCGGAGTATTTGAACGATTGGTTAAAGCCACACGCAAAGCCATCGCCGCATCGCCATTCGATACACCTAAACGAGCCGCAATATCTACTATCTTCTTCCACCAAACATCTTTATCGTCCTTAATATCAAAAGTTTTCAAAAATTCAGTTAAAACTTTTTTATCTATGACCTGTTTTGTGCCACGAAACAAGTCATCGAAGAAATAACTCACTTCTTCCAAAGTTTGTTTCCAAGTAACAAAATCCTTCCGAATTCGTTTTGGATTATCGCGTTCGATTGCTAAAATTGAATGCAAATAATCGTTCTGCCCGCGCAAGCGCGCCGCCCATTCCGGAGAATATTCTTTGGCCCAATCAACAACGTGCCGCATTAATTCATCCACATTTAAGGTCGCGATAAACTCCCTCGCCCACCATTCCAGTTTTTTCATGTCGAACAATGCACCACTGGTTGGCATTTTTTTCAATTTTATTGGCCAAGTATTGAAATTCACAGACGAGTCTTTGGACATCGCTTCTTCATATCCGCTTGACAGGATGTTCAGAATATAATTCAGCACAGATTCGACGGGCCAACCATCATTTAAAAAGTTTGCAACCGACGCTTCCGGATCATAACGTTTTGATAATTTCCGTCTATTTCCGGTCTTTTCATCAATTTTATCCAAAGTAGAAGTATGATAAATGGCCGGCATTGCCCAGCCCATCATATTAAATAGCATTACATGTAAGGCAACTGTTCCAAAATAAGATTCATCACGAACTATATGGGTCGTACGCATAAAATGGTCGTCGCAAAGCATGGCGAAATGATACGTCGGCAGACGATCGCTGGACTTTATCAATACTTCGTCTTTATTCCATTCCGGCACGAAAATCGACCCACGCGCGACATCTTTGAACCAGATTCGACGTGATTCATCACCGGTTGAATACCAGCGAATTGACGGAACCTCGCCGTTATCCAATCGCGCGATTATTTCGGATTCGGTCAGATCACGATCGCGGGCGTATTCGCCATATATTCCTGGCGGAATTCCTGATTTTTCCTGCATTTCACGGATTTTATCCATTTCATCTTTCGTCAGAAAGCACGGATAAGCACGCCCGTCTGATAATAATTCAGCAACGACGGAATGATAAATGTCACGACGTTCGCTTTGAAAATAAGGACCGTAATCGCCGCCTATTCCAAATCCTTCGTTCGGGCTTATCTTGAATTTTTTTGCTGTTTCAAAAACCAAATCAGTTGCGCCCTCGACCGTCCTTGCCGTATCCGTGTCTTCTACGCGAAGCATAAATATTCCACCGGATTGCTGGGCCAACTTAAAGTCTATAATCATTGAATACAAATGCCCAGTATGCATGAATCCCGTAGGACTGGGGGCAAAGCGCGTCACCATTTTTTCTTGTCCGACCTGAAATGTGGGTCCGCCGGGCTTGAATTCCATCGATGGAAACCGCGGAGGATATTTTTTTTCCAATTCCGCAATAGTATATTTTGGTTCTCCGCCCAGCACACGAGCGATTAATTCTTTGGATAAACCTGTTCTCATTTCGTTTGCCTTTTCGACTCTGTAATTTTATACTAAAAATATGGAAAATACAGGAAAATCTTCTGTTATACGCACGTTTGGTCGAATTCGTGGTAAAAAGCTGTCGACGCGCCAGCAATGGTTGGTGGATAACCTGCTGCCGGAACTCGCGCCCGAACAAGCCCCCGGCACAAACGCCAATACTATACTAGAAATCGGCTTTGGCGCGGGGGAACATTTATTACATCTTGCCCGCGAAAATCCTGACTCTCTCATAATCGGCGCAGAGCCCTTTATTAACGGGGTTGCCAGCTTACTGTCGCAGATGGCCGATGAAAAAAACGAGGTAAAACCAGAATATAAGAACATTAGAATTTTACCGGATGATGCCCGAAAATTATTGACCGCAAATATTCGTCCCTTCAACAAAATTTATATCTTACACCCTGACCCTTGGCCAAAGGCGCGACATGAAAAACGCCGGCTTTTATCGACTGAATTTCTGAATCTGTTGGCCGGCTATTTGGCGCCAAACGGTCAAATTATAATTGGCACGGATCACGGCGATTTATTTAATTGGATTTTGGAACAGGATTCTAAAACCCGGCTGAAGACCACAACTTATGACTCACCGCCAGAGGCCGGGCTGGATACGCGATACAAAGCAAAAGACATGTTCGGCGCCGGGCACACGCGCTATTTAGTATTGACTTTACCATGAGCCCCCTGGGTTGTTTTCCTCTTTAATCTGCCCGTAGCCCATTTAAGGAAACCAAATTTACTTTTCTTTTTCGGTTTATTTGCCTCTTGGACTTTCAGCTGGGCTTCTTGAACATATCCCTCCAACAAACGTTCCCATTCTCTCTGAAACCTTCCCAGATCAGTTTCTAACTTTGATATACTCGTCTTTATTTTTGCAATATCATCTTCGAGATTCTGCGACCATAACAAACTTTCCAGCCCTAATTCGGCAAGACTAAATGTTTTGTCCCAGCTTTCAAAGCTTCCTTTTATTTTGTTAACCACCTGTACTATATATGGATTCACATCTCCTGAAGACAACCCCATTTTTATAAAAGCATCTCTAAACTTTTTTCTATCGGTTGCAAACAGATTATGTTTTTCGTTCCGCTCTTCTTTAATCCTATTTAGTTCTTCCGTTTGTTTTTTCATAAATCCTTTCAGATCAAAAGTATCAGAGCCGGATCTTTTTGCGCGCGCTTCGTCATATTTTTTTCTTCTGCTCGCATTTTCAAGTACCGCCCAAGCCTCATTGGCTTCTGTAAACCTATCAATATCCATATTCGTATTTTCAGGCCTATCATCATGTTCTGAAAAGGCTATCTTATTACGCGCTTCCATTATTTGTTTACGCGTAGCATTTTTATTCAGGCCGAAAACGACATACAAATCTTTATCAATAACTTTTTCTAACCAAGCTTCCATGGCTTTATCCTTATTTTTTCCGGGTCTTGATTTCTCTCCTCTATTTGCTATATTTTATCATAGTTAGAACAAAGTTTGTACAAAAATGCCGAAAAAAGAATCCAAATCTATTTCCGCAGATCATCGTCCCCTGGCAGAGCGTATGCGTCCGCAAACCATAGACGATATCATTGGCCAGGCTGCCCTGCTGGGGCCAAATGGCCTGGTGCGCCAGATGGTTGTTTCAGGACATTTATCAAACCTATTGCTATGGGGGCCACCGGGGAGCGGAAAGACCACAATCGCACGCGCTTTAGCCAATACCGTGGACATGGAATTTATGCCGATGTCTGCGGTCTTCTCTGGCACTGCGGATATAAAGAAAGCGATGGAAGCGGCAAAAATGCATCGCCAGCTTGGCCGCGGTACCCTGCTGTTTATCGATGAAATCCATCGGTTTAACAAGACCCAGCAAGACACACTACTGCCCTACCTTGAAAACGGCACGGTGGTTTTTGTCGGTGCAACTACGGAAAACCCCAGCTTTAACCTTAATAACGCGTTGCTATCCCGATGCCATATCGGTGTTCTGACCCCGCTGTCCACAGAAGACTTGATGGAATTATTAGACAGGGCTGAAAAATTTATTTTGGAAAAAGGAAAATTACCACTGCAAGAGCCTACCCGCATACACCTGTGCCAAATGGCTGACGGCGATGCGCGATTTTTGTTAAACACCGTGGAATATCTGGCGCATACAAAGTTCAAGCAACCGTTATCCCCCGAAGAATTGGACGCAGCGATCCAAAAGCGCGCGCCATTGTCGGACAAAAGTGGAGACGAGCATTATAACCTGATCTCCGCCGTGCACAAGTCTTTGCGCGCGTCTGACACAGATGCCGCATTGTACTGGACGGCGCGGATGATGACATCTGGACAAGACCCGATGTATCTGTTTCGGCGCCTAACACGATTTGCCATGGAAGACATCGGGCTTGCCGACCCGAACGCGATGCAACTGGCGCTAGCCGCTTGGCAAATTTATGAAAGAATGGGTTCGCCAGAAGGCGACCTCGCGCTGACCGAATTGGTAATTTATTTGGGAACTGCGCCGAAAAGCACCGCGAATTATCGCGCCCAGGGCGCAGCATACCGCGCGGCACAGAATTCGGGAAGCCTCATGCCGCCGAAAAATATCCTGAATGCACCGACAAAAATGATGAAGAATATGGGCTATGGCGCAGGATATGTTTACGAGCCAAATACAGAATCAGGCTTCAGCGGACAGAATTGTTTCCCGGAATCGATGCCGCGACAAACCTTCTATAGCCCGAAAGAAATCGGATTCGAACGTGAAATTAAAAAGAGAGTCGATTATTGGAATAACCTGCGGAAAAAAATATAAGGTTGAATTTACAACTCAAATTTTGACTTTTTCGGGAAATAAGATTCGAAAAATTTCATATTTTCCTGAAGAACACGATCATCATTCGCGCTTGCATCGTTTACGCAAAATAAAGCCGGATTATGCTTCAAAATTGTACTAATAATCCGCCGTCCATCAAGCGTCAAGTATCGTGGCTTAAAGAAAATTTTTCTGATAAAACGCAACAAGGATTTCTTGTTCAATCCTTGGGAATCCCCGGCCTCGTAAACTTCAGGTTTTTTCCCATAATACTCGTGCAAAACCAGCGTATTCCGCCCCAGCGCGTTGTTATATATAATAGGCATCGGATTCATAATATCACTGGGCTGACGGAATCTGTTGTAAATCGTCGATCGGAATTCTTTTGGGAATGTATTTTTTGTTTCCGTAAAATGTGATTTCCGATAAGGTTCCAGATTATGGCTGGGCCAGCAGTGGTATTTTTTTCCAGTCTTATCATGAACTAATTTCCTGATCAAAGAAATCTTTTGCCCATAAATTCCTTTTTTGGCTTTGGCGGCCTTAACAAAGTCCTCGTCCGTCCAGATTTTTTTTGCACGCCCAATCTTTACGACATTTATCGGCATCCCATCTGCGTCAAAAAAATCACGCGGATTGCGACGACGCCCGAAAAAGCAATCGTCAGGAGAAAGCAGAAAGTGTTCGCAAAGATTGGGAATATTGTCGATACAGCTTGTAATCGCGCAAGTGTTGAACGTCGGCAACGCGTCCGCCGGAATGATTTTTTTATGGTCTATGACAGATATCTTCGGGTGCTTTTTATTCAGCCACTTCGGAACCTGACCATCGGTCACAATATAAATATGATTTATCCAAGGGACAAACATTTCGACGCTTCGCAGCGAATATTTCAGCTCGTCATTGTCACGGAATCTGGCATCGGTTTTTGCATCCTCGTGCAAAAGACCGGCCTTTTTCATATATTTTTCCTTTTTGGCATGCCAAATAGGATCATTTCCATCAACCCACAAATAAACTAAATCTATAGGAAAACTTGCATTACGGCTTTTGATAACCACTTCCTTTGTGTTGACAAAAGCCATTTTAATTTATAGTGATTAATAATGCAATCGAAAAATAGGAATAAAAGCAAAACACATTTTAAAATACTACATTAACCCGGCCGCCAAAACGAAACTCGCTTTCATTAAATTCATACTGACCAAAAGCAACATACTGGGTTCTGCCGTATTGGCGCACGACTTTCAGCCCCAGCCAAGTCTGATCAAAATTCGGATCTGTTACTTTTTGAAAGTCCAGCCAGCCGCCCAGCCGCCAGTTTTCGGTTATTCTGAAATAAACCTCTGGCACCAAGTTTATCCAAGCCATTCCCCTGACTTCATCAAATATCCAGCTGGTTTTAACCAATCCCGCCAAGGTAATACTTTCCCACTGACGCCCTAATCTGAATCCCGCGGAATAAATAGTATCCGAAAAAGATGGCTCTGCATTGCCCGCGAATTTCACGCCTGCAAAAATATCCGATTTAATAGTGCTGTCCGATAACCGATACATAACATTTACGCCGACATGGGAAAGCCCGCTCCAATCGCGATCGCTGTCAAAATCTTGCTGACCCCTTATATCGACGCCAACCACAAATATATCATTTATTCCGTATGAAGCCCGCGCATTGATGCCCAGAATACTGTCGCCAAATGATAATCCGCCGCGCAAAGTCAAATCGCGCGCCCTTTCGAAATACAAAGGATCTTCGGCATCGAACTGCGCAGCATGCGCTGATAAAGGCAAAAGACAAAAAGCAAAAGGCAACGATAATAAAAATTTATTTTTCATACTCATAACCTTTATCTAGCTTCTGCTTTTTTTAAAAATATAGTATCGCATTTACGCCCAGCTGCATATCCTGATAATTGCTAAGCGACACTTTACCCATGCAGTGCGCCTGCAGCGGATCCCAGGTTACGAGCGGATTAGCGAGGTTGTCGACGACACACTGCGTTCCCGGCTGACACCAGGAATAAATATAGATATCATCCGCTGAACCGGCTGAATCCCAAATCGATGCCCTTCCATAAATACCAAATGCAAACCAGTCCGAAGGCTGCCAATAAACCGCTGCCCTGGCTGATAACTGGTTATGCCATGCATAATTTCCGAAAATTCCTTGCAAGTCCAATGACCATTGGTCTGTTAATTTATGGAATACCCCTGCTCCGCCTTCCAGATAGAACGAGCTTGATACATCCCTTTCGAAAGCAATATAAGCAACCTGGCCCACATCGCTGATTATACCATTTCCATACGATGAATCATTCCAATTGACATAAGCGAGATTCGCAAACCCATAACCGGTTGTATCGGGCGTGAATTTATATCCGACCTTGCCCGCCAGAATAAAGTTATTCGATATGTCTTTAGATGAAGTGAAAAATCCGCCTGCATTGGCAATCCATTCGGAATCTTCATAGAATTTCCATTGCAACCCGAAACCCCACAAGGCAATATCGCTATTTTTATTACGATCAGTCGCGTAAGGACTTGGCCAAGTCATTTGATAAGTGGCATTCGAATATTTTATCGTACCTACGATAGAGACCTCATCCGTGATTCCAACACTCAAATCTTCCTTAACGAAGAATTCCGATCCTTTCCAGCCCCCGTTTATTCCGCCCCACGGGCCAGAACCATAAATTATATCAAAGTTATACTTGTTCTGTGCCCATCCGATATCAGTTACACTTGCGACACGACCAGATGCTGGTTGGAAAAATGGATCCGCCAGGGTTAAACTATTTGGCTTTCGCGGCTCGCTCTTTTTCACAGGCTCGGCCTTGCGCACAGGTTCTGGCGCAGGCGGTGGTGGCGGGGGAACGAAAACTGGCGCGGGCGCAGGCTCGCAACCACTATAAGTACACCCCTCATAATTCTGATATATCTCATGCCGCTTGGTTGTGCCGGTATAACGTGTTGCGGCGTCCGCGGCGCTTGCGCACAGCATAATCCCAGCCGTCGCAGCAAATACAAAAGAAAGCTGTTTCATAATTCCACCCATATTTATATATAGAATTATATCACAAATCAATATACCAAAAAAGTGCAAATAATGGCCGCCAACATGCGGCATTTATAACTTATATTTCGCGCTCTTAACAAAATCGGCGCATGCCATTCCGATAAACGCGCCCAAGATAACATCGCTGGGGAAATGTGCGCCAACCGCGACGCGCGAAATTCCAATTATAATTGCCAATGCCCAAGTCGCCCATTTCCAACGCGGATATAATAAACCGATCATAACCAGTCCCGCAAAAGAAGCAATAACATGCCCCGAAGGCATAGAATTAAATGCCCAATCAGACGTGAACGGATAAAATCCGGTCCTTGATAAAGCCTCGAAAAACACAGGTCGCATGCGCCCGATCGCAACTTTCAAAACCCAGCCAATCGCGCCGGATAACAATAGAGCGCAAAGAATAGAAAACAAAGCATAGTTATTTACAGACTTGAATTTCGCAAAGTTTTCTTTGATAAAAGGAATGAACTTAAACTTCTTTTTATCTTTGATTTGTATTCCGCGTCCTTTAATACCTATTGCGATCGCATATGCAATTACAGTGACAATCAGCCACATCTTGAATGAAAACACCATATCAATGATTCGCGCCCAGACGCCATCAAATTGGCGCAAGAAAGTAAACAACGAATAATCAAACCATAAAATCCCGGCAATGCAGACGGCCACAACAACTGCCGCCGTCACTGCTAATAACTTCCATTTGATATGATTGTCTTTTGTTAGGAACATACTATTCATCATTTGCCGTCATTCGCGCGTACGCAGTTTTATCCGTCAGAAACTTCATTGCTATCGCGGCAGCCATCGCATCCTCATCCGAGCCGCTTTTTATTTCGGGACATCCTTTTCGGATTGCTGCTGGATCCGCAGAATCATCTTTGTTAAAATCTTTCAGATTAAAATCGCCGTTAACCGCATTTATGAAAAATGCATCTTGCTGACTTTTATTCCGAATGTTCGACAGGCATACAAGGGGGAATATTCCGCGCCCATCGATTTTCATGCCCTGGCCGCTTTTTATTGAACGATTGCCCAGCTCTATCACCCCACCGTTTGTTAATTCTATCCTTGTAACCAACCTTGCAAATCCGGCGGTCGGCGTACCGATCAAAACCCCGCGTCTGTTTTCATATAATGCCGCTGCCACACCCTCGGCCGCACCTTGGGTAGATCCCGATACCAGAATAATCATCGGCGCATCGGTGACGCTATCACCGCCAGGGATTACTTCAACTTCTTCCCCATTGCCTTCATCGATACGCATTACAGGCACTTGCCCCAGAAATAGCCCAGCCAGCTTTGCCGCCGCGCGTTCGTCTCCGCCGCCAGCCGTGCGCAGATCAAGAATAATTCCATTCGGGTTTTTATAGCTGGCCAGCGCTTGGTTTACAATCTCTACAGAATTTTCAGAAACATTGTTAATGATAATTTCAAGAACAAAAATTTCGCGTTTTTCATCCGGCACCTCGCGACGCGCAATTATATCCGCATCCGCCATAACGATCGTAGCACGACGCAGTGATAAATCCTTTGTGCCAGATGGCGATGCTACCTTTAACTTCAAAGTGCCAGAGTTAAATCCCGCCAAGGCTGCCGCCAGTTCTGCATCGGACATCTGTGCAACATCCACGCCATTGATTCCTATAATCAGATCGCTGTCATTGATCCCGGCAACATCAGCTTGGCTGCCCTTGAATACACCAGTAACACGCCAGTACCCACGATTGTCTCGCTTGCCTTGCAGCCCGGCACTGGTCAACACTCGACTGTCTTCAGCCCTGGATGCAACAAATCTGCCGCCTGCATCCAACGCGCTGGTCATTGCCGAAACAGACATCGAATACAGAGTGCTCTGCGATTGACGCCGCAAGCCGGCATCAGCCTCTCGCATTTTCAGTAATAACGCAGTGGTAACTTGCCCAAAGCCTTGCCAGTCCCTATCCACAGGCCGCGCCCAATTCCCAATTATCTGATCGCCCTTTACAATAACAATGCGATGATCCGTTGCGGCAATATGAAGCCCTTTACCCAAAGTTTCCAAAGATTCGATCGCAGCGCGAATATCTTTCCCGCCAAAGTTTGCAGAGTCCAGCTTTTCAAAAATTTCCGCGAAAGTATCCGATGCTTCAAGAACCTTTATCCCATCAATAACAGGTGTTTCCTTGTCGAATAAATCGGCAGCAGGCAATGCGAAAGGCAGAAGACAAAAAGCAAAAATCAAAAATAATTTTTTCATTCCCGACCCTCACAGCTATTGGTTCTTAATTCTCTTTTCTCAAGTTAAAATGATAAAGAATAACGTTGGAAATATAGACTGATGTAAGCGTACCCATGACTACGGCGAACGCCATAGCGATAGAGAATTCACCCAAGACAGCTCCACCGAATAAATAAAGCCCCAGCATGCAAAGCAAGGTTGACGTGGATGTCAGAATCGTACGCATCATCATTTCGTTGATGGACAAGTCTATTAAATCATCCTGTGGCATCTTGTGATATTTCTTTGCGTTTTCTTCAATACGATCATAGTTCACAACCTTGTCGTTAATAGAATACCCCAGTCCCATAAGAATAACTGCAATCGCGGTCTGATTAAACTCTAGCCCAGCGATACTGAAAAATCCAAACATCAAGACGAAGTCCAGAACCAGCGACACCAGCGATCCCACGGCATATCCGCCCTTGTATCGTATCCATATATAAATACTCATTAGAATAAACGCAAATAAGACTGCGAGTATTCCGCCACGAATCAGTTCCCCGCCAATCTTTGGTCCCACAATCTGGACATGGGAATAACTTACCTTGTCACCAAAAATATTCTTAATTTCGCTGACGACAATATTCTGCTGATCTTCGGTCGCACCCTTTTCCAACCCGATGCGAACAAGAATATTGCCGCCGGATACAGATTGCAGTTCAGGTTTGAAGCCGGCCAAGTCATGACGCATCTTGTCGATGGTATATTCCGCGGACATAGGCGTTACTTCCATAGAAATTCCACCGGCGAAATCAATGCCATAATTAAGGCCCTTGGTTAAAAGCGCAACAACAGACAGCACAACCAACATACCGGAAATCCAGTATGAAAGTTTGCGATATTTCATAAAATGCAAAGTCATTCGTTTTCCTTATCTTATTTTTTTGCAAAAAACTATTTGCTTCTGACAAATCCTATCTTTTTATTTTTCCCATTCATATATATATCTACCATCACGCGGGATAATGCAACACAGGTAAATAATGTAGTGATGACTCCGATGCTTAATGTTACCGCAAAGCCACGAATTGGTCCTGCGCCGAACTGGAACAAAACCAGCGAGCAAATCAATGTCGTAAGGTTTGCGTCAATAACGGTCTTAAACGCACGGTCAAATCCGGCATCTACTGCCCTTAATGTGCTGGAACCTCCGCGGATTTCGTCTCGTATTCGCTCGAACTGCAGCACGTTCGCATCAACCGCCATCCCCAGGGTTAACGCAATACCAGCAATTCCAGGCAAGGTTAACGTCGCACCAAACAACGCCGTCACCCCGACAATCATGGCAAGGTTAACTATCAATGCTACATTAGCAAAAACCCCGAACAAACCGTAAACCAACAGCATAAATACTATGACGAATAAAACAGCAATCGCGCTACCTAATTTTCCGGCTTGAATTGTATCCGCGCCAAGTCCGGCGCCAACAGTCCGTTCTTCTATCACGCGCAATGGCGCCGGCAAAGCACCCGAACGAAGAAGAACCGCCAAGTCTTTCGCGCCTTGTAAAGAAAATCCGCCGGAAATCTGTCCACGTCCGCCTGGGATGGGTTCACGTATGGTTGGCGCGGAAAGAACCTTGCCGTCTAGAACGATTGCAAATCTTTCCCCGACATGTTCAGTGGTTAATCTCGCAAAACGCCGCGCGCCCTGGCTGTCAAACACAGTTGTCACCACAGGAATATTATTATTCCCAAAGTCCGCTTGGGAATCAGTAAGCGATTCACCCGAAACTTCCACATAAGTATAAACCGGGATCAGTTGAGCCGGATATTCCATCAGCGGCAGGAACTCGGTGCCGCTGGGAGCGCGCCCGCTGGCAATCTGCTCTGCGCTGACGTTTTCATTCACAAGATGAAATGTCATCTTCGCAGTCTGACCAATCAGTTCCTTTATGCGTTCCGGATTATCCACGCCAGGCAATTGCACCAGAATATATTTTCCGCCTTGCGATTGAATGCTGGGTTCTTTCGTCCCCAGCGCATCGATGCGTCGGCGAACAATTTCAATACTGCGGTTCAGCGCATCTCCGACCAGCTCTTCCTTTTGCTTGTCCGAATAAGAAAGAATCATGGTGTCACCTTTGACATCAATGTCAACGCCGCTGCCCAGCTCGGAACGCAGACGTCCTTTGGCCTTGGAAATGTCGCCCGAATCGCGAACAACGAAAGAAACCCTGCCGTCGACATTGCGCAAATCGGAAAAGCGAATCACGCCCTTGTCACGATTGATCAAAGCATTGCGCGCACCGTCATACAGCTGAATAGATTTTTCCCGAAACATAGTGTCGGTATCGACCTCCAGCAACAGCTGCGCGCCACCTTTAAGGTCCAGCCCCAAAGATATAGGTTGAATCCAAGACGGGAAATGCGATGCAGTATTCGGAAATATAGTTGGCACAGCCAGAATGACGCCGAAAACCGCGACCAAGATAATTGCTAATCTTTTAAACATAAAAAAACCTTTTATTTGCACTCCACGCTTGCGACGGTGCTTTTGCTAACTTCGATAACAACACCTTTGGCAACTTCTAAATCTATGGATTTTTCGTTGATTTTTTTAATAGTGCCATACATACCAGCGGCCAGCACGCGACTGCCAACTTTCAGGCTATCCAGCATCTTTTGATATTCCGCCATGCGTTTTTTATTCGGACGAATCATAAAGAAATAAATGATTGCGAAAATAATCACAACATAAATGATTAAACCCCAAGTATCATTCTTTGATGTGCTGGGAACCACGTTATTTACAACCTCAACAACTTCTGTATTCATATGTTTTCTCCTTTGTTTGTGCAAAAAATATAGTAAAAAAATCCGTATAAGTAAAGATGTTTATAGGGGCGAATATTACCCTCGTTCGAACCACCCATCCAGCTCGCCCGATGGGATGATTTTATAGACAGGACGGCCATGGTTGCATTCGCCGCCACGCTCGGTATTCTCGATATCGCGCAACAAAGCATCCATCTGCACCATATCTAATTTCTGCCCCGCCCTCACCGAATGATGACAGGCATAGTTTGCTAGTTTCAAGTGCAATTTCTCCGCAAATTGTACCGAATGCCCGTGTGCCAAAACCTCATCCGCAACAGCATTCATCAGCGCGCCCCAGTCCAGATCCCAATCGGCTGGTTTTTCCTGAATAGAAATCGTATCATCGCCAAATTGTTCAGCAATAATCCCACAATTTTTCAGTTCTTCAGCAATCTCCAGAGCAGCTATAACCTTTTCAGGTTTCATCTTGATAACAATGGGCAGCAGTAAAGGCTGGCGTTTTATCTCATGCCTACGTAGTTTTTCATAAATAATACGTTCGTGCGCTGCATGTTGATCAACGATGACAAGGCCTTGCTCGTTCTGCGCCACCACATATTTATTCCCGATTTGCCCTATTGCTTTACCTAACGGCAGGTTAGCAACAGGGGTCGGGAAATCAGGGACCGGTTTATCATCCGGAATAAGTGCTTCATTCTCAAAATTCAATGTTTCATTTGCTCTATTGCGTACCGCCCAAAAATCAGTATCAAAATTGTTTGAAAAATTATTATCTATATTCTGTGCGCGCAACGGCGCAGCCAATACATCCCGCAAAGTCTTTATAATAAATCCTCGAACTCGCGCGGGCTCCAGAAAATGTACCTCGGTCTTCGCGGGGGAAACATTGACATCAACTTCTCGCGGGGACAGTTCCAGATACAGCGCGCACAGCGGAAATTCCCGCGCATGCATTACATCCATATAGGCCGCCCGCAAAGCGCCAACCAGAACCTTATCCTTAACCGGACGTCCATTTACAAATAAATATTGATCTATCGATGATGCCCGCCGCAGTATCGGTTCGGAAATAAAACCTGTCAGCCGAAGCGCAGAATTCGTGCCGCATTCCACACCCAGCATTTTTTCATGAACCTCATCACCCATGACAGAAACAACGCGTTCCAGCAAAGACTGTCCCTTTGGAAATCGCCATTTATTATTAAGTGCAAATCCTACATCCGGACGCGCCATCGCCAGGCGCTTTACAACCTCGACAACAGACATCATCTCTGCGCGATCGCCGCGTAAGAATTTCAATCTCGCAGGCGTTTTTGCGAATAAGTTTTCAACCCGTACCCGTGTTCCTGAATCCCAAGAAGATGGTTTAATCTCTCCTGTTGTGCAATCCAGTTGCATACCATTCGTATCAATCGCCATCTCACTAACAGATGCAATTGACGGCAAAGCTTCGCCGCGAAATCCCATAAAGTTAATATTCAACAAATCATCGCTGGGCAGCTTGCTGGTGGCATGCCGCATCACGCTCTTTGCCAAATCCTCACGCGACATCCCCTTGCCGTTGTCGATTATAGAAATCAGTGTCCGCCCGCCATCAGCAACATCTATTACAATCTGATCGGCGCCGGCATCCAGCGCATTTTCAACCAGCTCTTTCACCACAGACGCAGGCCTTTCAACCACCTCGCCCGCAGCGATTTGGTTTATTAAAGAATCAGGCAAAACTCTGACTGTCATTTGAATTTAACTTCTAAAATCTCGTATTCTTTTTCTCCGCCTGGCGTACGAACAATACAAACATCACCAACGCATTTGCCCATCAGCGCGCGCCCAACAGGACTGGTGCAAGCAATTACCATCTTGCCATCAGCCTCGGTCTCGGACAATATCCTACATTGCATCTGAATGCCATCTTGGTCTTCGGCCACAACTGTTGCACCGAACATAACACGATCCCCCGACAGAGAATCGATATCCACCACTTGCGAATCACGAATGGTGTCTTCCAAGAATCTGATTCGCCGATCTATGATTCTTTGTTTTTCTTTTGCACCGGAATAGTCGGCATTTTCGCTCAAATCGCCCAGCGACCGCGCCCATTGTATGGTCTTTATAATATCTGGCCGATCGATTTCTTTCAATCGCTTAAGCTCTACCTGCAAAGCATCGAATCCAGCTTTTGATATGGGCTTTTTTTCCATAGATTTTCCTCGTTCCTGGCATTATAATAGAGAAATGTTGAATTTAAAGCCAAAAATTTTGACGATGTTCCTGGCGCGGCGATTTTTATCGGGCGTGGCCCTGGTATTGCTGATAATTTCAGGCATAATCTTTGCGATAACCTTTGTAGAAAGGCTTCCCGGTCAAGAATCCGCGTGGGATGCGATGAATATATCTTCTATTTACTTGTTAGAATATATCCCAATTTTTCTGCCACTTGTTATATTTATGGGAACACTGCTGACGGCATATAATCTAACTAGATCATCCGAATCGGTAATAATATCCGGCGCGGGATTGTCGCCTTGGCAGAAAATGAAGCCTTTTCTTATAACTTCGTTCCTTTTGGGGGTATTTGCAACTTGCGTGATGAATCCTTATTCGGTTAAGAAGAGCAACGCGAATATCGGGATAAACAGCTTTTCGCTGGCCGATAACGCAATCTGGCTGCGCGAGACAGGTGAAAATGGATCATTTATAATACGCGCCGAAGGGGTGTCCCAGCCGAAAAGCGATGAATTAGAATTCTCCAAAGTATCAGTGTTCGTACAAGATAAAAATTCCAAATTTCAAGAACGTATCGAAGCCAAAACTATGACCCTAAATGATGCGGGGTTCTCAACCAAATCGGCAACGATTTTCGGTGCAGATGGAATGCCACTGAAAACCCAAAATTGGGCAAGAACGGCAAAAACTACACCGGCAAATTTCCTTGAAAGAAATCTGCTGCCTAACCAAGTCTCGTTCTGGGAACTGCCGAACAAGATTAATAATATGCGTAAAATGGGATTGCCGATACGCGGGCATCTGATTCAGTTCTGGACACTGCTGTTCCTGCCTTTGACGCTGATCGCGATGACAACGTTGGGCACCGCTTTCTCCCAAACGCGGGAGCGCCGTAACTTCTCATTCGGAATAAAATTCAGCATAGGAATCCTGGTCTGTTTTGCGCTGTATTTTGTTATGAATGTATTCGGGGCATTGGGTGCCAGCGGGGCGTTGCCGACAATAATCGCAATCCTTGCGCCGCCATTAATAATCACGGCATTTTCTGCCATGTGGATAGTATCATTCGAGGCGATATAATGAGGCAAAGAAATCAAAAAAATAAATTTATTAAATTCCTGTGGATAGGCCTGGCCGTGGCGTTGGGGGTTTTGATGCTTATTTCGTTCTCGCCCACCAGACATGTTACAGAAGTCGTGCTGCAATGAATCATATAGACATTTTTTTAGAGATGTTATCGGCGGAAAAAGGACGCGGTGCAAAGACACTGGAAGCATACGGCCGCGACTTGCGCATGACCATGGAAGCGGTTGGCGATTTGGGATCAGCAACGACATCGCAGCTGCAAAATTATCTGGCGGGATTGAATGAAAAACCGGCGAGCATCGCAAGAAAAACCAGCGCTTTGCGCCAGTTTTATAAGTTTTTGAACTTGGAAAAAATAATCTCTGAAAACCCTGCCCTGGGCTTGGAATTACCGAAAAGACAGAAAAAATTACCGAAATTTTTAACCACGGAAGAGATAGAGTTGTTGATATCGAACGCGGGCGATGTCCGGAATTCCTTGCGTCTGCGGGCTATGCTGGAATTGCTGTACGCATCGGGTTTGCGGGTATCGGAATTATGCGAATTGCCGCGTTCCGCAATATTGGGCGATAAGTTATTAATACATGGTAAAGGCGCGAAAGAACGCATCGTGCCAATGCACACTGGTGCACAGATCGCATTGGAAAAATGGCTGGAAAATTGCCCCGCTTCTAAATATGTATTCCCCAGCAGTGGCAAAAGCGGCCATATAACGCGCGATGGATTCTTTAAAATCCTGAAGAAATGCGCGGTTTTATCGGGAATTTCGCCAGAAAGGATCAGCCCGCACGTGCTGCGTCATTCGTTTGCGTCACACTTGTTGGCGGGCGGAGCAAACCTGCGCGCGATACAAATGATGCTGGGGCACGAAGACATCTCTACCACGCAAATTTATACGCATGTAATGCCAGAAAAGCTGAAAAATGCGGTATATGAACATCATCCATTGGCCAAGAAATGATAAAGAAATGCGATTTTAAAGGTTGTGATAAAGCGGGCGTATGTCGTGCCCCTAAATCGCGCGACTTGAAAGAGTATTACTATTTTTGTAAAGAACACGCGGCGGAATATAATAAGAATTGGAATTATTACGCCGGCATGACAACGGATGAAATAGAGGAAGACTGGGAACGTGAAACCTTTGGAATCAGCGATAAAGAGCGTGCCGCGCGGGACAAAGCCAATGCGGAATATGTTACATTTCTGGAGAATTTTCTGACCGGGCGTGATAGTTTTGATCGCGGGGCATCCCAGCGCAAGCCGTCAGTTGCATCAAGAACAGTATCATCGGCGTTTGCGGTATTGGACCTGGCGCCGACGGCAACCTGGCGAGAGGTTCAGTCGAAATACAGGGCCCTGGCGAAGAAGTTCCATCCGGACACGGCAAAGAATAAAAAGTCCGCGGCGGCGGAATTCACCCGCATTTCCACAGCATACGGGGAATTGAAGAAGTTTTTTAAGAAATAAAAACCGCCGTTTCCGGCGGTTTTTATTAGAACTCCATACCTACACGATATCCAACCTCCGTAGTGTCACCTGCCAGACGGCATTTTATCTTGCTTCCGATGCTGTCATACCATTCTTTATATGCTGCATCTTGCTTGTCTTTTTCAAGCTGGTTCGCCTTTTCTTTTATGGCATTGGCTGTTTCAACACCACCCCATATTCCACCGGCAGTTCCCAACGCACCCAATGTAATCGCACCGGCAGTACCCCAAGCTTTATGCTGCTTTTCACGATCCGACTTAACACCGGCTTCTCGTGCAGTCTTATCTTTCGTCAGTGCACTAATCATTCCTCTGATTTTTCCGGCAGTGTTAGCGGCATCATCATCTGATTGCTCTGATTGCTCTTCGCAAGTATAACCAGAGAATTCTCTACCATCAAGATTGCACATAGCTGGTTCTTTCGCGATTACCTTACTTTTTTTGCCATATTTTTCAGAGCACCAATCCAAATCACGTGCCACAGCATCTGCATTAGTTAGGCATTGGTTAATTTCTCGCATTTTTTCGTCATTCTTCTGCGCTTTTTTATCACCACTACTGGCGATCTTGTCACCCAGCGTATATCCGCCCCAGGCTCCCAATCCACCGCCTGCCAGGCCAGCAATGACCCCTACCAGGGAACCAACCTTGTTGGCACGTGCATTATCCTTTTTCACTTCATCTTTTGACCTAGCTTCAGATTCACGAATTTTTGCTTCTATGTTATCCAAACATGTTTCGGTTAACCATTCCCCACAACCTACAACCAAACCTACATTCTTTTCGCCCCAGAAAGAATAGATGCAACCATCAATATTCTTTACAGGTTGATTTTTAATCAATATCGTAAGTGTAGCTTCGCGCTGGCAAGCCCCACCAAAGGTATCTTCGGTCGCTTTTCGCCTTGTTCCCTGTTTGTCGGTTTGATTCGGCAATGCAGTCCATGCATACCCTTCCCCAGCATCTTTACAAGCAGTCTTGGCTTCATTTGCTTTTCTTTCAAACATGCTTTGCACGCGCGTGCCTATATCAGCAACCAGAGTTCCAAATATATTACGTTCTTGCTCTGCGCACATTGCAATAAACTTGGCATCCGCACTGACTGTTGCAGTGGGCAAGTCACCCAGGGAATATGTATAATTCGGGCTGCAGAATGAAAGCGTGCTGGATGATGACGATGAGGCTGACAACCAAGCATTTCGTGCGCCACTGGATGTTCCCCAAGAATCTGCACTCGCCCCCGATGATTTCTTTGCATATTCAACGTCGAAAAATTCTCTACAGCTTTTATCTTTCTTTACTTCCAGCAAACATAATCCTTTGGCCATTTCTCCGTCAAATCCGCCATTCCAAGCCTTTCCGGTCACAACACCGTTAACAACTGTTTTGCTTTTCATGTTTTTTGCATCAATACTGGATATAAAGCAAGCGGTATAATCCGGGGCGCATTCATTTGTAACGCAATCTTCTGCCACAGTTTGGCATGCTCGGCGCATATTAGCAACCATGTCTTCATTAAACATTTCCGACAATTCTGTACTTAGTCCCGAAATCGCGCCAATAGAATCTTGTATCCAAATTTTATCCCATGCCTCCGATGGGCTACCGCCCTTACTGACAAAGACATCCAAGCAGCTTTGATTATTTTTAATCACATTTTCGCACTGGGCGGTAATCCCCGCACCTGCTTTGCCTTTTATGTCCACTTTGCCGGACTGAACATCTTTGGATAATCCATAACACCGCGCATAACTACCTTCGCCGCAAGCATTAACCGCACAGTTTCGCATTGCGATTTTACAAGTATTCGCCGAAGCCAATGCTGCCGTTGCCGCCCATTCTTTTATTCTGGACTGATTCATCTTGAATCGCGCATTAACACCGGTTTCCATTATATTTCTATATACTCTGTCTATAGAACTACGGTCTATCAGATCGGCTTCTTTTGCCAATGTGCCTTCTACTACCATAAAGCATGATTCATCAGAGCCAATGGTTTCGCGGCATTGTTCCCTTAAATAGCTATTTACATTGCTGCTGCCCCAACCCAGATTTTTCATATAATTCATTATAATATTGGGATTCAAGCGCAAACCTGTTTCAGATGAATCAACTATATTCACCATATTATTGGCATCATCATTTGTAAAGCCATCAACATCGATACATTTATGCGGCGAACCGGCACATGCTTGTTTTATACAGTCATCCGCAGTTTCGTTACAACTTTTTACAGAATTTGCCGATGCCCAGCTGTTGCCTTCTTTTATCCACATCTGCACCGGGCTGTCCCCCGCAACTGCTATATCTTGCAAAGCCGGCGAGAACGAGCGTTTTACAACCACAGATTCTTCTTCGCAAATCGCGCGATTGGCAACAGATGAATCATCACTGGTCGTTACAGAATTTCCAAACAGCGCCTTTATTCCATCCGCAGGGCATCTAGCCAACTCGTCCTGACACAAAATTCTTTTCTTATTAAATTGCTTTATGTTAGAGCAAAGCTGAAAATTTTCTTTACAAACATCGCCGCTCCGCAAGCAGCCTTCGTATTCCCGGACGCAATCACTGGTGGAAAATCTTTTCTTCAGTGGTTCCGCGCAAGTCGCCAACAGTCCGGCATCGACCGAAACCGTGCCGATTGTTCGAATGCCCGAAAGCCCTGCCAAGCTGGGCAGCCGCGCCGCCGTCGCAGGACGTGCAGTTGGTGTCCCAACATAGCTGACAGCCCCCGCATCACCAAACGAAATGACGGACGCCAACGGCAAAACAAGACCAACAATTAATGCTTTTTTCATTCTCACACCTACATTTTCATACCTACATTTTATCATAAAAAGATATATAGAAAAAGGGAAAAAGAGAAATTATTTCATCAAACTGTGAACAGCTGCGGCGAAGTCTGGCGCTTTGGCCAAATAGTTGCCCGATGTCAACATATCCGCGCCCGCATCCCAGCACTGCTTTGCTGTCTCTGGATTTATTCCGCCATCAACGTTGATTCTAAATTTCAGATTATGCTTCTTTCTGGTATTTGCAAGAGCTGCGACTCGTGACAAAGCCGCCGGCAAAAATTTCTGCCCGCTTGGCCCCGGCACCACCGACATAACCGAAACATCGTCCAAGTCCCGCAAGATTGGCGCGATTATATCAATCGGACTTTCGGGGTGCAGCGCGATTCCTGCGCGCTTTCCTGCAGCCTTTATTTCTCGCAACGCACGCAATACTCCATTTGTACCGCTGGATACGATTATTGTGTCCGCGCCAGCGGCAATTGCCTCAGCCGCCCACTGGGCCGGATTCTCGGTCATCAAGTGCACATACAGATGCGCCGTAGTATGCGCGCGAATAAATTTTATCTCGTCAATTCCGCCGAGTATTTTTTCCACATAAAATCCATCCATCACCTCTACATGAATTATGCCGATGCCGGCATTTGCGAATTTCGCATAAGTCGCAGCATTGCGCATATCGAAAGACTGGGTGCTGGGCATTATTGGAATAATTCCGCGATGACGCTTCTTGGTTCTAACTTTGAAGAAAGCAATCACAGCATCGAAAAACTTTTCCCATTTCTTGCGGCGCGCAAGATAGCCTTGTATTCTGGCGGTTTCGCGATTCCATATAAAATCAGCGAGGGCATTTACCGCCGCAAACGGCCCCAAGTTTTCAACCTTTACGCCAAAAGCTTGCTCTATGGTATCTGCTAATCCTGGAATACCGGAACCTCCGCCGCTGATAAAGATTTTCTGAACGCGATATTTTTCCAAAGCGGGACTTAATGAAGTCTCTACGACACTCATCATCCTGCGGAATATACCCATCGCATTATCGCTGATGTCAAATCTTGAAAATTCATATCTTGCGTCTGCCGGGGTAAACCTGTCCATTTCCGTGGTTATTAACGTCATCCCTGCGATTTTTAATCTTTCCGCTTCCGACATTGATATATGAAAAGCCTCTGACAATTTCCTGGTAATATCAATCCCGCCAATATCGAACTTTTTAAGCAGCATCGGACCGCGCGCAGTCCATACTGACACAGTTGTTGATGTTGCGCCAAAATCTATGAACGCCGCAGATTCTTTTGGAGAACGAACAGTAGACCCCATCAGAAACATAGGGTCGAAAAAGCCTTCGGATTCCAGATGTGCTTCGCGCAACGCGGATTTCGCAAATGCCATTCCCTCATTAGGATAAGAAATCGAATGGAACAGAGAATCTAAACTTTTATCAATATGTCCCACCGCGCTGGATACATTTTGAAATCCACCCAGGTCATATCGCAATGGGATGATATGCATCGGAAAAAAATCTTCATCCCGCGGCATTATTTGCTCTAAAACATCCTGCGGAAGTATTTTATGTTCGCCGCCCCAACTTGTCTTGCGTGAAAAAATCTCGGACCTGACATCACCGAAATTTCCCGTAACATATGCGGAATCAAAACGCGCGCCGATTTGTTCTTCCAGGCTGTCGACCGCGGATTTCACCGCATAGGCGGCGTCCATTGACTCAAAAAAAACCGTTGCCGAAGACTTTATGCGACCAAAGCTTACACGCGCGCCAACCGCACGTACGCCGGATGATCCGATATCTAAACACAGAAAAGCCCCGTCAGTCAGATTCATTTCTTATTTTAATTTCACCAGCGGACGCGAAGTATCACGCATGTCCAGCACGCGGATCTGGCGATCCAGTATTGCATTCTGCTTATGCATTTTCTCTATTTTCTTAACAGCGTCCACGAAATTTTCTTCCGGCAGCATGATGCGAATTCCACCCATCAAGAAAATATCCCAGCGCCTGTTCTCTACAAACTCCATCTTATCCGTGCGATAAAATAAATCAGGCGCGCGGCGCATTACTGTTAAAACTTCCGAAATATCCGACGGGACTTTCCCGGAAAAAACAAGAGTGCTTTGCGGGCGCGAATCCAGCTGGCGGCTGATTGGCGTCCCGTTGGAATCCAATGGATAATATTTTTCCCCGTCTGTCCAAGCCGCAACCACGACACGCATTTTCGCGCGAACCCTAATTTCACTATTTGGCATCCGGCGAACACTGGCAAGCGCAACATCCGGATCCGCCATTATTTTTGCCAAAGCATCTTCCATATCCAAGGACTTTGCCCCAGGCGCGATATCCAGCCGTCCTGCCAGCTGCCGCGCATCCCCGCCTCCGATGGCATTAACGGATACTTTTTTAATAGTCGACAAAACGCCACCCTGACCCATCAAAACCATAGACATCCGCACAGCGATATAAATCGCGAGCAACACGGCAAAGCCGAACATCAGCCAAAACAAGAATTTGCTTTTCATACAAAGGCAATTATATCACAAAAATTGAAAATCGTAATCAATTACGAAGCGCGCAGCAAATATCCCCGCCGCATCATGCATCTGCGGTAAGCCCCGACGGATTTCGAAGAAGAATTAGGCGGCACCGACATCAGCGCGCGTTGGCCGTTCTCTCTATGCTCATTCGACTGAAAGGTCACCCATAATCCATCCCAATTCGGCATCTGCGCGGATTGATTTGGACTAAGCAGCTTTGCAACACGGGATCTGGGCATATGTGCCGGGCGCGTAATCCCCAGGCAGTTTTTGTGATCGCGCACAAATTGTTCCATGGTCACGGCATCGTTTTCCCAGTTCAGCACAGTTGCATTCTCTATAAGCCCGCTGTTTGGCGACGCGCAACCAACCAGCAAAGGCAGAATTAAGAAGGCAAAAGGCAGAAGTTTTCTCATTTGCAGGAAGTATATCAAATCCGTTAATACAATAGCAATCTGAAATTTTTGCTCTCGCCTTTTTACTTCTGACTTTTACCTTTTTTTAGTTGCCCAGCCGCTCGATTTAAGTCTATAATGAACCGGAAAGGAGCCCCCCAGCATGACCCCGGAAGAGAGATACATAAGAATTGCCGGATTTTACGAAGCGTTGAAAACTTTGTCCGCCGCAATCCGCACTCAAAAAGGCGGCATCGCGCCCGAAAATTATGCGGGGCGCTTTTTTGCCGCAGACATCTTGGAAATGTTGAATGCATACGGGGAAAAACTGGCTTCGCCGGATGCAAAGCTGAAAGCGCTGATAAAAAAATATCACATGGAATTCGAAACCATGAAAGATCTGACAACGCCGTCTAGCAAGCCTATTTACGAGATGACATTGGAAGAATTTGAAAAAGTTATGAACATTTAAGGGACAGAGATGAAAAAAACTTTTGCCTTTTTACTTTTGCCTTTTGCGCTGCTCTGCGCTTGCACACAAATGCAATCCCGCAACCAGCCGCAATTCGACACTATCGAGGTTATCGAGAATGTTGTCATAGACGAACGATCTGTGCCTATATTCCCGCGCAAGGCCGCGCTGACCACGGATACCGCGCGTCGGTTTGCGATAGACTTGCCCAAACGCTGTTCGGTGGACTGGGATAATCAAACAATTTTATCCACACTTCCCGCGCAGCCGGTAGAGATTATCAGGCTGAACAAAGGCGATGACCTGCCGGAATTTGATGTTGAAAATTATTCTTTCTTGAAAAAAACCGTGCCAGATGTTTTGGAAAAATTATTAAAGGGAACCAGAATAAAAGTCGTGACGACAGAAAATATGCCGGACCTTATCAGCGGGGATATTAATTCCGGAAACTTGGCCGACGCGATAGAGCTGATCTGCAGATTGGGCAAAGTTTATTATTCATATGACGATGCGTCGAAAGAGCTGCGCATAACCAGTCGCGGAAAATGGCTGATGAAAATGCCACAGGACGAATATGTCATAATGGCCATCATAGATGCGATGCGCGGCGCAGAAATGCGAAGCTTGCTGACGAACTGGCAAGATAAAACTATATCGTTCGAAGGCAATTATCAAACGGAAAGAGAAGTTCGCGATATCGTGGCGGATGTTGGCTCCAAGAAATATCTGATCGCCTGGGATATGGATGTTTATCGCGTATATCCGCGAACGGACAATCCGATAATCTGGATGAATATGCTGCCCGCGTTTGGCGAAAAGAATGTAAGAATGTCGATACCTGGGGTTGTGGGGCGCACACTTGTGGTCAGCCCGGAAATCAATACTAAAACCCTGCAAGATTTCTTGGCGCAGCAAAGTAATGTGGTACTGATTTCACAGGGAACATTTGTGATACCAAATGGTTGGCAAAGTCGATTTGATATCGGGCAATGTTCGCGCGAAGACAGACTGGAAACAGATTTGATTATCGGCGCCACTGGAAAATATGGAAATTATGCGGATATGATGAAATTGGATGCAAAGGTAGTACTACGTACACATCGCGGTGAACTGGCGTCGTACAATGTTCCAACAACATTAGGCGACAATTATGTGATAATCGGAATCCCAACGCACAGTTTTGTAACAGATCCGGAAACATTAATCAGTCCATTCGCGGAACTAGTTATATTCATGAGCCCCAGATTAATCTCGATCATAGACCGGAACGAGCCCGCCGAGAAATTATCGGGCGATGCGTTAAGAGAGTATCTAGAGGACTAAAGTTATGTTTTCACGCTTAGAAAAGAAAATAGCCTTCCGTTATTTGCGGGCAAAGGGGCGCGGCTTTGGCAGCGTCATTTCATGGGTGTCATTGCTGGGAATTGCCTTGGGCGTTGCGACCTTGATAGTCGTGATGTCTGTCATGGGCGGATTCCATGACACCTTGCTTTCGCGCATAATCGGAATGAATGGACATGTAGTTGTATATCACCAAGGTGGCGCAATCGAAGACTATGATTTTCTGATTGAAAAAATGAAACAGAATAAAGTCGTGGCTGCAAATATTACAGGAATAGTTCCAATACTGGAAGGCCAGGTAATGGTAACCAACGACGGAAATAATTCCGGCGCAATGGTGCGCGGAATCAGAATGACGGATCTGGCGAATAAGTTCGCAAACGAAACCAAAGTCTATGGCACACCGATTACGGAAGTAAAAGAAGGTCAGCTGGTTATGGGCAGGGCCTTGGCCAGAAATTTAAAAATCACATTGATGGATAATGCAACATTGGTATCAGCAAACGGTGGCACAGCAACGGCGTTTGGAACCATGCCGCGAATACAGTCTTATCCTGTGGCAACCAGCTTCTTTGCAGGAATGTATGAGTATGATTCTGGCTATATCTTTATGCCATTGGAAACCGCGCAGAAATATTTGAACGCGCCGAGCGGGGTTTCGCATATCGACCTGTTCTTGAAAAATCCAGAATCTACCGCACGGGTGCGTGACGCGTTACAAGCCAGCCTGCCCGACGGATTTGTGGTGCGCGATTGGCGTGATTTGAATCGCGGTTTTGTCGGCGCATTGCAAGTCGAAAGTAATGTGATGTTTCTTATCTTGATGCTTATCGTAATCGTTGCAGCGTTTAATATAGTCTCAAGTCTTGTAATGCTTGTAAAAGATAAATCACGCGATATAGCAGTCTTGCGTACATTCGGCGTTTCACGCAAAAGCATGATGAAAATATTTATTCTGGCGGGCAGCAGCATTGGAGTAATCGGCGCGTTCTTTGGAACATTGCTGGGTCTGCTGGTTGCGAAGTATATCGAACCTATACGACAATTCTTCCAGTGGTTAACAAGTCGCGATTTATTCCCCGCGGAATTGTATTACCTTTCAGAATTGCCGAACAAAATAGAATTCTGGAACGTGGCGGGAATTGCGTTTGTCGCGGTGGCATTGGCGTTTCTTGCAACATTATATCCGGCTTGGAAAGCCGCCAAAACCGACCCAGTGGAAGTGCTAAGGAATGAATAAAACGGAGGAACTTTTTGATATTTATAATCAAGACGGAACCAAAACAGGACGTATAGCGACAATGAAGGAGGTTATTGCAGAAGGACTAATTATAAATACCGCAAATGTATTTATTGTAAATTCTTTAAATCAAGTTCTTTTGCACAAGGATGGAAAACCATCGCATTTATCTTTTAATAAATGGAGGTGTTCTGTCGCCGGAAAGAATAGTGCTGGCAATGACACATTGGAAACCGCGCGCCGCGAAACATTGGAAGAACTTGGACTTGATATTCCAAAAGATAAATTCCGGTTAATAAAAACGCGTTTTTATGATGATGTCGACAGATACAAATTCCTGGTTGATGTTTATGTTGTGGGGAATATTGACAAATCAGAGGGGGGGGTAAATATTTCCTTTTCGATAAACGATATGAAAATAAACAAGGATGAAATTGCGGAAGTAAAATGGTTTAATCAAGACTATTTGCGTAATTGGAAAGAAAATGGCCTTGATGCGTATAACGGAAAGGGTAGAATTTTCGAAACCCATCTAAACGATTTGCTAGAATGGCTTGATAAAAAATAGAGATAAAAAAATGACATCGATATTGAAATCTTTGCAGAGTGTAAAAAAGCGTGCATCAGTGCTATCCGTGCGCGATATAAAGAAGACTTTTATGGAAGGCGGCCAACCCTTACATATTCTTCGCGGCGGCGGATTTGACCTTATGCGTGGGGAAATCATCGCGCTGGTGGGACCATCTGGCTGTGGAAAGTCAACTTTGCTGCAATGCGTGGGATTGTTGGAAAGACCAAGCGGGGGGCAAATCATTATCGCCGGCACGCCAACGCATAAAATGACCGAAGACCAACGCACGGCAATTCGTCGTACGAAGTTGGGGTTTGTTTATCAGCGTCATAATTTGCTGGAAGATTTCACAGCGCTTGAAAATGTAATGCTGCCGATGCTTGCGAATGGAATGGAAGAGGACGAGGCCAAAATCCGCGCAAAGAAATTATTAAAAGCCGCAAATGTTCTGCATCGCGCAAGCCACCGTCCAGGCGAAATGTCCGGCGGGGAACAACAGCGCACTGCTGTCGCGCGTTCCCTTGCTAATGAACCGGAAATAGTCCTTGCGGACGAGCCAACAGGTTCGCTTGACCCAGCGCATGCCGCGGGTGTTTTTGATTTACTTTTGAACTTAACAAAGCAAACGCGCATGTCAATGTTGTTTGTTACGCATGATATGAATCTGGCTAAACGTGCAGATAGAATTATTACGATCAAGAATGGAATAGTGGGCTAGTCATGAAAAAGATTTTGCCTTTCGCGTTTTTACTTTTGCCTTTGCTGTGCGGCTGCAGTTGCCCGCAGCAAAAAACAAAACTGTCGCAAGAACAAAGAGATTATTGCGAGCAAAGGAAAGAATGTCCGACTTGCGAACACTTCAACTCGGCCATTTTATTTGACGACGATTGCTGTATTAAAGAAGAGTACTTTGATATAGTAAAAGACGATATGGAATGCATCGATAAAAACAAAGACGGCTGCGCGTCGCGCAAAGAATATGATGATTTCATGAGTTATTGGGCAAAACACACGCCAGAGTCAGGAATTTCATTGTGTGAACAATATCGCGCGCACGTAAAAAACTCTAATCATCTGCGCGCGCCAAATCGTCATAAGCCTTATATTTAGCGTCGGTGTTTTCGTAATACTCATAAGGCTCGGCGTCTTTGGAATATCGCCCGAACAATTCGGAAACCTTTTGAACAGATGTATCTATCATAGCCTGTGCTTGTTCGCCAGAATATTCTATCAGTTTCACATCATTATTCTTTAATTGCAAGAATTGTATGATTTTTGCGCCACGCATGTATGCCTCTAGCGGCAATTGCGGCATATTCCCTTGCTCTAACTGGGATTTATTGGGCGCAGAACCTGTCTTGATATCCAAAACAACATCATCCCAAACACGATCGGCAATCGCGCGCACTGCCCTGCCTGCAATTATTGTTTCCAATTTGGTTTCCGATTCTCCGCCCACAGATTCCGCCAGCATTTTTTCAACGGCGGGCGCGATTTCAAGAAACCTTTTATGCCAAAAGTGAAACAAAACACTGTCCGCCGGCAAGATTTTTTTAGCTTCTGAATCTAATTCTTCAATCAATGATAATTTGTGCTCTGTACTTTGTGCTCTGCGCTCTATAACACTATGCACCAAAGTTCCGAATTCTTTCGCGCCAGGCTCCGCCCACCAATCATCCTTTGGTTTCAAGCGCAGAATATGCTTGGCATAAAAAGCATAAGGATTATGAATCAGCAATTCTAATTCCGTGACATAAACAGGTGACCGATCTGCAGGAGGAGTCGGCGGCGAATAATCTAATGGTTTAAATGGGACATTATCGCGCACACGAACTGCTTCTAAAATTTCTTTTGATATTGCGCTTTTGCTTTCCGCTTTTCTTACAACCTCAATCCGTGATAAAAATCTTGATTCAGTTGTCTGTGCGCCGCCGCTGACTGTGCTGCGCAGCCAATAAGCTTCTCCGCCGCAAGACAGGTTTATAAAATCCATCGCCATAAGGGACACTTTGCGTTCCGGCGGCGGTAATCCTATTTCTTCCGCGATACGCCGCGGAAGCCAAGGATTTTCATACCCCAACGCTGGAAACATTCCTTCATTAAGTCCGGTGAGTATCACAATATCCGCGGTCTGCATGCGTGATTCAATCGTGCCCAAAACACGAACTTTGGCATCGTCATTCAGCGTGGGACGAATCTGAACAGAAGACAAAGAGTCAAGCACAACTGCGCGCGCATCCGATGATTCCAACACAATCCCATTGCGTAATAAAATATCCGAAACTTCATTTAATTTCTCGATAACTGGCAAATCAGACTCGGAAAATTCCAAACTCATTTCATCAATAAATTCAAATAAATTCCTTATCTTTCCTTTTGCCTTTTCATCAAAATTATTCAGAATCGCGCGACCGAATAAAGTCATGGCACCAGAGATTCCCCCAGAAAAATCCGCTTGTAAATCGCGATGAGCAAAAGCCTCTCGCAAGCGTTGATTTCCCGCCGCATCCGGGGTAATTACCAAAACAGTTTTATTTTGCGCGATTGCGCGTGCGACAATTTCTGCGGCAACCTCCGCTTCCTCACTTTCGCGATTACAATCAATTCGCTCGCACCGCAATGGAGTTTTTATGAACCGCGTGTTATTTGAAAAAGCATTATTAAAAAATTCAATCGCAGATTCGCCAACATCAATTGTATGAATTTCCTCTGGTGCAATTCCGATGCGTTCTAAAAACTTAATCTCTGAATAATATGGACTGCAGAGGTTAATATTTTCAAGTTTCTGCTTACTGATTCCGCCCGGCAAAATAATATATCCGTTGTCCAGTCCCGCTACAAACTCCATCAAATCCGAAGTGGCCGGAACAGATGCGGTAGAACCACAGATAATAATTCTGCCATTTATGTATTTTTGCAATACTTGAATCCAGTCCCGAATATCTTGATTTCTCTTTTGCGCTTCGGTGATTTTGTCTGGAAAAATACTGGGTAAAATGCTGTCCGCTAAAGTTAGAAATTCTGCCTTTTTCTGAAAGTGTTTTGCATATTTTTCATCAATCAGTTCAGACCATTTTTGCCCTTTGTTGTCTGTATTTTGCCCTTCGTTTTCGATATAATCCGCCATGCGAACCAAGTCACGCGCGACAGTTAACGCCGTAGACAATCCCATGCCCTCTGCCGCATCCAGCATTTTTGCAAGAACCAAAATTCGTTCTTGGTTGGAAACAACATCGACGCCTTGCACATCTTCTTCTTCAACCTCTTCACCCAGTGCAACCAATTTCGGTAATAAAACTGCGCTGCCGGACTTGTCGGCAATAAATTTTTCAACAGTGCGAATTGCGCGACGACTGGGAAGGAAGATTATGTCATCAGAAAAATCTCGACCGACCAGCAGCGACCACAACGCGTCACAAAGCCGTGCAGGATTGGATGCGCAAAAGATATTTTTATTTGCAGCCAATGATTTTTCTAATTTCTTCTATGCCTATTTTTTTCTCTGCCGACGTTTCCAAAATCTCTGCGCATGCAGCTGGCCGCGGGGTTGAAATAATTTCAGTTTTTATATCCGCAATTTTTGACTTGTTAGATTTATCAATCTTCGTCAGAACAATCTGATAAGGCACGCCGTTTGCATCGCAGAAATCCATGATTTCTTTGTCGGATTTTTTAAGTTCATGCCGGGCATCAATTAAAATAAACAGCCGTTTTAGTTGCCCACGAGTTAATAAATATTCTTCCAAACGCGCCAACCAGCGTTCAACGTCTACCTTGGAAGTTTTCGCATAACCGTATCCAGGCAAATCCATCAAGGCCAGTCGATCGCCCCAATTGAAAAGATTCAGCGACTGCGTGCGTCCGGGCGTTTTTGAAGTGCGCGCAATTACGTTGCCCGCGATGGCATTAACCAATGAAGATTTTCCTACATTGCTTCGCCCGATAAACGCATATTCCGGGAAATGCGTCTTGGGTAAGGATTTAACTGTTTCAAAAGAACCAACAAATTTCACCATTATTACATCCTATTGAAATATAATACATTTTTGAGCGGCCATTGTTTCATAAACGCACGAACTTCTTTTTCAAGCACTGGATCAAGGCCCTTATCAAACTCACTTTTCCTAACCCACATATAGACAATTGCATCGAAACCGTCTTTGTCATAAGGAAAAATATAAAAACAGCCCAGACATACTGATTCATCCGGCGACATAACAGTATATGCGAACGAAGTTCTTTCCTGGAATTCCTTTTGATGCCAGCCCAGATCTATCAAATCCTGTTCTAATGAAATATCAGCCTTTGGCCATGTAGATCCCGGCCCAAATACACCTTGCAAATGGTCGATAGAAGTGACAACCGCATCATAATCTTTCACGACATCATTTATTGTTAGCATCCTTGCCTTGATTTTATCGGCAAGAAATCCATCTGGAATAATAAAGTTGTCAGGTATAAATTTTTTCATCTTACGCCCTTTAACACTTTCTCATATGCTTCCGATTTTGATAGACCCGTTCGGACGGAAATTTCAGCGGCGGCGGTTTTAGTATTCTGCGCACCTTTTACAACATCACGCACAATTTCGCCGATTTCTTCGTCAGACATTTTTGTTTCGGGTGCTGGTTCTATTACAATTACGATTTCTCCGCGCCATTCTTTTCGTGGCATTAATTCCGCCGGATATCCTATAACTGTCTCTTCATGAATCTTTGTAATCTCTCGCACTATCGCAACGCGACGCTCTGGCATGATACGCGCAAGAATCGCCAAGGTATCCGAAACCCGCGCCGGGCTTTCATAGTAAATTATCGTATGGCGAATTTTATTGTCTTCCCGCAAATGCTTTTCATCTTTGAAAAATCCAAGAAAACTAAACCTGTCGGTTGGAAATCCAGACAACGCCAGCGCAGAAATCGCGGCCACAGGCCCCGGAATTACAAACACAGGCAAACTTGCTGCGCGGCATTCACGTACCAACCTGAATCCTGGATCGCTGATGGTAGGCATCCCAGAATCGCTGACAATTGCAATCGCCATGCCATTTTGAATCTTTGCAACCAGGTCGCTTGCGACTTCACGCTCGTTATGTTCATGGAATGCCATGCGCTTGGTTTTTATATTAAAATGTGCCGCCAATTTACCGAATACACGGGTATCTTCGCAAGCAATCAAATCGACATCACGCAGAACCTCTATCGCCCGCGGCGACATATCCGACAGGTTCCCTATCGGCGTCCCTACGATATACAAACCGATTTGCATTGCGAATCCTTTGTGGTTATAATACACGAATGTAAGGGAATTTCAATGTTTATAAAAAAGATTTTTATGGCCTGCTGCCTGCTGTTTGCGCTCTGTTCCTGCGGCACCCAGCAACAGTGGGGCACCCGCTATGGCCAAGGACCGGTGGGTGACGCGATAGAGCTGGATGCGCCATCCCGCATATATGGCGGCGAAAGGAATATAGCGGTAATACTGCCGGATGGGGCCCTAGGCAAATCTGTGCGAACCGCTGTTGAAATGGCATTTATCCAAAAGCGCGCAAGCAATGTAAATGTTAATTTTATGGATTTGTCCGGCAGTGCTGATACACGCATGATCGCGATGGAAAACGCATTGAATCAAAGCCCGGACTTGATTATTGGACCTATATTTGCGGAAGACGCGGACATATTGCGTAATCTTAAATCATCGCGACTGCCGGTATTGTCTTTTACCTCTGACGCGACAGCATTGGGCAACGGAATTATGACCATGTCATTAATGCCTGCGCAAAGCGTCGAAACAATCGTTCGCCGCATGCCGACTGAAAACAAGCGGGAATTGCTGATCCTTGCGCCAGATAACGTATCCGGATATATTATGGGAAATGCGGCGCTCGATTCCGCATCAATCTATGGTATGCGTATTGCCGGATTGTATTATTATAAATCGGGGAATATGGATAGCATGAAGCATGCCGCCGAAGACGCCACTATGTTCAACGCCCGCAGCAATGCCAATACCCGTGCAAAAGAAATCCTTTCAGATATCCTTATGAAAAAGGAAGTCTCTGCCCCTGAAAAAGCTTTTGTATCCGCACAATTGGATGAAAGGAATAAGTCCGATACAATCGGCGATGTTCCGTATGATGCGGTCCTGTTCTTGGGGAACGCGGCGGACTCCAAGGCATTAGGGTCTTTCTTGCGGTATTATGACGCACCGGCAAAAAGGGTAAAGTTTTATGGAACCGCCATGTGGGATAATGATGCGATGTTTCGCGATATGACATTCAGCGGCGCCAGCTATGCGGCGCTGCCCGCGATTTCGCCAGAGTTTGCAAATGCTTACCGCGAGATTACCGATACCGATCCGGAAAGAATAAGCTCCATGGGATATGACGCGGCAATGCTGGCAATACGCGCATTGGGGTCGGAAAATAGCGAGATGGAATTCTTGATGGATCCGTCGGGATTTCGCGGACTGGACGGACTAATAAGACTACGCCCGAATGGCACATCGGAACGCGCTTTGCAGGTAATGACCTTGGACGCCAGCGGAGCACCTAAAATAGCGGCATATGCGGCGACGAATTTTATAAAACCGCTTTATATGGTGACGGGCCAGAACAGATCAAGACCTTCGGAAATAAGATTGACCGCAGGGGTTAATCCTTTGGATTATATAAAATTGCCGGCCAGCGTGCGCGGACAGTACAGCGCGAAGACATACAGACAAAACGCTGACGTGCCACGCCCGATGCAAACCCAAACCGAAGAAGTAACAATATTGCCAGAAGACGATTCAGAACCGATAATCGATACAGAGTTCGAACCAATCGAATTAGAATCCGTCAGTAGAGTTTTGGTGGATGAGGTGCAGGTTAGATAAATTATCTTCTCAATAAAGGGCTTACTATGAAAAAATTGATATTTGGTGTTTTTCTATCTTTTTTGTGTGCTTGTGCTCATGTTGAGCATGATATTGAAAATATAAAACCCAATGAAGCTGGATTTGATGATAGTTTTGTAAACAAAATTTTCAGTATTTCTTGCAAGGGTACCGATGGTGCCGACCCAAAAGACGTTAGCACAAAATGTCGAGAATATGCTTCTAAATTTGCCTTTGAAAAAGGATATTCGTATTTTTCTGTGTTGGACGAAAATAGTGGTTCTAATAAATCCATTGGAAGTTACACAACTACAACCCCAGTAACTACATATTCCAACAGCGGTGGACACTACGCCTATGGATATGGGACATCAACCACATATGTTCCGCAAACACATATTTACAGCACGACAAGCCACTATAAAAACTATGCATTCGTTCTGATAAATGAAAATGAATTAAAACAATGGAAAAATTATTTCAAGGTTTCGGATTATTATATCCCAAAAGAATCACAATAAGCTTTGCAGCTCTTTCATGTCTTCCGGCAGTTTTGCTTTGAATTTCATCTGCTCGCCAGTTGTGGGATGTACGAATTCCAGAACTTCGGCATGCAACATCTGTCCTTGATGAGTCTTTAAAAATTCCAAAAGTTCAGGATTTTTCACACTGCCTAGGCGTGCATTCCCGCGGCCGTACAAAGGATCACATACAACCGGAAAGCCGTGCGCGGAAAGGTGCACACGAATCTGATGTGTTCGGCCCGTGAACAAAGTGCATCGCATTTTCGAAATGCCCGCATCAGTCCAAACATTTAAAACCTCTGCCAGTGTCTTTGCTTCTTTTCCCCCGCGATTAAGCATAGACATCTTTTGCCGATTGCGTGTTGACCGGCCAATATTGCCTTCTATATCTGCCTCTGTCCAATTCGGAACACCCCAAACAAAGGCAATATATTTCCGAGTTAAATCATGTTCAGCAAAAACCTTTACCAGCGCACGAAATGCCGTATCAGACTTTGCCAAAATAACAACCCCGCTGGTGTCTTTATCAAGGCGATGCACAACCCCCGGCCGTAATTCACCGCCCAATATTGACAATTTCGTATGCGCTAAAACGCTGTGGACCAAGGTATCAGCCTCTCGCCCCGCCCCTGGATACATTGCAACGCCGCGTGGTTTGTTTACCACAATAACATCATCATCTTCAAACAAAATTTCTAATTTAATAGAAGAAGAGGTATCAAATACAAAAGAAGTCGTAGATGTTTTTTCTGGAATGATTACCTCGACAACATCGCCTTCTCTTAATTTAGCCGATAATTTTACTTCTTTTTGATTTTGCTTTATTTCGAATTTTTGAATTTCGTTGCGGGAAAATTCCGGCATTTTCAAAGCTAAAAATTTATCAAGCCGCAAACCAATATCAGATTCCATGGCGGTAAAAATTCTTGGCTGCTCATTCATTCCAATTTTTGCCCTTGGTGCAATCCTGTAATTTTATGGTGATGTTTCGCCCTTTGCCGGATGGAATATCGCAGATAATTATCCCCGTGGTAGTATTTTGAAATGCATCGCGTGGAACTTCGCGCCAAGCAAAGCGCACTTGTTCTGGCCGTTGCACACAACTTAATCCCATGGATGCATTACTATCCAGCGCAGCGGTTCTTGACGGGGAAATCCACTGACGCGCGTCTTCCGCCTGACCTGTGCATGGGAATGAATCCAAGAAATATATTTCCATGCCCCTGGACCCGATAGAGTTATCGCGCACAAAACTCAAATTAAATTGCGCATAACGCAGCCCTGTAACGCTTTCCCAATCTGTGCTGGTTGAAAACACGCGCGGACAGAGGGTTCCCGGGGACGCCGCATTGACCGAAAAAATAAAAAGAGAGAAAAAGAGAAAAAGAGAAAAAAATCTATTCATGTTTTATTCCTTAAATTCCACTCCGATTTTCGAAGCACGGACCGGCGTATCTTTAACTGTTACCGAAAAAGAAATTGATTCGCCTGCATCCAATAAAGGCGCTGGTGGTGGGAAAACCTGCGAGGATAACTCCGCCCCGTTTGCATCCTTTAATACAACAACAACATCAGGCACGCCATTTAATTTGTCCGACTTGTTGGCTATAACGCCAGAAACAACCATGCCGTCAGCCGTCATAACAGCAGAGTCCATTTTAATGCCCAACGGTCCTTGTGTTTCGCGCGGCATGTAACGCACTACGGCGATAAATGACAGCACTGCCAAAACCAAAATCGCGCAAGCCAGCATAAAAATCCAAATACGCGAATTACGGCGCGGCCGGCTCTCGCGCCAAACATGACCACAAACCGCACATTCAAAACTGCGCGCACCATTGGCATCCTTAACCGAGTATTCTACTTTGCAAAAAGGACAAACTGTTTTCATGGGATCTATTGTACACCGTATTTGATCATATTCAAGCCATTATATTTTTGGCGAACTCGATTCTGTATATCATTCAAAGCCCTGACAAAGTCGGAAACTGTCGCATTGCTGTTTGCTGAAACTTTTCCCATTATATCTTCGGTGACGGTCTTTGATGCTTTTGATTCGGATTTAACGGCATCCTTCATCATCTTATTTAATATCGCAAAAGAAGAATCATGAAATACCGCGGTATCAGATCGAAAATCCCAAAAATATCCGGGGTTTTCAGAATCCTCTACTTTTTCGGATACGGATAGCCTGGGTGCGATCGTACCCGCATAGCCAACTGTTATGCTGCGCGCAGTTACGCGTCCGCGAACCATATCTATGGTCTGATTAACCCTTAATAATGCCGGTTTTTCCGAACCGCTTATGCTTAATCCCGATAGAGTCAAATCCCGCACCCACAATTCTCCCGCATCCAGCCTGGAAAGTCGCGCAGTCGAATTCAGATACAGCTCTGTCCCGACTTCCATACTTCTTGAATCTGATGTTAGCGAGCCGGATACAAGCGCTTCGCCAGACACGGCGAAAAAAGTATCCCAATTCGGACGCGGGCTGATCTGAACCTTGCGCGCATTGATAAAACCAGCCTTCATAATCTCTTTAAATTCTGCATTGTACGCATCAACCAAACCTGCTTCTTTTATATTGTATCCGCCCAAGGAAAGATCTGACAACATAGTGGCATCCGCAGAATCGGGAGATGGCAATCGCCACAAGAAATCGCCCCCGGATAAAATAGTGCCAGTGCTTTCCACTATCGCGTCTTTGCCGAATTTTACATCAAATACATTTGTCTTGCTGCGCCAAGTACCGAATGCACCGTATGCTTCGGATTTTTCGACAAAGCCTGTGGATTCTCCGCCCAACTCTGCAATTTCACGCGTACGAACAGGGGAAATATTTTCGGAATCAAATACCACCAATCCCGACAGAACTGCACGACCGCCGCGATCCCGGGATTTGAGTATGCGCGCTTGGAATCTGTTATATTCCTTGGGCAATGTGCCAAATTCTTTTAAGTCGCTTATTCGGACACGCGTTATGGTGGCACCGATCGGGGTCAGTAATTCCCGCTTATGCAGCTCCATATATTTTTCCAAAGCATCGCGCACCGATCCGATATCCCGCGCTATGCGAACATTCTCGGCACGTATGGTGCGGGTATCCATTTCACGCAATACAAACGGCAATGCAGCGGCGGCAATCGCAAGCGACAGCAGAATTTCTACCATCATGCTGCCACGTTGATAAAAATTATTTTTTCTCGCCCTCATTTCGTCTTCCAATCGCTCGATATTATTGGCCCAAATTCTTCAATTTTCGGCGCATCTAATGTTGTGCTTAAATCATCGCTTGAAATCTTTCGCAGAACGATCCCGGAAAATTTCGGACCACGTTCCGAAGGAAAAATCCACGCGCCCAGCTTAATCGGGTTCATACTGGTGGAATACATAAGCTCGCTGGATATGGTCATGCCAAATCCTCCGGCGAAAAATAATTGTTCTGTACTGACAAATGGAGTCGCCAAAACATGCGCGCGAATTCCCGCAAAACCTGACATAGTTCGAATGCTGTCCGATTTCAGTACCAAGTCGCGCTGGACATGTACAGGCCCCGTAACATTAACGCTGTCGACAACCACATCGCCCTTTTGCGACCAAACAGTGCCGGTTGCCCCGGTGAATTTCTTTGCGACGATCCTCCTGAATCCGCTGATATCGCCACTTACACGGACAGACGCCAGCGTGGCTTTCGAAGGATCGATAGATGCGCCATCGGGGAAATAAGCATCCAACGCACGAACCTCTGGCGTTTCGGCAAACCAGATATTCGCATTATTTGCCTTTATGTTTTTCGCAAAGACCGTGCCAACACCCACCATATTCTTCTTTGCCATATTCAAATCGCGGAACATAGTGTTCATGTCAGGGTCATCAAGGTAAGTCCTGTGCAAATACCTGCTCGCTTCATCTTCGCCCAGAATATCTGAAATTCTGAAAATCAAATCGCCGGGTGAAAAAAGATCTGAAGAAATGCTCCATCCTGCGGGACTTACTGCTTCGTTGTTTAACGCGACTATGGCTGCATCGGACCCAATATTCTTCGCAATGTTTAAAACCCTAACTTCTGAAATATTTTCGGGCCTAAAAGCCAGATAAGCATTAATCATCGCGCCACCCTTGGCCGCGCGCTTTTCTATAAACCCGGCATATGGATGTAGCATCCGTCCGGATATACTATTTTCCGAATTCTGTTCGCGAATTAAATCAACCTCGCCCTCATCGAATTCCACTTCGGCATTATCGGGCCAGTCGGCTTGATTCCTGCGAACATAAGCCATTATAGGATCGCTCCATTCGGATATTCTCCTTGCTTCCGATGCGTCTACTATGCTGTTGCTCATCTCCATCACGCCGTTATAAGCGAATGGCAAAATCGCGCCAATGATGGCGATTGCCAGCAGAACTTCCATCAGTCCTGCTCCGCGCTGCTGCCTCTGAAAATTACGAGCACTCATTTGCAATTTCGACGACCTTCCTCTATGCACTGTTTCATATTTATCCGACGTTCCAAACGCTGCCAGAAAATATATTGGCAGACAATATTTTGAGCGACTGATTTTTGTTCATATGACGGCATGCCGGGCAAACTGGTTATGATTGTTTTGCAGCTAACTGTCGTACTGTCATCGCCTTCTGGATTTTTTAATATATCTATCTTGTCATTATTGATGGAGTCCAGCAAAATATCCGGCAGAACAGAAACTCCGCTGGGCCGAATATCAAGAAGAATTGCGCCAGTATCGCCGGACGCCAGAGCGCTGGAAATCTGATCGCGCAATGTCAGATAAGCCGCAGATATAGTCCTGGTTTCTATACCACTTCTCGCGGAATAACTTATTTCGTTCTGGTCGATAAAAACATCTTGTCCGCGCGAAGCATTTATAAATCCTGATATTTCCATCATCTCGGTATTCAGCGACACATTGTTTAAAATAACATCCCCACCAACATCCCAGTCATAAGAACCGGTGAACCCGGCGCGCCCCACTGCCATGGTTAAAGAGTTCAATGATACACTCTCTGCCTCTATACTTCCGGGCAGGCCATATTTAAAAATAGAATAAGTCGATACCAGTTTCGAACGCAGGTCTCCGCGCGTTATATTCAAAGCGCCAGAACCTTCTCGGGATTGAAATACCGCCTTGCTAACGGACAGCAGTTCTATCTTGTTCTTGAACCTGCGGTCGGTGCTGGAACCGGAAATCGCCAAGGTTCCAAAATCTGCAAAATCAACTTCTGCATTCTTTGCCGAAAAAGAAGATATATTTTTTATCGTATAACCGCCCATATCCAAATCGGTATGAAATCTGTTTCTTTCGGGATCGTTTGCATTGCGCCTGATTAGTTCGGAGAAATCATCGTCTGACGGGATTAGAACATAAAAGGCTTCCTTATCGGGCTTGATTTTAAAGTCTTTCAGATTCTTCTCCCACCCGCCTATGCCATGCAGAATACCATCCTTGCCCGAATCCGCGGCATCAGGCCCGATACGAGCCATCAGCTCACGCCGCTTTTGCGGGGACAGATTCCCGCCACGAATGACCAGCAGCACCAAAGCTTCGCCATTGTCGTTTTTCGACGCGATCATTGATATCTTCTGCCCTTGCGCGGTCTGGGGGACAAAGCCCAGCGGTAAACCAAAGGGTTCCAGCAAGTCGGAGAGTGCTTCGCCATTCAGGGAAGATACGCCATATTTGATATTATCTTTGTTGAATCGCACAAAAACGCGGGCAGCACGAGCAGCATTATTTATATGCTGGGCAGAAACAGAAAGCCCCAGATCACTCTTTCGGGTCGCCAGCTTTTGCGCCAGCATAGGCATAAAGGCCATTACCAGGGCGATTGCCAGCAGCGCCTGCAATAAAAAATTTCCGCGGCTCTGTTCTGACAAAACAACCCCTCCTACACTCACCATCATAGCCATTTGAAAAAATTATTGCAATTGATTTTCAGGCAGTGTAAACTATACAAAGTAACAGGATTATTTTGATGTTTTCCTGTGATTATTTTCCACTATTTAATAAGAAAGACTAACTATGCAAAACAATAATAATAAAAAGCAAATGTCCGTTGGGCTTATGATCCAGCGATGCCACCGCTGGCGCCAAAAGCGCAAGCAATACATGGACCAAGCGCGGCAAACACCGGACGAGATAGAGCGCGAGCGTATTCTGCAAATGGCGGAACACTATGGAAGGATAGTGAATGAAGAGCAATCCAAGATAGACACGTCGCGTGATCCAAGGGATAAATCTTTCACACGGGAAGAGCCTGATGAAAAGCTGGACGACGAAGATGGCGGCTTTCCTGATTTCATTTCACAGTTGTAAGGGGGCGTAACGATGCTGGATATAAAATTCATTCGCGAAAATCCTGACGCGGTGCGAAATGCTTGTACCGTAAAAGGCTTTGCAGATTACACGGATGCAATCTTGGAATTGGATGCACGCGTGCGCGCGCTGAAAACCAGTACCCAGATAAAAACTGCGGACAAGAATAGAATCAGCGCAGAAATTGCAGGCGCAGATACTTGCCAACGTGCACCGCTGGTTGCAGAATCAAAAAAAATCAGCGCAGAAATCGCAGATGATGAAGCCGAATTGAAAACGCTGGAGGCGCAGCTGGATAACCTGCTGCATAGCGTGCCGCAAATCCCAGCGAAAGATTCGCCCATCGGACCAGATGATAAAAGTAATGTTGCAATTAAACAGGTCGGCAAAAAACGTAAACTTGATTTCACTCCGCGTACCCATTGGGAAATTCTGGATATGAATAACTGGTGGCTTCCGGAAAAGATTTCTGAAATCAGCGGCAGCCGTGAGTATTGTTTAATGGGCGAAATCGCAGAATTGGATCTGGCAATACAAACATTCGTAATCCAGAAAATGATTGCAAAGGGATTTACATTTATCCAAGTGCCTACAATTGTGAAACCACAAATGGTATTTGATGCGGGACACTTTCCGGGCGGCGATCTGTCGGTTATGGATAACGATGTATTTTATCTGAATATGCCGGATAAATGTTTATCCGGAACGGGCGAAATCGTGCTTAATTCCTTGCATCGTGATGAAATCATGCCCGAAGATAAATTGCCAATTAAATATGCGGGATTTAGTTCTTGCTATCGCAAGGAAGCGGGCGCGGCGGGACGCGACACCAGGGGGCTTATCAGGGTCCATGAGTTCCATAAGGTAGAACAGTTTATATTCTGTAAACCAGAACAGAGCGATAAAATGCACACATTGTTACTGGAATTCTTGGAAGAAATTATGACGGATTTGGAAATGCCTTATCAGGTCGTGAATATCTCGACCGGTGACATGGGCTTTAATAAAGTTCGACAGCATGATATAGAAGCCTGGCTGCCAGGACAGGATAGATATGTGGAATTGGGCAGCTGTTCAAGTATCGGTGAATTTCAATCCCGCAGAACAATGACCAGATATCGCGAGAATGGTACGAACGAGGTCAAATATTGCGCGACATTGAATAATACAGCAATGGCGCTTCCACGCTCGCTTGCCGCGGTGATTGAAAATCATCAGAATGCGGACGGCAGTGTGAATGTACCAAAAAAGTTGCAGCCATTAATGGGCGGCCGAACTAAAATCAGAACCGCAAAATAAAAATCCCGCAATTGCGGGATTTTTTTATCTATTGTCTTACGGGCGACCGAACATAATAGAACACTTCGAAATTTGTCTTCTTCACACCTATAACAGTAGCAAACACGCCATCCGCATAAGTCGAATAGACAGTATTTCCGTCATGCGGATTATTGAACAGAGTTCCATCCGATTTGCGCGATGCATTCGCCGGCAGCTTTCCATCATCAAAGTACGGCGCGTTCGGAACATATCCGACCTGGTTGCCGAATCCGATATATGGATCGACAATCCAAAATCCTTTCAAAGCTTCATCCGAAATAACAACGCTGTCCCCACGGATGCTGATTGCCAATGCCCTTATCAGCGCGCTATTCGTGGCGAAATCTCCACCGACATAATCACCGCCGATAACGACTTTTATCCATTTCGCACCAAAAACTTTATGGGTGCCGCCGGAACGAATAAAGTCATCATTACCTGCATACAGCTTGTTGTTATCAGGCGTACGCGCGCCGGCATCGTGTGCAGCCAGCAAAAAGCGACAAGGTTCAATGTTTTTGCCGTTGGCTTTTGACCAGGCTTTGATCGATTGAATGCGGGCTTCCAATAACTTTTGGTTGTGCTTGCCAGGATACCAAATATCCAAAATGCGACGGGCATCCTCAACCGCGCCATCGACGTATTTCGATTCTGGCTTTTTCGGCGCCTGTTTTACAACGACCGGCTTTTCCTGTTTTACCTCTTCCGGTTTAACCTTTGGACCAGAGCAACCCGGATGGGATTCTGTAACTTTCACCGTCTCTACTTTCTTCGGTGTTACTTTTACTGGCACCAATTCTTTTTTCGGACCGGAACATCCTGGACGAGACTCTTTAACCTTCTTCTCTTTCTTTGGTTTTATTTTCTTTGGCTCTGCTTCTTTTTTCGGGGAAGAGCAGCCAGAATGGGGTTCTTTAACTTTTTCAACCTTTTCCGACGCCGGTTCTTTTTCAGATGAAGAACAACCTGGCTTTGATTCTTTCGGAATTGTTCTATTAGAAACATAGGTGTTTGCCAAAGAGGAACAAGAGCAGCCCGGACGAGAATCTTCAATCTTCGCAGGCTCATCTTTCTTTACTGGCTCATCGGATGAACAACTGGATGCCTTCCTTGAAATACCGATTGTCAGCGAAACAAACAGCGCGCCCAGAACCAAACCAGAAGCGAAGAAGCCCAGCCGACGACGAATCAACTGACGCAGTAATTTAACATATTCTTCACGCACGACAATTGCGGCCAGTTCGTCATCTGTCGGCATATTGTCGCCAACTTTGACATAACCTTTAATTGCATTGACATAGCTGCGTGACCAGCCTTTTTCATCAATCAGTTTTTTCAATTCGGCACGGTTATCAAAAATATTACCATAATCAAAACGAAGTATGCCCATTTTGTTATGCATTTTTGCGCCGTGGTTAACGTGTGCCTTCCATTCTTCTTTGCTACGAATTCTATCTTTTGCCATTTTAAAACCTCTCTTATTATTTAACCGACCCGATTCGGATCTAATTTATTGTCTAAATCGTAACATAATATGCTTATTTGTCAACTATTTTATTAAAAGCTTGAAACAGGGTTTTTCGGGGTGTATTATTCGGCGCATTTAACAAAAGATCAGAAACATGAAGATTAGAAACATAGCTATAATAGCCCACGTAGACCACGGAAAGACTACCTTGGTCGACAATATGCTTAAGCAAGCCGGAACTTTTCGTGAAAACGAGCGGGTTGCCGAACGCGTCATGGATTCTGGTGAAATAGAGCGCGAACGCGGCATTACCATTTCCGCAAAACCCACCAGCATCATTTGGAAAGACTATAAAATCAATATAGTCGATACGCCAGGCCACGCGGACTTTGGCGGCGAAGTAGAACGTATTCTATCTATGGTTGACGGGGTGATTTTATTGGTGGACAGTTCCGAAGGCCCCCTGCCCCAAACCAAGTTTGTATTATCCAAGGCACTGAAGTTGGGCCTGCGTCCGATTGTTGCGATTAATAAAATCGACCGCGGTGACGCGCGTCCAGATGAAGTATTAAGCGAAACTTTTGACTTGTTCGATAAACTTGGCGCAACGGATGCACAGCTTGATTTTCCTTATGTTTATGCTATTGGACGCGAAGGCAAAGCGTTTCGTGAATTAACTGACGATCGTAAAGACCTGACGCCATTATTCCAATTAATTATCGACCATGTACCTGCGCCAAATTGCGGCACCAGCGGCCGGTGCGAACTCGACGCGCCATTTAGAATGCTTGCAACGACATTAGAGGCTGACCCATATGTAGGAAGAATCTTAACCGGCAAAATTGAATCTGGCACAGTTCGCGTTGGCCAAGCCGTCAAAGCCATAAACATGAAGGGCGAGCTTATAGAAAACGCAAGAATTACAAAAATAATCGAACATCGTGGTATTGAAAAAGTCTCGCTGGAATCAGCGGCAGCCGGTGATATTGTTGTTATTGCTGGATTTAGCAAAGCAACCGTTGCGGATACTTTATGCGACCCATCCGTGACAGAACCAATCCCAGCGCTTCCAATAGATCCGCCAACTTTAACTATGACGTTCTTTGTTAATACCTCGCCCTTGGCAGGACGGTCAGGCGGGAAAAAACTAACCAGCCGAATGATTGGCGAAAGATTATTTAAAGAAGCCGAAACAAATATCGCATTGCGCGTCACCCAGTCCGCAAATAATGAAGCGTTCGAAGTTTCCGGCCGCGGCGAATTACAGTTGGGAATATTAATTGAAACTATGCGTCGCGAAGGTTTTGAGTTATCAGTTTCGCGCCCACGCGTTGTAATGGTTGATGGGAATGAACCAATCGAAGATGTAGTAATCGATGTAGACGACGAATACAGCGGCGTTGTGATTGAAAAAATGACAAAGCGCAAAGCCACAATTACTGAAATGAAACCATCGGGGATCGGAAAAACGCGCATAGTATTCAGCGCTCCTTCGCGCGGATTGATTGGATATTTGTCAGAGTTTCGCACGGATACCCGCGGCACTGGAATTATGAATCGCATCTTTGCGGAATATGGCCCGTATCGCGGAGATATAGACCAATATCGTCCGGGGGTTTTGGTGAGTATGGAAAATGGTTCCGCAGCAACTTATGCTTTGTTTAATCTGCAGCCTCGTGGAACATTATTCATTGAACCACAAACGCAGGTTTATTCCGGCATGATTATCGGCGAACATAGCAAAGAAAACGACTTGGAAGTAAATCCCATTAAGGGAAAAGAATTAACAAACATGAGAAGCGTTACGGCGGATGAAAAGTTGTTTTTGTCACCGCCGCGCAAAATCTCACTGGAAGAAGCATTATCTTACATACAAGATGACGAACTAGTTGAAGTAACGCCCCAGACAATCCGCTTGCGTAAGAAAGAGCTTGATAGTACCGTACGCAAAAAGACGAGGAAGGCATGATCAAAAACATTTTCTGGGATGCTGACGGAGTGCTAACAAACCTGGATGCGGCATATTTTGCATTCTTAACCAAGCACCCGAAATACGCGCCAGAACATGCGAACATGGAATTTTCAGATTTGCCAAAAGTCATGGGCATAAACCCAGAACTGGGCAGCTTGGAAATGTCTGAATTCAGCAAAGAAGCCTCTAACGATTTTGTGCATAGTGAATTTTTTAGCGAAAAATGGAGGCCTTTGTACGATGGTGCGCGTGAAGTTATTGCAGAACTTGGCCGCAGTGGATTTAATCAGACACTTGCCTCTGGCACCCATCTTCCTGACGAAAAAAGAAGGGTACTTGAATATTATTTTGGCGGATTGCCGATAGAAATTCATGTTGTTGAACATGAAGTTTTTCCAGACGGGAAAATCCGCACAGATAAAGAAAAAATGATGCGCGAATTTATGGCATCACACGGCTGGCAATTATCCGAAACTGCAATGATTGATGACAGATTTAATAATCTGCGCGGTGCGATAAAGCTGGGCATACAGCCAATTCGTGTAAAAAAGGGCTTTTCGACGGATTTGCCCGCCGATATGAAATTCGTTCCAGAGTTTAATAATTATGAAGAACTATTAAAATACTTAACGGAGCAAAAATGAAAACGGTTGTAATAATTCCATGCAGACTGGCATCAGAGCGTCTGCCAGAAAAATTCCTGCAAGACATTAATGGAAAAACCTTGATACAACGAGTTTGGGAAAACGTTACAGGCACATTTGATGCAAATGATGTGTTTGTTGCAGTTGACGGTCAGCGACTTTTCGAACATGTAAAATCCTTTGGCGCGAATGCGGTCATGACTGATCCAAATTGCCCATCTGGCACAGACCGTATAGAACAAGCTTTGCGCACTATTGATCCGGATGGAACAAAGTATGACTTTGTAATAAATTTCCAAGGGGATGATGTAAATGTCGATCCGAAAATCAGCCGTCATTTGGCAGAAATTTTAGAAAAAAATGGCGCGGACTTGGCGACGGTGGTACAGCCTCTTTCCGATGCAGAGCAAATTAAAAATCCGGCAATAGTAAAAACCGCGATTGTAAAATCCAGCGGACGATGCGTGTATTTCAGCCGCAGCCCAATTCCCTTCAACCGCACAGATGGTGGCGTCCACAACGCTTTCTGGCATATCGGAATGTATGCGTATAATTTGAAATCATTGCGTAAATTTGTAACACTGCCGGTTGGGGAATTAGAAGCAACCGAGAAGCTGGAACAACTTCGATTCCTTGAAAACGGAATGTCTGTCTTTGCCGCTATATTGGATGATACTCGTATTGACCCGCGCGCCCCGGCAGATGTGAACACAATGGAAGATTTAGAAGAGGTAAGAAAATGGATAAAATAAAAATAAATGAAAATGTTACTTTCGGAAATGATTTACCGTTTGTACTGATAAGCGGACCTTGCGCGATGGAATCGCGCGATCATGCAATGTTCATGGCAGAAGCCTTGGTAAAAATGACATCGGCGCTTGGCATACCTTTTGTGTTTAAAACAAGCTTTGATAAAGCAAATCGTACTTCGATTTCTTCGGGACGCGGCGCAGGGATAGAAGGCGCGCTGCCTGTGTTTGATGAAATCCGCAAGACATTCGGCTGTCCGGTAATTACAGATATCCATATGCCAGAGCAAGCCGCAATAGTTGCGCCACACGTAGATATGCTGCAGATACCAGCGTTCTTGGCGCGACAGACGGATTTGTTGATTGCGGCGGCGAAAACAGGATTGCCTGTGAATGTGAAAAAGCCACAGTGGTCAGCAGCCTGGGATATGAAATCGACGATTGGAAAAATGCACGACAGTGGGAACGATAAAGTTTTATTGTGCGAGCGTGGAACTGCATTCGGCTATAATAATTTCATAGTAGATATGCGAAATATTACCTGGATGGCAGAACTTGCGCCAGTGGTAATAGACGCGACGCATGGGATACAGCAGCCTGCAGCGAGCGGATGTACCAGCGGCGGCGACAGACGCCTTGCGCCAGTAATCGCGCGCGCAGCGCTTGCCATTGGTGTTGCGGGGGTCTTTACAGAAACGCATGATGATCCAGATAATGCACCATGTGACGGCCCGAATATGATTAAGCTTTCAGATATGGAAAATAATTTAAAAATTTGGAAAGACATCGATGCAATTGCAAAAAGCAATCTAATAAAATTATAAAAAATCCGCGCATCGCGCGGATATTTTATTCAGCTTCACATTCTTTATCGTCATCCGGTCCCGTTGTCATTTCTTCAGCAATTCCGGCGGACTTCGCCATGATTTTATCCAGCAATTCTTTTTGAGCATCTGGATTATCTTTCAGCCATTGGCGCGCGTTTGCTTCGCCCTGACCTATGCGTTCAGAATTATAAGAATAGAACGAACCTGCTTTTTCAATAAAATTAAATTTCACACCCATATCCAAAATTTCGCTGGTGCGGGAAATCCCTTCACCATAAATAATTTTGAAATCCACTGTACGGAAAGGCGGCGCAACTTTGTTCTTTACAACTTTCACTCGCGTTTCGTTTCCAATAACATCTTCCTTGTCTTTGATCTGCCCGGTGCGGCGGATATCAAGACGTACAGAAGCATAGAATTTAAGCGCATTTCCACCCGATGTCGTTTCCGGCGAACCAAACATAACGCCTATCTTCATACGAATCTGATTGATGAATATCAACAGAGTATTGCTGCGCGAAACGCTGCCTGCCAGCTTCTTCAAGGACTGCGACATTAAACGCGCGGTTGTTCCCACATAGCTATCGCCCATGTTTCCTTCAAGCTCTGCCTTGGTAACCAATGCCGCGACCGAGTCCACAACGACGACATCAACTGCACCAGATTTGATTAATGTATCCGTAATTTCCAACGCCTGTTCGCCGGATTCGGGTTGAGATATAATGACGTCTTCGACTTTAACGCCCAACTTTTTCATATAGCTTGGATCCAATGCATTTTCCACGTCAATATATGCAACCGTGCCGCCTTTCTTTTGTGATTCGGCGCACGCATGCAGCGCCAATGTGGTTTTCCCCGAAGATTCCGGACCATAAATTTCAACGATGCGTCCTTTTGGATAACCGCCAATTCCCAGCGCAATATCCAACCCCAACGAGCCGGTCGAAATAGCTTCTATATTCTGTTGGGAGCCATCGCCCATTTTCATAATGGCTTCTTTACCGAATTGCTTCTGAATTTGTGCCAACGCGGATTCCAACGCAGGATTTTTTGTCGGCGCCACTGGGGCGGCCTCTACTTTTTTCGCCATAAAAATCTCCTTTCCATGATGCGGAAAGCCTAGCTTATTTTCTTGCAGGAAGCAACACAAATAATCCGGCAAGCAAGCCGATGATCCCGGTTAAAAGCCAGACAGAACTGGTCGTCCCAAAGAACATTATGAATCCGGCACCGATTACCGGCACTATAAATCTGGGCAGCCTGTTCACTGTCCTGAATATACCCATAAATCTTTCCCTGTCCTTACCCTTGGCAGCATCAAAGAAGAATATATCGGTCAATGGTTCTATCAGCGCACCCGAAATCTGCCACAGTATGAATATAGCAAGCAGGGTTGTTCCTGTTGCGAACGATGCCCAGAATGAAAATACGGCAAATGACAAAAAGCCCAACGCTACCCATATCTTTATCCCAGTCTTTTTCGCAATGCGCCCCAGCGGTTCCGCCAAAAGAACATAAGGAACTATGCCAGCCGTCAAAACCCAGCCCAATGTGTCTTTACCAAAGCCAGCCTCTATCACCATAATTGGAACATACAAAAGGCGAATTGCAGACAGTGCATATTGTCCGAAATTTATAAAGTAAGCCCGTACCAGATCACGCTGCTTGAAATAAGCAATTGTTGTTTTCCATACGGATTTGAATGTCTTCCTGGGACTTATTTTTGGGATTTTTTTATCCGGCTGAATTATACCGAACCATCTGAAATACAGCAGCCCCAGCAGATTGATAACCGCAACCGCAAAAAACGGCGACCGGATCCCGAAATGACTTGCCATATACATAGCAACCATAGGCGCGATGAGGCAGCCCGCATTTATCCACAGCACATATCGACCATTCAGCTTTTCCATGCCGACATTTTTTGAAAAATCCGCCATAAACAAAGCCAACAAGGAACCTATCAGCATCTGGGGTACTGCAGAGACAAAATCCAGTGCGATAAAGGTCGCCGGCTTTATTGAGAACGCCATCATGAAATAAATGACCGCGACAGACAGCATGCTGATATAAAGCATCTTTGCCTTGCTGGACAGCTTAAACATCTCGCCAGAAAATAAAGTGATCAGCATATAAAATGCATAATATATGGACGAATAAATTCCAACAGTTGCAGAGTTATGAAATATGTCCAGCAAAACCAGCGCCCATACGGCGCTTATTATCCCGTCGCTGAACCCTTTGAACAGTCCCAGATTGGCGAACGAAAATCCGCTTATATTTTTTTTGATTGATAAATATCTGTCCGACATATGCTCTCCGCTTGAGATGAATTTTATCACATTTAATTTAAATTCCAAAATCAGGAAGTGTTTCTCATAGACATTTTCATGCAAAGAATGAAAAATTATACTCGAAGGATGAAAGATGGTACTGTCGATAAATCAGACACATCATTTCATCCTTCTTCTACAAGGTGTTCTTTATGCTGCCATACATAAAAATTACTGCTGATGGTCCTTATATGCTGTTCGGAGCAAAGAAAATTACAGAAAAAATAATACTAACGGATGAAAACGGGATCAGCATAAAATATGGCGATGGCAAAACATTCGAAATAAAGTCTGACCCGGTTGCATTGTGCCGTTGCGGGCATAGCAAACACGCGCCATTCTGTGACGGGGCGCATTTGCGGATCGATTGGGATGGCCGCGAGACCGCCAGCTTTGAACCAATAATGGAGCAACCCAGCGCAGAGGCAATAACTGGCCCAAATCAAACACTCCTGGACAATCAGAATTATTGTGCATTTGCAAGGTTTTGCGATCGGGGCGGGCGAATTTGGAACCTGGTTATGCAAGGCGATAAAGCGGCAGATAAATTAAGCGCAGAAGAAGCAAATCTTTGCCCCGCAGGACGACTGCTGATGTTCACTAATAAAGGTGAGTCGTTGGAAGAATCTTGCGAACCGCAAGTACATACAATAGAAGATAGCGGCCTTAAAATCAGCGGACCATTATGGATACGTGGTGGCATCAGGGTAGAAAGCGCCAGCGGTAAATCTTATGAGGTAAGACAGAAACAAACATTATGCAGATGCGGGGCTAGCAGTAACAAGCCTTTCTGCAACGGCGTACATGCGTCCATTCGTTGGAAAGCAAAGAACAGCGCAGAATAAAAACGCGCCAAAGGCGCGATTTTTATTCGACCGCTGGTTCGGCAACAGATTCTTTTGCCAAGGCTTTTTTAACACATTCGATGGCATCAGATTCGCCAACAACCATTATCCATTCTCCACCCTGGTTCCACAGCGCCATGGTTTGGTCGCCAATCATGCCATCGTAACGAGTACCAGTATCAGTATCTGTTCTCGAAAAAGATGTTGGTTGTTCACCAATCACAGCATCGGCGCGACTTTTGTAAACCGAAACCAATACATCCAGGTCACCGCATTTTAATTCGTCGACCTCTGCCGGCTTTTCTTCACATGCACCCAAAACCAGCGCGATCGCGCCAAATAATAAGTATTTTTTCATGAAAACTCCTTTCTTTCTTCGGAAAATTTATACTGAAAAATAAATTCTATTGCAATGGAAAAGCGTGTTATTATTTTCCTAGACATAATTGTCCAAAGACAGCGTCCGCAATCTCATCAGCACCAATGATACCCAATACTCGCCCTATGCTGTCGGCAGCGCGGTGAACATGTTCTGCAAATAAATCTTGGTTTTGTTCCGCGCCTATATTGATTGCATTTTCTAACTCTTTTACGGCATCGATTAATAAAGCTTTTGTGCGTGCATTTACCGCAACATCAGACTCGGCGCTATCCAGACGGGAATGTACTTCAGCCTTTATGCTTTCCAATAATTCCGAAATTCCTTCGCCGGTTAATGCAGAAGTGCTTATTCCTTCCTTGTCTTTTACTTTATTCAAGTCGGATTTATTATGAACAATTATTGCATTGGAACGATTACGCCTTGCATAATCATGACCCTCGCCGTCAGGCGAGCAAATTAATATTACCAGATCGGCATTTTCAATTTCTTGATTAGTTTTTTCAATCCCGATCTTTTCAATTGTGTCAGTAGTTTCACGCAAACCCGCGGTATCCGCCAGTCGCACAAGATATCCATCTATATCAATTTCAGCGCTTACGACATCACGCGTGGTGCCGGGAATGTCAGAGACGATCGCCCTGCTTTCTCCAACCAAACGATTAAATAACGAAGATTTGCCGGCATTAGTTTCACCAACAATGGCTATATTAAAACCGCTGCGGATAGCGCGGACAGAGGCGCTGCGGGATAATGCAGTGTTGATTTCATCATGCAAAGCGCGTGTCCGCGTCAGCAAACTTTCACTAATATCGCCAGGTAATTCATCCGCCGGATAATCCAGTATCGCCGCGGAATAAGCCGCGATCTCGATCATCTGCAAACGCCAGTTTTCATAAATCGCACTGTCGCCGCCCGCCATAGATTTCAAGGCTTGCACGCGCTGGCGGTCAGTGCGCGCATCCAACAACGCAACCAAACCGTCGGCTTCAACCAGGTCCATCTTTCCGTTGTCAAAAGCGCGTCTGGTAAATTCGCCTGGGCATGCTATGCGCGCGCCATATGTACGCAAAGTCTCGAATAATTTCTCAATCACGGCGCTACTGCCATGAACGTGAAACTCGATAACATCTTCACCGGTAAAGGAATTAGGCGCCTGAAAATAAATGGCAATAGCGCGATCGATTATATCGCCTTCGACATCAACCAAATCAGCCAGATAAGCATGCCTGGGTTTTATTTGATCCTTATTGGAAATAATACGTCCGAATAAACCGCGCAAATCGGTCCCGCTGACGCGAATTACTGCAACGCCGGCCTTTCCATGCCCCGAAGATAATGCGAATATCGTATCGTTCATAATGAAAGAGAATTAGCCTTAAAGAACATTTTACACGCATCTGTTTCTCTTTTGTCACACGCTATGCAAAATTCGTTTTTAATACTTTGTAAAACTTCTTCTTTGGTTATCTTTCTGACTTTACCATTGACTTCTTCAGAATCATCCCTAGAACGTCCGGGTATTTCCGGGCAACGAAATGAAATCATGTGATATTGTTTATAATGTTCAATACTGTGGGTTTTATCCATAATGGGCTCCTCTTGTTTCTAATATCTCTCGCCTTTGGCGCCCTCTTGTTAATATACTAAATCACTTTGTCCGAATTTCAAGCGTTATCTCGTCATTTCCTTCAACGCCAATCTAACCAAGGTCCCGACGTCTGCATCGGGGGTTTCTTTAACCAAGCGCTGCGCCAATTCGACCGTGTCCGCGCGCCTGTATCCCAACGCTTCCAGCGCAGAAAGCAAGTCTTGCATTGGTGCGGTTCCCGTGCCGCCGGCACAAGCAGCCCCCGCATTAACTTTTCCTTTCAGCTCCACAATTATTCTTTCCGCGACCTTTTTACCAACACCTGGCGCAGCGGTCATGGTTTTTACATCTTCGGACGCAATTATATTCATTAATACTTCCGGTCGGAACGCGCCGATGATGCCCAAGCCAACCTTTGGTCCCACACCAGATACGCTGGTTAATTGATTAAATAAATCCTGTTGGCCCTTTGATTCGAATCCGAACAGATGAATATGGTCTTCGCGGACATTGGTTTCAATCCAAAGCGACACTTTGTCATCCATCTTCAGGCCTACCAAGACGCTTGTCGGAACAAAGACCCGATACCCGACGCCCCCTGTCATAACAATCACAAACCCTTCGCCGATATAGTCGATAATTCCTTGCAATTTTCCAATCATCGTGTATCCTTTTCCCGAAATTATAATAGAAAATAATCAAAAGGCAATAAAATGTCAGGACACAGCAAATGGAGTACTATCAAACACAAAAAAGCGGCAACAGATGCCGCACGCAGCGGTCATTTTACCAAACTGGCGCGTGAAATCACTATGGCGGCGAAATTGGGCGATAAAAACCCCGATAATAACCCCCGCTTGCGTCTGGCTATATTAAACGCACGTAAAGCATCTATGCCGAATGACAATATAAAGCGCGCAATAGACAAGGCTGCAGATAAAAATACCGAAAACTATGTGGCAGTGCGCTATGAAGGATATGGCCCTAGCAATGTACCGGTTATCGTCGAAGCCCTTACTGACAACCCACGCAGAACTGTGCCGGAAGTACGCAGCGCATTCGCAAAGAACGGTGGGAATATGGGCGAAGAAGGCAGCGTTGTGTTTATGTTCACTCGTGCGGGACTGATATTCTATCCCTTATCCGTTGCAAAATCCGAAGATGAAATGACCGAAGCGATTATGGAAGCCGGCGCAGATGATTTAGAAACCAGCGCAGAGGGATACATAGTCAAAGCAAAACCGGATGACTTTATGGCCGTTCAAAAAGCTTTGTCGGATAAACTGGGGGAACCGGAGAATGCGGAAATAACCTGGCTGCCGAATATGCCGATGGATTTGGATGATACGGCTTATGCGAAACTTGAAAAACTAGTGGACGTGCTGGAAGCAAACGATGACGTACAGAAAGTAATTACGGCAGCAAATTAATGAAAAGAATCCTTGGTATTGATCCTGGACTTTTGCATACTGGCTGGGCGGTCATTGAATCCGCGGGCTCTGAACGTCGCTATATTGCCTCCGGCGTAATCTTACCCCCTAAAACAGATGTCCTACCTACACGCCTTGCAAAAATCTTTAATGAAGTTTCAAAATTGTGCGATGATTTTCAGCCTGACGAATGCTCTATTGAATACACTTTCGTGAATAAGAATCCAACTACTACCTTGTTGTTGGGACATGCGCGCGCGGCGGCAATGGTTGCAGTTGGAACGCGGGAAATTCCTATATTCGAATATGAACCCACTAAAATAAAAAAAGCAATTGCTTGCACGGGTGCCGCAGACAAAGCGCAAGTCAGCGCTATGGTGAAAATCCTGCTCCCCGCGGCAAAACCAAAAACTTCGGATGAATCCGATGCGATTGCAATCGCACTTGCGCATTCTAATATGAACCGATTCCTGTGAGCCGATTCCTCTTCTTCAGCCTTATGATTTATGATAAAATTATAATAATTAACCAAAGGAGAAAAAGATGAAAGACTTCAAAATGGATAAAGACTATTTTGCGCATAAAATGCATAAGCTGGCGCAAAGGCGAAACATAAATTTCCGTGCATTCTTAATAAACTATATCGCGGTATTTCTGGTTTGGCTGTTTACATTAACACCAGTATTCGAATCTTTGATGGCACACTTTACGAACTTCACACCACGCGAAGCTGATATGTATATGATGGTTTTGCTGGGGATATGGAAAATCGCAGGAGTAATCTTGTTCTTGATACCGGCATTTGCAACCTGGTGGGAAATGCATGCGATGAAAGAAAAATATGCAAAATAAAATCCGGCTTTCGCCGGATTTTTCTAGTCCCTTTTCGTCGGATATTCTCCCGCAACCAAATTTTCCCGCACCTTATGATGCTTTATCTTTTGGGTGCTGGTCAGCGGCAGATCCTTCGTCGTCATTGCGAAGTGTGTTACCCACTTATAGCTGGCGATTTTTCTATTCGCATGCGAAACTGCTTTTTCCAACTTTTCAAAGGTCATTCCGTCTTCCACTTGGAATACGCCATATGCGACAGTTTTACCTTTGACTGTGTGTTCGAATACAGCAACATTCTTCACACCAGGAATCTTAAGGAACAAGGCCTCCAGCTCGTCCGGATACACATTCTTTCCGACATCCGTAACTATCACTTGCTTTTGGCGTCCATGGAAATGTAATTCTCCATTCTTGTCCATCGAAACCAAGTCACCAGTATTGAAAAAGCCCTTTTCGTCAAAAGCTTCTTCGTTGGCTTCTTTGTTATTAAGATACCCGCCGAATACCTGATGCCCGCGCAGCCAAAGAACCCCTATGCCTTCCGCATTCTTGTTGCGGATTTCGCATTCGTTGTTCGTAATGGGCGCGCCAAAAGCGAACGGCAAGCGACATTTAATCGGTTTGGATATGCAGATGGGACCAACCGTTTCAGTAAGGCCATATCCTTGGATAAATGCAAGACCAAGACGCTCGTAAAAAGTCTCAACCTCTGGTTTAGTCGCAGCACCGCCGGCAATCAGCAAGCGCGCACGACCGCCGAATACCGCCAACACAGGCTCTTGTATCTTGCGTACCAGAAACCCAAGTCCTATCTTCTTCAGGAACGGTCCGAACTTCAATACAAACGACGCCAGCCACCAAAGCCTTTTCTGCTTCAACCCGTCAATAATTTTCTTACGGAAAACCTCCCATATCTTGGGCACTGCCGGGATGACATGAGGCCGGTATGTCTTGAAATCTTCCAAGATATCCTTTGGATTAATTGTCGGCTGTAACAAGACATTTGCGCGATAATGTATGCTTGCCAATATTTCTATCGCAAAACCATACACGTGATACATCGGCAGAAACCCGTATAGAGTATCACCGCGATGTAACCATTGGTTCATATCTTCCAATGACACCGCGCATTCAGTTAAGTTGTAATGCGTCAAAGGCACGATCTTTGGCGTACCCGTAGAACCACTGGTAAAGGATAGTGTCGCAATATCTTCGGATTCGACATGCGCGGGCTTCAAGGCCGGATCCAGCTTGGTGTCGATGGTCGTTATGTCATAGAACTTAAAGTTCGCCGACTTATAGAAAAAGCTTTTTTCCGCCAAGACCAGCTTTGTTTTCGCATGCTTTGTCATATTGTCATATTCGAACGGAGTAAGGTTGGTGTCCAGCATCAAAGCATGGGCGCCCAAATACCATATCGCGAATAAGGACAGCGGAAATTCCGGGATGTTATGGGCCAGAACCCCAACAACATCACCCTTTTTTACGCCCATCGCGGCAAGCGTCGTGGCTCGTTTTTTTACCATTTCGAGAAAGACAGCATAAGTTATCTTTTCTCGCGTCAGGAACAGCTCGTTCGAGGCATCCCGTACGGCTGATTCCAGAAATTGAAACATGTTCATGTTATAAATTCCCTATTGTTTTTATATTGGACTGTGGATATTATAGGAAAGAAAAAAACAAATGGCAAATAAAATGAGGATACTCTCTTTAAACATAAATTCCATAAGGGCGCATATGGAAAGCTTTATGAAAATCGCAGAAAGCCGCGAATATGATGTGATTTTATTGCAAGAATTAAAGGTAGAAGACCATTCGTTTCCACATATTGTGTTCGAACATCTGGGCTATAACATCAAAATATTCGGACAGAAATCATGGAATGGGGTCGGGGTCTTTTCGAAACATTCTATAGAGGATGTAACCCGTGGTTTACCTGGGTTTGCAGACCCCCATGCAAGAATGATCGAATGCGTAATAGATGGGAAAGTCCGCCTTATAAATGTCTATATGCCAAATGGAGAGTCAATAGACAGCCCGAAGTTTCCATATAAAATCGAGTGGATGAATCATTTTACAAAACATATTGCGCATTATTTGAATTCGGAAGAACCTATAATAATCGGGGGGGATTTTAATGTCGCAATAGAAGACCGCGATGTATGGAATCCAAAACAATACGAAGGCAGCAGTATCTCTGCGCCTGCGGCGCGGGCAGTGATGCAAAAATGGCTGGATGCAGGCTGGGAAGATTGCTATCGCCGCTTTCATCCGAACGAGGAAAAACCCTGGACCTGGATAGGATATCGCGGTGGCAGCCTGGAGAAAGATAACGGCCTGCGTTTGGATTATTTCCTGGCGAACCATGCCGCTAGAAAACTGGTGAAATACTGTGATATAGACATGCGCCCAAGAATG
>Ga0123353_10000146_pt1 | contig 87435 bp, 81 predicted proteins | sample TergutLab28metaG_3_FD_92763 | JGI IMG/M metagenome (GOLD analysis project Ga0123353, IMG submission 92763) | Labiotermes labralis P3 segment gut microbial communities from Petit-Saut dam, French Guiana - Lab288 P3 | ecosystem: Host-associated > Arthropoda: Insects > Digestive system > Gut ...
CTGACCCGTACTAATAGGCCGAGGGCTTGACCATTACTGTTCGTTGGTTCATTTTGGCTTTAGGTTACCTTCGTAGCACATGCTGCCTTCGTAACCATTCGCTTCCCCTTCTCTGTGTTCAGTTCTCAATCATGCGCCGCGCCCGGATAAGGCGCGGTGTTTTACTGTATAAAACGTATTTGCGGGGTGTAGCGTAGTTTGGCTAGCGCGCGTGGTTTGGGACCACGAGGTCGCAGGTTCGAATCCTGTCACCCCGGGTTGGGGGGGGGGTATGTACCCGTAGCTCAGTCGGATAGAGCAACGGCCTTCTAAGCCGTGGGTCGGGGGTTCGAATCCCTCCGGGTACGTGAAATAAATATTTGCATCATATAAAGGATATTGTGTATTATAAGGGTAGTAAAAATGTTTGCTGTTATGGTGGGTGTAGCTCAGTTGGTTAGAGCGCCAGATTGTGGCTCTGGAGGCCGTGGGTTCGAGTCCCATTATCCACCCTTGAATCGCTAGCTCAGTCGGTAGAGCATTAGACTTTTAATCTAAGGGTCCTGGGTTCGAGTCCCAGGCGATTCAAACGCAAGACGAAGGCTTCTCGGAAAACGACGGGGAGCTTTTTTATTTAAAATAATATTTAATGTTGTAAATTTAGATTTTTTGAAGTATATTTGCAATGTAAAATATAAATAAATTTTTGTACGGAATCATATAAAATATTTACATAAGGAGATTATTAAGATGAATGTTGAAAATGGAATAAGCACTTATCATGAAAACAAGGATCAAATTAGTTCCAAGCGATTATTTTCAAATCTAATCCAACCCAATCAACTTGTTGGAGACTTATATTCAATGAATTATGAAACAGCAAGGGTTCTTATTCATGATATATATAAATCTCGAGTAAATGGTATACCGAGTTTGTGCTTCTTAATTGCCAGCAGGGTAGATTTAAATAATGAAATTGATTTTAAGAAAGAAGACAGCTCTGTTATTCTTCTAAGGGTGTTGGATTCAACTCGGTTACCTAATGATTCGGAAGCAGAGCGTATCCGTGTAGAAACCGCCCAGCGTGTGAGTGGCGAAACCGATAAAAATTGGGATTCATCGGGTATCATGGATACAAAAACAAGAAGTTATTTAAGTTACGCTGCGATAGAATGTAGGATAATTGGAACTTTCTTTTTGGATAAAAAAAGAGAAGACGAAACATTGGAATGGCATTTTGGATGTGATATATCAAATTATTATCCCAATCAAGGTTTGAAGGTATTTAAACCAACAAATAATGCACTTGAATTAATTATTAATTATATTAATCCTGATGTATTGATTGATTATGAAAGAAAATTCGGTAAAACAGACAGGGTACGTATTGGAAAGGTACGTTATGCTTCGACAAACAGAAAATACCAAAATATGGATGATATACCCGTATATTTGCATCCTGCTGATTTGCTTGCTCAAAAATCGGCAGTTTTTGGAATGACGAGAACAGGTAAATCCAATACAACAAAAATTATAGCAAAATCCGTATATAATTTACGAACACCAAGATATGGATATGATAGTTTACGCATAGGGCAAATAATTTTTGATCCGAATGGGGAATATGCGAATGAAAATACACAGGATGCGAACGGTGATAATCCCAATGCGTTAAAAAATATCTATAAGTCAAACGTGGGTATACAAAAAGAAAATGAAGTTGTTACTTATGGACTCGAACCTCATCCAAATGATCCCGAACGCAAAATAATGAAAATAAATTTTTATAGCGATCAACATTTACAAATTGGAAAAGAATTAATAAATTCAACGTTGCAAAATGAAAATGCACAGTATATAAGAAACTTTGCGCAAATTAATTTTGAACCACCACCTATAAGTGATATTTCTGCTACAACTCGATATCGTCGAAGAGTGTTAGCATATAGGACATTATTAAACAAATCAGGTTTTAAATCATCATTTAACCCAAATATTTCAGGATTATTTAATCAAGAAATCCGACAAACAATGATTAACGCAACGGATAAGGATGCAGATAAACAAAATAAAATAAGGAGTGCAGCACAAACGTTAAATTTAAAAAATCCATCTTGGGATGCTTTGGAAAGCGCATTTTTAGGATTATTTTATTTTCTAAAAACACAAGCCTATAGCGATTTTAATCAAAATTATATCGCGAAATCATCAACTGGTGAATCATGGGCTGACCCAGGGTTTGAAAGTATAATAGAAATGTTTTCATTCACAAAAGCAATTCGTTTATTTTCCAAATGTTTAGAACAACATTCATCAAGTTCAAATGAGGATTATGCTGATGAAATATATGATGATTTATTAAAGGGGAAGTTGGTAATTATTGACCAATCAGCGGGGGATTCAGAATTACATTCCGACGTAGCGAAACGAATATTATGGCGTATCTTTAATGGTAACATGACCGAATTTAGAACGGGTGAAATACCCAAGGATATACTTATATACGCTGAAGAAGCCCATAACTTGTTACCTTCCGGAAATGATATGGATATGAAGGATGTATGGGTAAGAACAGCGAAGGAAGGAGCAAAATTAAAAATTGGTCTTGTTTATGCGACGCAAGAAGTAAGCAGTATACACAAAAATATTTTAAAGAATACATCAAACTGGTTCATAAGTCATTTAAATAACACCGACGAAACGAGAGAACTTTGTAAATTTTACGATTTCGATGATTTTGAACCTTCAATAAGGAAAGCGCAAGACAAAGGGTTTTTACGTGTTAAGACATTAAGCAATTATTTTGTCGTGCCCGTACAAATTGATAAATTCGAAATACGTTAAAGGTTGGATAATTATGCCGTTTGAAAATGAATTCGCTAGTTATAAACCTTTAGCGAGAATCCTAGACGATGATAAACTGGATAAGTTAAAGGACAGGATGAAAGTACAATCGGTGGTTGATAAAAAACCATCCGATTATCCTAGTTACATAAACATCGATTCAATGCAAACCAATAGTTGGCATCCGGATATGGTACTGGCCATTGATGGAAGCCGACAAAGTGTTTCCGTAAATAACGGTTTTCCGGGTGCAGAAATAGGATATGTTACAGTTGCTTCTGTATTAATTTTAATGAATAAAATTAAGGATCTGGATAAAAACCAATTCATTGATCCAAAAGCATTACGTGATACCGAGAAAGCTTCTGCATTTGATTCGGTATTTCCCGGATGCAATGTAATTATTGATGATGCAGAATCGTCAAGATGCTCATTACGTAAACTTGTTTATGAACAAATGAATGATGCATCACCTGTTTTTTCAGATTTTGAAACAATACTCGATACATATGAAGTATTGTTGAAATACCGTTCCGATAGTGGTTTCGGAAAAAAACCAATGCACCAATTAGAAGAATTAGAAGAAACCCATGAAATGGAATATGGAGTGGGTAAATTTTTATGTAAATACACGGGAAAAGAGTTATATTCTACGGATGCGCTCCGTTTCCATGAGTTATTGAATGATATGGGTGTGAGTGGGGAATTATTCGGTCAAATTTCATTTGTAATGGAACGTTTAATGCTAGTGCATATTCTCCGCGCGTTCGAAAAAAAGGAATGGCTTGGAACATTAAAAAATGTAGCTTTCATATTAGATGGTCCGTTGGCAGTTTTTAGCGTATCAGCATGGTTATCGACCGTTATCAAACAGGAAATACAGCGAATAAATGAATTGCAAAAAAAAATAAATGGTTCAGATATGGTAATTATAGGTTTGGAAAAAAACGGTCAATTCGTGGAGCATTTTAATTTGATAGATACGGCAATAACAGGGGAAAGGGGAATATTCCCAAATCGTTCTTTATTATTACTTGATGATTCATATATAAAGAAGAATATTATTTTTTCTAAAGGGACAAAGGTATACGGCGAAGCTACTTATTTTGGAAGAAAGTTTTTTTATAAAACAGCGAACGGGTATAGATTGGTTGCGCAAACTCCTTTTTTACACGATGATCACTCTATGCTAAAAACCGCAAAGACGGAACAATTCCCGCGTATTTATGATATTTGCGAATTACTGGATAAATTAGTTTCAAACCGATATCCGAATTCAATAAATCCTTTAATAACTGCTCATTCAGAAGCAGCTATTCCATTAAGCCTTGGTATAAAAATGTTCGATGAAATTGCTAAAGAAATAAGGGATAAAGGTAATTAAAATGAATAACGAAAATGTAATTATCGAATATGAAAAAAGCAGATGGGCACGTTTCGGACCATATTATGCAATGTTCCCTATGGATTTTGCATATGATGTAATAAACAAATACTCAAAAAAAGAAACATATGTACTTGATCCATTTTGCGGCAGAGGATCAAGTTTATATGCTGCGGCGTCATTAGGTAGAATAGCGCATGGAATAGAAATTAATCCAGTCGGATGGTTATATAGCAAAGTAAAATTACACCCTGCTTCAATTAAATCGATAAACAACAGGCTTTGTGATGTTATTAATAATACAAAAGATATAACAATTAACAAAAATGATTTTCCGGAATTTTTTAGTTATTGTTTTTGTGATGATGTTATAAAATTTTTATTATCAATGCAAGAAATGCTTGATTGGAAAAATAATAATGTTGATGCAACACTTATGGCTTTTACTCTTCATTATCTCCATGGAAAAAAAGGACAAAGTTTATCCAATCAAATGCCAATGGTTAAAGCAATGAGCCCACAATATTCAATAAATTGGTGGAACAAAAATAATTGTTCTATCCCACCATTAATAGATATAAAAGAATTTTTCATACAAAGAATCCAATGGCGATATAAAAAAGGTTATGCAAAATTTAAAACTTCGAAATCATTACATGGTAACAGTATTGAAAAACTACATGAATTAAAAAAATATATGGACAAAAAAGGAAAAAAATATTCATTGCTTTTTACATCTCCACCGTATCATGGAGTAACAAATTATTTTTCGGATCAATGGTTGAGATGTTGGATGTTGGGAGAACCGAACCAACCAAAAATAAATGTTGATAAATATAAAAAACGTTTTTACTCCGAAAATGCATATATTGAATTGTTAGACAAAGTATTTTCAATGTGCAAACAAATGTTAGAAAATAATGCAATTTTATATATAAGAACAGATAGCCGAGAATTTACATTAAACACAACAAAAAAAATATTGCTAAAATATTTTCCAAATCATGCTCTAACTGAACAAACAAGCCAATGCAATGTGATATCTCAAACAGAATTATACAAAAATAGTAATAAAAAACCATGTGAAGTAGATATAATACTCGAACCCAAGTAAAAATATTATTTATTTAAAATAATTGTAAAATTAAGGTCGTAAGGGGTATGGGAATGAACGTATGGTGGACGGTTATGGTGGTTATCGGTGCGGTGAACTGGGTTGCCGCGCTATTTTTATTTTGTCGGTCGTTCCGGTGGGCGAAGGAGTCGCCGGAGTATGGGGGGTACATAACGATTTTACGGGTGTGCGGGCTGGTTTTCGCTTCCGTGGCGGCGTACCGTTCGGTGTTTGTGTCCAGTTACCCGAGCCGATTGGCTTGGTTTGATACGGTGCTTAACAGCCCGATGATTATACGGAGCCTGGCTACATTCGCGGAGATGAGCTTTATCGGGTTGATTGCGGTGGTTTTAATCCGTTTGAATAAAGAAATGGGGCTGACGAAAAAGGGTGTTTTAGCGTTGTCGCCGTATGTAGCAGTGCTTTTTATTTTTGCGGGGCAATTCTTCGCTTTCGGGGGGTTGTTTTGGCAATCGAATTTATTGTTCGCCATAGAGGAAGGGCTTTGGGGGGCGGCGTTCCTTGTGATTGCGCCGTTGGTGGTTGTCGGGCTGGGGAAGGTGCGTAAAGCGGAGGGCGTGCATAAGAGCGTGAAGGCGTTCTTTATCGTGATGGCGGTTTGGTGCGCGGGGTATTTGGCGTTCCAATGGGGTTACGCGATGCCGTTTATTTATATCGCCGACATCGCGAAGGACGCGGGGCGGGTGATTCCGACGGACGTGCTGCGGACGGCTTTGTACGATATCGTGGTGACGCGGGACTTTGATGTGTGGGGCGGGATTGGGTTTTTTATTTGGCACAGCGGTTATTTTAGCGTGTGCGTGTGGATGTCGCTGTTCTTTATGTCCGCGCCGCGCCCGCGCGGTAAAAGTGTTGCGCGGTAATTTATGCTAAAGATGATTTCCGCCCGAATACGGGCTTTTGCCATCGGCAATCCCCTTGCCGTAAGGTACGGCGTCGATGGGTTGTTAATCATGGGGGCAATCTCGATTGCCGTGAACAACCACGCCATCTTCGCGCTGCGGATGGGGGCGGGGGATTTCCAGTTAAGTATGATTCAATTCCTGCCGCAGATTTTGAACATGATTTTCTTCATCCCGGCGGGATTGTTCGCGGATAGTTTAATCAATAAAAGGCGGATGTTGTCCGGGGCTTTGATTATGGCCGCGGCTTTTTTTATGATGGCGGGGCTTTCGGCGTTCGTAACGGTGCATACGGTGTATCTGTTCTTGGGCTTCGTGGCGATGGCGAACGTGTGTATAGGGATGTATAACCTGAGCTGGCAGGCTTATTTCCCCGAAGTGGTGGCGGAGGACAGGCGGAATGCGGTGCTGACCTTCCGTGCGCGGATAACGATGATTATTTCCGTGCTGATGCCGTTGGTGAGCGGGGGGATTTTGGCGTCGGTACAAAGCCACGAGGGGAAGGTCATTGTCCATCAGATATTCTACGCCGTCGTGGGGTTACTGTTGATAACGAACGCGGTATGGCTCAGGAGGATAAAAGCGGCCATGCCCGCCGCGCCGAAGCGGGTTTCGGGCGCGCAATTTAAGGCCGCGGTTAAGCGGTTGGCGGGGAATAAACCGTTTATCGGATTCGGAGCGGTCGCGCTATTTTTTCACATAACATGGCACATGGACTGGACGTTGTACTTCATCGGGCAGGCGAATTATTTACATATGAACGAATTCCTGTTGAGCCTGACGGGGGTGGGAGCGACGCTGGCGCAGTTGGTTACGCTGGCGTTTTGGAGCCGCAAGAACGCCCGGTACGGTGTGGAAAAACCGGTAACCTTCGGTATTTTGGGGCTTGCTTTGTGCCCAATCGCGATGATACTGGCGTTGAGCGTACCCGCGCGGATGGGTATCCCCGTGTTTTTAGCGGCGAATTTTATCGCGCACATGGCGTTCGCCACGATCGCGCTCAACTTCTTCCAATGCCTGATTAAAGTGGTTGATAAAGAATACAGGAGCCTGTCAATTTCGCTGTATTCCGTTTTTATCGTGGCTTCCAACGCGGTGATGCCCGTGGCGGGGGTGGCGTTGTACCGTGCGTTGGGCGGCAATATGTACGCGCTGCGTAATACATTTTGGATCGTATTTTTCCTACGGATTATCGCCGCCCTTGTATGGCGGCTGCGGATATATGTGATGAAAAAAGGGGAGGACGAAAATGGATTATTACAAGGTGAAGGAGCTTCATAACGGGATTTACAGCATCCACGAACCCGCGGAGGTGTTTTGTTATTTGCTGGTGGGTGAAAAGTCGGCATTGCTGTACGACACGACCTTCGGGCTGGGGGATTTGGCGGGGACGGTGCGCGGGATAACCGATTTACCCCTCGAAGTGGTGCTGAGTCACGGGCATTACGACCACGGCAACGGCGCGACGCAATTCGAAGGCGCGTACATCCATCCGAGGGACGAGGTGTTGTGCCTTAAACATTCCTCCCGTACGGGACGGCGTGCCGCGCTTGAAAAATGGGTGCAAAAAGCCCCCGAAAACCTTAACCGCGAGGCGTACATCCACGCGGGGTCGGGGGAATTAACGCATGTGGAAATCGGGCAGGTGTTCGATTTAGGCGGTATGACCGTGGAAGTGGTTGCGCTGGAGGGGCATACGGCGGGTTCGGTCGGGCTATTGGTACGCGAAAGGCGTATATTGCTGGCGAGCGACGCGTTGGGCCCGCATATTTGGATGTTCTTGGAAGAAAGCCTTTCCATGAAGGAATATATCAATATGCTTACCCGCATACAGGGGTTGCCGTTTGATACGTTTTATATCGGGCATTCGGATATCCCGCGGCCTATTTCGGAGATTGAATTGTATAAAACGGTGGCGTTAAATGCGGATGCGGAAAAGTCGGAGGAATATTATCATTATAAGGAATTGGGGCCGTTGCTGTACCAAGAGGGTGATGTGGGGATTGTGTTTAACCCGAAAAATATGGGGCGACCCTGCGAAAACGTGGCGGAATGTCCATGCCCGCGGACGGAATGTCCACGGTACAAAAAATGTTGCGTATGTATAAAAAGTCATCGGGAGCGGGATTATTTACCGTATTGTGTGAGACCGAAGGAATAGATTGTTTTATAAAATGTTTATATTTCGATTATATAAAATCCCAAATTTTTTAACCATAAACCGCTTCGACAAAAAACAAGGGCTTGAGTCCTGTGTAATACAGAATTCAAGCCCTTGATGTAGTTTAACTTTTTTTGTCCGGCTTTTTGGAGTCAGCTATGGAGCAAGTGAATCCATGCCCGAACCCGTCATCTATTCGAGCGTTATTAGATAATTTTTGTAAAATCGCGCCTATTATATATAAAACGATGAAGTTCCATCACATTGCCGATAACTACATAAAACACCGTATAATTTTTAACGTAAATCCGGTAGTATTTATGTTTTCTATTCTTTGAAGAGCGGTATGGTTCAAATGCTGTAGGATTTAATAACCGTTGTTGAACGGCTTTTTGCGTTTCATTTATTAACCTGAGAGCGGCTTCGGGGTTTGAGAGTACGTTTGATATGTATTCCGCCACTTCAAGCATATCCCGTTCATACACACGCAAGGTTCGCAGCGTGTATTCCTTGCTATCCATTAAATTTGCTCCTTAACCGGTCGAATACTTCCGTGCCCGAATATCGAAAATCAGATATAGACGCTTCATATTCGGCTTCATCTAACTTTGATTCAATATCGTCGGTTAAGTCAGCATATCTTTTCAAACTCATAACCACCATTGCACCATAACCATTTTTTGTAAGAAAAACGGGTTGGTCGTTTCCAATGCTTCTTTCAATTTCGGGAAATTTATTTCTCAAGTCCGATACGGGCCTAATTTGAATCATGATTTCACCCCATATTTTATATTATCAAAATATTATCTTTATTATATCATAAAGTCAAGAAAGGAACGAAACAACACAAGAAGCAAACTTAACAGACAAGCTCCGCCCGTTCGCCGTCATTCGCGTTTTTCGTGAGACGCGCTTAGCCATATCGTACCCCGCGGGGATAACGTACGCGGGGATATAATAAATTATTATGGATAATTATTTTTTACGTATTTTTTACGTAACAGGTAGTCCATTGCTTTTTGGTGGGATTCGTGCCACGATGCCCATTCTTTGTAATGGCTGCATGGGAAATCGTTACATTCGCCGCAATGGTTTATTTGTTTCTCGTTGCAGCATATGCGAAAATCTATTTCCCCGCATCCGCATTTCCAAAAGCAGTCATCCGTTATGTTCCAACAACCTTTGCACAGGGGGGATTTTTTCATTACCGCTTCGGCACCTTCGTTTTCACCAATCCACCCCTGACTTTTAAACCATTCGACCAATAGTTCCGCCGCTTCTAAATCATGATTAATTGTGACTTTATATTGGGCACATGCATTGCAATCGACCCCGCAAGCCGCAGTTTTATATTTATCGTTCAATGTATCCTCCCGTTTATGGTAGAAAGGTCGGAATAACATCCTTGAAATATTGCCCGCATTTTTGCAATTCCGACATAACCGTTTGTATTCCGGAATCGTCATTGAACCAATTGTCTTTACGAATATCTCTGTTATCCACGGGACAAATTAAGAATTCCGTACCCGGATAAGCCCATGAATAGGACATTTGGCATCTTCTCGCATGAAATGATTTGCAACAAATAATAGCCTTTTTTATCGTTAGGCCAAGCGAATCGGTAACTGTTCTCGAATTAAATGCATTATCAACAGTACCCCGTTCGCCTGCATTTTTTTCTTCAAGAATGACTTTTTCATCAACGCCCGATTTCATTAAAACGTATTTCATAAAATCCCATTCCGTATCAAAATCCCCTCCATACAGTTCCTTTTTTGTTTTTGTACCCGTGAAGACCCCTGTTTTTATACTATATTTACCTGACGGTAAAATATATGGAGCAAATCCATTGTGCCAAAGCGCTGCAGCCCTTTCCGACGGTTCGGGGAAAGACCCTCCGGGGATAAAAATAATGTCCGCATTTTCCGGTTCATTGTTTATAAAAATAAAATTTGAAATGTCTTTGATAATATCCATACCCTACTGCCCCATAAATAAATTTTTATTCGCTTGCTGTATAAATCATATCGCACTTTGACAGGTTTATTCGTCCATGCGGGTTTAATATAAAAAAACATGTCTACGACTTGCTATACAAAATATTTAATATATGTACCTATACCCAATCATTAGCGTGTTTTCTTAGATGAGTCACCCAGTTTTGATAGTGAACACTGGGTTTTCCACGCTCGTCAGCTTCATTGCACCATATTTGAAGCCTGTCGGCGGTTTGTGTGATTATGTCCGTAGGGCATTTCATTCCATATGCTTCAAAGAACAAGCGTATGCGCCGACGAGTATTTTCTTTATGTTTGGAAGGTTCATAATCATAACAAGATGTTAATACTGCGCTGAACAGAGTAAGTGTTAAATCCCAAGCGCGCGTACCGGGACAGGCTTGGCCAAAATCAAACATACCCGAAATGCGTTCATTGATTAACGCAAAATTCCAAATGGCAGCGTCACCATGACAAATCGTTTCATACATTTCTTCGGACTGTTGCGGATTTATCCAACCGCCTTTAATTGCTGTCGGAAGAAAATCTGCCGAGATGTCGTGCAACTTACGCACAAACTGTGCCATATCGCATATCGCTTGGTCTGAATGTAAACACGGATGGTCAAAGTCAAGTCCTGATTCTGCGGTTTCCCCTAAAACGTAAGAAAGTATTTCTCGTCCTTGTTCATCTATTCCAAGAAAACGCGGAATTCCTACCATACCCGCTTTTTCTAAAAATTGTAAATACGAATGTAAAAGCGGATGACCTTTAACTTTTCTGCGAACTGTATCGCCTGTTTTAACAACATGATTCATAGTTCCGCCCAAAATAATTTCTTCCAAAATAAATCTGACTCCTTCTATAAACTTCACAAAATATAGATTCTGTTCGCTTGCCATACAAATCATAACACAATTTAACAGGTTTATTCATCCAAGTTACTTTTTATATTTTTTTTCCACGTCTCTGCATACCTCGGTGGGTGAGGGAACTCCCACGGAGCGATTGGCAAAATCGGGCACATGGCGGCGAAGGGCGCGGATTAGTGGTTGGCGTCGGGTGCTTGCAACCGACGCAACCACTTCCGCGACCGAGCCGACAGGTGCCCGATTTTGTCACAAGCGACGGGGGACGTTCCCTCGCCCGCCGAGGAGTGGGGAATACCGTTTGCAAACCTTCACACCACGGGGAATGGACAACAACGTTTACAAAAATATGTAATCTGCAACACTTTACTTACAGCACCTTCGCAAGAAAATCCTTCAACCGCAAACTTTGCGGATTTTCGAAAAACGCCGTCGGCTCGTTTTGCTCCACGATTACGCCTTCGTCCATAAACAAAATACGGTTGCCCACTTCCCGCGCAAAATTCATTTCGTGGGTAACCATAACCATGGTCATGCCTTCGTCGGCGAGTTCGCGGATGAGTTCGAGCACCTCGCCCACCATTTCGGGGTCGAGTGCGCTGGTAGGTTCGTCGAACAACATGACACGCGGTTCCATAGCCAACGCGCGTACGATAGCGACGCGTTGTTTTTGCCCGCCGGAAAGGGTGGAGGGGTAATTATCGGTTTTATCGGAAAGCCCGATGCGCTCCAGCAAACGTTTCGCCGTCGTTAGGGCATCCGATTTGGACGCTTTTTTTAGTGTAACAGGAGCCAGCGTAATATTTTCGATAACCGAAAGGTGGGGGAAAAGGTTAAACTGTTGGAAAACCATACCGATCTTTTGGCGGAAGAAATTCAACGCCTTGCCGCGGTTGTGAGCGGCGATCTTTTCCCCTTCGAACCATATCTCGCCGCGGGTTGGGGCTTCCAGCAGGTTAAGGCAGCGCAGGAAGGTACTTTTCCCGCTGCCCGAGGGGCCTATGACGACAACCTTTTCCCCGCGTTCGATTTCCTCATCGATGCCGCGCAGTACGTGCAGGCCGTCGAATTCCTTATGTAACCCCGCTACCTTAATCATGCCGTGCCACCCCGTTTAAACAAACCGAATAGCGAACCTTTGCGGTCGATGTTTTTGACGATGGGGCGTTCGCTCTTTTTAAGCCTTTTTTCCATTTTGCTTACGAGGAATTCGAGGAAGATAACCAAAGTGAGGTATGCCGCTGCTACGAAGATGAGGGGGGATTGGTCGTAGGTGAGCCCGCGGATGACGTTGCCCGCGCGGGTGATGTCCATGACGCCGATGACGCCCATTATCGACGTTTCCTTTAGCAGGGAAATAAATTCGTTGCCCAGGGCAGGCAGACTGTTTTTGATGGCTTGGGGCATGATGATGCGGCGCATGGTTTGCGGCGCGCTTAGGCCGAGACTACGCCCCGCTTCGGTCTGCCCCTTTTCCACACTTAATATGCCGCCCCGGAAAACCTCCGCCACATACGCCCCGGAGTTGATCCCGAAGGCGACGATGGCCGTTAATATGAGGTTCCGCGAGGCGGCAAAGATGATAAAGTTCATGATCATGATTTGGACCATCATGGGGATACCGCGTATCGCCGTGACGTATATTTTTACCAGGGCGTTGGGGATTTTTAAAATGATGGGCGGTTTGCCCGCGGTATCGTGGGACACGCGCACCACGGCGATCATAAAGCCGATGACGATCCCGATTAACAGGGCGAAAAAGGTAATGACGAGCGTGTTTTGCAAACCCGTGACCCACAGCCGCCAACGGTCGTGGGTAATGAATACGCGGGTTACGATATCGGCGATATTTTCAAACACGCTCGCCATTGGTTATTTTAACGGACCGGGACGATGACGCTCTGGCCCGATAGGAAATATTCTTGGGTGAAGTCCACTTGTTGGCGCCGCTCCGCGTTGACGGTCATACCCGCCATGCCAAAATCGACTTGCCCTGTTTGCACCGCCGCGATGATGCCGTTAAAGTCCATATCCATTATCGTTATGGAATAGCCCAGCAAATCGCCTATAGCGCGTGCTAAATCGGGGTCGATGCCCACGATTTCGGTGCCTTCAAAGAATTCGAAAGGCTCAAACCCGGCGCTGGTCCCCATAATTAACGTACCGTTGGGGTGTGTGGTACCCGGCGGCGACACGTAGCGGGACGCGTTGGGTTCGTTGTGAATCCAATAGTCCATGATGCCGTACAGGGTGCCGTTGGCTCGCAGGGTGTCGAGCGCTTGGTTGAACAAAGCGACGTACGGGCTGCCGAGGGGGAAGGAGATACCGTAGCCCTCCCGCGTAAGCAATTCATCCAATTGTCGGATACGCCCCGCGTTGCGGTCGACGAAATTCCTCGCCGGTTCCGAGTCCATGATGAGCGCGTCCACATCGCCCGCCAAAAGCGCCAGTACGGCGTCCGCGGGTTGGTCGTAGGGGATGATTGTCGCTTGGGGGAAGTTGTTGACGGCATAGTCATGCCCGGTGGTGCCCAGCTGTACGCCGATGCGTACGCCCGATTCGGCCAGATCGGCCAAGGTGTTGACTTCTACCGCGTCGTTATTTTTTCCGCACGCGGCAAGGAAGAGGATGGCTGTGATTACAGCCAACAAGTAGAACGGGTTTCGCTTCATAATATCCTCCATTTCGATCCCGCGCGAAACGAATAGCGCAAGGTATCGCGTATAGCGAATGTTCTCATCCGCTTAATTGGGCGATTATAGGGGATAGCCGGATGAAATGCAAAGGATAACTTTTTCGCAAATTGCGAAGGATTATCGGATGATACAAATGACGGTGCGGATTTGTTTCGTTTTCCGTTAAAATTTTGCTTTTGTTAATTTTTACTTGCAGGCGGGTTTGTGAAGTATTTTTGGTTTAGCGCGATATTATAGCTGTATATCGTTTGATTTGCTAAACATTTTGTTTGACAGGCGAAGCGGTAAGGGGCAAAATAAACTTATAAAGAAAGGAGCGTCACCATGATACGTAAACAAGAACAACAGCGAACCTTTACCCGCGGTACCGGTGTGGAAATCCGCGTGCTGGCGGAGCCGGACGAAATGTTTGAAGCGGGCCGTCTGTACGCCTGCATCACGGTTGAACCGGGGGCGTCGTTGGATTTGCATCGGCACGAGGAGGAAATGGAATCTTTCTATGTAGCCAAGGGAATGTGCCGTGTGCGGGACAATGAAACCGACGCCGTCCTGCGCGAAGGGGACATGTTGATCACCCCCGACGGCCAAACCCATGCCGTATATAACGAAAGCGACGAGCCCGCGGAGCTCATCGCTTTGATTGTCAGCCGTAAACAGGGGGTAAACGGGAAGAGCGTGCCGCTTACGTAACGGATGCCGTTACCGTTTGGCGTTGCGTCCGAGGCTTTGCTTATGGATTTGTTTGTTTTGTTCCGCGTTTTGGACCTTTGTGCCGTCGGTTTCCGAAAACAGCATGTCTTTGGTGGCTTCGAGCGTGCCAACGTTGCCTTTGGGTGGGATTGGGGGGTTGTTGTTTGACATGGATTGCCTCCCGTGGGAATGTTTTTCGTAGTATGCGTAGGAATGGGGAGAGTTATGCGGTTAGGGAAAAATTAAACTTTGAAATTGGGAAACGATTGATTTTATTGAAAAGTCGTTTTTTTGGATTGGAACAAGAAACGTATTTTTCATTGGCGTAATTTTAATAAAATGACGAACCGAAGCAAAATAGGTTTCAACCATAAAAAATAATAACAACAGCGATAATTAACAATATTGTTAACAATAAAATATCAATTAATTAATATGAATATTAAAACATCAACACGCTACCATAAACGCATAACATCATATTTCCGCACATTTTTATCCGCCGATATAAACGCCATATTTTCTGACATTGCCGCAGCAATCAACAACCTGTCGAAGGGGTCGCGGTGATGGTACGGTAATATTTCAACTTTACAAATATGATTTGGCTCGACGTTTAACAATTCGAATCCGCTTGCTGTAACTTCATCCAAAAATTCTGCAGCGCTGCACAACGTCTTTTTGTTGCGCTCGAGGCTGCGCTTGATGGCGATTTCCCATGCGGAAACAATGCTGACGAATATTCGGTTTATATTGTTTTCGATAACCGCTTTCGCTTTCGGGGATAATTCGGGACTACCCTCAAAGTACCAAAACGCGGTATGTGTGTCCAATAAATACCGCATTACATATATTCCTCGAAATCGTTTATCGGGTCATCAAAACCTTCGGGCAGGGTATATTTATCTTTCCATACACCATAGCGCGAGGGGCGTTGCGTATCCGATACGCCAAAAGTAAAAGGCAAATCGTTAGTTTTTACTGTTTGGCGGAGAAATAAGTTAACTGCCGTAGATAAATCCAAGCCGATGGATTCGAAGACTTGTTGCGCTTGGGTTTTTAGGGTCGCGTCGGTTCTTACGTTAATGGTCGTTGTTGCCATGTTAACACCTCCTTGTTTATTATCGTAACACAAATTAAGTACATTGTCATCAAAGTAATCATTTAACTGTAATCATTTGACGCCATATATGACGTTGTTATATATTTATATTATTACACAAAGGAGGATGTCATTTGAACAAACGTGATAAACAATTGCAAACCATACGAAACAATCCAAAGGATGTTAAATTCAAAACCATACAAAATATATTATTAAACCTTGGTTTTACGGAAACCGTACCCCGCGGCGGGTCGAGCCATTATACGTATCATAAAAGTATTTATAGAATCACGATCCCCAAGGACAACCCTGTCAACGGCATTTATATAAGACAAGTCATTAAAATCCTCGATGCATTGGAGGCAAATCAATGAAAAATTTACAATATTATATGGATTTGAAATACCCCTTCACATTGGAACAAGACGAAGATGGGAGCTATCTTATTATATACCCCGACTTACCCGGATGTATGACTTGCGGGTCAACGATTGAAGAAGCCATCAAAATGGGTACAGATGCAAAACAATGTTGGATAGAATCCGCATTGCATGACAATGATTTTATCCCCGAACCGCGAACAGCGGAAGAATACCCAAATAATTTTAAATTGCGTTTACCAAAATCCTTATACAAACAACTTGCAAACAACGCAAACGCGGAGGGAGTAAGCATGAACCAATATTGTTTATACCTGCTAAGTGAAAGAGCGGTGAGTTGATAAATGGACACCTTCTCCCGCTTGTCGCCCTTCATACAGGAGTTCATTTACCGTAATGAGTGGACGGAGCTGCGCGGTATACAGATTGCCGCTTGCGGGATTATTTTCGATACGGACGATAACCTGCTCCTTTCCTCCGGCACGGCGTCGGGTAAGACCGAAGCGGCGTTTTTGCCGATTCTTACGCAAATCTATGAAGACCCGCCGAAATCGGTGGGTGTGTTGTACATATCGCCGCTTAAGGCGTTGATTAACGACCAGTTTAAGCGGCTGGATCAATTGTTATTGGATTCGAACATTCCCGTGACGAAGTGGCACGGGGACGCGAATCAGGATAAAAAAAATTATTTGGTGAAGAATCCCGAAGGGATTTTACAAATCACGCCCGAATCGTTGGAAAGTCTGCTGACCAACAAGCGGGGGTCGTGCTTGCAATTGTTCCGTGATTTGCGTTTCGTGATTATCGACGAGGTGCATCAATTCATGCGGGACGCGCGGGGTTTGCAACTTTTGTGCGTGCTGGAGCGGTTGCAAAATCTGACGAAGGCATACCCTCGGCGGGTGGGCCTGTCGGCGACGCTGGGGGACATAAAACTGGCGGAAAATTGGCTGAACACGGGCACGGCGCGTAAATGCGCCTCGCCAATAACGGACGAGGGGAAGCGGAGGATTCGCCTGCACATCGAACGGTTCGTCAATTACGCCGACAAGAGGGATTTAAACGCGCTGACCGATTCGTCGGGAACGCAGGACGTGGGCGACCGCGCGCATTACGATTATTTATTTAAGATGACGCTGGATAAGAAGACGATTATCTTCACCAATTCCCGCGAGGAAACGGAATATGTGATGGCGAACTTACGCGAAATCGCATTGAAGAATAAATCCCCCGATATTTACCGTGTACACCACGGCAACGTGAGTGCGCTGCTGCGCGAAACAACCGAGGACGAAATGAAATCGGAGGACGAAAAAATCGTTACGGGTGCGACGGTTACGCTGGAATTGGGCATCGACATCGGCGCGTTGGACCAAGCCGTGCAAATCGGCGCGCCGCATAGTGTGGCGAGCTTCGCCCAACGGTTGGGGCGATGCGGGCGGCGGGGGCAAATCGCGCAGTTGTTATTCACTTTTGTAGAGAGCATCGTCATCAACGCCGCGGACATTTTGGGCCCGATAAATTGGGACTTTTTAAAGTCGCTCGCCATCATCGAGCTGTACACCAAGGAGCATTGGATCGAGCCGATTTACCCGCACCACCACCATTACGCGCTGTTGTACCACCAGACGATGAGCTTCTTAAAATCAAACGGGGAATCCTCGCCCGCGGCGCTGGCTACAGCGGTGCTGGGGTTGGGTGTGTTTAAGCACATCCCGCAGGAGGATTACCGGCGGCTGCTTTCACACATGGTTGATATGCAGCAGTTGGAGCGCACCGAACGCGGCGGCTTGATTATCGGGCGGCAGGGGGAACGGATCGTCAATTCGCATAAATTCTTGACGGTATTTAAAGCACCGGAATACTTGCTGGTAAAGGACGAGAACCGCACCATCGGCACGGTGGACACGGTGTACCCCGTGGGTACGCGTTTTTCGCTGGCGGGTATGACGTGGGAAGTGTTGGATGTGAACGAAAAATCGAAGGTCATCTTTGTAAAAAAGGTGCCGGGCGTGTCCATGGTCGATTGGGAAGCGGTTTTCGACGGCGAGCTGCATACGGTTTTGGTCAAAAAAATCCGCCAAATATTAATGGCGGACGTGATGTTTTCGTATCTAAGCGATTCGTGTAAGGAGCGTATCACCGAATTGCGTTACATCACGCGGAACAGCGGCATACTGGATAATTTGGTAACGCAGATATCCAACAAAAAATTCGCCATCTTCCCGTGGATCGGTACGCGGCAATTACTCACTCTGCACTACGCGTTGTTGGATAAGCAAATCCCCAACAAGATACCGTGGTTTACCAGCGTATACATTGAAGCGATCTTTTCCGGAACAACTGAGGAGCTGGAGGAAATCATCCGCGATATCGCGCGGTCTGAAATCGATTTGTATAACCTACCCCTTCCCGGCAAGACGCAGGTACGTGCGAAGTACAACGAGTATGTCCCCGCGGATTTGCTGAAGAAGCAATTCGTGGAGGATTATTTGGATATGGAGGGGGTCAGGGAGTTGGGTACACGCTAACCCCGCCGAAAATATTTCGCCGTCCTAAGTTCGGTTATATACCCGTCCAAATCGGGTACATCTGCTTCGACGGCAAGCGTTATCGCCATTTCAATATCGTAGGGTACCCGCACAAACCGCACATCAAAAAAGGAACCGTCGCTTTCTTCGCCTTCGAGGATTACATAGGATGCTTGGGTTATGTCCAGCGGATTACCGACGCTTCCGACATTAATCAAGCATTTACCCTGCACCATTTGCAGGTATGCGTTGTGGATGTCCGCGTATAAGGCGACGTCCGAGGTTTCCTCTGCCTTCGAAAAATCGAAGGGTTCAAAGAGTTCCAACCGTTGCGCAAGCGGGCTGTCCTGATGATATCGGTTATAATTCTTGGGATGGGCATGAAAAAGCCGTATCAGCCTTCCGCTTAAACGTATTTCCACCCCGTGCGGCAATGAATGCAAATAATCCAAATCCTGTGACCGCATATTGTTTATATACCAACGTGTACGCCCGCCGAAGTGGGTTTCTTGGTCTTTTTTAGGGGCGAAATGCGCTTCGCAAATAAAGTCGTCCCAATTGCCTTTGACGACGGTTTCACATTCGTTCCTGCATATTTCAATGACTTCCGTGGCATTGGGGCCCTTACCGATCAAGTCGCCGAGGCAAATAATCCGGTCGACCGCGCGTTGTCGGATATCTTTGATTGTGGCTTCAAGCGCGGGCAAATTACCGTGGATATCGGAAATTACCGCAATCCTTTTCATGCCTTGGCTTGTTTGGCGAATCGCCCGTGGATTATTTGTTTTAAATTCGGCTTGCCGATTTCGTCCAGTTCATATTTGACCCGCGTCGCGGGTTTATTTATTTCCAGCACGCGTTGTAAATCGATGGGGGTGGCGATGATTACGGCGTCGCAATCCACCTTGTTAATCGTCGCGGCCAAGTCAGCGACTTGCTTCTCGCCGTAACCCATTGCTGGGAGCAGGTTTTCTATGTGGGGATAGGTGCGGAAGGCGTCCGCCAATTCGCCCACGGCATAGGGCCGCGGGTCGATGATTTGAGCCGCGCCGAAACGTTGTGCGGCTACGATGCCCGCGCCGAGCTTCATTTCGCCGTGGGTGAGGGTGGGGCCGTCCTCGATGACCAACACGCGTTTGCCGCGGATGAGGGATTCATCGTCCACGGTGATCGCGGAAGCTGCTTCGATAATTGTTGCCGTTGGTGCGGCGTGCAACACGTTTTTCTTTACGGTCGTTATATTTGAAGGGCTTGCGCTGTCCACCTTGTTAATTACGACGACATCGGCCAAGCGTAAGGTCACCTCGCCGGGGAAATAACTCAACTCATGCCCCGGGCGGTGGGGATCGACGACCGTAACCATCAGGTCGGGTTTATAGAAGGGGAAGTCATCGTTTCCCCCGTCCCATAAAATGACGTCGCAGCCGTTGGGATCATTCTCCGCCGCATGTAGGATGGCTTTGTAATCCACACCCGCGTAAATGACGTTACCGCGTTCGATGTACGGTTCGTATTCCTCCATTTCCTCAATGGTGCAATTGTGCTTTTTTAAATCGTCAATTTCCGCAAAGCGTTGGACACGTTGCGCCGCGAGGTCGCCGTAGGGCATGGGGTGGCGAACGGCGACGACCTTTAAACCCATTTCCATCAGAATTTCCACGATTTTGCGCGAGGTTTGGCTCTTACCGCAACCCGTGCGTATCGCACCCACGGCAATCACGGGTTTTACGCTTTTTAGCATCGTGCGCTTGGGACCCAACAGCGTAAAATCCGCGCCCGACGCGTTTACTTCCGCGCTTAAGCCCATCACATAGGTATAAGGTACGTCGCTGTAGGAAAAGACACATTCATTCGCTTCCAAATCATTGATAAGCCGCGGCAATTCCTTTTGCGGAAAAATGGGGATACCTTGCGGGTATAATTCGCCCGCCAATGCCGTCGGATAAATACGGTCGGCGATGTCCGGGATTTGCGCCGCGGTGAAGGCAACGACCTGATATTCGGGGTTTCCGCGGTAAACGGTATTGAAATTATGAAAGTCACGCCCCGCCGCACCGATGATGATGATATTCTTTTTCATTCGTTTTCTACCAGTTTCTTTTGTATGCTGCGCAGGAAGCCGCATATCCAACGGTTGATCGCGGGGTTGATCGAGGTTTCGTCGTCGCTGACGGCGAAGGTCGTATCCACGTCCGTCATGTCGTAGAAGTAGAGCATATCCACCAAACGCAGTACGTCCAAGAGGAAATTTGAGAACACGACTTCCGAGTTAAGGTTGCCGTCCAGCGTAATCACGTCGAAGAGGTCGGGGCGGGTCTTAATTTCCTCCATGACGACGGGGTGCAGGTTGTTGTGGTCGGTATGGCGTTTGTATACGATGTTCAAATTGTCGTCGGAGCGTTTGCGGGCCAGCAGACGTTCGATGATCTTCTCCATGGAGCATTTGAGGTCCACCAACAGCACGCGCCAGTTGTTTTCCTTGATGAAGCGGATCAGATCGATCGTTTGCTGGCGGTTACGGGGGAAGCCGTCCACCAAACCGGGGGTGTGTGAAAGCGCGAATTCGCGGAAGATTTGGCAGGTGACGGAATCGTCCACCAAAATGCCTTGCTCGGTCAGTTCTTTGATTTTCGGGTCATCCTTGGCCTTGGCGCGGAAGATATCGCCCATGCTGGCCGAATACAGGTTGTCCAGCCAATAATGCTTGATGTTCTTAACCAGCGTACCTTTTCCCCCGCCAGATTCGCCCAGCAGAATCATGAAGTCCCATTTTTCCAATATCAACGGTTTGCGGTTATGCTTCACGTCTTTCCCTCCCGTTTTCTATATAAGTACGCCCCTATTGTATGGGCAAAAGCTGCGTTGCGTCAATAACCCCCAAACCCATGCTTGCACGCCGCTCCGTATTTGCAATAATCACAGGGGGTTTTCCCCCCGCTTATGCAAGGAGCGGGAGCGATGATGCCTTCGGTTAAGCGGAGGGTTAGGTCTTTCATTTTTTCGTTCGCGTCGCGGTTCAAATCATCGAAAGAGTTTGCATCCGTAAAATCGGCGCCCGACATTTTGAATGCCTTAAGCAATCCCGCTTCACGGGCGATATCGTCCAACAAATGATCGGTCCTGAGCAGCGGGTCGTCAATGGGAAAATAAAATACGCCGCCGGGTTTAGGATTCTTGTGTTGCAGTTCGGGGCTTTTTAACATAGCGTTTAAGTAAAGCATAAGCTGCAATTGCGTGCCGTTCCTTACTTCGTTCGGGTTAAAGCGGGCATGACCCGATTTATAATCAATAATACGCACATAAGTGTCGCCGTTTTTGGCATCCAATAAATCCGCACGGTCAATACGCCCCGAAAGGGAAAGGCTTCGTCCGTTGTCTAACGGGACGGGCGGTGCAGGGGGCAAATCGATTTCCGTATAGGCAGGGGTATATTCCCCTTGGCGGATGTATTCGTTTAACGCCCAGACGGAAGCCGTACAAACCCGTTGTGCCTTATCCAATATATACCGGTTGCGCGCCGAACCGTGGTAAACCGTCGCATCGGAACCTTCGTTTTCGGGGACGAGCTCCTTTACGATTGAACCTACGATATCCTTGATTTCCGCCTTGGTCCGTGGTTGCCAGCGGTATCGACGGGCGAAACTCGCCACTACATCGTGGAACAGGCTGCCCAAATCAGCCGGCATGATTTCATATCGCTTGCGCGGCTTGGCTTTAAGCAAGTAGGTCATGTAATAAGCAAAGGGACAGCGGGCGTAAGCCTCCAATCGGGATGCCGCCGTGTATATCACCGGCCCGAACAACCGATTGACGGACGCAGGGGAAAGCATGGGTAACTTTCGTTCGATTTGCGTGGGGGTGAATGACGTATATTCCCGTATCGGTGCGGCGGCTTTTGGTAAAACCATGGGGAATTGCACGCGTATCGCCCGTAGGATGGGTGATGGCCTGATCACTTTCCCGCCCGGTTCGCTTTCCGCATAAATAAACGCGAGCGTATCGGCGGGTTGCGATAATGCGCAATAGAGCGCGTAATACTGCTCGTTGGCGCGGTTGGCTATATCGGGGGCGAGTTCCAAATCGCTGTTGCGCAACCGTTCACGTTCGTCGTCGGTGAACAAACCCTGCGCGGCGGGTAAAGGCGGAAGCACTCCTTCGTTCGCACCCAACACGATCATCGCCTTCACTTCGGGGTAGCGTGAACGCCCCATATCACCCAGTACCACTTGGTCAAGAGTGGGGGGGATACGGCCCAAACCCACTTGCGCAAACCCCGCGTCCAACAAAGAAGCGAACTCAAACGGCGTGACGGTCGTACCGCCCAATATTTCCGCCAGTTTGTCGAACACCTCACATATCTTCGGCCAAACTTGTTTATGTATACGGGCGGTTTCGGGGTCTCCGTCGGCCATCCGTTCGTCAAACCATCGCGAAAGCGTACCGGGGACATCCAGCGCATACAACAAATCAAAGACCTTACGGCAAACGGTTTCGACCGTGGATTTCCTTTTTACCCGTTCAAAATCAACCAAAACCCGCATCATATGCCGACGCGCGGCTTCCGCTATGGGGTTGGCCATTTCGTACCGCCAGCGATAACCGTTGATACCGTGCGCCATCGCGTGGTTTTCCAATATATCCACATCATCTTGCGGTAACCCGACCAACCCCGTCTTTAGAAAACGGAATATACCGTCCATACTGTAATTACGATTTATTATTTCAAACGCGGCGCGTATCAATTCCGTCAGCGGATGCGACAGGATATCAGTTTCCGTGTCCACGAATAACGGGATTCGTAATCTGTCGAATGTAAGGCGTAATATCCCTTCGTACCGCGTGCGGTCGCCGCATAATACTGCGATATCGTTAAAGCGGTAACCCCGTGTCCGTACCCATTCGCGTATACGGCTCGCCGCCGAAAGTACGGCATCGTACGGGTCGCGGGCGGGGATAAGTTCGATGGGGGGATTATTTATGACGTGGGTGGGTGGGGGGGTGGGGTTGAACGGTTGTTGACGGGAATGCGGGAGGGAGGGGATTCCGCTCCCTTGAAGGCGAAGTCGGTCGCCGGAATCCCCTCCCTCCCGCATTGAGACGGCTCCGGCAGCAAAAGCCCCTTCGTTTCCGGCGTTATATATTTTCGCTTTGCCGACCCCCGCCGTGGGTGTAAAATGCGCCACGAAAAACGCCATACCCGGATTGTGGGCATGGCGAAAATTATCTTCCATGTAAATAAGCGGTAACAATTCGATCCCCGCCTGTATTGCGGCGTGGCTCAATTTTTCCTGCGTGGTACGCGGGGTTTCGCACAGCGGGTCAATAAAGCGCTGCGTGTCCCGTGTAGTAAGCGTAACACCCATATAAGCGGCACGCTTCATTATATATAAAAGCACCAGCCGTTCCTGCGGGGTAAAGCCCGAAAAACCATCCACCCAAATATGAGCGCCGTCCAACAACGGCAACGCACCCTCCGTCACTTCCAAGCGCTGCGCCAGCAAATCCAACAAATCATCGGTCAACAAATACCGCCCGTCAACCGCTTCACGGTACTTGGTAAGGATCAACGAAAGATCGGAGAGCTTCGCGGACAACGCGGGGTCTCCGGGCATTTCCGGGACATCATGACGCGTAAGGGGAGGGATTCCGGCGACCGACTTTGCACTCAAGGGAGCGGAATCCCTCCCCTTACGCGTCTCCGGAGCCCCGGCAATCCCCAATCCCCCGACAATCCCCGACCCCCCCGTCACCCGTAAAAGCAAATCCTCAGCCGTAACGCGATAATGGTTCAACTCCGTCAGCGTCTTAGCCAACGTGTCAATAAAACCCTGTTTATCGTGCGCGCTTTGGTAATAAACAAACGCGTCGGCGTTTTCAAACAAAACCTTACGCAGAATCATTGCCTTCGCCAATTCGTCCGCTATACGCCCCGGCGGGCCGCCCATCGCGGAAAACAAACGGTATGCCAGCCGATTGAAGCTGAGCACCTGTACCCTTACGGTGGCGGCACGCTTAGTCAGCAGCAATCGTTCCGATTGCAAGGAAAATTGCTCCGGCACGAGGTAATACAAAGGTGTATTACCCGAAGGGGGCTGCGTATGGAAACGTTCAATTTCCTTCAGGCAATGCGCCGTTTTACCCGAACCCGGCGGGCCCGGAATGAATTGCAACGGCATTTATTCAATCCACGTGACTTTCGCTTCGTCGTAAATGCCCCGTGCATTTGGTGATTCGTCGCGTTCACCAATCGCGATGATATTAAAAGGAAGATCGTTTTCGTTTAGTTCCAAGGCTTCCCGTACGGCTTTGATCAGCGGTTCCTTCGGATACACGCCGCACCAGCAGGTGCTTAAGCCCATCGCTTCGGCTTGGATAAGGATGTTTTCCGTAGCCGCGCCCAAATCCTGCGGGAAATACCCGCGTGCGATGCCGTCCTGCACGGTTTCCTGCGTTTGGGGTAGGGCGAGCATGACGATGGCCGCGGGGGCTTTGTACAACATTTTCGCCCAATTATGCGCATCGGCCAATTTATTAAGTGTTTCGCGGCATGTGATGGCGATAAACCGCCAAGGCCGTGTGTTGCAAGCCGACGGCGAAAGCATCGCGGCTTCCAAAAGCGCCTTCAATTGTTCCTTGGATACGGGGGTGTCTTTAAACGAACGGATGCTGCGGCGGGTAAGAATGGGTTGGATAACCATTGTGGATCCCTCCTGCGTTAATGGTTGGATGCGTTTCATTCAAATCATTATATACATAAAACGCCGTAAATCACACGGATATTGACAAATTTATTACATTCATGTTTCATAGGTGATATTTTATCACCCGCATCAAGGAAACAAATTGTAGAAATGTTCATCCAAAGGGTTTTATTCTTAAAATGAGGAGATAACCATGCTTACCTTAACCGAAGCCGAAAGCATTCTGCGTAAGTATAATAAAGAAGCGTTCCATATCCGGCACGCGTTAACCGTTAGCGGTGTGTTGGGTTATTTCGCCCGGCAAGCGGACCCCGAACGGGTAGAATATTGGCGTATCGTGGGTATACTGCATGATACGGACTTCGAACTGCACCCCGATGCGCATTGCGTGGCGGGTATCGAAATCCTGCGTACGGAAAACGTGCCCGAGAATATCATCCGCTCGGCATTGAGCCATGGTTGGGGTATGACCGCTTCTCCCTACGAACCGTTGCATGAAATGGAAAAAATCCTATATGCGGTGGACGAGCTTACCGGGCTGGTATGGGCGACGGCATTGATGCGCCCGAGTAAATCCACGCAAGACCTCGAACTCGCCAGCGTAAAGAAGAAATTCAAGGATAAAAAATTCGCGGCCGGTTGCTCGCGTGAGACGATAACGAAAGGCGCGGAAATGCTGGGTTGGACCCTTGACGATTTGATCAGCGAAACGATCTTGGCCATGCGTTCATGCGAAAAGGATGTGGAAGGTAATGCCTAACGTATACGATACCTTAAAGGAACGCGGCTACATTGCCCAATGCACCCACGAGGAGGAACTGCGCGAGCTGCTCGGCAGGGAGTCCGTCACTTTTTATCAAGGCTACGACCCTACTGCCGACAGCCTGACTACGGGTCACTTGTTGACTTTTATGGTCCACAAGCACATGCGGGACGCGGGTCACCGACTTATCACTCTTATGGGTACGGGTACGGGTATGATAGGCGACCCATCCGAACGCAACGACATGCGTAAGGTGATGTCCCGCGAAACCGTCGCGTATAATATCGCCTGCTTCAAGGAGCAGATGACACGCTTCGTTGACTACAGCGGCGGCGACGCGATCATGGAGGAAAACGATTGGCTGTTGGAATTAAATTTGGCGGAATTTATGCGGGACATCGGCATTCATTTTAATGTGAACCGTATGCTTGCCGCCGAATGTTACAAAGCGCGCCTTGCCGACGGCCTCACCGCTTTCGAATTAACCTACATGCTGATGCAGGCTTACGATTTTCTGGAGCTGTACCGCCGTTATAACTGCCGTTTGCAATTGGGCGGAAGCGAGCAATGGGGCAACATCATTGCGGGCATCGATTTAATACGCAAAAAGGAAGGCATACAGGCATACGGGCTCACCAATGTACTGCTTACCGCCGCGGACGGTTCAAAAATGGGCAAATCCGCGGGCAACGCCGTATGGCTTTCCGCGGAAAGAACTTCACCCTACGATTTCTACCAGCATTGGCGTAATACCGCAGACGTAAACGTGATACGCGATTTGAAGCTGTTCACGTTTTTACCGTTGGATGAAATTGAAGAAATGTCCCACTGTCAAGGCGCGGAGATTAACAAGGTCAAGGAAGTGCTCGCATACGAGGTGACCAAAATCGTCCACGGCGAAGAAGAAGCGCAAAAGGCGCAAAGTGCGGCGAAAGCGTTGTTTGCCGGCGGCAGCGGGGAAACGGAATCCATACCCTGCACGGATATATCCCGCACGGAAGCCGAAGAAGGTATCAATATCGTGGTATTGCTTGAAAAGATGGGATTAATCAAGTCCCGCAGCGAAGCGCGTCAATTGATCGCGCAAGGGGGCATTAAAGTAAACGAACAAAAAGCGGACAACCATGAATTGATAATAAAAGCAGATGATTTTGGACCGGACGGCTTCTTGCTGATTCAAAAAGGAAAAAAGATATACCACCGCGGGCGGTTGGTGTGAACGAGCGCGAAGGCATTATCATCAACCGCACCGATATCGCCGCCACGGCGGTAACCTCTTCGCAATTCCCGTCAACGGGATTACCCGAGGTCGCTTTTGTGGGGCGGTCAAACGTGGGTAAATCCTCTCTGATCAACGCCATGTTGGGACGTAAAAAACTGGCACGAACCAGTCGACAACCCGGAAAAACCCGTACGATCAATTTTTTTTCGGTGGAGGATAAACTTTATTTCGTAGACCTGCCCGGTTACGGTTACGCCAAGGTTTCCAAAACGGAACAGGAAAAATGGGGCGGCATGGTGGAGGGTTACTTAAAAAACCGCACGGTTTTGAAGCGTATCTTTATACTGGTTGATATCCGCCACGAACCCACCGCGGGCGACCGTATGATTTACGATTGGTGTATGCATTACGGCTTGCCTTTTTCGGTTGTGGCCACCAAATGCGACAAACTTTCGCGCAACCAAACCGCAAAACAAGTGGGGAGTCTGCGGCGAGGGTTGGGTACTGCCGATGTCATCCCCTTTTCCGGCGAAACGCGCCAAGGCCGTAACGACTTATGGGCGTTGATAATGGACAGTTGCGGGATTGATGTGCTATAGTCAACGGAGAACCACAATATAACAAAGGCGGCGAGCGAATGGCGGAAAGTGCTGTTACGGTTGGTAATATATATACGGGCACGGTGTTAAAGATCAAACCCTTCGGGGCGATCGTTTCCCTTCCCGGGGGTGTACCCGGCCTTGTGCATATATCGCAGATAACAAACGGATACGTGCAAAACGTAGCCGATGTGCTTAATGTGGGCGACGAGGTGGATGTACGCGTCGTGTCCTACGAAGAGGCGTCGGGCAAGATTTCCCTTTCAATGAAGGATGTACCCCAATCGTCCCACTACGGCGGCTACGACGATGAAGAGGACGAAGAAGGCGAACATAATTACCGCTACGACGCACCGCCTGTAATAACCGCTGCGCAAGCCGCTTCCTTTGAGGAAAAATTCAAATCATGGCAAAAAATTTCCAACGAACGCATCGCCGGAATCAATAGGAGAAATAAACGGAGATAGCCGCCGTCATTCCATCAGGCGATACATCAGCGCGGCATTGTCCTTACGCACGACTTCCTTCACTGTAAGCACTTCGAATTTGATCGTTTTATCGCCGAAGCGTATCTCAATAATATCGCCGACCTTAACATCCGCCGATGCCTTAGCCGGTTTGCCGTCAATCGTTACGCGCCCGGCATCACAAGCCTCATTCGCTACGGTACGCCGCTTGATTATACGGCTGACCTTCAAGTATTTATCTAAACGCATCATTCATTCCTTTCTTTGGCAACATCCCAAGGGTAGTCCGTAATGCTCCATACAAATATGCGGGATACCCGCTTCTTCAAAGACCTCCCCGTATGGGGTAAATCCCAACTTTTCATAAAACGCCTGCGCCGTGAGCTGTGCATGAAGGATTTGACGTTCACCGCCCATGATGCAGCAGGCCTTGATCAACGCCTGCATAATGCCCGTGCCCAATCCTTTGCCGCGGTGCTCGGGCAGCGTCGCTACGCGGCCGATCACATAGTCGTCGCGGGTAATCTTTACCCGTCCCGTGGCTACGGGCACGTCGTTTTCGTAAGCAACTACGTGGATGCACGCACCGTCGTCGCCTTCATATTCATCCTCGGGTGAAATGTTTTGTTCCTCGATAAAAACGCGGCTGCGCAGGGCATAAACGTCTTCCAATCCTTCCTCGCCGAAAAACCATTGCATGGTCAGCATACATACCACCCCAAAATCGCATCAACGATCCGTTTGCTCGCTTTGCCGTCCCCGAAGGGATTGGACGCGGCAGCCATACAGGCGTACGCTTCCTTGTCGGTTAAAAGGCGGGCGGCGGCGGCATAAATCGTTTCCTCCTCCACGCCTGCCAATACAAGCGTACCCGCGGCTAATCCTTCAGGGCGTTCGGTCACTTCCCGCAGGACGACGACAGGTATGTTAAAGGACGGGGCTTCCTCTTGTATACCGCCCGAATCGGATAAAATCAAATAAGAACGCTTCATCAGGTTATGCATGTCATGGATTTCCACTGCACTCGTAAGGAATACGTTATTGAGGTGGGCCAGATATTTTTTTGATTCCTCCCGCCCCGCGCCGTTGGGGTGCATCGGCCATATTAATTGCACATCGGGGAAATCCGCCGCGATACGCCCTACGGCACGGCAGATATTTTCCATGGCAAGGCCGATATTCTCCCGCCGATGGGCGGTCATTAATAGAATGCGCCTCGTGAAATCGAGGCCGTTTAGCACATCGTTTTGAAAGCGATATTCATCGGATGCCGTATATGCCAGCATGTCCACCGCCGTATTACCCGTAACGAAAATCGAGGAATCGGGTATGTTTTCCTTTAACAAATAATCCCGCGACAATTCCGTGGGGGCGAAATGTAAATCTGTAAGGGCCGTGGTCAACTTACGGTTCATCTCCTCGGGGTAGGGGCGGTATTTGTCATACGTGCGCAGCCCGGCTTCCACGTGCCCGACCGCGACCTTCGCGTAAAAAGCGGACAACGCCGCGGCGAACGTTGTCGTCGTATCACCGTGTACCAACAATATATCGGGCTTATATCCATCAATGATCGGTTTCATCCCCGTCAATATACGGTTTACCACATCACCCATGCTTTGCCCCGTCGTCATCACGTTCAAATCCCAGTCGGGCACTACGCCAAAGGGGATAAGCGATTGGTCAAGCAACTCCCGATGCTGCGCGGTTACGCATACGCGTGATTCAAGGACGCCGCTCTCCGCGCGTTTCGCCAATTCCAACACCAACGGGACCATTTTATTCGCTTCCGCCCGTGTACCGAAAACCGTAAGGACCTTTACCGTACCCATATCAAGCCGCCTTTCATACCATAATTAAGTATAAGCATATTCCATAGCCGTTATATACGCAAGTTTGTTGGGTTAAACCCGCGGCTTGCCTTGACAGCGCGGAAATAAATCGTATACTCTCTTGGAAGTATGATCATGGATAGCTGGCCGAGCGGTCGAAGGCGGCGGTCTTGAAAACCGCAGAACTGAAAGGTTCCGGGGGTTCGAATCCCTCGCTATCCGATTCCTACGCCTCCCAAGCGGAAGGCATATAGATTTCACGGAAGCGCTTCATGGCGAAGCGGTCGGTCATGCCTGCGATATAATCGGCTGCGGCTTGCGCGGGGTCGTCGCATCGCTCCCTCAGCTCGTCGGGTAATTTGTTGGGATGGGATATATAGTATTCGAAAAGCAGACGCAAAAGCGTCTGTATTTTTTTGCGTTCGGATTGATGGAGTTGATGGGCGTAGGTATTTTCAAAGAGATAGGCGCGTAGTTCGGACAGGATAACCACGACATCAGGGGAAAGGGAAACGGTATTTTTGCCCGTACTGTATCGTACCATGTCACGTACGAGGTAATCGATACGCGCAGTGGAGGTTTCGCCCAGTATTTCGCAAGCGGATTTGGGCAGGTCTGTCGGGATCAAAATCCTTGCGCGGATGGCGTCGTCGATGTCGTGGTTTATGTAAGCGATTTTATCGGATAGTTTAACCACCCAGCCCTCCAATGTTTCGGGGTTGCCGCTGGTGCGGTGGTTTAATATCCCGTCGCGCACCTCATTCGTAAGGTTTAGATCCGATGTGACGCGTACGCTTTGTTCATTGTGGCGGAAGCCGTCGGGTAACAGGGTGTCCAACGCGTCCTCACCCGTATGGCCGAAGGGGGTGTGCCCCAAGTCATGCCCCAAAGCAATGGCCTCGGTCAAATCCTCGTTTAATAACAGCGCACGGGCGGCGGTGCGGGCGATTTGCGCCACTTCCAGCGTATGCGTTAGGCGGGTACGGTAATGGTCACCTTCGGGGGAAATGAATACCTGCGTTTTGTGCATCAACCGCCGGAATGCCTTGCAATGGGTGATCCTGTCACGGTCCTTTTGGAATTCCGTACGTATCTCGCATTTTTCCGCGGGAAGGGAACGCCCCTTTGTGGTGATACTTTTCGCCGCGAAGGGGGAAAGGTGGGCCAGCTCATATTGTTCACGTTGTTCCCGCAGGTTCATGACGGACCCCCGATCGTGGGCTTGTAACGTATGCGGAAAGCGGGTAACGCGTCAATTTGCGTGTAGTGGTTAATATCCCAATCATCCCCATGCGCGGGATCATTAACGCCTTCGGACGGTGTGGCAAACAAAAGGACATCCAACACCGTTGCTTGCCGAAGCGGTTTATCAAAAAACGCGGACATCAGGTCGATGGTGGTAACCGCGGGTTTTTTGTAAAACCATTTCCCGTTGATTTCAACCATAAAGGATAAATCCTTTAACATACCGTCAAAGACGATTTCACAAAATACGGGGTCGCTTTCAAATTCTATGGGGATCGCCAGCCCGTCGGCGTCCTCGCTGCCGCCCCAACGCAATCGCATCGGCAATTGCGCTTCACCCGATTTATGAATAACCGGGGAAAAATAGGGTTGCTTGATGATTTCCTTATAGGTTTCCAATAAAGGTTGCGCGATGCCCGCGTGGTGGTTGTTGGGGTCCTCGATTTCAAGCCCCAAGCGCCCGCGGTCGCGGAATTGGTACATCGTGATACCGGTCAGGTCAGGCAATTCTTCGGGGATGCGCCCGTAAAAATCCTTCACCTGCTCGGCTTGCTCGTACGGGCCGTTGACGTCGCCGTCGGCGTTGGTTTCGGATAACAGGAGCGGACGCTTCCTATGCTCTCCCCTTTCCATAAAACGTGCGAATTCCGCGTTGAGCTCGCGGATGATTTTACCGTTGGGGTCGCGCTTGTGGCTGTTGCCGCCGGGTTCGGCGATGTCGTAGGGCCAACCCCAATGCAGGGACAAATAAGCGTCCGCCGACCATATATCCGCGACGCGTATCGCTTCAGCGAATTCGTCTTCATATTTCATTTTTCCGTCGGGCAGGGTGTGTGCGCCGCCGATACACAGGATCGTTTGGACGTTCGGCGCGATTTTTTTGATTATCTGATGGAAGCGTACATAAAAGTCCGCCACCTGTTGATACGAGTACCGCTTGCTGAACGCGAACCAACTCCCCGTGGCTTCATGGTTAATGCGTAATTGCATACGGCCGAACGGGCGCAGGTCCTCCGCTATTTTTTCCAATTGCTCGTCCGAAACGCCGCAATCCAGTGTCAGCGTTAGGATAACATCCTGCCCGTGTCGGCGGACGTCGCGCATACAGGTAAAGGGTTCGCCCAACGTGTCACCCTCCAACCCGCCGCCATACGGGAAATAATCGTCGTACGCGTAGTCCCACTGGTACGAGACCTCGTCCTTGGTGGGTAGTGTGCTTGCGCGCGCGGGCCATCCTTCGTCCAGCGGGTAGTAGCAATACATCAGGTTTATGGCGCGGTGCGGCCTTCCCAATGTGTGAAGGATATAATCTTGGTTTACATATTCGCCGCGTTCGCTGCCGTCCCCCAAATCAACCGCGCATTTTGCGGGCCCCATATGGATTCCGTACGCTTTCATAACGCACCTCCGTGGTATTTAATAAGCAATATCAATGAGCTCTTGAATCTTATACATACGTTCATCCAAATCGGAGATTTGCTCGGCGCATTCACGCAGTCCCTCCGCCAAGTGCTGCGGCATCCCCGTCTTATATTTATAGCGAATTTTATGCTCGAGCGAAGCCCAAAAATCCATGGCCTGCGTGCGGATCTGTATCTCCACGGGTAAGCGTTGTACGGAACCGGTGAGGTAGATCGGTACCTCCAATATAATGTGGTGACTGCGATAACCGGATGCCTTGGGTTTGGCCACGTAATTTTTTTCACTGATGACCTTCATGTCGGGTTGGTTCTTAAATACATCCGCAAGGTATGTGATATCCTTCGCGTACGAACAAATACACCGCAAACCCGCGATGTCGGTCAGGTTTTTGCGCGCGCTTTCGGACGTGATGGGATGCCCGAGGCGATGGAGCTTCTCCGCGATGCTTTCGTATGATTTTAACCGGCGTTTTATATGTTCGATGGGGTTGTGTTTTTGCAAATTATCGAAATCCTCGAGTAAAATGTCGATGCGTGTTTCCATGTTCTTAAGGGCGCATCGGTACAGGACAAGCAATTCCTTCACCTTCACGAATTCGTGCGGGGGGAAGAGGATGGACATGATCGTTTCCTCGCTTTCTTTCATCGCGCTCGCGGTATCGTGATGGTCAACACCGCGCCGTTGATTATATCGTTTTCGGCAAATGCCGTGCCGTTATGCTGCTCCACGATAGACTTTACAATAGCTAAGCCGATACCCGTCAAACCGCTTTTCCCCCGATAAAACCGCTCGAACACATGGGGCAGCTCATTGGGTTCAAAGCCGGGGCCGTCATCCTTAATTTCAATTACCGCTTTTTTCCCGTGGTTATAGCAGTCAATATTGATTTCCGTACTTGCGTAGCGCAGGGCGTTGGATATCAAATTGTCCAACGCGCGTTCAATGTATGCTTTTATACAGGGTACGACGACGGGTTCCGCGTTGTTACGGAAGGTAATCCGTATATTTGACGTCGGGGTTTCGTGGATACGGATGCGTTCGGTGATAACCTTGCGTAAATCAACCGTGTCCTCAAAAGGAATCGTGATGTTATCTATACGCGAAACATAGAGAATATCACCCACCATACTTGTCAAACGGTTGGTGGCCTCAAGAATCGTGTCGCTGGCTTTCTGCGTATCCATAATGCCGTATTTGATGCCTTCGGCATAGCTCTTGATGGACATGAGCGGCGTCCGAAGTTCGTGGGAAACGTTTTGGAAGAAGGTTTTTTGTTCATTGTCGTATTTCGCGAGCTGCTTGGCGGTGTGGTTGAGGCTTTGGTTGAGGGTTTCGAATTCCTCGTTCGCAAAGGCTTCGTAATTTTGCGTAAAATCCCCGCGCCCGATTTGCCGCGCGAAGTTGTTGAGTACGAACAACGGATGCGCAAGTGAACTCGACAGGAACGTGGCTATGATCATCGCCAACGCCCATATCACCATGACCACCAGCAACAATAACATATTGACTTGGTTGGAAAAGCGCGAAATATCGGTGATATCCACATAGAAAACGGCGTGCCACCCCTCGCCGAAAACGGAGACGGGTTGGGTGGTTATGTAGAAAATGCCGCCGTCCGTAGGCAGGCGGCGATTGCTGATGAGCGATGGGGGTAGGTTATTGTCGCGTAATGCCTCGGCGATCGTATCGGTGGTGGGGGCGGCATAACCGTAAACAAGCTCAAAGTTATCGCTGAAATAAAAATGATTGATACGCTGCCCGAATAAACCCGAGCGTACAATCATTGTAAACCCGCCGAAATAATCGTAGAGTTCTTGCGTTTCGGCCAGTTCCGTCACGGCATGGTGACGGATATATTGCCTGACCGCTACGTTAAAGATGAAGAAAACCAAGGCAAACGAAAGTAAGAGCAACAGGGAAAAGGCAGTAAGGATACTGCCCCGCAGGTTACGCCTTAAACGGTTAAACAACGTCGCCCCGTTCGTAGGCGATACGGCGGAAAATGGCCTTAACCCGCATGACAAACGTCATGGGGCTGACGGGTTTGGTAAAGAAATCATCCGCACCCAAGTCCAATCCCGTCTGATAGTCCAAATCGCTGTCACGCGCCGTAAGCATAAAAATAGGCACATGGCTCACGCGGCGCAGCTCCTTGCATACGGCAAAGCCGTTCGACCCGGGCATCATCACATCCAGCACGACCAAATCGGCAGGCTTTCCGCTAAACGCGGCCAATAACAAATCCCCGTTTTCGAACGCCTCGACGGTATACCCCGCGTTCTCCAGAAAGGCTTTCAACGCTTCCCGTATGTGTAAATCGTCGTCAGCAATGTATATCAATTTCATTTACGTACCCCTTTATAATAACGGTGAAAATAACCGTGATATGGATTCCCTTACTTTTATTATACGGCGGCGCTTGTTATACGCTTCCAGTGTCAGTTCCCGGCAATAATCCATGTCTGCGACGAACGCCTCCTCCAATTCAAGCGTTGCCCGTGCGTCGGTAATAAATGCATGCGTTTCGAAATTTATCTTAAAGCTGCGTACGTCCATATTCGCCGTACCGATGGCGCAGATTTGCGAATCCACCATTATGGTCTTGCAATGGATAAAACCTTCGGTATATTCGTAACCCTTGGCGCCTGCGCACATCAATTCACCCATGTAGCTGGAGCTGGCCCAATACACGAAGGGGTGGTCGGGTTTGCCGGGGTACATGATACGTACGTCCACCCCGCGGAGCGCGGCGATGCGAAGGCACGTAAAAAGTGCGTCATCGGGTACGAAATAGGGTGTTTGAATATAGATCGATTTCTTCGCGTTCATGATCATGGAGCAAAAACCGTGGAGGATATGCGGGTCGGTGGTGTCGGGCCCCGAGGAAAGGATTTGAACGCTGGAGCCGTCAGTCGGCGATGGGGCTTGTCCCGAAAGCGGTTTAAACCGTTTCGAATTTACCTCCAGCCTGTCGTTCTTATTTTTGACGCTGAAGTTCCAGTCCATGATAAAACGCAGAATCAATGGGTCGACCGCGCCGCCCGTCAAGCGCATGTGCGAGTCACGCCAAGAACCGAAGCGTTCCGACATACCGAGGTACTCCTTGCCGATGTTCGAACCGCCGAGGTAAGCGATTTCGCCGTCGATGATCGCCAGCTTCCTGTGGTTGCGGTAATTCATACGCATCAGGAATGGCGGCAGAAACAAACCGAGCTTGCCCTGCGCGTTTATCAACGGCTTAAACGTATCCTTCGGCGTAAAATAACAGCCTGTACCGTCCGCCAACAGGCGTACGTCCAGTCCGTCCATGGCGCGTTCGGCGAGTTTTTCCACCAACTTCCGTCCGATTTCATCCCCGCGGAAGATATAATATTGTATGTAGATATATTCGCGCGCGTTGGCGATATCCTCCAGCAACGCGTCAAACTTCGTTTTACCGTCGTAGAACAGGGTAATTTGATTGTCATGGGTGGTATCGCCTTCGTCCGCGCCTAAAGCCATCCCGCGGTACACGTTATGTATCAGGGAATCGTCATTGTATTTTTGTATGAATACGCGTTGCTTGCGGCTGTCTTGGCCGCCCATGAGGTATAGGATAAATCCGAATATGGGAAGGAACGCCATAGCCACGATCCATGCCCAAGTGGCGGCGGTGTTGCGACGTTGCACAAAAATTACATAAGCGATTAGAAAATAATTGACGATTGTCACAAAGAGCATAGGGGAGGGCATCCGGAATTCTCCTTTCGCCCGTCATTATACACTAAAAAAAGGATTCGTACCACAAAACAAACATATATATCGTCCAAATCATACGGGAATGGTCGGCTTTGCCGGATTTATGCCTGTCCAACAGTTGGATAAGCCTGTCCCTTCGGAAAATCCGCCCGACAAAATCCCGTTCGAAGGCTTCTTTTATGATTGCGTAATATTTATCTTCACGCAACCAAATCCGCGTAGGCACGGGGAATCCGCGCCGTTGCTTGCCCTTCCCGTCGGGGAGGCAACGCAGCGCGGCTTGACGCAGGGCGTATTTCGTACCCTTTCGGTTGACGCGATACCGCGTGGGTATGGAAGCGGCGACGGAAAATACCTCACGGTCCAAGAACGGGACGCGGATTTCAAACGAACAAGCGCTGGACATTTTATCCGCTTTAAGCAGGATATCCCCCACCATCCATAGATGCAGGTCGAGGTATTGCATTTTGGTGATGTCGTCGTAGCCCATTTCGCGGGCTTGGTCGTAGTAGGGGCGCGTGATGTCACCGGTGGACAAGGGTACCGCAAACTCGGGTTGCAAGATATCCGCGCGGTCTTTATCGGAGAAGGTATGGAAATTGCCGATGTAACGTTCCTCGAGCGGTTTGCCCGCCGATTGCAGGAACCGTTTGCCTCTGAATGAGAAGGGGAGCTTCCCCACCCATTTGCCGATTAAACGCCTTAACGTTAGCGGTATGATTTTCGTGAAGCCTAAGCTGTACATGCGGTGGTAATGCTCGTACCCGCCGAACAATTCGTCCGCGCCTTCACCCGTGAGCGCACCCTTAACGTATTCGCTCGCCATCTTGCACACGAAGTACAACCCGATGGCGGCGGGGTCCGCCAAGGGTTCGTCCATATGATATTGGATGTTTTTTAACGCACCCCAGTATTCCTCGGTCGTGATGGTCTTGGAAATATTTTCGATACCCTTTGCCTTTGCCAATGCTTTTGCGCTGTCGATTTCCGAAAAACCCTCGTGTTCGAACCCTACGGAGAAAGACTTGTCCACCTTCGAAACCGCCGTGATGTAGCTCGAATCCCAACCGCCGGAAAGGAACGTACCCAATTCCACATCCGCGCGTTGGTGGTAACCGACGGATTCCTTCACCACGGCGTCGATTTGCTCGACGATGTCGGTTAGGCCGCGTTTACCCTTGTATTTTTCATCGGGGTTAAAGCACGCCTGCCAATACCGCGTGAGCGTGATCTCGCCTTCCCTGTACCGCATAAAATGCGCGGGTGGGAGCTTATATACGCCTGTAAAGAAGGTCTCGTCCAACACGGAATATTGGAAGGACAGGTACGCCGAAAGTGCGCGCGGGTTGAGCTCCTTCACGAAAGCGGGATATTCCAAAAACGACTTTATTTCCGACGCGAACAATAGTTGCTCGCCGAAAATACCGTAATAAAAGGGCTTGATACCGAAGAAATCACGCGCGGCGAAGATTTCACCCTTCGTGTGGTCGTAGATTAAAAATGCAAACATACCGCGCAAACGGTCGAGCATCCCTTCGCCGTATTCCTCATACATGTGCAGGAGAACCTCGGTATCGGCGGTGGTTTCGAAGGTATGCCCTTTGACCGCAAGTTCCGCCCGCAATTCGATGAAGTTATAGATTTCACCGTTAAACACAAGCGAATACGCGCCGTCCGACGACCGCATGGGTTGCGCGCCGCGCTTCAAATCAAAAAAAGAAAGGCGGCGGAAGCCAAGGGATATATCCCCGTCCACGTAGTACCCTTCACCGTCGGGCCCACGGTGGGCTACGCGCTCAGCCATCTTTCGGATGATCGTATTATCGTCGTCGTTGTATTCGTTTCCTGTGAAACCGCAGAAACCGCACATAAGATGCTCCCGTTAGAATATTATTGTTTCGTCGCCCTGTCCGTGCGCGCGTCCCGTACTGCTATTTGCAGGACGGGGGGTGGGGCAATGTTACGTACTGTTAATAATGTTTATTTTAGAGGCTTCGGCATTTCACCGTACCATTTATCTAATTCTTCATTATTACAATACCCAAGCAGGACCGATACGTTTTGAAATAAATCGGATGCAAGCCCGTATGCGGTCATTCTGCCATGTCCTTCGAGGATTATATAACGCTTCTCACTTTTATCCGTTAAAAATATCAATGGGGGAAATTTATGCCCTGCCCTTAGTTTTTTTGCGCCTTCAATCGCTCTGTCGTTCGGTACATCATACACGGTTTTCCCGGATAAAATCGTCTTTGCCGCTTCGAGAGGTGAACCTGTATAATTGGAGAGTTCATTCCAATAGCTGTATTCTATATATATGATTTTCGAAATATCATCTCTTTCAAATTCAGTCCATATCCATTCAACACTTGTCGGGAAGTTTTCAAACAGTTCTTCGTCTTTGTACCCTCTAAAGCGTTTTAATATTTCTATTCTTAAGGTATTTTCTTTTTCACACATGATATTGCCATTTGTAATAATATCCGTAGTGATATGCATTTTTTCCAATACGGTTTCTATTTGTTTTTTGAATCGGTCAGAATCAACTTCCATTTTAAGAAACTCATAAACCATTTCATTTTCACTCGAGAGTTTGATTTTTTTCATAATTTATTTCCTTTAATAAATAATATTCACATACATGAATATTTAACTGTTTCCAATTCCGGAGCCGATCATCACCCGATTTCGTTAAGCGCGGCGTTGGAACCTTCCCCCGCACCCTGCGGCGATACCCGTATAATCCCGCACGGCGTTTGCTCCGATGATTGCCCAAGTGGGTTATCGCGTAATACCGCCGCAAGAAAGGATTCGCGCAGCTTGGGGTCGGAAGCGCCCAGCAGGTTTACACCCAAATCGTTGGCATCCACGATCGCGACGTGTACGCCGATACTTTCGGCGATGGCTTGCGCAACCCGTACGGGTTTGTCGGGCGCGAGGACGACGTATTCGTTGTACGGGGGGAGGGTATTGTCGCAGGGGCCGTCGATGCCGCGCGCCTTGGGGCCCGCCACGCGGTAAAACCAACCCTTGCGGCCGAACAGCTTACCGATGACGGAAACGACAGCCGCGAATAAAATATTGATTACCCCGCATTCGCGCAGGGCCATCTCCATGGTTTCGGGGATACCCAAGCCGATGCCGTGTGGGGTTTTTTGCACGTAGCGGGAGAGGAAAACCGCCAAGCGGCGGGGTTTGATGTCACGCATGGGAATGGCGCGGGACTGTGTGCAAGCTACCGCGCGTTCGGAAATAAAGACGATGTCGCCTTCGCGTACATGGGGGGTTAGGTAGGGGATAAAAACGTCCGCCGCGTCGTCGTCTTGGGTGATTACGTGGGTGCGGATGGGGAAGCGGGCGTAGGTTTGCCCGCTTGCTTCGATTTCCAAGGATTTGCCGGTGTTTGGGGTTGGGAGTTCGGCGTCGGGGGTTGGGGGTTGGGGGAATACGGTCTTTGAAGCGGGCATCCGCTTGCCGCCGGAAAAGGAGAATCTACTTTCCGTACCCTTGATTAAACGGGCGATATTACCCCGGTGCATAAACCACGCCAACGCGCCCAAAAAGGAAGTAACGCTTACCACTTCCCACCCGTGCCCGAAAATAGCGAGTAAAGCGGGAATTAATAACGACATGAAGAGCGACGCGACTGATATATACTTAACGATCAACGCAATCGCAAGGATAACGGCGTATACGATCAACGCGACGCGCCAATCCAGCATGAGGATTAACCCCAATGTGGACGCCACACCCTTCCCGCCGCGGAAGCGCATATGAAAAGGGAAGTCATGCCCCAGCACAACTCCCAAACCCGCGTACAAACCCGGGTGCAAATCCCTCTGCCAGCCAAACAAAGCCCCATTGAATATCCATGAAGCCAATAAAAAAGCCGCCGCCGCTTTTGCCATGTCGGCGGTCAGCACAACCGCGCCGAGCTTCGTGCCGAGTATGCGCGTTACGTTGGTCATACCCGCGCCGCCCGAGCCGTAGTCCCGTATGTCTATGCCGGCGGTTTTTTTGGATAAATAATAGCCGTTTTGCAAACACCCGAAGGCGTAGCCGATAAGTAAGGCAATTAATCTGTACATTCGGCTCTATGCCCCTTGTGCCTCCAAATGCGCGTTGATTTCATCGATCAGCGCGTCCACATCCACGCCGTGGCCTACGCCCGCGTCTTCCAATGTTTCGCGCTGGGCTGAGGGACAACCCGCGCAGCGAAGCCCCGCGCGCATAAAAACGGGCGCAAGACCTTCACCCATCTTAAGGATATCCGCGATAATCATTTCCTTCGTTGCTTTTGCCATGTATAACGCTCCTTTAATGTAAGTGTTAACGGTTTGACAGGTTACTAAACCCCGGGTAGTAACGGAATATCACTTTACCTAATATACGTCTTTCCTCCACGAAGGGATTCGCCCAGTCCCGCGAATCCTTGGAGTTGCCGCGGTTGTCGCCCAATACGAAGTAATGGCTTTCGGGCACCTCCGTTTCGGGGAAATTGGGACCCAAATAACCGAACGGACCCTCCGTAATGAACTCGTCGCGTTCGAGCGCGACGCCGTTGATAAACACGGTGCCGTCCACCAAGCTCACCCGTTCGCCGGGCAAGGCGATGATGCGCTTCACGTTTTTTATGCCGTCGTCGGGTGCGCGGAATACGATGATGTCATATCGATCGGGGTTGTTAAACCAATAAGAAAGCCTAAACGCGATAATCCTGTCGTTGACCCTGATGGTGCTTTCCATGCTGCCCGTGGGGATGGACGCGTTGACGATGACGAAAAGATTAACCGCCAACGCGAAAACCACCGCAAACACGATCACCTTCGCCCAGCTCAACGCTTCCGCGACGAGTTCCCCTTTTACATCGGGGGGCGGTTCGGGCGCGCCTTCGGTGGCTAGGGCAATGACATCCCGCGGGGTTTGGGGCTCGAAGTCGGACATGCAAAACCAGCTTTCTGATGGGGTTATGGCGGCGAGTATAACATATTCTTCCAATGGTGCGCAAATACGCGCCCGCATCGGCCGGCATAACAACGTAACCTATGTTCTGCCCCGGTTTATGCGTCCTTTTTCTGATGTTCCTTCCTTAGTTTTAACGCTTCGAATATGCCGTTGATATCGCGCTTGGGGTAGGGCATGACGATGTTGATCGCGATTTCCTCCAACAGGAAGGTATACACATACGCACCGAGGAAGATGAAGATGATGTTCGCGTCCACCCCCGTTATCACGAATACGATAGGGACAAAGAACGCCACCAACGCGCCGAATTTGGAAAGGCGGGTGTGCATCATCATCAATTGGCTGTAGTGCAGGTATCCCACGATCATGCCGATGACCTTGATCGCGACGAAGCCGATGACGATCCCGATCGAAAGGGCGTTTAAGCCAAGCGCGGGGACGATCGTAACCAAAGCGACCGCGATAAAGAAGTAATCCGCCGTGCCGTCGAGGTTGGCGCCGATCTTGGACGTCCAGCCGAATTTGCGTGCCAGCGGGCCGTCTATCATGTCGGTAAGGCCGGCCGATACGTAGACGATCATAAACGCCGTGCCCAAGGTTTCGCCGAAGTAGGCGATCGGCAGTAATGCCAACGCCAGCAAAATCCGCGAAATCGACAACGCGTTGGGTAGGTGCTTCATCATTTCATCAAGTCCTTTACATAGTTATATTTACCCCTACAGGGTTAGACCGAAATAGATTCCCTTCGTTGCATACCGCCATAACCGAAAGCCCTTTAAAAATTTCATCGCCCCGTAAGATGCATATAGACACATCCCACTTATTCCCTTTATAATAGCGTTTAGGCAATATACACAAACGATTCAATAAAAATTGGAGGTTGTATATGAAAGTTTATTCGGCGAGCGAAATCCGCAACGTAGCGGTGCTGGGCCACAGCGGCTGCGGCAAAACGAGCCTGATGGAGGCCGCGCTCCACCTCACCAAGGTAACCAGCCGTATGGGCCGCGTGGAGGACGGCAACACCGTGTCCGACTATGACGACGAAGAAAAGAGGCGCAAAGGCAGCGTCAGCGCGTCCTTGATCCCCATAGAATGGCAAGGCAATAAGGTCAACTTCATCGACACGCCCGGCTACTTCGACTTCGCCGGGGCGGTATCCGAAGCCCTCGCCGCCGCCGACGCCGCGCTTATCTTCGCCAACGCCAAAGCGGGCATCGAAGTAGGTACCGAAATCGCCTGCGAAAAAACGCAGGGTATGCCCCGCATTATTTTCGTAAACGGTATGGACGACGAACACGCCGACTATTACCGCGTTATCAGCGAAATGCGCGCGCAGTTGGGTAATTCCATCGTGCCGATTATGCTCCCCTTCAAGGAGGGCGGCAAAATCGCGGGTTATGTGGACAACCTTACGGGCAAGGCTTACAAATTTAACGGCAACGCCATAACACCCTGCGACGTACCCGCGGACATGGCGGATATATATGAAGAGTACCACGCAATGCTGGTGGAAATCATCGCTGAATCCGATGAGGGGCTGATGGAAAAATTCTTCGGTGACGAAGCCCTCACCCCCGAGGAAATGCTCAGCGGCTTAAAAGCGGGTATCACGGCCGACAGCTTAACCCCCGTATTGTGCGGTGTGGCTACGACCGGAGTGGGTATTACGTCGCTGTTGGACTTTACCGTCAACATCCTCCCCCCCGCCGCCGAATTGAGAAAAGTAATTAAGGCAACCAACGACAAAGGTGACGCGGTGGACGTACCCTGCACCGCCGAAGGCCCGTTGTGCGCCTTTGTGTTTAAGACCATCGCGGACCCGTTCGTGGGCCGTTTGAGTTTGTTCCGCGTATTTTCCGGCACGATCAAACGCGACACGCCGCTGTATAACGCAACAAGCGAAAAACCCGAAAAAGTGGGTTTCCTGTATGTCATGCGCGGTAAGGAACAAATCGAGGTAACCGAACTACGCGCGGGCGACATCGGCGCGATAGCCAAGCTGGCGGATACCGCAACCCAAGACACCCTTTGCATAAAAGCGAATATTTTAAAAGCCCCTGCCATAAAATACCCCGAATCCATGCTCTCCATGGCGGTCATCACCACAAAAAAGGGTGACGAGGATAAAATCTCAGGCGCGTTTTCCAAGCTGTTGGAAGAGGACAAGACCCTCATCTTTAAAGTCAGCCGCGAAACGAAACAGGTCGTTATTTACGGTATCGGCGACAGCCAATTCGACGTGATGGTAAACCGCCTGAAGTCACGTTATAAATTGGAAGTGGAACTCATCACCCCCCTCGTACCCTACCGTGAAACGATTAAAGGTAAATCCGACGTGAAGGGCAAATACGTGAAGCAAACCGGCGGCGGCGGCCAATACGGTATCGTGGACATGCGATTCGAACCCTCCGGCGACCTTGAAAAGGACTATGTATTCGAGGAGGTTGTCGTGGGCGGCAACGTACCCAAGCAATACTTCCCCGCCGTGGATAAGGGCCTTGCCGAAAGCGTGAAGGCCGGCCCCGTGGCAGCCTACCCCGTGGTGGGCGTAAAGGCCATCCTGTACGACGGCAAGTACCACGCCGTGGACTCCTCCGAACTCGCCTTCAAAATGGCGGCCCAAATCGCCTTCAAGGACGGTTTTATGCAAGCCAAGCCCACGATCCTTGAGCCCATCATGAAAATCGCCGTCACCATCCCCGACAACTACACGGGCGATATCATGGGCGACATGAACAAGCGGCGCGGGCGTATCCTCGGTATGGAAAAGGTAGGCAAGAACCAAATCATTTCCGCCGAAGCCCCCCACAACGAAATGCTCAAATACCCCATCGAATTACGCTCCATGACCCAAGGCCGCGGTTCGTTCTCCATGACCTTTGAGCGTTATGACGAAGCCCCGGGTGAAGTGCAGACCAAGATCATCACCGCACGCAAAGCGGAGCTGGAAGCCTTAAGGAACGAATAAACGAAACGGGGGTGAATTCGTCGGGTTTTGTCAAATCCGCCGTATTCACCCCCTTGCTTGCATTAAAAGAATAAATATGATACCATTCCCACCGCTCCGGGAGGATACCCAAGTGGCCAAAGGGGTCGGACTGTAAATCCGCTAGCTCAGCTTTCGAAGGTTCAAATCCTTCTCCTCCCAAAAATGATAAACACCCGTCATGTGATAATGGCGGGTGTTTTTTGCTTCCGCTGTAAATGTGTGTTTTCCGTCGTTTTGTGTGGTAGAATGGCGAAAACGACAACAGGTGATAGGTATGCCGATAAGCAGCTCCGCCGCATGGGTTAGGGAACTGCGTACGCGTAAGGAATGGTCCATGGAAAAACTGAAGATGGAACTGAGGGATGATTTCCATCTGAATATTTCCCGCATAGAACAAGGCTTGCAGCAACCGAAGATCACCACGTTGCAATCCATTGGGGAAACGTTATCCGTGACCATAGATGACTTTATATGCCCGATTTTGGAAAACCAACCGGCAAACGTATATACGCTCCGTTACCAATTGTCGCAAGCCCTCCAAACGGGGGATGTGGAGCTTGCGCAGAATTTGTATGACGAAATAACCCGATTACCCGGGTTCAATACCCCCATTAACCGCCAGTACCTGCTGAGCCAAAAAGCCCAGCTCCGCTATTTGAAAGAAGAACCGTTCAAATCCCTAATCACCGTCATTCACGAAGGAATAACCCAAACATTACATAAGTACGAATTAACGAACCTGAGCAACGCGTTGCTGGTGTACGAGGAGCCGATACTTTTTCACCTGATGGCGAAAGCCTACCTGCGGGAGGGTGACTGCGCCAACGCTTTGCTTATTCTTAAGGGGATGCGCGACAGCTTTAACAAGCTGCCCATCGACGACATCGAAAGGGACGAAACGCTCGCGCCCATATTGTTGACGCTGTCGGTCACCCTCATACGGGAAGGGGAGTACACGCAAGCGATAGGGGTCTGTGACGAAGGTCTGGAGATTTCCGCCACCCGAAACCAAGGGGCGTATACCCCGGCTTTTTTGCATAACAAGGCAATTTGCCTGCGGTGCCTTGGGGATGATGAATCCGCCCGCAAAACATATCGGCTCGCTTTTTTCGGTTATGAGATGCTGCATAAAAGAAACAAAGCCCAAGAGGTATTGGACGAAACCCATAAGCATAACCTGACCTTTGAAACGTACGGCGTGGAAAAGCTGGAATACGTCCCGATAACGGGTTACGCGTACAAATGTAGCGAAATGATACCCTGTAAAAACATACCCGAACTGATAAAAAATACGCGCATCCATTTGGGCCTTACCCAAGAGGATGTGTTCCAAGGTATATGCAGCAAGTCCACGTATTCGAAAATAGAAAATAACCGAACCGAACCCAACCATTACCTGCTGGAGGCGATCTTCCAACGCTTGGGGTTGGATATTAACCTTTATTGCCGGTTCTATTTGGGTACGAAGAACTTTGAAATTTATCGGCAAAGGGAACGGATGCACCAATTACTGATAAAAAAAAGATATGCCGAAGCCGAAGAAATGCTGGTGGAACTGGAAAAACATGATGAATACAAAGAAGGGTGTAATTTGCAGTTTCTCTTAACGGCGAAAGCGACGTTTTATCTTAATCGCAATGGATTTACGCCGGAATACTTGAGGATGTTGTTTGATGCATTGGCGGTTACATGGCCGGATTATAACGAAGAAGAAATAAACACGAAAAGGCTTACGCATTATGAAACCACAATCATCAATCAAATCGCCGGATATTATTATTCAAATGGAATTTATATAAATGCTGAAAAAATATGCATTCGTTTAATTGATAAGTTTAATACACAATCCATAGATGAAACGGAAAAAATGAAATTATATGCGACGGTTATATATAATTATTCTTCTTGCTTAAATGAAATGAAACAATATGATGAATCAATGAAATTAATTAGAAACGGAATTAAATTCGATAGGGAAAGAGGTAGGTTTTTAAGTCTATCCCAATTGATATATTTATGGGCTTTTAACCTTTTTGATGCCGACAGGCAAAAAGAAAGTGTTCCCTTTTTTGCTATAGCATATTATGGTTCATACATTCTTGATGAATATGGAAAATCATCGTATGTATCCATTATAAGCGATCACGTAGAGGAACACTTTAATATTAAATTTGAATAGGTTTAATCGTCAAACCAATTTTCCCAAGGGTGTCTCGGAGGGTTTGCCGTCGTTTGTACAATTTCTTCATCCGGAAGTACAATTTCTGTCAACCCCGGAGGTATAACAACCAAAACCAATGTTGCTGCCAGTACGATACTGATCACTTTCGTAAGGAATGATTTCTTCATTTCGTCATCTCCTTTTTTGATATCGATTGCACGTCGAAAGCTATCACATGAAATAACAACTTGTCCGTACTTTTCACGAAACCTTATAAATATATAAATATAAAATAATTAAATATTCCGTTCGACTTGCAAATAAAAACCCCGTGTAATATAATTCCGTGAAACGAACACATGTGCTGCGGAGGGATTTATATGATTATCGCCGAACGCTTGCGCCTGTTGCGGCGGGAAAAGAGTCTGAGCAAGCGGGAATTGGTTAACATGCTCCCGTTAAACTATAGTACGTATGCCAATTACGAATCGGGCTTTCGGGAGCCCAACTCCGATGTGTTGCAAATGCTTTCGCGGCATTTCGGGGTGAGCATCGATTTTATCATCGGCGCGACGGAAAACAGGATGCGGGCCGACGAAGTGGCGGTGCTGACGGACGCCGAACATAAACACATCATGCAATACAGGACGTTGGACACGCACGGGCGTGACTTGGTGGATGTCGTAATGCAGAAGGAAACGGAGCGGGTCAGCTTGCCCAATACGCAGAATGTGGTGGGCGGGCGACAAGTGGTGGACAACAGGGTCACGCTTCGGGTCTATCAGCAGAAGGCCTCCGCGGGGTTGGGCAGTTATTTGGGCGAAGAGAGCGACAGGGATTATGAACTGATGCGCTTTGCGGCTACGCCGGTGAGCGAGAAAGCGGACTTCTGCGTCAAGATTAAAGGCGACAGTATGGAACCGAAGATCGCCGATGAGGATATCGTGTTCGTAAAGGCCGTACCCAAGGTGGATGCCGACAATGTGGGTATCTTCGTATACGAAGGGGAATCCTATTGCAAACGGCTGCGGATCGACCATAAAAAAGGAGCGATCCTGTTGGAATCGCTCAATAAAGCGTATGCGCCGAAGCAAATCGCAAACCCCGAGCAGTTACGCACGGTGGGTTTGGTTATCGGGATTGCGGAGTAGCGATCAGATATAACCGGTGTAATGCGCGGGTGCAAATAAGGTAAAACAGCTTGCCGCCGATACGTCCGTATTCCGGGCAGATAACGGCGTCAAATTCCAAACCCTTGGCGAAAGGTACGGCCATCACCATGGTGCCGGGGGCAAAACGGCTTTCACTTGTATTAATCAGCTTAACTTCGGTGCGATTCGCATCGGAGTTATTTTTTATCAGTTGGGTGTGGAACGCGCAGGCGTTTTTTGTGTCGGAAAGGAGGATGCCGACGGTTTTGTATTCCTTGGGGAGCCGCGCGAGGATGTCGAAAACAGCGGCGTAAGGGTCGGACGTTTCGATGATTTCGGGTGCGTCACCGTGGCGCATATATAATGAGGAATCGGCGTCGGCTTCGGATTGGGTGTGCAATATACCTTGGGCGAAACGGTTGATTTCGTAGGTTGAACGGTAGCTCTTGGACAGGGGGATGACTTGCGCGTGGGGGTATATCGCCGTGATATGCCCGCGGTCGTGCAGGTTGATGTCGGGGTACAGCGCTTGGTTGGTGTCGGCTAAAATAGTGAAGTGGCTGGCGGGATATAATTTTTGCAGGATACGGTGCTGCAAGGGGGCGCAATCCTGCGCTTCGTCCAGCAGGATATGCTTGACGGATTTGTCCGCAGCGACGCGCCCGGTAAGGATCGATACATAAAGCAACGCCAACGCGTCTTCGTAGTGCAGGGTTTCCCGCTTTAACGATTCGTGGATATAACGCGAAGGGAGCGAACCCCAGCTTTTTAACGCCCGTTCGTAGAGCTTTTGCGGCTTGGGGGACAGGCGTTGGCGCAGGTCGGTGATGACGATGAGTTTTTCCTCCTCGTATTTTTGCCGCGCTTCCTCGTCGGTCAGGTTGTCGTCCGCGATGGATTCGAACAACGCGGTGACGGCTTTCCTGTTGGCCTTATAATATTCCGCGAAGCATTGCTGTACATAGTCGAGTACGCGGGTGGTTTTGGTTGACAGCATGGAGGCGCTGGTCCTGTCCGAATAAAGGGCGGCGAGGCGGTTCTTGTCACAAATCTTGTCGCGGTAGAAGTACACGTCCTCGGCAAAGGAAGGGGCGTGGTTGCGTACCGTTTCCTCCAAGTGGTCGAGGAAGGCGGGGGAATATTTTTGCGTGAGGCAAAAGCGGCGGTCGTCCCGCGGGTTGGCATTCCCCGACGGATCGGAACAGGAAAGGTAGTCGATCAATTCATACCCGTCCGTAAAGGGCCGCGAGGAATGCGTGCGGATCAGCTCCGCGAAGTCCAAGTGCTGTACGTCGTCTTCCCCCAAGTCGGGGATGATGCCTTCGATGTAGGAAGCGAAGATCGGGCTGGGGGAAAAGATGCGCAAACGTCCGGAGGATAACGACGAGCGGTGGCGGTATAAAAGATACGCCAAGCGGTGCAGACCCACGGAGGTTTTCCCGCTGCCCGCCGGGCCGAATACGATGACCGAATCGGCCTCCGAACGGATGGCCTTATTCTGCTCGCTCTGTATGGAATGGATGATCGTCTTGATTTTCGCGTCGCTTACCTTGGAAAGCTCCTTGCGCAGGATGTCGTCCTCCACGGCAAGGTCGGAATCGAAGAAATAGAGGAGTTCTCCTTTTTCGATTTGGTAATGACGCTTTAATATGATTTCCCCGTTGATCGTCGGATTTTCCTTAACGGGTACGGCAAAGGACGCTTGCCCCACCCCGTAATCGTAATACAGGGACGAAATGGGCGCGCGCCAATCGTAGATATGGAAGGTTTGCGTTTGCTCGTCAAAGAGGGAATGGCGGCCGATGTAGATTTCCTCGCGGTCGTCGTAGCCGCGTTCGATGAAGTCCAACCGCGCGAAGTAGGGCGTACCCATGATGCGCGTAAGGCGCGCGAGCTCCTTGGAGGTTTCCGAATAAGCGGATTCGGTAGCGGCTACTTCCTGCGCATACATCGTCAGCGTGACCACATCGTCGAAATCACGGATGATGCCCGTGGCTTTGGACATTTGGCGCCGGGCTTCCAATACCCCTTCGCGGCGCGCGCGCAGTCCTTCGGTATTTTTGTTGATTTGACTAAGGATCGCGTCACGTACGACGGAAATTTTCCGCTCTTCATATTCGCGTATCTGCGTTACCTGTGACATGTTGCCTCCATTTGCGTAATCGGTAATGGGATTGCGCGGACTTCCCCGTGAATATATAATAGTATTGTAATATTTCCCCCGTATTATGTCGATACAGGGCCGGAGGGGTATGCTCACAGGAGGGTTGTATATGTTAACGAGCGTTTTTTATTACAACCTCTACAAGCCCTATATCATCGGCAATGCGAACGGGCGCGGGGACAATTTCGCCCCGCGGCGCAACCGTATCGCGGATAAGCGCGAAACCCCCGAAACATCGGGGCCGGTCTTTGTGTTGAACAAATCGCTCAAAAACGATATGGTCAACTACGCGCGTTCCGTCTCGCACGGTGTGGTGGACTTACGCGCCGCCACGTACCGTACCGCCAGCGATATGTTGGGTTTTAACCGTTCCGCCCACCAAAACGGGTGGGACTTTGCCGTGGGCACGCTGGTGAATGACCTTTCGGCCTTCGCCGACCATTACAATCGGAGCGCGGGTTTTATGCAAACCCAAGACCACAGTACGGGTCTCCGCGCCTTCTCCTACGAAATTACGGATAATATATTCTATAACCGCGGCCGCTTGGAAATGCTTGGCTTCAACCTTTCCGAAGAGGGGCACATCGCATTCGATTCCGATTTTGTGCGCAACATGTCCTTCGAAGAGATAAACGTCGCCATCGGTGAAAACATCGAAATCTTTTCCGGTCTTCAATCCTTCACCCAACAGCTCCTGACCGAACCGCTCGTGGAGCATATGCGCTTCCGCGGTTTAAGCTACCATTACAACTACCAGCGCGGGCAAATGGAGACGGACGGGTTCGGGTTGCTGGAAATGGGTTTGCTGGTGGACAGAACCGTATAGGAACGGTTTAATAATTATCCAAAAAATTATATGTATGGCCGTTGTTTTTATACCCGACAATCGTTTCCAAATTTACGCGGTGCGTACTTTGGAATACGCGCTCTTCAATGTGGGGGTTGTCGCGTTTTAACGTTTTGATAAGCTCCTTCACGTTTTGCCTGCGCCCAACCGTTTCGGTTTGGGCGTTTTTTTCCGCCAAGGGGCAGGCGCACGCGGAAAAACGCAGGCCGTTGTGCTTTACCCACGCGAGGATAGCGTCCTCGTGTACGCGGTACAGGGGGCGGATGAGCTCCATCCCGGGGTAATTGCGGCTGCGGAGCTTGGGCATCATGGTTTCGAAGGTGCCGCCGTAGAGAACGTTCATTAATATCGTCTCCACCACGTCGGAGAAATGATGGCCCAACGCGATTTTATTGCAACCGATTTTTTGCGCATGGGCGTACAGGTGGCCGCGGCGCATCCGCGCGCACAAATAACAGGGGCAACGTTCGGCCTTGTTAACGACATCGAAGATATTCGTATCGAAAAAAGTGATCGGGAAGTCCAGCGTTTTTGCGTTGGCTTCGATTTCGTTGCGGACAGACGGGCCAAAACCCGGGTCCATGGTGACGAACGTCAAGTTGAAGGGGAAATCGCTGCGGCGGTGCAACAATCGCAACAGCTTCGCCAGCAGCATGGAGTCCTTTCCGCCGGAAACACACACGGCGATATGGTCATCGGGCTGTATCAAGGCATATCGCTTGATGCTTTCGATGAAGGGACGCCATACCGTGCGGCGGAATTTTTTTGAAATGCTGTATTCCGTGTTCGGGTCCATGATGGGATGTCCTTTATATTTGATAAGGGTGTTTATTATATCAAAAAAATATGGCAAAATTACGTTATGTATACCTTAAATGAAAACCAACGCGTCGCCGCCGCCCACATTGATGGGCCTATGATGGTGTTGGCGGGCCCCGGCAGCGGTAAGACAGCGGTTATCGTTTCACGGGCGGCGCATTTGGTAGTGGAACGGAATATTCCCGCGCATAGGATATTGGTCATCGCTTATTCACGCGCCGCCGCACAAGAGATGAAGAAACGGTTCGCGTCCCTTTTTAACCACGGCGAGGTACCCTCCGTTACGTTCGGAACGTTCCATTCGGTGTTTTTCCGTATTCTGACCGCTTATGTTAAGTCGGAAGTCGGTATCGTCAACGACGGCGAACGCAGGAACGTGGTGCGTACGTACCTTGCGGAGCTCGGTTACGACGCCGACGAGGAATTGCTTTCGTCATTGCTTACCGAAATGTCATTGGTGCGCAACGAGCTGCACGACATGGCGCATTACCATGCCGTCACCATAGGGGACGCGGATTTTAAGCGGGCGGGTGCGCATTACGAAGCGTATAAAAAGGAAAACGGGAAAATTGACTTCGACGACATGCTCTGCCTTACGTATGAGTTGTTGCAAACCCACCCGAAGGCCCTGCAGGATTGGCGCAAACGCTTTACATATATTATGATTGATGAGTTTCAGGATATTAACCGCGTGCAATATGAAGCGATCCGTTTGCTTGCCGCTCCCGCGGACAACCTGTTTATTGTAGGGGACGACGACCAGAGTATTTACCGTTTCCGCGGGTCAAGGCCGGAATTTTTATTAAACTTCCCGCAGGATTACCCCGGGGTTAATCGGGTGACGTTGGAAGTGAACCATCGTTCGACGGAGCCGATCATCAAGTTTGCCAACGCTGTCATCGCCGAAAATAAACATCGCTATCCCAAGGGAATCGTGGGGACTGACCAAAACGGACCTTTACCCGTCTTGTTAAAAGCGGAGGACCAAAACACAGAAGCCATGCGTATCGGTGAACGCATACGGTTTATGCAAAAAAAAGGCACCGACCTCGACGAAATCGCCGTGGCCTTTCGCTTAAACACGCAGGCGCGGGCGTTCGCCGACGCTTTTTTAAACCTAAACATCCCGTACCGCGCCCGTGACGAAATGCCCGTGATCTATGAACATTGGATCGCGGAGGATATATTCGCTTACTTACGGTTGGGTATGGATTTGAACACGGACGGCTTTAACCCCGATGCCGCACGCGTCGCAAACAAGCCGTACCGTTTTATCAACAAGGCTTTTTTGGAAGGCTTGGAAAAAAAGGGGAAGAACCTCTTCACCGCGTACACACGCGACCGAAGCCTTCATATCGCCCAAAAAACCCGATTGGAAGAGCTCCATACGGATATCAAAACCCTGCGCGGGAAAAAAACCGTTGACGCAATCCGCTTTATTCGGCAAAAAATAGGGTATAATGCCCATATCATCGACCATTGCGCGTATCGGAAGCTGGACCCGGCGGGGCTCGTCGAACTGGCGGACGAATTGCAGGAAGCCGCGAAGGCGTACCCCGAACCGTCGCAATTCCTTGATCACGCGCGGAACAGCATCACAGCGAAGGCCGTCGATGCTCCCTCGGGCCCGTGCGTTACGCTGACTACGCTGCACAGCGCGAAGGGGTTGGAATTCGAGCGGGTTTTTATCGCGGGTGTGGTGGAGGACGTACTGCCGCACGCCCGTTCCAAAACCGCGGCGGAAATCGAGGAGGAACGACGCTTGTTGTACGTGGGGATTACCCGCGCCAAGCGCGAATTGTTCCTATCTGTGGTAAAATCACGTTACGATAGGGTAGCGGAACCTTCACGGTTTATCAAACATCTGATGTAGAAGGGGGTCGGACAGTGTGAAAAAATTTTTCAGAAAACATAAGCAAAAGGTCGTGTTGATTATCGCGGTGCTCATCATCGCCGCGATGGTTTTGGGCTCGCTTGCCGGGTTCTTTTTCGGTTAGGGGATAAGGTCCATGGACGAATTTGATGAGATGATGAAATCGCTGGGTATCAACGGTTCGCAGGAGGAAGAGGAACCGTCGCCGCCGCGCGCCGCCGAGGAAACTTTCGAAGAGGATTTAAAACAAGCCGAAGACAACGAGTTGGACGCGCAATTGGAAAGAATGATCAAGGCCGACCAAGACGCCAAGGACGAATACGAGCCGATGGACGTGGGGCCGCTGGTCAGCACGCGTTCCATCTACGACGCGGGCGGTATCATCGACGATACCGCACCGGGCGCGCTTGTGTATATGTCCGAGGAGGAAAGGGCTTCGGCGGGGAAAGTAAAGCGCGGCAAGCGTTCCTTACTGGCGGGGTTAACCGTACGCAGGCTGCTGATGGTGGGTTTCTTTTTGCTGCTCATCTTTTGCGGGGTGGGGTATGCCGTGGTCCGTACCACCCGCGTAATCGCAGAGCAACGCGGGATCGTGGCGTCCATGGCGCATTTTACCCCCATATCGTTGTCCCAAGACGTACCGAACAACGCCAATTTCGTCATGATCAACGAAAAACATACCCTTGGCGGGCAAGGTTTTACGTTGTCGCGGTTAGCCCCGGGTTTGATGGGGACTTATCTTTACTTCGAGGAAACCTTCGATCCCGATGATTTTATCATCCTTCTGTACGACCAAGCGCGTAACCTGTACGTACGCCAATCCTTTGATATCAACCACGACCCCGTGTTGGGTACGGTTCTGCGTTTTGACCCCCTGCGTTTCGACGTCGCTTTCCTAACCCTCCATATACAATACTTCGATACACGTGATTATGTCGAGTTCAACTATCGCATCATAGGCCCGATCACGTTCGGTTCACCCGTTTTTATCACCCAACCCGTTTCCCTGTTACCCGGGGGCGACCCGAACGACGGGCTTCGCATCAGCCACGCCGAATTCAGCAATATCGATTCGGTCATCCATTACAGCTTTACGGGCCAATTCGCCGGTGTGGGACTCCGCCAACGCGACGGTTCGAATAATACCTTCCTGCATATACGCGACAATTTCGGCGGGCCTGCGGTATTTACCGGCGGGCAATCGACCGCGCATTTCCCGTCCCGCGACGCGTTTGTGGGCAGAGCGACTTTCGGGCCGGTGTTTAACTTGGACTCGCTGGTTAACCTGAGTTTCCGCGATTTATATTACGTATATCCTTATCCGCCCGTGGATATCCCCCTGCGCCACCTCAGCGGACGCGACCAAAGCAAGCCGCATACCCTTTATTTGGAACCCTTCCGATTGAACCTGGAGGCTATCGCCCAACAAGGGCATTTGCTCGTTATGGTCATGCACGGCACGGACGATAGGGGTTACCGCTTACCCACATTGGTCGAGGCGAGCTTGGAAATCGACCTCGGCCGCGGGAATACGCTCACCATACCCGCCGAACAGGTAAATGTGGCCCCCATCGGCACGGACATCGTGTTTAACCTGCGCCCGCACGTCGAAACATTACAAAACGTACACATCGACAGATACACCCTGATACTCCATGCGGTGGAGTTCTCCGTGCCCGAAGTAAGCGTTACGCTCGATTTGGCTTATGCGGTAAACCAACCCGGCCTCCGAAGGGAAACGGCCGTGCACAATATCGAATCCGCTTTTATGTCGCGGTTGTCCTATATGTCGGGTGCGATCGCGTTCCGTTCGATTGTGGGGTTCGCTCCGGGGGTGTTAAACGACGAAGAGGCGATGGCCCCCTTCACGCCGCGTACGCTCAGCGAACGCCCGATGTACGGGGTTACGGTGGTGGCGGGGGATTTTATAGACAACTACACCTTTATGGCGGTGGTGGAGAGTGAATGGGCTGTGGGGCAGGGGCGTGATTTGCAATTCCTGCGTACCGTGCACCATGTTATCGCCGCCAGCCGCGGAGGGGTATGGTCGATCGTCAGTGACGAACGTATAAAATAGAAAGCGGAAGCGAAAACTGAATGGGATGGTTGAATACGTTCGATTTTCCTATTTAATCCTTTGCTTAACCGTTTCCTTGGGGTCATATCCCTTGTGCCGAAACAAGCGCGACTGGGCGTGGTTGGCGGGGGCCATGGCCTTTACCGTAACGGCGGATTTCTTTTTGGTGCTGCATGACGCGCATGTGCCGGGCGTCGCGGTGTTTTGCTTCGCGCATGTGTGTTATATGATGCGGGCTTGCCCCCTTAACGGGAAGCGGATCGCATCCGTTTTCGTTACCGTGGCGTTGGCGGCGGCAATCACCGTATCCTTTAACGGGATTATCGTACTCGCGGGTTTGTACGCTTTCCTGTTCGGGTTAAATATACGGTTGCATATCAAGCGCCGTAAAACCGTTCACAACGGCTTGTGGATCGTCGTCGCGTTGGTTTTGTTCGTTTTATGCGATTTAAGCGTGTTGTTGTATAATGTACCGCGTTATGCGGGGGGATGGCCGACGCTTGAAGGTATTTTCCCGTTGATATGGTTATTTTACGTCCCGTCGCAGGGATTGCTGGCGGTAAGCGCAATCGATTCCGAGCGTTTAAGAAGGAGCGAAATACATGGATAATACGGATCCCTTGCACGATATCCACCATTACAGCCCCACGTTTACCATCGCGCAATTATTAAAGTTCAGCGAGCGCAAGCACTTGGGCGTCACACGCCCCATGGTACAGAACTACATACGCGACGGATTGTTGCCCCCTCCCGCGAAAAGGTTGTATACGCACAAGCACCTTGCGGCGTTGGTGATAATCGCCAAGCTAAAGGCGGTATATGAAATACCCGTGATCAAAACCGTACTTGCGCCGTATATGGACGGCGAGGGCTTGCCGCTGGACATCTACACCCGCTTGATGAACGCCGTAAGGCAGGCGGATAAGCAATGGGACGATTATGTAAACTTACAGGATAATCTGCCGCTTATGCTGCATGTGGCGAAGTTAAAAACGAAGATAAACGCATAAGCCGCGCTTAAAAAATCGGGAACCGACCGTTACCCGATTACGTTAAGCGCGGCGTTGGAATGTTTCTGTGTTATCGCGGTTACCGCGATTATTTTTTTGGCGGGTTAAACGGTTGCTGCCCCGTGGTTATCGTGGGTTTGCACGTTGGTGCGGCCCATTTGACCCCGTTGATGATTATATTCCGTATTTCGGGCATGTCGTAGATGGGGAAATTCTCGTGACCGGGGGAGAAGAAAAATATCCTGCCCAGCCCGCGTGTAAAGGTACAGCCGCTGCGGAAAACCTCGCCGCCTTCGTACCAGCTGATAAAAAGCAGTTCGTCGGGCGCGGGGATGTGGAATTGTTCGCCGTACATTTCGGATTGGGGGATGTCGAAGAATTCGGGTACATTGGCGCATATGGGGTGCGCGGGTTCGATACGCCATACGCGTTCGAGTTCGCCGACCTCGCGCCAGCGGAGCTTCCAAGGGTCCGCACCCACGAGGCGGTTAAAGATTTTGCTGGCGTGGGCGGAGTGGAGCAGCAATAACCCCATACCGTCAAGCACGCGCCGACGGATGCGCTCCACGATACCGTCGTCCACCATATGGTGATAACAATGCGCCCAATATACGAGCACATCGGTATCGTTAAGGGTTTCTTCGGTCAAGCCGTGTTCGGGTTGGGGTTGGAGCGCGATACGTACCTCGCCGAATTCACCGCTTGCCTTTAGAAAATTGGCGATCGCCGTATATATGCCTTGCGGGTACGGGCCGATCGGGCCTTCGGATTCGTCCCAAACGGTAACGTTTATTTTTTTGTCCATTTCATGCCGCTCCTTTAATGGGTTTGCGGCGATTATATCATATCTTTTGTTTATATTCGTCACGGTTGATGGCGAATTCCAATCGATCCCGCATTTTACCGTCGAGGAACATGGCAGCGGGTTTATCCGCTTCCTTACGGAACCCTGTTTTAGCCATCACCTTTTGCGTGGGGAGGTTATCCTTAAAGCAACCGGTGACGACACGTACGCAATTATCCTGCATGAAAGCGAAATCCAATATCCGCTTTACCGCTTCGGTTATATAACCTTTATTTTGGTATTCCGCCCTGATAAACCAACCCATGGGGTCCGCTATTTTACCCAAGGGTGTCGTCCAAGGGATTTCATACCCCGCCGCGCCGATGAGCGTACCGCATCCCTTTAGGGTGACGGCGAAACGGCGGGCCTTTGCCGCCGCGTTTACGGCGATGGCGTCAAGAAGGCTCTTTCGGGCATCTTCGAGCGAATGGGTGACGATATCGTAAAGGTAGTACATGTTCTTTTCGTCGGACAGTATCCGATGGTAGTCCGGCAAATCGGATTCCTTATAATCCCGCAAAATGAGCCGTTCGGTTTCGAGCGTAATCATGCCAACCTCCGTGCGTAGATTTGGTTGAATGCATGGCCGTATCGATGCCCCGGCTTGCATTCGTCGATATATTCCGTAAAACCCTCCACCAGCCAATCGTGGTAGTACGTCAGGAGCTCGCCCGAACGCCACGGGTAGGACGGCACCCCGATATCGGGGATGGGGGCGGTAAAGGGTTTCATCACGCCTGCGCTAAACGCATTGATCCCGCCTGTGTTGGTATGCTTGCGGTAATCCTCAATGATTTCGCCGCGCAGCTCGGGTTTGATGAATTGGAACACGCCCCGGGAATAAATGATGTCGTACATACGGTCCAGTCTGTAATCGAAGATATCCGCGCGGAACGCGTTGACTGGGACGCGCGCCTTTTCCGCCAAACGTTTCGTCTTTTCGATACCGTTAACGGAAAGGTCGGTCGCGCTCACCTCATAACCGCACCGCGCGAAAAAAACGGCGTCCCGCCCCTCGCCGCAAGCGATCTCCAACAGGCTCAAGCGATTACCGGGCGGCATGAGGGCAATAACCCTCAAACATTCCGGCGAAGGGTTTACCCCGCCGTAATATTCCTCCCTGCCGTACATTTCATCGAGAAAACTTGCGGGCGGGTCAAACGCCCGATACCCCAGCAGCTTATCCACGCTGATGCGCAGGATTTCCGCCAAGCGGGGCAGCAAGGTGATGTCGGGCATGGCTTGTTCGGTTTCCCATTTGCTGACGGCTTGGAAAGTGACGTCAAGCATCTTGCCCAGTTCCTCTTGGGTGAGCTTAAGCTCCTTGCGGTAGCGTGCGATGTTGCCCGCGATTAAATTCTTCATATAAAAACCCCCGAACGTGATAAAACGATTATCACATTCGGGGGCGTAATTAATCAATAACGTATTTTTTGAGTTTTTGTGAAATTCAACTTTTATGCGAAATTAATTTTCCCGTTAGTTAATAAATTGAATGAAACCAATTCATTCTATAGCTGCTTTTTGTTCGTTTGCTGCTTTTATGCGCGCGTAAGTTTCATCGGAAAATTTCTTTTGGCGGTCGTAGGTAAACAAACCGTTCTTTTCCTGTTCTACATCGTAAAGCTGGGTGTAACAAAGGGCGCAAATACCTTCTGCGTTTATCAGCGTTTCGGTTAATCCTTTATAACGATCGGCGAATTCTTCTTCCGTTTTCGGTGCGTTACCGTAGCCCCAGCTATCCTTGTCCGCTTCGGGTGCCCAGCGCGCGCCGCCGTATTCGCTTACGAAATAGGGTTGGCCACCGAACCGTTGGCGATAGGAATGGGGGTCGTGAGCTTCGCCTTTTTTCAACCGGGCATAATGACCGCGGAATTTTTCTATATCCTGTTCATAATCGTGTACGTCGTACACGTCGGTAATGACATGATAATTGCCGGAGGTATCGATTACCGGGCGGGTTGCGTCAACGGCTTTGGTGGCGAGGTACACCATACGCAAAAGGTTGTCGTCCTGGCGTTTTCCGTTTTCGTCCCAGGTTTCGTTAAAGGGACACCAACCGATTAGCGCGGGATGGTTAAAATCCCGTTCAACGATTTCCAGCCATTCGGGCAGGAACTGGGCGATATTTGCCGTGGTGGAATGGTCGAAGCCCCAATTGGCGTATTCGCCCCATACCAAATAACCCAACCTGTCGGCATGGTAGAGGAACCGTTCCTCAAAGGCCTTTTCATGCAAACGCGCGCCGTTGAAACCGATTGACATAGATAGTTCGATGTCCTCAATTAACGCCGCGTCGCTTGGAGCGGTGTAGATGCCGTCGGGATAAAAACCTTGGTCCAGCACCAGCCGTTGGAACACGGGACGGCCGTTCAAACACATGGCACCGTCATGTAGGGTAATGATGCGCAAGCCGAAATAACTTGATACTTTGTCGATTTGCTCGTTTTCATGGATAAGCCGTAACTGTAAATCATACAGGTGCGGATTCCCGATATCCCACAAATGAACATTCGACAGGGGAAGGGTTTCGGTTGCATACTCCCCGTCTACCGGTGTTAAACGTTCGCACACGGTTTTTCCGTTAAATGATGCCGTCGATTGAATCGAAAAACCGTGTACCGGCCGGGAAAGCCAATACGCCAAAGTAACTGACCCTGCGGTGGCGTTGGGGTATACGCGGAGCTTCTTTATATATACCTTCGGAACAAATTCCAGCCAAACGGTCTGCCAAATGCCTGTGGTGCGGGTATAGTGGCAGCCGTGGGAATGATATAAACCGGATTGTTTGCCGCTTGGTTGTTTGCCGCTGCGGGTGTCGTCGCGGGCGTATACTACAAAAATATTTTCACCGGATTGCAAAAATTTACCGATTTCAAATGAAAAAGAAGCATAACCGCCGATATGGCGACCCGCTTCTTTTCCGTTTACATACACAACGGTTTCGTAATCCACCGCTCCGAAGTGTAATAACACTTCCCCCATCAGTTGGTCTTGGGTAAGGGTCACCGTACGCCTGTACCACACCGCGGGGATAAAATCCGTATACCCGATACCGGAAAGTCTGCTTTCAGGGCAAAAGGGTACGGTTATCTTGTGGGTATATTCCCCGTTTTCGTAAAATTTACGGTCAAGCCCGCTTACCGAGAAATCAAAGGCGAAATCCCATTGGCCGTTTAAATTAAGCCAACTGTCCCGTACGAATTGCGGTCGCGGATGTTCACTGCGCGGAATCATGGCTCCACCTCCCATACATTGTTGTATCTAAGTATTGTAAAACCATATCGCACCTCCGGGTTTTTATTGTACCACAAATACGAATCTCATAAAAAATATGATATGATTTATGCACAAAGTCAAATAAATTACAAAAGGAATATAAGGAGCGTATTTATGTCTATTCTAACCACGCAAAACTTAAAAAAACACTACATCACAGAATCCAATACCGTACGTGCATTGGATGGTGTGAGCATTAAAATCACAGCGGGGGAGTTTGTAGCCGTAGTGGGTACGTCGGGTTCGGGTAAAAGCACGTTGCTGCATATGCTCGGCGGGTTGGATAAACCCACGGAAGGTTCGGTAACCATCGAAGGTAACGAGCTTTTTGACATGAATGAAAACGAACTGACAAAATTCCGCCGCCGTCACATTGGCTTTGTGTTTCAAAGCTACAATCTTGTTCCTATACTGAGTGTGTACGAAAACATAGCATTACCCATAGAACTCGACAAAGGCAAGCCCGACCAATCATTCATAGACGAGTTGCTTGGTGTGCTTGGCATTGCCGATAAAAAATATGCCATGCCCAACCAATTATCGGGTGGGCAGCAACAGCGCGTAGCCATTGCCCGTGCGCTGGCCGCCAAGCCATCGGTTATTTTGGCTGACGAACCAACAGGAAACTTGGACAGTCGTACCGGCCGTGATGTATTGGACTTATTGAAATCAACATCTATACGCTTTAACCAAAACATGGTTGTTATTACGCACAACGAAAACATCAGCCGATTTGCCGACAGGGTTATCCATATCGAAGACGGAAAAATTATTGATAACCCCGAGGGTAACGAAGATGAAAGATAAAAGGACATCCCTTTCATTCCGTATATTTAGAGCCAATATCAAACGGAATGCGCTTATTTTCGTTGCAATATTGCTGACCACTTTTATGATTGCATCCTCGCTAAGCGTGGCAATGAGTTTTTTGGCAACACTTGATTTGCAAAACGTACAGCGCAGAGGAACAGCGTCGCACGTACAAATGATGAATGTTTCCGAACGTGCCGTTGCACAGTTACAAGACATGGATTTTATTGCATCGGTTGGCGTGGCAAGACGCGCCGCGGATGTCGTATTCTTTGCCGACGAATTTTCGATGGTATATTACGATGAAACGTATTGGCAATATCACAAGCTGCCCGCTTTGCTTGACGTGCAAGGGCGGCTTCCGCAAGCGGTAAATGAAATCATGTTGTCGCGCCGGTTTTTGTTTCAATTGGGGATAACCGAGCCGGTTTTGGGCATGAACGTAACCATACACTTTTCGACGGCGGACGGACAAGGACATCGTGCGCCGTTTATTTTATCCGGTTATTACAGCAGTTTTGAGGAAGCATCATGGCATGAACCTTTAGGCGTACCCGTTTCGGCGGATTTTTTTTATACATTGGGAAATTCCGCTATTGCTACCGCACGCGCCGGTATTATATTTCAAAATGACCGAAACATACCGCAAAGCATATCGCAAATGCAAAACGCGCTGTATCGCCCGTTTTCTTTGTACCGGCCCTCTGATTTTAACGCGGATTCACCCGCGGCATTGATGGCTGTTATCGCCGTGTTAATCGCGCTGTTGATGGTCACAGGATTTTTATTGATTTACAATATAATGAATATCTCCGTAGCAAACGATATCCGCCTGTATGGCTTGTTAAAAAGTTTAGGCACAACACCCATACAAATATACGGCATCGTGATTATGCAGGCAGTTATATTGTGCGTTGTGGCTGTGCCGTTAGGTTTGGGGTTGGCTGCGGTATTGTCGTGGGTGTTTGTACCCATGGTTTTGCAAATTCTCGCTGTGCAAATGACTTTGGTTGTGTCGTTATCCCCCGTTATTTTCATAGGTGCGGCAACCTTAACGACAGTAACCACGCTGTTGGGTTCGCTTTCCCCCGCAAAAAAAGCCGCGCGAATTTCTCCGATAGAAGCCACACGCTATACCGAACAGGAATTAAATAAAAAACGCGGTTTGTTCCCTACAAGGGGCAGACCTTTTTTGTTGGCGTTGCGCAACATTTTTTTCCGTAATAAAAAACGCATGACAACGGTTTTTTTCAGCTTGTTTTTCAGCAGCGTGTTATTTATGACCGTGGCGATTATTTCATTAAGCATGGATGCAGAACAATACCTTGGCGGAATATTTGAAGAAAATAATTTTAGCCTGCGGCATTGGCCGAGGGGCCCCCAAGTTGTTGAAGCAGTCGATTCATCCGTTACATTTAACGAACCCGTGCGAAAAATTGACGAAGCGTATTTACACCGCTTGGCATTATTACCGGGATTTTTATCCATGCGCTATATCACAAGAGCGGGTGGGTTCCTCACGTATACCGATGAATTTTTGCCTTATGTACGCGCCGCACAGGGTTTTCACCGGTTATTTATTACCGACGCGGACGGCACCTCAAGACCGGCCACCGAGAGGGAACACGCGGAACATTTTGCGCATATGACGGCACCGGATTTCCTGCGCCGCCATTTTATTACGTCTGTATACGGCGTTTGCGTACATGAGGTTTATGTGGTGAGGCATATTTTTGACCCGCCCATCGACATGGATGCTTTTGCGCGGGGTGAAACGGCGTTGTTTTCATCCAACAGAGCCCCGCACCTGCTGGCGGATATTAAGAATATTGAACTGGAATTATCGGGGGGTGTGTTCAATTTTGAAATGGCGGGGGTTACTACCCGTATGTTTGGCGATATACGGAACTTCGCCTTTGGCGACGCGCCCGCGATTATTGTGGCAAAACCTTTCCTGGAAGCGCACGCCATGACTTTCGTGTACCAAGTGGACATTCGGGTAAATGAAGCATACGAGCCTTTGGCGCTGATGGAATTGGAAACCTTAACCGAACATGATGCGGAAATTTTATTCGGCGCACGGCTGATAGAACGGGTTGGCGTACAAAGTATGCAATTGCTCTTTTGGGCGATTGGCGGGTCGGTGGCGGGGGTAATCGGTTTGACCGGCTTGCTTAATTTCATCAATGTGATGTCGGTAGGTATTATGTCACGTAAAAGGGAATTAGCCGCAATGGAGAGCATCGGTATGACCCGCAAACAAGTACGGGATATGCTTGTTTTTGAGGGAGCCCTATATGCAATGGTTGTGCTTACGGCGGCGGCGGTGCCGGGTAATTTAATCGCGATTAATTTATTTAACCTTATTTACAATCTTGACGGGACAAATGTGTTTAACTTCCGATACCCCTTTATTCTTTTCATATTGGTTGCGTTGTTAATATTGGCGGTGTGTTTGTTTACCCCTTTGATAACGTATCGCATGATTAACAAATCGACCATTGTTGAACGATTGCGGGAGTAAATTTTACGTCAAGTGAGATGGATATTATTCGCTGAAAGGGTATGTTTTCTACGCAAACGCCGTAAACGCTTCGCCGAAGGACATTGGCGGCGGTTCGTCTTCCTGCGTGTCCTCGGGCCGGCTGCGGCTTACAGTGGTGGATGTGCCACCCGATACGTATACGCGGCCGCATTCCGCGCATTGGCTGGTGTGGAGTTGGATATGACCGTCGATAACCTCCCGACCCCTTGATTCGGCGTGTGCGCGGTCGCGGAATTGGTGCTCTGTTTCATGGTTACGGACTTCGGCTGCCGCGTTGTCGGGATGGATATGCGTGGGCGACTGCATACTGACCCCGCCGTCCGAGGATTGGTCCTGATACCTGCGGGAGCTGCACGTCACGCATTCGACGGCATCGGCTTGGTGCGTTTTGATTTCCTCAAATTCCACCGGGATTTCTGCTTTGTCGGGTTGCATCGACGCGGAATATTCCGGGATGTATACGGGCATTGCAGGCATGATACGCATGGGACGCTCCTTTATGTTATTATGATTGCAAGTATTTTAAAATTCCAAGGGGGAAGCATGAAACGTATATCTCTGCTCCTATTATCTTTATCGGCGATTTTTCTTTTTTCCGCCTGCGGACGCACGCAAAACCCGACGGACGATATCACCGTACGCGTGGCCGCGTTACGCGGACCCACGGCGATAGGCCTTCTTCACATGATGGAAACAACCGAACACGAATTCGAATTGCTGGGTGCGCCGATTGAAGTCGCACCCCTTTTGGCGCTTGGCCAAGTGGATGTGGCCGCGGTGCCGTCGCACCTTGCATCGGTGTTTTACAACCAAATGGAGGGCTCGGTACAGGCGCTGGCGGTCGTCACATTAGGTGTTTTGCACATCGTGGATATGACAGGGGAAGTCCAAACCGTTTCCGACTTGGCCGGGCGTACGATATATTCCATCGAAGGCGCGACGCCGGAATTCGCACTTAATTACGTACTCAGGCATAACGGTTTGATCCCCGGGGAGGATGTTTTCGTCGAATTCTATTCCGAACCGACGATGGTAGCCGCCGCCCTTGAAACGGGCTTGGCGGAAATCGCGCTCCTGCCCGAACCCTTCGTCAGTACGGTGTTGGCCCGCATCGACGGCTTACGCCTCGCGTTGGATTTGACCGAAGAATGGAACCGCGTGCAGCCCGATTACGGCTTGATTATGAGTGTGGTCATCGCACGAAGGGATTTCTTGGAAAAGAATCCCGCCGTGGTCGCCGCTTTTATGGAAGAATACGCCCGCAGCATCGCGTACATGACAAGCGGAACGGCGGAAGCCGCGCAACTGGCCGTGGATTACGGCTTGGTCCCCAATATTAACGTCGCGTTACAAGCCCTGCCCCGTACGCACATGGTTTTTATAAACGGTGAAACCATGAAGCGTAACCTTTTGGGCTTTTACCGCGTATTGTACGACGAAAACCCCGCATCCATAGGAGGCAGGTTACCCGATGAAGATTTCTTCTTCATACCGTAGGCCTTTCGTATATACGCTGCTCGCCGTTTTGTTTTGGCTGTTGGTATGGGAAGCCGCCGCCGCTTGGATCGGCAGCACGGTGATCCTCGTACCGCCGCGCTTGGCGTTCGCCCGTTTATTCACATTGGCGCAGACGGCAGGCTTTTGGTTGAGTATCGGCACGAGTATGCGGCGGATCATGCTCGGGTTCCTGCTTGCGCTTGGCGCGGGCGTAATCATCGCCGTGGGCGCGTCGGTCAGCAAAATATTCAAGCACCTCATGCTTCCCTTTATTAACGTACTTAACGCGATGCCGTTGGCGTCCTTCGCGCTGATGGTCTTATTCCTTTTCGGCAGCCGTAACCTCTCCATTGTCGTGCCCTTCATTATGGTGATGCCGATCGTATTCCATAACGTTTACAAGGGTATAACCAATACCGACCCCAAGCTGTTGGAAATGGCGCGCGTATTCGACGTCCCTTTTTGGAAGCGCGTTTATTACATCTACGCGAAATCCATCATGCCCTACCTGCTTTCCGCTGCCAGTATCGGTATCGGTTTCGCGTGGAAGTCGGGTATTTCGGCGGAGCTTATCGGTAATGCGTCGGGCACCATCGGGCGGGAGCTGCACAGCGCGCGCAACTTTTTCCTGATGGTTGACCTGTACGCGTGGACGATCGCCATCGTTTTGTTGAGCTACGCCATCGACCGCGCCTTTCGGTTTATCTATGAAAAATGGAAGGGGCATACGCCGTCATGACCCCCATCGTATTAAATAATATTGTTAAATCCTACGGCACCCCATCCAAGCCCGTATTGGAAAACATATCCCTTACCCTCCCCCCCGGCATCACTTGCCTGATGGGCCCGTCGGGTATCGGCAAGACGACCCTTGCCGGCATCGCGGCAGGGCTTATATCCCCCGACGACGGAACGGTCACGGGTCGCGAAGGTAAAAAAGTCGCTTTCCTGTTCCAAGAAGACCGCTTGCTCGAATGGGAAACCGCGTTGACCAACGTCCTTTTCGTCACGCCAAACGCTAAGGAATTTGCCGCCCAAGCCCAAAAGCTCTTAATCCAAGCAGGCTTGGCCGACGCCATCAATCAAAAAACCGCCGAACTTTCCGGCGGTATGAAACGCCGCGTCGCCCTTTGCCGTACCTTGATCGTAAACCGCGATATTATTATCTTGGACGAACCCTTTAAGGGACTGGATGAAAAAATCAAACCCGCCATCATCGAAATAGTGAAATCCCATGCCTCCCCCGAAAACCCCAAGATCATCCTTTGCATTACGCATGATCACACGGAAGCGGAGGCGCTGGGCGGGCAGCTGATACGAATGTAATCCCGGGGGACGACGGTGCGGAGGGATGTGACGTGCGCTTACTGAAATCGGGTGATATGCTATTGATTTGCATATTTCAAAGTCCACGGGCAAGCTATCATACATTTTAACGCGCAACAACATTTTGATACATCAACTAATGATTCTCGCCCCCCGCCAATATCCCATGTGTTTCCATGTATGGCTTTAGTCGGGCAATTTTTAACACATTCGTCACAAGTGCCGCATTGAAGGATAATGACAGGACGATTTTCAGTTGTAACAGGCATGTTTGTTAATACAGAACACATGCAAAAAGCACAACCATATTCTTTTGTTATGAACAGATTATTTTTGCCAATAAATCCCATTCCGGCAATGCGAGCTATCGATTTTTGCGGTAAAATACTAACGCCTTGTGTTAAATTTGGGTTAATATATGCACGTTCTATATATCCATTTTCCGCATTGCTTTTTTCCGATTGTGAATGTGCGTTATATCCTTTTTGTCTTATATAATCCGCAAGCCAATCTGCCAATGCTTCTACATTATGCTCTTTTAATAAATATTCATCTTTTTCAACAGGGGGTATTCCATTTTGTATAACATCAATAATATATTTTTTAGATAAAGCCATACAAAAAATTATAGCTTTATCTAAACCCATCGTTTGCGTTTTTGGGAAAGTGGTTATGTCAACAAATTTCACAATATCTGCGCCACGTTTTACTAATTCACTTCTTATTTTTTCGTTCATATTTTACACCCAATTATTGTGTTATAAAGGGGCTTAAGAGACAGGCTCCTTGAAAATGTTACCATACCCACAGAACATCATATTTTTGGATATTTTCGTCCCCGGTGATTATGGTCATGCCTTCCGAAAGCGCAGTAGCAATGATTATGCCGTCAAATGGGTCACGGTGGAACAATGGAAGTGAATTAAATATTTCAATGTATCGCGGGTCTACGCCTATACGACCTATTCCAATAACGCTCATTTTAGAGGTTATCCCTGATATTCCCATTGACAACGGCAATTTTCCAATGCGATTTTTTATAGCGATTTCCCACAACGAAGTAATGCTGATAAACTTGTGCAAACTTTTGTCAGACAAGATTTCCTTTGCATTTTGTGATAATTTCTTGGGTTCAAACATCATCCATAATAATGCGTGCGTATCAACAAGATAATTCATCAGTACATATACTCCTTCAAATCATCTAATGGTGCGTTGAAGTCATCGGGAACAGTTGCTTCACCTTCCCATAAACCCAATGCTGATTTGCTTGGGTCTGCTTTTTGCATGATGATAGGACTATTGCAAAAATCCATCTGAGAAATCTGTTCATTTGACTTCTGCGCACCTTCTGCAAGAAAGTCCAAAACAGTTACAACAACTTGACAACCCTTGGGAATGGCTACCGGTTCATAAGGTATAAAAAGCCCATCATCGTAATATGCTCGGTATGCTTTTACAGCTTGCATACTCATCCTCCTTGAAAATTTAATGTTGCGCACTTATACACCAAATGACGAATCGCTTGCGATTCGTGCCTTGGCAGGGCCGGTGCGGTGCGCCCGCCGGGGGCTTCTGTGCCTATTGGAACAGAATGGAAGCCAATGTTGAATTCATCATAACAGAAGAAAATGTTTATTAGTGGAACAAAAGAATCAATAGCTTACCTATAAACACCAACTTTTTTGTCGAAAAAATCATTTATCATATCTGTGTGTTGCTGTGCAAACAAAGTAGGGAGATTATGCCTATTAAAATATTGCAAATCATATGTTTCGTTATTATCGATGTTTAATGTGCCACCTATAACATTTGCTCTAAACGCATAACAAATAGTTTGTGCCTTGTCACCGTTATGGTATTCAAAAAAGTATTTTGAATAAACTCCGATTAAATTTTCAATTTTTATATCAAGCCCGGTTTCTTCTTTTACTTCCCGTATAGCCGCTTCTTCAATAGATTCACCTATTTCTACAATTCCACCCGGTATGCCCCATATATCATCTTCTTTGTTCCGTTTTTGTAATAAAATTTCATTATTTTCATTGACAATACAAGCACCCGAACAATTAAGAAATATTTTTTCATGCCCCACTTTGCCGCGTATCCATTTAATATAGTCGCCCATATGGTTTGCCTCCGAAAATATAAGAGATTGTGTCAAAACCCCAAATCGGACATTTTTTTATTTTATTTTTACGTGTTTTTTCGTCCTTATTTAATTTTTGCGAATGAAAAATGACGTTTTTACACAGCCTGATAAATTATGTTCGCCCTTGATTTCTTGTCGTTACATTATATCACAGGAATAACCATGTTCAAAAATTGCTTTCGCAAACCCCTTAGCAAACCTCCAATCACTCCAATTACATAAATTCATCATTTTTTTATAATCCTTTTAAGCGATTAAAAAACAGTCTACGAGAGCATCATCAAGAGAATCGAAGTTGGACAGAATCCTACGAAGTCTGCACTTTAACCACGCCCAGAACTTTTCAATGGGATTTAAGTCAGGCTAAAATGGCGGTTGCTGTTGGGCAGTAATGAAAAGCAGATACTTCGGGGGTATCCGCTTTTGATGTATGAAGATGACGCTATTATCTATGTTGCTGTGTCACCACTGCTTTGCCGTTATGATATTCCACTTTGCCGTATGCTCCGTTAATTACTTGAATACGTGGGGCTGTATGACCTATGTCGGCATCGTAAATAACAGGAATGTTTAAGTTTGCAAGCCCACTGCTTAGGGCATCAAGCAGGGTAAAATCATCGGGAAAATCATCATCGTCTGCCAAATTTCCCGGCCGTCCGAGCAGAATGCCATTGCAATACTTAAACCAACCATTCTCACGCATTTGCCAAAGAGTACGGTAAATTTTTCCTGTCCACAATTCGTTGCTTTCCAACGTCCATATAAAGCCGTCATTCTTATATTTTTCTAAGAAGTCCGGCACAGGGGCAAACCTTGTGCCAATCAGATTACATAACACATCCATGCAACCACCAATCATACGCCCCTCAAAGGTATGGCTTTCCTTGCCGTCCAGAGCTTTCCACACAGTCGTTTCTATTTTCCGCGTTTCATCAAAAAAGACGTAAGAATCTGAACTTCTTTGGATTATTTCATTGTTTGACATCGCCTCGAACGCCGTTAAATTAAATTTGTCAACGACAGCAAGCCCCATGTCTATAAACTGCGAGCCATGTATAGTGGCAAAGTCACAACACAGAGTTAGCGAAAATGTAAGCCCTGTAATGTCGGAGTATCCGCAAATCCACTTGGGCGGTAGCTTCGCCAGTCGGGAAAAATCCAAATGCGGCAACATATCCATCAAAAACTGGCCGCCCCAAGGCGGCATAATCACGGCTACATCCGGGTTTTCATATAGGCTCATAAATTCAAAAGCCCGCGTTTTTGCGTCAGCACTAACAAATTTAGCATCGTTGCGCACAGATGGCGTTTCAATACTTTCATATCCAAGTTCACGCATTTTTATGTGGGCATTGTTCATTCTTGCTTGACCGATTTCATCTTCACCATCAACGCCGGCTGACGGCGCACAAACTCCTATCGTGTCATTTTTTTGTAATAATTTCGGAAATCTCATTCTTTCACTCCCTTGGTTTTGTCTTTTTAGCCCTCGGCAGAGCCCACCGACACTTTATTCGCTTGCGCCGATTACGCAAACCCACTCCGATAATTGTACCACTGGCAAGGCGGATAATGATACGGAAAAAATAATTATATTTATGTTTTCTTGTGGACATTCAAAAGACCTGTGAACGGGGGGGGCATGAAAAAACCGCCTTCAACCGAAAGCGGTTCTCCTATGTAGGCAAGCCAGACCAAAAGGCCGGGGGTGTTGGCTTGCCAACGCCAAACGTGAAGGGTACTGAGGGGGCGACCCTCCACAGGCGGGGTAAGGGTACAGCAGTAAGTACAAGTCGTCAACGCTTTTTGCGTAGTGTGTAAATATTTCCAATTAACGTATGCGTATCCCGTTGTAACGTTTACCCGGTTCGATATCGCCATAGTGTTCGATAATCAGTTCCGACGCGGTCACCAACTCGAATCCGTCGGCGATCAGACGTGGAATCAATTTTTCCATAGCCTGTACCGTACTGAGGTATATATCGTGCAGCACAACGATGGAACCGTCGCGGGCCTGGTTCATGATCCACTGATAAATAAAATCGGGACTTTGGTGGTTTTCGCGCCAGTCCTGCGGGTCTATGGACCACATGAGGATGCCGTAGCCGAGTTCCGCCGCTACGGATTCCAACTGGCTGTTTATATCGCCGAAGGGGGGTCTGAATAAGGGCGTACGCGTACCCGTGACGGCATAAATCGCATCATCGGTATTGCGTATTGCATCAATTGCGTTGGCGCGGCTTTGGTTGGTCATGTTGGTATGGTTCCAAGAATGACCAATAATTTCATTCCCACCCGCAACCGCGCGGAGTATCGTGTTTTCCCAATTTTTTACGCGGTTACCCAATACGCAAAACGTCGCGCGTGCGTTGTGTTGTTCCAATATATCCAAAATCATCCCGGTAAATACGCTGGGGCCGTCGTCGAAGGTCAGCGCAATCATCGGGCGCCGCGGGACGTCGGCGGGTTCGGGTTCGGGGAGGTAATCGAGGATGGAGTCATGGTTTGTTGAATGGGCGTGTGTATCTGTAAATATTTCGTTTTGCCTGGGGGTAGGTTCGGGGATGGGCAGATACGGAGCTTCAATCGGGGTCGGGGGGAAGTCCGGGGTCCCCGCAAGCAGGAACGCCGCGCCCAACGCTTCGTAGGGTAATACAAAACGGAAATCGCCTTCAAAGCCGGGCAGGAAGCGCCCCGTGTTGATCGGCACCGCCAACCCTCCGTCCGTCAGGTAAACACCGGTAAGCCAGGAAGGGGACATATCATATAAATAGGGTTCCGCTTGGGGCGAACGTTCCGTAATTTGGTCCCGAAGTTTCGAAAGGATCGGTCCGGCTTGGGCGTAGTCGAGTATTTCCCATGGCGCGACGAATGTGCCCGTTTCTTTGTTTATATTCAGGCTTTCCGTCAAAACCGTATCGCCGAGCGTACCCCGCATCGCGACTCCGATAAATTGTTCGCCTTCAAAAGTAAAGGAAAAACCCAACCGCACATCGCCGCGCATCGTTTCGCTGAGCGCACCGTTTTGCACAAGCATCGGAACATACAGGTTATCCACCCAATCGCGCAGCATCGTGTCGATCGCGGCGGAAGTCGGGGGGATCACCACGTCGATATAAAACGTACCCGCACCGGCAACACCCTCGTTTGACGGGTCGGCAATGGCGCAGGTCGTTAATAAAACCATAAAGAGAAGCGCAGAAATGATACAGATTGTTAATTGTCTCATTACACGCCCCCCATCCTATTTAATTCTATGTACCTTGTCGAAAAGTATACCCCGTACGACAAAAAAGGACAAGCCCCAAAATCGGGAATTGTCCTTTTATTGTAATGTTTTGGTTTTTTTAGTCTATTTTGTATTTCTTCTTGAAACGTTCCACGCGTCCGCCTGCTTCGATCATTAGCTTTTGGCTGCCCGTATAGAAGGGATGGCATTTTGAACAGACTTCTACGTGTATGTTTTCCTTGGTAGAGCCCGTTACGAACTCATTGCCGCAGTTGCATCGCACTTTCGCTTGGAAATAGTTCGGATGGATAGCCGCTTTCATTCTTTTCACCATCCTTTCCGTGGGGAATCGCTTTACGCGTGATGTGCACTATAGCATAGGAAGGTACAGCAATGCAAATCCTGACGCTTTATCAATAAATTCCCTGATCCGCGCGGCGGTGACGTATCGGTTGCGGGACGTATCTGCGGGGGGTTGGCCTTCGTATTGGGTGTACGCGGTATCGTTTTTAAACAAAATACTGTCGCGGATGGCGTTAACCTCTTCCGCCGTCACCCGCTCGGGGAAGGCGCGGGCTTCGGCAAGCGGCAACAGGCGCAGGATGCGTTCGCTTTCCGTTTCCTGATAGAGCTGTAAATCCAGCGCACCCATTTCGCGGTAGTAATTGCTGCCGTATACATTCGCGGCTTCTTTGGGGTGATTTTCACGGAAATCCTTCCAAAGGGTAAGATTGTTATACACATCCGTAAGTACGTGCATGATGTAGCCAAGGGCAAAATAATCATTCGGACAATCCAAGGAAACCTTTTTGATTTCGGCAAGCCATCTGTCGTTATCGGTTATCCTACCCCATAGCTCCCCGGTCGGCGGGCAGAGGTGCGTGATTTTCTTTTCTTCGCCGATATCGCGGTGCGAGGCACCCGCAAGCCCCGTACGGTAATGTATACCGTCGGGGGCAAGGTTGCCTAAGAGAAACGAGGCTGCATCCTTATCGGAAAGGTTTAATTCACACGCGACGATATCGGCTGCGCGCAGGTGCACAATAGGGAAGGACATGGAAACGGAAGCTCCTTCTTTAATGGATTGGTTACGGATACGAAACGGCGATTACCAACACCCGCGCATTACGGTCGCCACCGATGATACAGGTGGACAATACCAAAAAGCGACTTCCCTTCGGCTTCCCGAAAAAAGCCTCCGCCGCTTGTGCGTCGTTGAAATCAAGCGCGTATACGTCATCCCAAGCGTCGGCCCGCCGCGCTTCGAAAATACGGTAAACCAATTCGTCGCCGTCCACCGTCGTGACGACGATTTCGTCGTGTTCATCCATAAACACGGGTTGCAAATAACTGGTCAGCATCGAAAACATGGAGCCGTCGCGCATGTTGTGGCCGTATAAGACGCTCACGGGTGTATGGAAGCCGTCCAAACAACGGTAATCCATAAAAATCGAACCCGCCAAATGGTGGTCTCCGCCGAAGGTGGTATCCAAATACAATACGTTATCCGACCCGCGTACGATCGGATAGCTGATCCCGACATCGGTGATTTCCATCCAACCCACGAAATCGGGGTTGATGTCGGTAAAGGCGCGCATGGATTCCGCTAGGGGGTTAACATATACCAACGGCGGGATATTCGTTTGCGTCTCTGTCGGATCAACGGAATTACCCGCATACTCTTCCATATATGCGGGTAACGGTGTTGCTGTGACGATTTCGGACATTATTTCACGCAGGAGCGCATATTCCGTCCTTGCGGCGGCATCGTATAACCTCCCGGACCATATAGCTCTTGCCGAGAAGGTAACCAAAGCCAATCCGACGATAAAAAGTATCGCGCAAAGCGTTTTTTTTACCAAGGTAATTTCCCCTTGGTATACATCCTCTTACGCAGCAGGAACAAAAACGAACCGAGCATCAAAGTTATCCCACTGAACAACAGGGCCAAATAGGACGTAATCGAGCGGTAATCTCCCGTCTGCGGGCTGAGCGGAGCCCTTGGCGGCGCGGTCTGTATGGACGAAATGACCGACGCACTGGGTTCCCACCAACCCAGCGGCGTACCCTCCGGGTCAAAATAAACGTTCGCCGCATTTAGGATTTCCCCGTCTGAGGTATCCGTCGCGTAAAATTGCAATTGAAGCTCAATTAATCTGGCATCGCTGAACGCCAGCAACTCGCCGTATAGGTGTACGCTGAAGGTTTGCCTGCCGTTAAGCGTCCCGGGTACGACGGTTACGACATCGGATGCGTCGAAATCGCCGATCATCAACGTGAATTGGCCGGTAAACTCCAAGCCGTCGGGGATTACGTCTTCAATCCGTACGCTTGCATAGCCCCTTGTGTCACCCGACATCGTCAAACGGATGGCGTAGCTGATGGTATCACCCGCCATGTATGTGTCGGACGAAGCAACTTTTTCCAAATGGGGCTTTAACTGCCATACGGCATAGAGCGTGGTGCTTTCATTTAATTGAAGCCCTTCACCTGTCGTTACGTCAGGCGTTGCGGCATCGGGATCCGTGGACCAACCGACAAACTCATACCCGGGTCTGTTCAGATTCCCTTCATTATCCCTTACGATGGTCACACTACCCGGATCGTATGCCGTATTACTGATCGGAGCACTGCCGCTTCCCCTCTTACCGCCGGGCCAATTGGGTTCATAATGGATACCCACCTTACCCTCCTGCACGGCGATTTCGGCTACGGCACCATCCGATTCATCCGGTTCGTCATCATAGGCCGTATATACGTAAACCCTTGCCGTGTTCCGTATCTTACCCGCGGCGTCGGGGCTTACGATAAATTCGAGCACAAGCTCCACCGTATCACCCGAATGGTTCCTGAGATGCGAGGAATCCATGGTTACCTCAACCTTGCCCGGGGTGGAACGGACGATCGGGTTCGTAACGGAATCACCGTCAACCGTAAGCGATTCCACACCGACAAACGACATCATATACATCGGGTATTCGTCTACGATGCGGATTTCCTGATAAAACCCTACTTCCGGGGGAAGGATGAAGTTTATGGTGTATTTGAGCGTATCACCCGGTGCAAAGCTGCGTGTATTCACCGTTTTCGTAATATCACGGATAAGCGGGCGCGGGCGCCATACGCCGAACAGATCCACATCCCTCGGCGGCATGGTGAAGTTGGAATTTTCGTTGGGTACGACATCGGGGGGATTGTTCACAGTAAGGTTGGCGAACGAAATCCCGCTCACGGTACCCATCAAGCCGTTGAACGCGATCCTCCCTACGGAGCCGCGCATGGGGTTAAATTGATCATTCCTGACCGCGGAACCCAAGAGCAGGGGATTCCCGCCCGGCGGTGAAGGGTTGTCATCCGGTTGCGGGTCTTTCCAGAAATCGGGCGCAATGCTGTTGGGTGACAATGCCCAACCCAGCTTCGCCCAATCCGTAACGCGTAAATTACCCGGATTCCCCTCAACGTTTACCCGAGCTTCTTCGGGGTGTTCTTGGGTCGGCGGTACTGAGCCGAATGTTAAATTCGGGGATTGGACCGGCCAATTGGCGTGGTATATGACCTTATATATCCTGGCGACCGCGTTGGCATCGCCGTCCGGCGTATCGACCCCGGGGTTCGGCAATATGCCGGGTACGCGTTGGATATATAGCTGCGCCGTATTCTCTATATCCCCGCCGCGCCAATTTGCGTTGACCCTTGTGGTAATCGTTAACTCAACCGTTCTGCCTGCGTTTGCAATCAACGTGTTTTTGTCTATATAAACGCTTACCCTGCCGCCGACCTCGGTTACCATACCGTGGAACGAGGCGACGCCGATAACAAGCCGCGCGCTAATATAATCCAACGTATGCGGAAGATGGTCATAAATCAGCAAACCCTCGTAACCGCTGACGTCACTCGGCAGCGTCAGGCTTATCACATGCGATACCCTGTCACCGACGCCGGTAAAGGCGTTGCTTAATGAGGCTGTTTTGGTGAAGCGGGTCGGGGGTATGACTGACGGCGGGGTGGGATTCGGTGAGGGTGGTCGCGGCGGCGGCGGAACATGCACCGGCTCCCATATCGCGTATAAAACCACGTTCTCAATCATGGTAATTAAATCATTGGGACTATATTCGGGGTCGCTGACGAAGGGGAACCTTGACCAACCCTTAAATACATAGTTCGCCTTTGTCATGTTGCCCGTATTACCCCACACGGTGGCTGTGGAATATTCGGGATACCCTTTATCGTCCACCGGACGCGTCCCTTGGCCCGGAACGCCGTCGCCCGGCCAATTCGGTTCATAAAGTATGTTAAAGACGGCAGGCGGATCGGGCGGGATATACGGCGGTATAACAATAAGCGGGGGATCGTCCTCTTCCTCCGGCGGGTCGTCGTCGTCAATCGGTTCAATATCGATCAAGTCGCCGCCTGTAGGCTCGATATCGATCGGGTCGTCATCATCCGGATCGTCGTCACCCGGGGGAGGAAGCGTGGGTGTAGGCGTAGGGATGGGATCGTCATCATCAGGGGGTGGCGTAGGTGAAGGTGTAGGGATGGGATCGTCGTCATCCGGGGGTGGCGTGGGCGAAGGTGTAGGGATGGGATCATCGTCATCCGGAGGAGGCGTAGGTGTTGGTGTAGGCGTTGGTGTAGGCGTTGGTGTAGGCGTAGGCGTAGGTGTAGGGATGGGATCGTCGTCACCCGGGGGAGGCGTGGGCGAAGGTGTAGGCGTAGGGATGGGGTCATCATCGTCATCCGGATCTGGGGGTGGCGTGGGTGTTGGCGTAGGTGTAGGGATAACGGGGACGGGTTCGATCACCACGGTGTCGGCGGCATCGGGCGCGTTTGTCCCCGGTATCGGAGGCTTGCCCGGAATACGGGTAACATACAATTCCGCTGTGTTGGTGATATTACCGTCGGTCCACGTATCGTTTACCGTCGCATTTATGATTAGGGTAATTACCTTCCCGGCATTGGCGACTATATCGGTCTTGCTGATGTAGGCCATAACCCTTCGGTTGCTGACGGCGATCGGGATATGATCGACCACAACGCCGTCAAAAGCCAACAAACCGATTGCGTAATTGAGGTATTGCGGCAACTCGTCGTAAATCAGCAAACCTACATAACCGTTAACGTTATCGGGCAACGTAAAGCGGATGGTATATGTGACCGCGTCGCCTACGCCGTTAAAGGTTTCCGATGCCGCTGTTTTGGTCAGGTCAGAGGGGTTCGGGCCCTGTTCGGCGGGTTCGACGATCGCGGTATCGGTTGCGTCGGGTATATCTACCCCCGGTACCTTCGGTTTATTCGGGATACGTTGTACATACAATTCCACATTGTTGGCGATATTTCCGCCTACCCAATTCTCATTTACCGTCGTGATAAAGGTCAAAACCACTTCCTTACCGACGTTGGCTGCCAATAAGGCTTTGTCAATATTGACGCTGATCCTGCGGTTATCCACGGAAATCGGGATATTTTGGATCACCGTGCCGCCAATCGTCAGCGTACCGTCTACGTAATCGAGGGAAGCGGGCAGCTCGTCGTAAATGATCATACCTTGGTAACCGTTCAAATAATGGGGCAACGTAAACCTTACGGTGTAGGAAATCGTATCGCCCACACCGGCGAACGTATCGATCCCCGCCGTTTTGGTTAAATCGGCAGGGGGAGGATCGGGTATGATGGGTTCGACGACCGCGGTGGCGGTGGCGTCGGGTATATCCAATTCGGTTACCGTTTGCTTACCGGGGACGCGGTGGATATACAGCTCCGCCGTGTTGATTATATTACCGCTCAGCCATTGGTCGTTTATTTCGGTAACGATGGTTAACACGACTTCCTTGCCGGCATTGGCAATAACCTCGGCTTTGCCGATATTTACGTTTACCCTGCGGGTATTTTGGATGATCGGGATGCCGTTGACCGGTACGCCGTCAATGGTCAGTATACCGCTCACGTAATCGAGGAAACGCGGAAGCTCGTCATGAATCAATAAACCCTCGTAGCCATGCACGTTGTCGGGCAGCGTAAAACGGACGGTATACGTAACCGTATCGCCTATACCGTCGAAGGTTTGCGGTTCGGCCGTTTTGGTTAAGTCGTTGGGAACAGGCCCTTTGTCCTGTATTGCGGGAAATATGTTGGCGATGGTGACGATCGCGTTATGGATGGAGCAATACGTTTTGGTCGGATGGTTTTCTTCGCAGAAGTTGGGGTCGCAGCCTTCGTTGATCGGTACCGTTATCGGTCCGAAGATAGGGGCGGAGTTGTTGACGGAATAGGAGGCGGTATACAGGACCCCCCCGCCGTCGCCTACTTCTTTTATCGTATATTGATGCCCCGAGCCGCCCCAAAGGTTGGACAACAAAGCGGGTTCGTTTACGCTGATCGGTATATCGACGATTAGCGTACTGTATCCGCCCACCGGTTTTTCGCTGAAGTGGACCATTCCATGGGGTGCGATGAATTGGTTATCCGCGTTGCATGACGTATCGTCGCAGGCAAGATGCCCCACGGCGCGGAAGCTGCCGTCCGCTTTGAGCGCGCTGTCGAATACGATGTAATTCGAATGGTGGTCGTCATATACCCTAATATAGAATATTTCGTCGTTTCCCGGCGCCGAGCTGTCTGTTGTATTGTCCTTTATTTCCTTAAATACCACGATTTTACCCGTACCTTGCTTGTATCGGTTGGTAATGGTCACGGAGATCGTGGCGTTGAAGGGTAAATCCACCGTTCCGTTGTTTTCGGAATAGGTGACGGCCCAATTCCAATTGTCGTCATATTGCCACGCTTCGCATCGGCAATCGTCGGGTAAGGGGGGAACGCATACGTTAACGCATTTTTCCTTTACGCGTACCCATGCGCCGGAGGCATCCTGCGTGTATTCCCTGACCTCATATCTCCCCCACGTCCAAAGGTTTGACAGGCGGAGCGATTGGTTAGCGGTCAAGGGGAGTTCACGTATCGCTTGCGGTGTCGGGTTTGTGGGGTGTGAATGGGCGTTCATCGTATTGAAGGGTTGATTGGAGGCGAAGGGATCCCCCAAATGGAAACGGTCCGTTCGGGTAATCGCACCACTTGGTTTGATGTTGCCTACGCAATAATACGTCCCCGCGAACTCTCCGCTTGTCCTCGGTGTTTCTTCAAATAATAAGTACGCACCGTCGTATATGTCCCATATCCGAACATGGAAAACGGTACTTTTGTTTACGCCCCAATCCGCGGCGAAGCCGTCAAGCAGCTTATGGACCTCGATAAACCCGAGGCCGTGCGGGAAGTAATTGGTAACCTTTACCGTGTGTTCCTGCGTGTCCCTGAAGGAAACGGGCATCAAGTCGGTTCCGCCCGGCAGACCCCCGTTTTCGTGCAGGCATTCACCGTCGGGGTGGCAGGTAAGCGTATAACGGACCTGCACCGCGTTGTATACGGAGTTATCGAAAAATTCCTGTACCGCGATCGTGATGTCGTCGGGGATACCCGTAAGTTGGGCCGGGACGTTAACGCAGAATCTGAGTACGCTTGCTTGAGCCAAGGCGCTTACGGTCCCGGTAAATTCATATAATGACGGGTCGGATTCGGAAGTACCCGTACTAACCTGTTTGAACGTAAGGTAGCGGTTATTTTCGGTCAGCACCCGCGCCGTAAAGGTCCTGTCGTCGTCAATGTTCCAATCGGTATGGAACCAACCGTCCAGTTCCTTCGTAACGGTAAGCGTACCTTGATTGGGTACCCAACCTTTGCCGCGTAACAATACTTCCCCTATAAAGGGCAAACCTATGTTGATGGTGTTCCCGGTCCATTGGTATAACTTGGCTTGTTGTTCCGGCTCAAAGCTCCGTTGGAAAAACTCGTCGCTGCTGCGGGTCCGGCCGGCCGGTTGGCTGTTATTGCCGCCGGGGTTCGGGAAGTGAACCTGATAGATAACATCGACGGGGACGTTTTCATTCTTGATCGCGCTCCATCCCACGTCCAAATCCTTTACGGTAAACCAATAGTCCTTTACGGCATTCGTTTTTTCCCATTCCAAGTGCCAAAGGAAGGTTTTACCCGCACGGACGGCATTGGGGGCCCAGTTTGTGACCGGGTGAGCGACCGTGTTAAATTGTCCGTTCGGTGTTTGCGGGGTTATGTTCCTCGCATTATAACGGGGCGGTGCGTACGCGCTTTGGAATTCGGGGCTCCTGTTCGCACCGAAGACGATCGTTTGGTTAAAAGTCATGTCCGTAATGGTTCCGCTGTTAAGCCCGTTGCCGTTGTTCCAGTTCATACTCATGGTGAAGGTGTCGAACGTGGTTTCCTCCTTGGTGTAATAAAAGGGGTTGGCGTACGGGTAATATTCCGGGTCCAAAAAGCAAGGGGTAAAGCGCGCGGCGGCGAGACCCGTTCTGTACCAGTAGCCCATTTCCCATGATCCGTTTATCCTTTGCGCCGGGTCCAACTCAAGCGTATAGGTCAGCGTCGCGGGGCCCGGCGTGGCGATGATGTCGTCGTAGCTCTGCTCAACGATAAACCGCTGGTTTACCGCCCAAATCAGTGCACCGTTTTCTACCCGCCAATCGCCCGGTCCAACGACGGAGCCTTCCACCAAGCGGAACGCGTGGAAATCATCCTTGATGTGTACGAAGGGGTCGGTGGAATCCAGCGGCGGACGGTTTACGAGGGGGTGCCCAACCGCGCATACGGCAGGTGAAGTCGCGCCCGTCAAGTCGGGGAAGCCCGGCGGATATCCCGCGGTGCAGTCCTTTACCGAACATGCCTTATAGGTCTTACCCCATGCCGCAAGGGTTACCGTAATCGTCCCGTTGGGGTTGTGCTGTACGGCTTTGCCCGTCCACACCTCCCCGTCTTTTAATACGGAAGGTTGGTTTAAGGGTTTGTCCACCCCGACCGTTACGTCATAATTTGCTAAGTTTGTGTTGGCCGCGTGGAAGATGAAGCCGGAAATCGGCTGCGCCAACAAAGCGAAAACCAAAAACAGGGCGGTAAATTTGCCCAACAGAGCTACCCTTTGCTTTTTCATGATATGTCCTCCCGATTGATACACCGTCCAATTATGTATTGCTTATTTTTTCAGACACGTAGTTAATTATGAAATATATAATTTCCGCATATTACCTCCCGATAAAAAAAATATATATATAAAATCGAAACGCGAAAATACACATTTTGGTGTATTCATCGTTTGGCTTGACGCTTTTTACCCGTGACTTTACAATGGAATCCATTAAATAAATCCGGGAGGGTATTAAATGAAGAATTCACCTGCCGTAAAGCTCGGCATCGTGGCCGTAAGCCGTGACTGCTTCCCCATGAGCCTGTCGGAAAGGCGCCGCAAGGCCGTCGTCGCCGAGCTCGTAAAAAAGGGCATCGAAAGCGTGGAAATCACTACGATCGTTGAAAACGAAAAGGACGCGATGCTGGCGCTGGACGGCTTAAAAAAAGCCGGCTGCAACGCGTTGTGCGTCTACCTCGGTAACTTCGGCCCCGAAGGTCCCGAAACGTTGCTGGCGCAGAAGTTCTGCGGGCCGGTAATGTTCGCCGCCGCCGCCGAGGAAACGGGCGAGGACTTGATCAACAGCCGCGGCGACGCGTACTGCGGTATGCTCAACGCTTCCTATAATTTGGGCTTGCGCGGGGTCAACGCCTACATACCGGAATATCCGGTAGGCACCGCCGCCGAAGTAGCGGGTATGATTGCCGACTTCCTCCCCGTGGCGAAGGTGAAGGTTGCGTTATCCAAGTTGAAGGTATTCGCCTTCGGGCCGCGCCCGTTCGACTTCCTCGCGTGCAACGCACCTATTGCGCCCCTCTTTAAGCTGGGCGTGGAAATACAGGAAAATTCCGAACTCGACCTCTTCGCCGCGTACAACGCACGCAAGGGTGACCCCCGTATCGAAAAGGTCGCCGCCGAAATGGCCGCCGAACTGGGCAAGGGCAACAAACACGAAGGCATCCTCACCCGCTTGGCGCAATTCGAAATCACCTTGCTCGATTGGGCGGAGGAAAATAAGGGCGCAAGTGAATACTTCATCTTCGCCAACAAATGCTGGCCCGCGTTCCAGACGCAGTTCGGCATGGTGCCCTGCTACGTAAACAGCCGCCTGACCGCGCGGGGTATCCCCGTCAGCTGCGAAACGGATATTTACGGTGCCTTGTCCGAATATATCCTCTACCTCATAACCGAAAACGCGCCCACGTTGCTTGATATTAACAATACCGTACCCGCCGATATGTATGAAGCCAATAAAGCCAAAGTGGGTAAGTACAAACCCACCGACCTCTTCATGGGCTTCCATTGCGGCAACACGCCCATTTGCCATTTGAAGGACGACGCCGAAATGAAGTACCAACTCATCATGAAACGCGCGCTCGAACCCGACGGCGAACCCGACATCACCCGCGGCACGCTCGAAGGTACGATCAAAGCCGGGCAAATCACGCTGTTCCGCTTGCAGTCCACCGCCGATTGCGTCCTGCGCTCCTACATCGCGCAAGGGGAAACCCTTGATATCGACCACAAGTCCTTCGGCGGCATCGGGATTATCGCCGTGGATGAAATGGCGCGATTCTACCGCCATGTGCTTGTCGGCAAGCGTTACCCCCACCACGCGGGCATGGGCTTCGGCCATGTGGGTAAGGCCCTGTTCTCCGCCATGAAGCTGTTGGGTATTTGCGATGTGGCGTACAACCAACCCGCTTGCCTGCCCTATTGCGGGGAAAATCCTTTTAAATAATCCGGGGATGCGTAGTTTAGTGTTTGGAATAAAAGATAGGGTGGGAATATGTTAAAGAATTTAAGGAAACTGGTTTGCGCCGCCAACAAGGAGCTTCCCCGTTTGGGGTTGGTATCCTTTACGTGGGGGAACGTGAGCGGCATTGACCGTAAACGCGGGCTGGTCGTGATCAAGCCCAGCGGCGTGCCGTATAAGGATTTGACCCCCGAAAACATGGTCGTCGTGGATTTGGCGGGTAAGGTCGTCGAAGGGAAGAACCCTTCCAGCGACACACCCACGCACCTGCGCCTGTACGAAGCCTTCCCCGAAATCGGCGGCGTGGTGCATACGCATTCCACGTGGGCGACGATTTTCGCCCAAGCGGGTAAACCCATCGAACCCTACGGCACCACCCACGCGGATCATTTTTACGGCTCAGTCCCCTGCACCCGCGCGCTTACCGAAGCGGAAATCAACAACCAATACGAATGGGAAACGGGCAACGTCATCGCCGAAGCCTTCGCCGAACGCGAATATATGGCCACCCCCGCGGTGCTGGTCAAGAACCACGGCCCCTTCACTTGGGGCACAACCCCCGACGAAGCCGTGCATAATTCCGCCGTATTGGACAATGTAGCCCAATTGGCCTTGTTTTCAAAGAAGTTAAACGCAAAGATGCCCGCGATCCCGCAGGTCCTGCTGGATAAACACTATAAAAGAAAATACGGGCCCGACGCGTATTACGGGCAGGTAAGCAAAGAAGAAGAACAATAAAATTTAAAGAACATCCATTAGAAGGCCCTTGCGAACGATTCTGCAGGGGTTTTTTGCGTCCGTAAAAATAATTTCGTAAACCTATTGACAGCATATGACTATCGCAGTAGTATTGTGTTAACTATTGCAATAGTCGGAGGTGCACCTATGGGTATTAAGGTGTTTGATTCGGAATTAAAAGTCATGGAAACCTTGTGGAAGGAAGGTGATTTGACGGCGGGGCAGCTTGCCAAAATCCTAAAGGAGCAAGTCGGTTGGAACCGTAACACCACCTACACCGTCATCGGAAAGCTGGTTGACAAGGGCGCGGTGGAACGTTACGGAGAAAACTTTTCCTGCAGAGCGACGATCACAAAGGAACAGGTTCAGGCGTATGAAGCTACGGAGCTGATCGGTAAATTATTCAACGGTTCCGCGGAATTGTTCCTTTCGGCGTTCATAAGCGGCAAGGAACTGCCCGAAGATGAAATAACACGCTTAAAGCAACTTGTTGAAAGGTTAAAATAGGTGTCCCACATGAATCTTTTGCAAATGAGCGTAACCGCCGGATTGTTAATCATAGCCGTCATCATCATTCGGGCGGTTGCTTTAAACAAGCTGCCGAAAAAAATGTTCCTTGTATTATGGGGCGTTGCGGTTCTTCGCTTGTTGGTGCCCGTTTCGATCCCGTTGCCGTTCCATGTCCCGAATGTTTTCGACGTATTTGTCCCCGCAACGGTCGAACAGCCCGCACCGGAAATCCCGGCCGACACAGGCGTTACGTTTACGGTAATCATGGCAATGTCGGAAGCGTTCGGGCAAACAACCGAAGCAGCACAACCCTACAACATAACACAGTCAACCGTCATGCGGGTCGTTTGGATAGGCGGTATGCTTGCGGCGTTTTTCCTCTTTGCGGTTATTTATTATAAAAACCACAGGGAATTACGCTTCGCGACGCGTATCCGCGGCAACGGTTATTTGGATGAATGGCTTATAAAGCATAAAACGAAACGCCCCCTTTCCATATGGCAATCGGACAGGATTACGACGCCGATCGCGGTCGGGATCATCAAACCCCGCATCATTTTGCCCCTATCCTTGGCTTTGGACGATACGCGGCTTTTGGATTACGTGCTTGCCCATGAATATTTCCACATCAAACGGTATGACGCGCTTTGGAAGATACTTTTGGCAGTTGCGTTATGTGTCCATTGGTTTAACCCGTTGGTGTGGGCTATGTTCCTATTGGCAAACCGCGATTTGGAGCTGTCATGCGACGAGGGGGTGATCAACCGCTTCGGCGCGGAAACAAAAACCGCCTACGCCTATACGCTTATCGGTTTGGCGGAGCAACGGCGAAAATTTACGCCGCTGTTCAGCGGGTTCAGCAAAAACGCGACCCAAGAAAGAATCATATCGATTATGAAGAATAAGAAGGCCTCTTTAACGGGCTTACTGGCGGCTTGCTTTACGGTGTTTGCTTTGGTTATCGGTGCCTTTGCGGTATCGACCGCCGACCACATACCGGAGCCTTCCGTGCCACCCGTTACCGAGTCAAGCGTTCTTCCGCTTCCCCCACCCGTTGCCATATCAAGCGCTCCCCCGCTCGAGTTTAATACGCCCCGGGTTACCATTCTTGAATCAGATGCGCTTACGCCGTCACCCCCCGAGTTGCCGTATTTGCAAAATAATTTTATAAACATTTCGGCAAACGGGGAATGGGCGACGATTAGGGAAAATATCGCAATCTTTCATCCGGATTATGAGCGTATCAGAACGGCTATTGAAAACGGCGAATTCCAACCGCTTGATATTCCGGATTTGCCGAAAGGCGTAAAAGTATTTTCCTACAACGGGGAAAACATCATAAAAATAACGGTAAATTAATCGCACACCATAAACGGGGGGCGGATAACCCCCCGTTTTAAAAAGGAGAAAAATATGAAGATAAGAATGATTGCTGTACTGACAGTATTGTTTATTTTAATTATTAACGCTTTCGCTTCCTGCAATGCAAACGATTCCCGCGAACCCGATTCCCCCGAACCGGAGGTTAAAATCAATCACATTACCGATGCCGGCCCGGTGACAATGCCGCAGGAAACAACAGGCGCCGACCCCGTCCATCCGCCCGAAACGGAATCTCTACGGGATAACTTCTCCAAAATCCGTTTCGGCGAAACGGAGGGCATCCTGTTACTCGACGTTGAATGGTATACCTTTGAGGAATATGTCGAAGAAGTGGTGGAACCGCTGCGGGAAAGGCTCAGCGAAAGTGAAATTCAAAAAATGTACGGACCCCTCATGGAAAGGATGCGAGCAGGTGAGTCATATGCGCCGAAAACGATAAACGGCAGGCCTGTGGGGGAATTGCGTTTTTCCTTTTTCAGCACAAGCAAATCGATTAACATGTGGAACTCGTATCCAGGGCAGCAAGCGGACCCCGACGGTTATTTCATCTATAACATATATCCGTTGGATATATTCGGTTTCAGGGTTGGTTGCGAACGTGAATATGTCTTTTACTTGGACGATATCATCGCGCACTTCCATGGGTTCCTAACCGAAGGTATGATAAATCAAGAGGATTTTGACATGCTTTCCTCGTTTAAAACACCACTTGAATATATCGTCCGATGGGGTGGTTGGTTTGATGAAGCCGATTTGATCAATTATCCGCCGTCCGAGTTTACGTTCCCGACGATACCCGAACCGATAACGGGGCAGAACGCGTTTAACATCCTGTTTATCGGCAACAGCTTTACGTTTTTCGGCGATGTGCCCGGGCAATTGGCGGCTATCGCATTGGCATACGGGATAACGGTCACCTATGATGAAATCACGGCCCCCGGCGCGACGATCGCCGAGCTTACGCCCCGCGCGCTGGCAGCGATCGAAAATAACCGATACGATTACGTGGTTATGCAAGACCACAGCAAACGCTTGGTGTACCACAGAACGGAATTTATTTCCGATGTGGAGTTGCTGAGCAACGCAGCCGCGGCAACCGGCGCAATCCCCGTGATTTACAACACACCGTGGGTTGAAATTGACGGCGTGCCGGACAGGATCATGCAGGAAGTTATATTGACACCCGTATACCGCATTGCCGCAATATTTAACGGCGCGATTTTGGTAAACGCCGCCGACGCGTGGATTTACGCCTATGACATGCACCCGCATATCAGCCTTTACATCGAAAACGATTACCACGCGAACGACGCGGGTGCGTTCCTTACGGCTTGCGTATTTGCCTCAACGCTGTTCGACATCCGCGTGGACACGATTATAGAAGGCAACCGCTATACCGGAAATGACGCGCTGATCCTCGGGCAAGCGGCGTGGGAGTTCGTAACGGGTTCTTGATTAATTAAAAATGAATTGAAAAAGGGTTGTCCTGCTGTGAACCGCCCCAGAAAAAACGGACGGTGAAAGAAAAGAGTCCTACCGAGAACTAGTACCGCGACCGCATTATAAGTTAGGATATAAATATTTTAGTTTAACCCTCGCGTCTGAAGAAGAGAAGTGCCAATCGACGTGTTTTGTAGAATGGTTACGCGATTTCTCCCAAGCGGA
>Ga0123353_10000147_pt1 | contig 87419 bp, 87 predicted proteins | sample TergutLab28metaG_3_FD_92763 | JGI IMG/M metagenome (GOLD analysis project Ga0123353, IMG submission 92763) | Labiotermes labralis P3 segment gut microbial communities from Petit-Saut dam, French Guiana - Lab288 P3 | ecosystem: Host-associated > Arthropoda: Insects > Digestive system > Gut ...
ATAAATGGATCCAATAAAAAACTTTCTGCTGCAAGCAAAGCTTCTCGGGAAGCCATTGTAGTAGCTACCCGAAGAGCTAATTCTGTCGGACTTTCTCCAGCTGTTGCTTTTAACAATGTCACGGCTACATCTACTATCGGATATCCCATCAATACGCCGCTTTCTAACGATTCCATCACACCTGCTTCAATTGCTTTTATATATTCAAGCGACAGTGCACCCATAGCCAGTTTACTTTCAAAGCGATTTCCTGCTCCTCGTTCCAGCGGAGAAATAGAAAGCTCCACGTCTGCATAATGTTTTTGACCTGCCACTTCACGATCGAAGGTAGCCGTTCCTTTGGCATCTTTCAAAATGGTTTCTCGATACACAACTTGCGGACGTCCCACATTAACATGTGTATTAAATTCTCGTTGCATCCGGCTGGTAATAATTTCTAAATGCAATTCTCCCATTCCGGATAAAATTGTCTGCCCCGTATCTTCATCCTGTCGTACTTTTAAGGTGGGATCTTCTGCTAAAAACTTTTCCAACACTTCTTCAAGCTTTTCCTGATCTGCGTGCGTTTTAGGTTCAATCGCTACTGAAATTACCGGTTCATAAAACTCCATATTTTCTAAACGGACCGGTGTCTTTTCGTCACATAAGGTGTCGCCTGTTGATCCGTTTTTCAATCCCATAATTGCCACAATTTCGCCGGCACTGGCACTATCAATTCGATCTCGCTTGCTGGAATGCATCTGAAGAATTCGAGAAATTTTTTCCTTTTTTCCTAATGTAGGATTATATACGTCTTGCCCTTCGCTTAACGTGCCACTATAAATTCGTACATATGAAATCTTTCGCCCTTCCATAAAAGCTATTTTAAAAATCAAGGCTACCAGTGGTCCTTTGGCATCCGCTGGAAAAGGAAACATCTCTTTTGTTTTTGGATTTTCCCCTTCTATTGGTGGAATATCTTTTGGACTTGGCAAATATGCACAAATCCCATCTAATAAGGGCTGAATTCCTTTGTTTTTTAACGCACTTCCACAATAAATTGGCACTAATCGCAAACTAATCGTTGCGCGTCGAATTGCTTTTCGTAATAAATCATCTGGCACCAGTTCTTCTGCCAAATACAACTCCATCACTTCATCATCATTTTCAGCCACAGTTTCAATTAGCCGATTCCGCAGTTGAATTGCTTCATCCACCAGGGCTCCTGGAACAGGAGAATAGGTATATGTTTCTCCAGCATCATTTTCATTCCAGGTAATTTTTTGTTGTGAAATTAAATCAATTACTCCTTCAAATCGATCTTCTTTCCCCACAGGCAGTTGCATAATAAGCGGGGTCACACCCAATCGTTCTTTCATCATTTTCACAACACTAAAAAAATCTGCACCAATTCGATCCATTTTATTAATAAAAGCGATCTTTGGCACATGATATTTATCTGCCTGTCGCCATACAGTTTCTGATTGTGGCTCTACACCACCTACAGCACAAAAAACACCTACTGTACCATCTAGCACACGCAGGCTTCGCTCTACTTCAATCGTAAAATCTACATGCCCTGGAGTATCAATTAAGTGAATTTCTTCTTTTCCCCACTGACAAGTTGTTACTGCAGATGTAATCGTAATGCCACGTTCTTGCTCATCTGTCATCCAGTCCATGACAGCTTCCCCGTCATGGACTTCTCCAATTTTATGTGACCGGCCAGTGTAATATAAAACTCGTTCTGACACAGTTGTTTTTCCTGCATCAATATGAGCAATAATGCCGATATTTCGAATAGCCCCTAAGGATGTCTTTTTCATCTTTGTTTAGCTCGTTTTTTGTTCTGTTATTACGTTATTGAAGTTGCTGGATTTTACCACGTCCATAAGTTGTGTCAAGCCATGTCTTTTTGTTTTTTAAACTAACTATTTAAAAACAATACAAAATTCATAAAAACGAAGGGTTGACCATTTCTTTTATTTTTGATATTTTTCAGGTCATCTTTTTAACTTATTTTCCGTTTACAGAAAGGATATAATTTCATGCAACGTACACTTTCCATTATCAAACCAGATGGCGTAAGCCGTGGACTCATGGGCGAAGTTGTTTCCAGACTCGAAAAAAATAATCTTAAAATCATCGCCATGAAAATGATTCATATGACTCAAAAGCAAGCCGAAGGTTTTTATGCGGTTCACAAAGAACGCCTTTTTTTTAAAAGCCTTACTGCTTTTATGAGTTCAGGATCATGTGTGGTAATGGTATTAGAAGGAGAAGATGTAATTGCTCGCTATCGAAATCTAATGGGGGTCACTAATTATAAAGAAGCCGCTGAAGGCACCATTCGAAAAGATTTTGCGACTGATATTGAGAAAAATGTTGTACACGGTTCCGATGCACCAGAAACAGCTGCAACTGAAATTAGTTATTTCTTCAATGCATTTGAGCTGGTTGGTTAATGCCTTTATCGTTGTTAAAAAACCTTTCTATCGTATTGGTACGACCTCGATTTCCGGAGAACATCGGGGCTAGTGCACGAGCTGCTTTAAATATGGGTGTAGGTGAAATCCGGGTGGTTCAACCTGAAAATTTTGATCTTATCCGTATCCATAAAATGGCCACTCACGAAGCCGCCTCATTTATTACCGACTCTTCCGTATACCCTGATTTAAAATCCGCTCTTGCTCCATTTCAATATGTTATTGGCACTACCGCTCGTTTAGGTGGAGAACGAAAAAAAATTCTTTATCCGTCTATTGTTGTGCAAAAAATAATGGGGCTATTACCTGAAAATAATACTGCACTTGTCTTCGGTTCTGAAGACCGAGGATTGGAAAATACTGAAATTCGCCTTTGCCATGAACTAGTTCATATACCTACAGCCGAATTTTCTTCCTTAAATTTAGCTCAGGCTGTCATGATAATGTGCTATGAATGCTTTAAGGCCATTCACGAAAAAACACCGGTTTCCGCATTTATACCTCGCCTTGCTTCCCATGCCGAACTTGAAGGGCTACACAATGATTTAGTGCCTCTTTTAACCAAAAGCCATTATATAAATCCGGAAAATCCTGAATTTTGGATGGTTAAAGTCCGAAACTTCATCAATCGCATGGAACTTAAAGCCATCGAGGTAAATATTCTTCGGGGGATTTGTCGTCAAATAAACTGGTATGCAAAAAAACAATATGAAGTCGGAAAGAGCGAAGCCCTTTCTTCTTTAAAAGAATCTTCGTGAAATTCGCTTGAGTATCCTTTTTATTCTTAAAACTAATAGCGACTATCTGCGTAATTTAACCAACCTCCTGCCTCTATCAATGCCTTATCAAACGGTGGCAAAACAAATGGTATTTCCATTTTTCGTTTTTCACTTTTAAAAATAAGTTCTGATTTTTCCATATTCATAGTTAAGATTGTTTTTTGCCCACAAAAACTATCAAAAACTTCAGTAATGGTTTCGCTGGGTAGCGCAATTGCCAGCATGCCACAATTAAACATATTCTGACGAAAAATTCGGGCAAAGCTTTCAGCAATCACCACGCAAATACCGCTTTGTTCTAATGCCCACGGTGCATGTTCTCGAGAAGATCCACAACCAAAATTATTTCGAGAAAGAATTGCTCCTTTGTTTTTGATATCCTGTGTTGAAAATCCTTCCAAAGACAAATCTTCCAGTAAATATGGTTTTAAGGCTTCTTTAGTCAGTTCCGTCAAATATCTTGCTGGAAGAATTTCATCCGTATTAATATCATTTCGATCTAAAAAAAGAACTTCACCACCAAATTGTTTCATGATTTTACCTCTTTGTTGGCAGGCATTAAATGTCCGACAATCGCTGTTGCAGCAGCCGTTGCTGGGCTTACTAAATGCACCATACCGCCTTTGCCCATTCGACCATAAAAGTTTCGGTTCGTTGTTGCGGCACATACTTCACCAGGAGCCAAAACACCATTACTCATTCCCAAGCATGCGCCACAGGTAGGATTTGTCACACAGAAACCGGCCTTCATAAAAATTTCAATTAATCCTTCCTGAAGCGCCATTTCATAAATTTTAGGCGTCGCAGGAGAAACAATGGCTCGCACAGTTGGAGCAATATGCCGACCATATAAAATTTCCGCCGCCACACGTAAATCTTCAATTCGTCCATTTGTACAAGAGCCAATATACACCTGATCTACTTTCACATCACTCATCTCTCGCACAGGACGAACACAATCAGGACTATAGTCAAATGTTGTCATTGGCTCTAAATTCGATACATCAATCTGAATTGTCTTATCATATCTAGCGTCCTCATCTGGCCAAAAAGCACGATACACCTGTGCCGCTTCCGATGGAGATGAAAATCCCGCTTGAATAAATGGCCATAAATATTCGACAGTTGTTGTATCCGGATAACAAATACCACAAGTCGCACCCGCCTCTACTGCCATGTTGGAAAGTGTCATTCGTTCTGCCATATTCATTTTAGTTACCAAGCCACCACAAAACTCAATTACTTTACCGGTGGCACCATTTACACCAATTTTTCCGACAATCGCCAAAATAACATCTTTCGCATATACTCCCTGAGACAGGTCTCCGACTAATTCTATTTTGATCGTTGATTGTGTTTTAAATGCACATACACCTTTTAAAATACCTACTTCTAAATCAGTAGTTCCAACACCTGCTGCAAAAGCCCCAAATGCCCCATAAGTACAGGTGTGAGAATCTCCCATAATAATAGTCATGCCTGGACGGACAAATCCTTTTTCCGGAAAAAGCGCGTGACATACTCCATTGGCACCAATATCAAAAAAATCCTGAATACCATGTCGGCGTGCCCAATTCCTTAGTGTCAATCCTTGTTCTGCACTTTTTGTATCCTTTGCAGGAGTTATATGATCAATTACAGCTTTAATTCGTGCAGGGTCAAACACCCGATCTTTTCCCATTGCAATCAAATCATTAATTGCAATGGGCGTTGTGATCTCATGGCAAAATACCGCATCCAATCGCAATACATTTACACCTTTTGCGGGTATCGCCACTAAATGTTGCTCAAATATTTTTTCCACCACTGTTTGCCCCATGGCGTATCTCCTCTTTTATGAATCCGAATCCGTTGCTTTTAATACAGATAAAAATGCGCTTTGCGGAATCATTACTTTTCCCACCATCTTCATCCGCTTTTTTCCTTTTTTTTGCTTTTCCAACAGCTTTCGTTTTCGAGTGATGTCCCCGCCATAACATTTTGCTGTTACATCCTTTCGAAATGCCGATACGGTTGTCCGGGCAATAATTTTTGCACCAATACATCCTTGAATGGCTATTTTAAACATCTGTCTGGGAATTTCTTCTTTCAATCGTTCACATGCATCTCGCGCCCGTTCTTCCGCTCGATCTACATGAACCAATTGAGATAAGGCATCTACTCGATCGCCATTAATTAAAATATCCACCTTAGCCAATTTCGTTTCACGGTACTCGATCATTTCATAATCAAAAGATCCATAGCCCTGAGTAATGCTTTTAAGTCGATCATAAAAATCAATAACAACCTCAGCCAGTGGCAATTCAAAAATCATTTCCATCCGATTACTAGTGAGATATTGATAGTTTTTACTAATTCCACGGCGATCCATACATAACTTCATCACTGCTCCCATATATCGATCCGGAATAATAATTGCCGCTCGAATATATGGCTCATGTGCCACCTCAATTTGGCTCGGATCCGGGTAAAGTGCCGGATTGTCCACCATTACATCTTCCCCGTTTTTCATTTTTAAATTATATCGAACCGATGGTGCTGTTAGAATCAAAGAAAGATCATATTCTCGCTCTAGTCGCTCTTGCACTACTTCTAAATGAAGCAGACCCAAAAAACCGCATCGGAAACCAAACCCCAAGGCTACAGAAGAATCTTTTTCATAAATCAATGATGCGTCATTTAGCTTTAACTTTTCCATCGCCATAGACAAATCTGCATAATCATCTGCGGCTATCGGATAAATCGATGAAAACACAACTGGCTTTGATTCTGTAAACCCCTCTAATGGTTCTTCACAAGGCTTATTCTCCAACGTAATGGTATCTCCGCAACGAGTATCACTCACGGTTTTAATTCCGGCAATGATATATCCTACTTGACCGGCACTTAATTTTTTCATCGGTACACGATGGATCTGAAAAAGCCCTACTTCCTCCACTCGATACATAGCACTATTCGACATAAAACGAATGGTGTCTCCCGCTTTTATTTCACCATCAAATATGCGTACATGCACAACCGTTCCTCGAAATGCATCATAATGTGAATCAAAAATTAGTGCTCGAAGTGGTTTTTCCTCATCGCCAACAGGAGCTGGTAGCTGCCTTACGATAACTTCCAACACATCTTCCACACCTGCACCTGTTTTGGCGCTTGCCAAAACAGCATCCTGCGGATTTAACCCTAAATCTTCTTTAATCTGTCCTCTTGTTCGTTCTACATCGGCTGCCGGCAAGTCAATTTTATTAATTACTGGAATAATTTCTAAATCATGTCCCAAAGCCAAATATAAATTCGCTAATGTTTGCGCCTCTACACCTTGACTTGCATCCACCAACAACAAAGCCCCTTCACATGATTTAAGAGCTCGTGAAACCTCATATGTAAAATCAACATGCCCCGGCGTGTCGATTAAATTCAACATGTAGGTTTCTCCATTTTTAGTCGTATAGGGCAAACATACTGTTTGGCTTTTAATGGTAATTCCACGTTCTCGCTCGATATCCATATTATCCAGTAATTGATCTTGGAATTCTCGATCTGTCACCATCCCTGTTGCCTGAATTAAACGATCCGACAATGTCGACTTCCCATGATCGATATGAGCAATAATGCTAAAATTTCGTATGTTTTTTAACGAGGTCATATTGAAATTATCCACCACCAATGTTTTGTGGTTATAATTTTACTGCTTTTTATTTATCTAATCAATCAGAATAAATATGATTCACTTTGGATTTTTTGAAAGTTAAGATGTGGCGATACTTAATTTTCTAGTCGATAAAAGCGTTGTTGCTATCTTGACTTTTCAGGTCTGCCTCTCTAGTATGGATGATAAAAAGAGGTTTATACCTAACAGGCATACTCGCTTCTGTCAAGCAATCTCACAGGAAAGCGGCACTGCCTGTACTGTTTTTTCACACTAAGGGTTTCTTATATGTCGCATTTTCATTCACGTAAGCTTGAGGGTCCTACAACCTCTGAACTTGAACAAATATTAGACCTTTACGAAGCCGCAGGCTGGTGGAAACCTACACGTCCAGACGACATACAAACACTGCAACAAATGATTGCCAATAGCTACGAAATCTGGATCATTGAATCTACTGAAGCCGGTATCGTTGGTATGGCTCGGGTACTGGGTGATGGGATCAGCGATGTCTACATTCAAGATGTAATTATTTTGCCAAAATTCCGTCATCAAAAACTTGCGACCGAACTTATAAGCACCATCACAAAAAATCTTACGCAAGCCGGAATAGATTTTATCGGGCTTATTGCCGAACAAAATACGAAAGACCTCTATCTTTCTTGTGGATTTAAGCCCATGTTAAATTCTTGCCCAATGCGCTATCAAAGGAAAATTCATGAAGCCCGCTAGTCCTTGCGATTTTGACCGACTGGCTCCCTATTTTGAAAATCAGCCGTATTGGCTTTGCGCATATTCATTAAGCTGTCTTTTGGTTTGGAATAACAGCCAATATCATCCAGTTGTTGATACTTCTTCCGACATGGCTATTTTTAGTGTTTGCTATACAAATCCTGAACGCGCGTGTGAAGAAATGATTCTCCCGGTCATGAAAAACCATATGATCAAGCCTAAAAAACTTGCTTCTTTGGCAAAAACTCTTCATCGATACAATATTGAATTCGTTCCTCAAGGATATATTGATAAAATGGGTATTCATGAAATCGAAAAATATTTTACGATCGAAGCAACGCCACCAACAGATGATTATATTTATCTACAAAACGATTTGGCCAATCTTTCTGGCAATAAATATTCTAAAAAACGAAATCTCATTCATCAATTTGAACGGGAATATGTAGGTACAAACCGTGTTCAAATTGAGCCCCTTGGATTTCATAACATTTCTGACTCTCTCGAATACTTGGAAGAATGGTGTGCCCAACGTGATTGTGAAGATTTAGAACATCTTGACTTAAATGCAGAAAAATCCGCGATCGCTAATTGCATTACGCACATTGAAGATTTAAAAACAGCGAGCGGTTTGGTCATTCGAATTGATGGTAAAGTACAAGCTTTTGGTATTGTTGCTCCCATTACAAAAGATGTTATTGCTCTTCATTTTGAGAAAGCCTCTTCCCAACATAAAGGCTTATATCAATATTTAGACATGCGTTGTGCTCTAGATTTGTGCGATGGATATCTTTATATTAACAAGGAAAGTGATATGGGATTGGAAGGGCTTTCTCGTGCGAAGAAATCATATCACCCGATAAAAATAATAAAAAGCTACTCATTGCATTGTCGATAAAATAATTTTATAGAATCCTAGATTCCAATAATTTTTATCAACACCCGTTTTTTCCGTTTGCCATCAAACTCGCCATAAAAAATCTGTTCCCAAGGACCCAGATCCAGTTTTCCGTTTGTAATGGCCACGACCACTTCTCGTCCCATAATTTGTCGTTTTAAATGACCATCTGCATTGTCTTCATATCCATTATGATGATATTGCGATACTGGCGCATGTGGTGCTAGTTTTTCCAACCACACTTCAAAATCATGATGAAGTCCGGACTCGTCATCATTAATGAAAACCGATGCTGTAATGTGCATGGCATTACATAAAAGGAGCCCTTCACGAATGCCGCTTTCTTGCACACATCCATCTATTTCTGGGGTCAAATTTATATATCCCCGACGAGAAGGAACATTCATCCATAATTCTTTCCGGTAGTGTTTCATTTTTTCTCCGCCAAATCCTGCTTAATCATTCCCATCATTAATTTAATCCGGTTTACTTGATTTACTTCACTGGCACCTGGATCATAATCAATTGCTACAATGTTAGCGGTTCGATACCGAGATTTTAATTCTTTAATCACACCTTTTCCTGTAATATGGTTTGGCAAACATCCAAACGGCTGTACACACACAATGTTAGGAACATTTTCTTCAATCAACTCTACCATTTCAGCGGTCAATAACCACCCTTCTCCGGCACAATGTCCCAACGAAACAATGTCACTTACCTTTTCAGAAAGTCGCCGCGTCGTTGTCAGCCCTAAAAATTTCTTTGATTTTCGCAGGGCTTTTGCCAGATGCCGACGATAGAAAGTTTCAATGTAAAACAAAAAAAACGTACTTAAAATTCGGCTTTTAAACGAACCTTCCAGTAAACGATGCCGTGTAATATCAGACACCAAACAATAATTGATAAAATCAATTAGGTCTGGCACAACGGCTTCTCCGCCCTCCTCCTCAATGACAGAAATTAAATGATTATTTGCTCCAGGATGAAATTTTACTAAAATTTCTCCAACAATTCCTACTTTTGTTTTTTGAACATCTAACAACGGAATTGCTTCAAAATCTTTTACAATCTCAAACACCTGACGTTTAAATGTTTTTCGATCACCCTTCAAAACAGTTACTTTGCTCTTTTCTAACCATTCTGAGAGTAACGCATCTGTCGCCCCCGGCATTTTTTCATAAGGCCGCGTTCTATTGGAAACACGCATTAACAAATCTCCAAAACTTAAGCCCAATAAAACACGTTTTAATATGGCCATTATAAATCGAATGCCAATTCCATCCAAATCTTTCATGTTAATTGTAACTACTGGCACATGAGCAAATCCTGCTTTTTCTAAAGCCGATCGCAAAAAAGTGACATAGTTTGTAGCTCTACACGCTCCGCTGGTTTGAGTAATCATTAATGCTATTTTATCTAAATTATATTTTCCACTTTTTAACGCCGCAATCATTTGCCCCACAACAATAATTGCCGGATAGCAGGCGTCGTTATGCACATATCGAAGTCCTTCTTCCAGCACAACTGACTTTTCAAGATCTGGCAACACTTCCACGTTATATCCAAAAGGAGCGATAGCGGAATTTACAAATTCAAAATGCAACGGGGACATTTGTGGACATAATAACGTATAGTCTCTTGCCATATCCTCCGACAATTTGCCTTTCCGATACGATACGTACTCTGTTGTAGTCAAATATTTCTGAATTTTTTCTCGTCGTTGCCGAATCGTTGCGAATAAAGACCGAAGTCGAATGCGAACTGCCCCTAAATTTGCGCCTTCATCAATTTTCAACAACGTATAGGTCTTATGCGCCTCTTTTAAAATATTTTCTGCTTGTTCCGCCGTTAATGCATCAATCCCGCAACCAAAGGATGTTAACTGAACAAATTCTAAGTTCGGTGTATGAGCCACCACGTTTGCTGCACGATATAGGCGAGAATGATATGTCCATTGATCTACCACATCCAATGGCTTCCGAAATTTAGGATTTAAGTGCGCAATTGAATCTTCCGTAAAAACAGCGATCCCTTCCTCACTAATTTTTTGTGCAATCCCATGATTAATTGCCGGATCCACATGATACGGGCGTCCAGCAACTACGATTCCTATTTTCTGCGCCACTTTAATTGTTTCTAATAATTCCGCTCCTTTTTGTTGAATATCTTTCCGACATCGAGCCGATTCTTTTTTCCCAGCTCGTACAGCAACTCTGACTTCATCCGACAAAACTCCGAACGGCTCTAATACTTCCGCCAAACGAGAGGCCAATCGTCGTTTGTTTCCAACCGGCAAAAATGGTGCTAAATAGGTAATTTCTTTGCTTTTCAATATATCCAAGTTCAGCCGAATTAATTCTGGATACGACCCTACAACCGGGCAGTTAAAATAATTATGCGCATCTAAAAATTCTTTTTCACTCTTGGGCACGCAAGGATAAAAAATCACCTTTATGCCTTTTTCAAGTAAATTAATAATATGTCCGTGCACCATTTTGGCAGGATAACAAACTGTTTGGGAAGGAATTGTTTCTAGTCCTGTATTAAAAAGCGTTTTGCTAGAAGGATCTGATAACACCACCCGAAATCCTAATTTTGTCAATATGGTAAACCATAAGGGATAGTCTTCGTACATATTCAACACACGCGGAATACCAATTTCTCCTCGATAGGCCAATTCCAGTTTGGTTGGTACATATTCGTTAAACAATCGATCATATTTATATTCATACAAATTTGGCGCCCGATGAACATTTATTTCCGTTTGCACTCCTTTTTCACATCGATTTCCGGAAACAAATTTCTTTCCGTTATCAAAAATATTCACCGTCATCAGACATTGGTTTGAACATTGTCGGCATCTGGCTGTTTTTTGTATTACTTGAAATGCTGCAATTTTCTCTTGGCTCAGTAAAGAAGATTTTTCTTTCCTATTTCGCGTCTGTTCAATGGTTAAAAGCGCCATACCAAACGCACCCATATTCCCAGAAATATCAGGTCGAACTACTTCTTTTTGAATTGTTTGTTCAAAAGCACGCAATACTGCATTGTTCAAAAATGTTCCGCCTTGCACCACCACATGCTCGCCCAATTCTTCAGGACCTGCAATTCGAATTACTTTGAAAAGCGCATTCCGCACCACCGAATACGCAAGCCCTGCGGCGATATCATCAATATCCGTTCCTTCTTTTTGAGCCTGTTTAATTTTGGAATTCATAAAAACCGTACAGCGAGAGCCTAAATCTACAGGCTCTTTGGCAAAGAGTGCTTTTTTCACAAAGTCCGAAATAGAAAGGCCTAAGGAAGTCGAAAATGTTTCGATGAAGGAACCACACCCTGAAGAACAAGCTTCATTTAATACAATTTTATCAATCACACCGTCCGTAATATAAATACACTTCATATCCTGACCGCCGATATCCAAAATAAATGAAACTTTTGGCTCAAAAAAAGCGGCTGCGGTAAAATGAGCCACGGTTTCTACTTCACCTATATCGAATTCCAATGCGCTTTTTAATAACAGCTCACCATATCCAGTTACTCCCGCACCCTGAATATAAGCATTTGCTGGCAGTAACTCATACAATTCCAACAACATGGCTCGTGCAGAGGCAAGAGGATCTCCTTCATTTGATTGATACCATGTATGAAGAAGACGTTTTTCTTCATCCAAGACAACCATTTTTGTTGTAGTTGATCCGGCATCCAAACCAACAAAAACAGGCCCTTTAATTTTTATTAGTGATTCATGAGGTGTTTGATATCGATCATGGCGTTTTAAAAATTTTTGTGCGTCTTCCGGATTTTGAAACAAGGGAGGGAGGGGGGCTTCTTGTTTTTTAGGTACTTTCCCCCAAAGTAATTTTACTTTTTCTAAAACAACATCGGATGGAAAAGGAGTTGCTTTTTTCATTGCCGTTTGGCTTGCACCTAACGCTACAAAAAATTGAGCATTCTCCGGCTCAATCACTTGCTCTGGAGGAAGTTTTAAGGTGTGAATAAATCTCTCTCGCAATTGAGGCAGAAATGTTAAAGGGCCTCCTAAAAATGCGACATTCCCTTTAATGCTACGCCCGCATGCCAAACCTCCAATTGTTTGGTCTGCCACGGCCTGAAAGATACTTGCCGCAATATCAGATCGCGCTGCCCCTTCATTGAGCAATGGAAGAATATCTGTTTTGGCAAATACGCCACAACGTGCTGCAACAGGATAAATATGCGTGTGTTCCTTTGCTAGTATATCTAATCCTTGTGCGTCCGTTTTTAATACAGTGGCCATTTGATCAATAAACGCACCTGTTCCGCCTGCACATGCTTCGTTCATTCGTTGATCAATACCTGTTTCATCAAAGAATGTAATTTTACCGTCTTCTCCACCAAGCTCTATTGCCACATTTGTTTGAGGAATGTAGGCTCGAATCGCTTCAATACAAACAATTACCTCTTGAACAAACAACATACCTAATTCTTCTGACAGAGAAAGCGCACCTGATCCTGTGAGTGCAATCGAAAGCCGGGCTTCTGGAAATTTTTCACAAATCTCTTCTAATAACGTAAGCGCCACAACTCTAGCGTTTGCGTTATGGCGCATATATTTTGAAAACAAAACATCGCCGGCACTATTTAATACAGCCGTCTTTGCTGTCACAGAACCAACGTCTAATCCTATAGAAACAGTTTCACTCATATGCATCTATTCAATTATTTTTAAACTCTCGATGGTTTTATTATTTTTTATGTTTATTTTATTCATGCATATTTTCATGCCAATTTAATCGATACGCTAAAAAGTATGCCATTCCCACAAACAAAACACCTCCTACAATATTGCCCAAAGTAACCGGCAATAAATTATGCGTCAAAAATCCATTCCATGTGAAAGTCGCTAGTTTTTCAGGGGGCAATTGAGAAACAAAGGTTTGCAATTCCGGTATTTTTTTCAATAAAAGGGCTTTGGGCACAAAATACATATTTGCTACACAGTGCTCGAATCCTAATGCCACAAAAGTTGCGACCGGCAATACAATTCCCACGATTTTACCTATTGCTCCTTTTGCCGCCCATGAAAGCCATACGGCCAAACATACCAACCAATTACATCCAATACCGCGTAAAAAGGCTTCACTTATGGGTAGCGCACATTTTCCAACACCAAGTAAAATCGCATTTTGAGCCGTTATCGTATCAGCTACTTTCCAGATACCACTACCTACAACCAAACAAACCAAGAGAAGGGCACCTAAAAAATTCATTATCCATACCACGCTCCAATTCCACATAATTTCTCGAAAACGAACTTCCCCTTTCCATAAGCCCGTTACCATCAGTGTATCTCCTGTAAACAACGCCCCGCCGCATAAAAGCACTAGTACCAGACCCACGCCAAAGCATAAACCACCTAACAAACGTGATATGCCAAATCCGGTAAAACGGGCTGCATCACTCATCACAATCGTATGAAATTCAGACCCAAAAGAAATGTAGGCACCTGCCAAAACACCCAATATGCACAACTCCAAAAAAGACCGACCGGCTTTTTTCCACGCTACACTCTGAGAAATATGAAAAATTTCCTCTGGTGAGCTAGTCATCTGATATGGTTCAGGGCACGAACATGACTCTGTTTCCGTCACGACCACTTCTGTCTGTAAAAATTCTTTGTTTTCGTCAGTAGATTCTCGAGATCGAGATTCGCGAGTAGATTTCGTTTGCATATGTATACCTCCAATTTTAAAGTTTTTATCAATTTTTATAAAATACTAATATGATTTAATTTTCATAGCAAGACTAGATTTTGACTATAAAAAAGCCATGAAAGCCCAGCTGTTATTAAAAAGCTTCATGGCATTTAATGGATATGAACAAATCAGATATGAATTAAAACTCTATTTTCTACGCTTTTGGGTCTAAGAATTCTGAGTACTTTACGCCATTGGACACAGCTTTATGAAACACTTGCCACTGTGGTAACTTATGATCTAATCGTTGCATTAGTACATTTTGTAATACTTTTAAATTTGTTGCTACAATGCGTCGTTGTAAGAATCCGGTAGGCAGTTGATTTTTTAATTCCAGTAATTTTACACCGCCTTTAATAGCTTCATTTAATCGTTTTAACCAATCTTCAGAAATTGGAAATTCAAAATGTTTTTGTGTCAGCCCATATTTTCCTAAGGTATGCATCGTGCTTTCGGATTGTTTTGTCGTCCCTACTCGATATGTATCGAACTCCGACCACCAAAATAAAGGTGCATTAATATCCAGCCACACAGAAATCGATTCCAAGAACTTATTATGTCCGCCTTGCCGATGCGCTAACTTGCGTGCTACTGTGAACAACTTTGTATATTTCTCAGAATCTTCTGTAAACTCTGTCATCGTCATTCCCGAGGTAATTCCAAACGATAACCCTAGTCCAAAAAGTGCTTCTGTCCAGCCGGTTTCCTGCGTTACAAAGACTTCCATATTTCCCTTTATTTATTATTATATCGTGCAAAATAATTATCTATTTCAGGTCGTAATTCGACTCCTATTTTTTCGAAAATATCCAATAATTGTGAATATGTTCCTTTTCCACCAAGAAAATCCCAAAATTCAGCGACAACCTTTAATTCGTTTTCAAGGTCAAACATCCCTTTCATTGTCTAGCGTGCATAAGGCACAGGTTCATATAGATTATAAAGAATGCCAAGATTTTTGTCTTGGATTTTCTGCAAGCACACAAGCCGACCGATCTACATTTGCTTTTTTCTATGGTTAAAAGTTCGTCTATTATTCTTATTCTCTACTGCTCGACTAATAAACGTGCAGCACATACATAATGTCAAAAAATATCGGGAAATTGCGAGAAAGTCAACCGGCAAAAAACATTGGACAGGCGAGAGTCCCCAGATTCGGAGGACATGAAATCACAAGATAAAGTTGGTCGGGGTGGAGGGATTTGAACCCCCGGCATCCTGCTCCCAAAGCAGGCGCGCTACCAGGCTGCGCTACACCCCGTGTCATAAATTTCTTGTGCGCTTTCATATCATTGTTTTTTGCCCATTGCAAGACTTGAAAACAAATTAATAAAAGCTATTTCGCCTCAAATACGCTTCTCATTCTTTCCTCAATTTATATAAAAAACCCTTTTCTAAACGCTGTTTTCGCTTGACAAATTTTCTTATTTTCAAATATATTATAAAGTTGTTTCAGGGATCTTTGTATCTACTTTCGTTCGCCTGAAATACGTATGTTTTTAATAATTTCAAATACTTGCGAGAGTGGCGAAATTGGTAGACGCACTGGTCTTAGGAACCAGCGCTTTGTGGCATGGGAGTTCGAGTCTCCCCTCTCGCACCAACTCAATCCGGCACACTGTGTGCTATATTTTCCCATAGGTGGAATATGCAATTCACAATCGAAGACATAAGTTCCGTCAAAAAAACAATCCATATTGAAATTCCTGAAGAAGAAATTTCGGGCGAAATGGAAAAGGCCTTCACTAATCTACAAAGAACCGCTTCGCTCAAAGGGTTTCGCCCTGGCAAAGCACCACGTGCTATGATTGAAAGCATGTATATGGAGGATGCCAAAGCCGAAGTTGCCGGCAAAGTTATACAGCGGACACTTCTGGAAGTCTTGAAAGAATCTAAAATCGATTTTTTGGGTAGCCCTCGGGTGATTCCTGCTCAAATCGAGTTAAACAAACCGTATAAATTTTCCGCAGAAATTGAAATCCGACCAGAAATTCCAGAAATTCCATATAAAGGGCTGGAACTTACCAAGACCGTTTACGAAGTAAAAAGCGAAGAAATTCAATCTCAATTAGAGATGTTACAAAAATCTCTCACTGAACTAACACCCATTTTGCTCATTCGGCCTTTGCAAAAAGGCGACTATGCAGTTTTAGACTACGAAGGTCTCAGGGATGGCCTTCCCCATTCCAGTCTTCAGAAAACCCAAAATTTTACAATGCGTGTGGGAGATGGTCATATCAACCCTAAGTTTGATGAAGATCTCTTAGGCATGAATATTGGCGATACTCGAAGCATTCGAGTTACTTTTCCGCAAGATCATCCTGATCCTAAGCTAGCCGATATGGATATCGATTTTATCGTTACTCTAAATGGCATTCGAGAAGAAACAGTACCGCTGATGGATGACGCTTTCGCAAAAAAAATTGGTAATTACAATAGCTTGGAAGATCTAAAAAAAGCCATTTCCGAAAGTTTAACCCAAGGATATAGCAGACGGCAGGAACAAGAGCTGCATGAGCAAATTTTTAATACGCTGGTTGACCGTGTTAAATTTGAAGTGCCGGATATTTTGGTAGAATATGAACTTGATGGTATTATTTCAGAAGCCTCTCGCAGTTTTGCCTATCAGAATATTTCTTTAGACAGCATGGGCATTACCCGTGACAAATTGGTTCTTCGCTATCGCGATACGGCAGTTCGTCAAGTTCAAACTCATTTGTTACTGGCCAAATTAATTGAACAGGAAAATCTAACACTTACCGATAAAGAAACAGAAGCTGGATATCTTGAAATGTCCGCCACAATGAACCAATCTGTGGATAATATCAAAAAATTCTACGAACAAAATCCAGATCGAGTAGAAACTTTTCGCTTCATGCTACTTGAAAAAAAGGCACACCGTCTTATCTTAGAAAATAGTAAAATTACAGAAGTGCCGCCTTTATCCGCTGACGTTAATAAAAAAGCAGATGGAGCGGATTCAACTTAAAAACACGACCAGAAAGGAATCTACTGTGCCTTTAATTCCCATGGTAATTGAACAAACCAGTCGCGGAGAACGTTCATTCGATATTTATTCTCGGCTTTTAAAAGATCGCATTATTTTTTTGGGCACACCAGTTACGGATGAGGTTGCTAATTTATTGATTGCGCAACTTCTTTTTCTAGAGGCAGAGGATCCGGAACGCGATGTTTCTTTTTATATCAATTCTCCTGGTGGCTCTGTAACCGCAGGCCTCGCAATTTATGATACTATGCAATACATCAAGCCCCACGTTTCTACGATGTGTGTAGGTCAAGCAACCAGTATGGGCGCCCTTCTTTTATGTGCAGGCGAGCCGGGCAAGCGCTTTAGCCTACCTAATTCGCGCATTATGATTCACCAACCATTAGGCGGAGTTCATGGACAAGCAACCGATATTGAAATCCAAGCAAACGAAATTTTGCGTATGCGAAGTGTTTTAAACGATATTTTTGTGGCTCACACAGGTAAAACACTAGATGATATTCAACGAGATACGGATCGTGATTATTTCATGACCGCTCAACAGGCGATGGAGTACGGCATCATCGATGCCGTAATGAAAAATCGAGAAGAGCTTCCGACTTCATAAAAGGATTTCAACCAATTATGACCGATACAATTGACATGTCCCAACAACCACCGCGTCATTGTTCTTTTTGCAAAAAAATAGAATCGGAAATGACTCATTTAATTGATTCTCGTTCTGGCACGTATATTTGTAAGACTTGTGTTGAAGTTTGCAATCAACTTTTAGCTACGGAAGAACGTTTTAAAGATGTCGGTATTGACATCACCATTACGCCAAAAGAACTGAAAAAACAACTGGACACCTATGTCATTGGTCAGGATCGAGCTAAAAAAATCCTTTCGGTCGCAGTATACAATCATTATAAACGACTCAACTCACTTTCCTCTGCGGAAGGCAATGACGTTGAAATTTCCAAAAGCAACATTTTATTAATTGGGTCTACCGGTAGCGGCAAAACGCTGCTCGCTCAAACACTTGCCCGTTTTCTGCAGGTTCCTTTTACGATTGCGGATGCTACCACGCTTACAGAAGCTGGCTATGTGGGAGAAGACGTTGAAAATATCATTCTATCTCTCGTGCAAAATGCCGACTACAATATCGATAAAGCCCAGCGAGGAATTGTATATATTGACGAAATTGACAAGATCGCGCGCAGATCTGCGAACCCTTCTATTACACGGGACGTTTCCGGCGAAGGTGTTCAGCAAGCACTATTAAAAATTATTGAAGGCACCATTGCCAATATTCCTCCCAAAGGAGGGCGCAAACATCCTCAACAGGATTTTTTAAAAATAGACACCTCAAACATACTTTTCATTTGTGGCGGTGCATTTAATGGTTTGGATAAAATCGTAAAACACCGAAAAGGCAAAAACACAATGGGTTTTGGCGGAAAAATCAAAACAAAAAATCAAGAATCCGCCAACCAGCTTTTGCAAGAAGCCCGACCGGAAGATCTTCTTCGATTTGGTTTAATTCCAGAGTTTTTAGGGCGACTTCCGATTATTGCAACGCTCACTGAATTGGACGAAAAAGCATTGATGCGCATTTTAACAGAACCTAAAAATGCGCTTGTAAAACAATATCAAAAACTCTTTGAAATAGAAGATGTGGCTCTCTCGTTTACCCCTGAAGCACTATCGACTATCGCAAAAGAAGCACTTATTCGCAAATCTGGCGCGCGAGGTCTTCGGTCAATTATGGAAAACTGCATGCTTGATATTATGTTCGATATTCCTTCCATGCAAGATGTCGATACATGCACAATAGATGAAACAGTAGTTACTCAAAAAAAAGCGCCCGCGTTTACATATAAGATTAAAAACGTTCAAAAACCCGCGTAGCTTTTAAAGCCATTCTTACAACGATCTACTATTTGCGAGGTTCTTATGACAGACTCGTATCAAGATAAAAACATTTCAACGGACAGTCCTATCCCGCCGGAAGGCCAAACTATTCTTCCGATGATTCCGTTGCGTGATATGGTGGTTTTCCCTCAAATGGTTGTTCCGTTATTGGTAGGCCGTAAGCGCTCTATCGATGCCCTAACAGACGCAATGGTTAAAGACCGACTTGTGTTTCTAGCGGCCCAAAAACATCCTGACGTGGATGAACCGCCGATTGATGATGTATATACAACGGGTACCGTTGCTCAAGTTCTACAGCTGTTAAAATTGCCTGATGGTTCTGTAAAAACACTAGTTGAAGGGAAAGAACGTGCGCGACTCCATCATTTGGTGGAAGATGATGCTTTCTATCGTGTTGCTATCGTTCCAGTAGAGCAACCTCCAAAGGAAATAACGAATGAGCAAATACCCGTTCTCTCTCGAAGCGTACTAGATGCATTTGCTGAGTACGCTCAATTAAACTCCTCCATTTCGCCAGATTTACTTAAAAAGCTAGCCAGCATTAATCATCCGGGAATTATGAGTGACGCGGTTATTCCGCATTTTCCATTTAGTCTGGAAAATCGTCAAACTCTTTTAGAAACCATTCCCATGGAAAAACGTCTTACTTTGTTATTAAAACTAATTCGAACTGAAATTGAACTCTTTCGGATGAATCAAAAAATTCAAGATGACGTCAAAGAGCATATCGAAAAAACACAAAAGGCTTATTATCTAAACGAACAAATTCGAGCGATTCGAAAAGAAATGGGCTCTGAAGATGACATAGGGGATGAATTAGAAAGTCTGGAAAAGCAAATTAAATCCATAAAAATGTCTAAAGAAGCCACTCAAAAAGTAGGGCAAGAATTTAAGCGACTCAAACAAATGACACCAATGAGCGCGGAAGCTAATGTCGTGCGCACATACATTGATTGGATTATTTCGCTTCCCTGGAATAAAAAAACTCGATTAAAAAGTGATTTAGTTAAAGCCGAACAAATCTTAAACGAACACCATTATGGTTTAGAAAAACCGAAGCAACGTATTTTGGAATACTTGGCCGTACAAACTTTAGTAAAAAAAGTTCGCGGACCTATTTTATGTCTGGTAGGTCCTCCAGGAGTGGGAAAAACATCTCTGGCCAAATCTACCGCCGAGGCAACGGGTCGTAAATTTATTCGTGTATCGCTAGGCGGCGTTCGGGATGAAGCTGAAATTCGAGGCCATCGTCGTACATACATCGGTGCGATGCCGGGTAAAATTATTCAATCTATTAAAAAAGCTGGCGCCAATAATCCGCTTTTTTGCTTAGATGAAATTGATAAAATGAGTATGGATTTTCGGGGCGATCCCTCAGCAGCTTTATTAGAGGTGTTAGACCCAGAACAAAATAATACCTTTAATGATCATTACATCGATATGGATTACGATCTCTCTGATGTTATGTTTATTACAACGGCCAATACATTGCCGGACATCCCTCCGCCATTACAGGATCGTATGGAAATTATTCGCATTGCAGGTTATACAGAACCCGAAAAATATAACATTGCTCAAAAATTTCTTTTACCACGGCAAATTGAACGGAACGGCCTTTCTAAACTAGACGTAACTTTTTCGAAAAACGCGCTTTTAACTATTATTCGAAGCTACACCCGTGAAGCAGGTGTTCGTAACCTAGAACGAGAAATCGCATCTGTTCTGCGAAAAATCGCATTAGAAGTACTTAAAAATCCCAATACAAAAAAATTTCATATTACAGAAACCTCTATCGCAAAATATCTAGGACCCATTCAGTTCCGACATGGCTCTGCCGAAAATAAAGATACGATCGGCACCGCAACCGGCTTGGCCTGGACTCAAGTAGGAGGTGAATTGTTAAGCGTGGAAACGCTGGTGCTTCCCGGCAAAGGGCAACTTCTCATTACTGGAAAATTAGGCGATGTTATGAAAGAATCTGCTCAAGCGGCCACTAGTTTTATCCGAATGCATGCAAAAGAATTAGGCATTATGGAAGATATCCATAAAGATGTAGACCTTCACATCCATGTACCGGAAGGAGCCACTCCAAAAGACGGTCCGTCGGCCGGGATTACTATGTGTACAGCTATGGTTTCCGCACTTACGCGCCGGGCGGTTCAGGCAGATGTGGCGATGACTGGCGAAATTACTCTCCGTGGACACGTATTGCCTATTGGTGGATTAAAGGAAAAACTCATTGCTGCCGCCCGCGGGGGAATTCATACCGTAATTATTCCCAAAGAAAACCATAAAGATTTGGCAGATATTCCCAAAAGCATTCGGCAACAAATAACTATTATTGAAGTCAGCGAAATGTCACAAGTTCTGCCACATGCATTGGTTTTGGGAAAGAAAGATCCGTTAAAAAAGCTTATGGATCAATGGGCCAAGGGAATTTCCGCATAAAGAAATCAGCTTTTTGCTTGACACGATCAGATCAAATCAGTATAAGTTGTGCTCCATTATTTGTGTAAAATGGGCGGGTAGCTCAGCTGGGAGAGCATCGGCCTTACAAGCCGAGGGTCACAGGTTCGATCCCTGTTCCGCCTACCAAATAGAGTCTAGGAAAGGCCCTGTTTTAACAGGGCCTTTCTTTTATCTATTAAATGTTTGGATGGATTAAGGAAAGAAGAAATGATGCGACAAGGAGAAAATACGTATGAAGTGGAGTGAACAAGCCTGGAAAGAAGCGGAGTTTGCATACGAGCGCATATTAAAATTGGATTTTATCCGCGAATTGATGGACGGAACACTGGGTCGGGAAAAATTTTTATTTTATATCCAGCAAGACGCCTTATATCTCGTAAGTTTTGGCAAGGCTCTAGCGGGTATTGCGGCCAAATTAAATAATGTTGAACATAGCCAAGCTTTTCTTGCCTTTGCCGAAGAATGTATGGCTGTAGAACGCACTTTGCATGAGTTTTATCTGAGTAAAGAAAAACTACCGGAACAGATTGAGCCTTCGCCAACTTGCCTTCTGTACACCTCATATATCCTCAAACACTTGTATGATGCGCCACTGGAAGTTGCTATGGCCGCCGTATTACCCTGTTTTTGGGTTTATAAAAAAGTGGGTGACTATATCCTAGCCAAGCAGAACAAAAACAATAATCCTTATCAGGCCTGGATAGACACTTATGGTGGTAGCGAGTTCGCAGATGCAGTACAGAAAGCCATAGCTATCTGCGACGAGGCAGCGGCTTCCTGTACAAAAGCCCAGCGCCAGGCCATGACAGAAGCTTATATATTATGCACAAAAATGGAATGGATGTTTTGGGACAGCGCATGGAAACAGGAGACTTGGCCAGTTTAATATGAGATTGGTAGTTTGTTTGTTCATAAATTTCACCCGGTCAAGATGGATTAGCTGCCCACACCACCTGCCATACAACAAAAAAGCCCTTCTGCCGTTATTTATAGAAGGGCTTTTCTTATCTTAATTTTCGTTTTGTTCATATTACAACACATTAAAAACTTCCCTTAAAATGATTCCATAATACTAGGCTCCAAACCACAAAAATCAATATTAGAGCTGCCATTTGAGCTGCACTTCCCATATCTTTTGCTTTCTTTGCCAGCGGATGGATATCTGGACTTGCCAAGTCTACGACATTTTCAATGGCAGAATTTAATAGTTCCGTAATAATAGAAATCCCCAACGGTATAATTAATATCACCCGTTCAATCGTAGAAAACGGTAAAATTAACAATATCACGATTAAGAACAGAGAAAGACCGAGTACTTGTCTAAATGCCGCTTCTTCTTTAAATGCCGCATAAACTCCATGAGCGGAATAGATGCTCGCGTTAAAAATCCGACCCAAAAAAGATGCTTGGGGTTTCATAATAGTCCTCAATTAATAGTCATTTTCCCTAGATTTTATCACATTTTCAATAAACCACAAAACAAAAACCTTCCTATACACAGCTGTTCTTTTTTAAAAAACAACTTTGTTCTTGACAAAAAGGCCATCTACCTGCTAGAAATTCTGCCACAATCAAGATTGGGTTTTATATAAACTTTCCCTTGTTTGGATGGTTTTCACGGGGACGTAGTTCAGTTTGGTTAGAACGCCGGCCTGTCACGCCGGAGGTCGCGAGTTCGAGTCTCGTCGTTCCCGCCATTATAAAAAAGGAATCGGCATTTACTGGTTCCTTTTTTCTTTTTTAAAATTTGACAATTTCACTATCAGTACCCATACTAAACCCATCTATGGAATAATGTAAAATAAAATGGAGTTTTACCATGTTCCCTTTTGTTTTTAGTGGCAGTCTGCCGTGTCTTTTTGTCGGGGTAATCTTTCTTGTCGCTTCTCTTTTTATTTTTATTCTAGGCGCTACATTTGTTGGTACTCATATTCTTCCTGTCTTAAAAATTCTTTCTCAGGGAGCTGCTTTTATTTGCCTTCTTGTTTGCCTACCTCTTTCATTCAGTAAAAAATATCAGATCTACGCGGGACGTTGGTTAGTTCAGCTTTCTTGGATATTTGGCATTACTGTTTGGTTTATGGGCATCGTTGCATCTTATCAAATTTGGGGAACCATGGCGGTCATTTTCGGCCTTCTTCTAATGGGCGTAGGCGTTGTTCCTATTGGCGCGTTGGCAGCATTATGGGCAGGGGAAACCATTCTCTTCGGACAAGTTTTATTATGGAGCACTATGGCCCTTCTTGCTCGCACGGTCGGAGATCGTATTCTCTCTAAATATCAGACCAATCGAGCTCGAAAAACACTTTTTAATTCTTTTCATTTCTTTCGGTCTGGAAACAATAGAACGTATTCTTTTTTTCGCCAACCACCAAAGGAAGATACTCCCATCGATAAAGATATTATCGATGCAGAGTATGAAATTGTAGAACCTTTTAAAAAAGAAATTGATTATAGCGATCCCTCTTAGTTTTATAAACTAAAAAACATAAAAAAAGGGAGTTATGTTTTTTCATAACTCCCTTTTTCAATTAATATGCTTTGCTTATGAAGAATTACATTTCTACATCTTGTTCAATAGGTTTACTTTTCTTCGGTTTGTCTGTAATCATAGCCTCCGTGGTCAACATCAAACCAGCTACAGAAGCTGCATTTTGAAGGGCAAACCGAACTACCTTTACCGGATCTACAATACCTGCTTTAAATAAATCTTCATAGGTATTGGTTGCAGCGTTAAAGCCCATGTTAGCGCCCTTTAATTCTTCTACTTTACTTAATACAACGGATCCATCCACGCCAGCATTATCCGCAACTTGACGAAGCGGCGATGTAATTGCGCGTTTTAAAATCGAAATTCCATATTCTTCGCCAGGCTGCAAATCCAGGCCTTCTAATGCATTCATGCAACGAATTAAAGCCACACCACCGCCAGCCACAATCCCTTCTTCCACAGCTGCACGGGTTGCATTTAAGGCATCTTCCATCCGATCTTTCTTTTCTTTCATGGCCATTTCGGTAGGAGCTCCTACATTAATCACAGCTACACCACCTACTAATTTGGCCAACCGTTCTTGAACCTTTTCTTTATCGTAGTTACTGGTGGCTTGATCCATTTCTGCACGCATTTGTTTAATACGAGCTTGAATTGCGTCCTGTGTTCCTGCACCGCCAATAATTGTCGTATTGTCTTTGGTAATTCGAATTGATTTACAGCTTCCCAATTCTTCCAAGGTAGCACCGTCTAATCTAATACCTGCATCTTCGTCGATTACATGTCCACCGGTTAACACGGCAAGATCTTCTAAAATCGCTTTCCTGCGATCTCCAAACGCTGGACATTTTACTGCAGCTATCTTCAAGCTTCCACGCAAGCGGTTTACAATCAGGGTCGCCATTGCTTCGCCTTCAATTTCTTCCGCTATGATTAAAAGCGGTCTTCCGCTTCTAACAACAGCTTCTAAAATCGGCACCAAATCCTGCATGGAGGTGATTTTTTTGTCATATAAAAGAATATAAGGATCTTCCAACACGGTAATCATTTTTTCAGGATCAGTCACAAAATAAGGAGACATATAGCCTCTATCAAACTGCAAGCCTTCCACAATGTCCAAAGTGGTTTCGGTGCTTTTGGCTTCTTCCACTGTAATAACACCTTCTTTGCCCACTTTTTCCATAGCTTCTGCAATCATTTCCCCAATTTCCACATCGCCATTGGCAGAAATCGCTCCAACTTGTTTGATATCATTTCTATCCTTGGTAGGGGTGGCAATTTTTTTCAATTCGGCCACAACCGCATCTACTCCTTTATCAATGCCACGTTTAATTGACATTGGATTAATACCTGCTGCAACTAATTTTTGACCTTCGCTATAAATCGCCTGGGCTAAAACGGTTGCGGTTGTGGTTCCATCGCCAGCCACATCATTAGTTTTACTGGCCACTTCCTTTACCATTTGAGCACCCATATTGGCGTATTTGTCTTTTAATTCAATATCGTTTGCTACGGTTACACCATCTTTGGTAATTTTAGGTGATCCCCATGATTTTTGTAGTACTACGTTCCGACCTTTCGGTCCTAAAGTTACTTTTACAGCATTCGCCAGGGCATCTACCCCTTTTAGCATCTGCTCTCTGGCGTCAGCGCCATAACAAATAATTTTTGCCGCCATTGTTCCCCCTTATTTACTCAAAATCCCAAGAATATCATCTTCTTTCATAAAAAGATGATCTACATTATCCACTTTAATTTCTGTCCCTGCATATCTTCCAAACAGCACTTGGTCACCTTCTTTCACCTCTAATGGAATTCGGTTTCCATTTTTATCTACTCGACCAGGGCCTAGGGCTACAACCGTCCCCTGAAAAGGCTTTTCCTTGGCAGTATCCGGAATAATAATACCGCCCGCTGTTTTGGTCTCTTCTTCTGTTCTTAAAACTAAAATTCGGTCGTTCATGGGTTTGATCTTCACGATATACTCCTCCTTTATCTAAATAACATTCGATATAAAAATGCTTTTTTCTGATTCCTGTTCACATAAAGGGAACCACAGCTATTGCTGATTAAAATAAAACACAAATCCTTAATGTCAAGATATAAAAGCTTCTTGACTTGTAAAATAGTAACCATTGAAGATTTCTACAACAGCTCGATTTTGATTTCCGGTGGGCTCATGATATGTTTTTTTACAGTACACAAATCCACGGTACGAAGAACAGCTGGCTTATATTTTTCAGGAAACCCTATTGGTAAGGTTAAATCCAGCCTAATATGGTCAATCCGATGCGTATCTTCGTTCCAGTCCCAGGCCATCTTTAAGGCCAACCCGGTTGTATCAATATTTCTTTCATTACAAAAGCTTACCACATAAAAACCGGCACAGGAAGCAAGGGATGCTAAAAAATATAAAAATGGAGAAGGAGCCGTATTTTCTCCGCCATCTTCAACAGGCTGATCTGTTTTAAATGTAAATTCGTTAAATATCGCATCTATTTTCACACCACCATGAAACTTTACCTGCATCTCCATTGCCATTTCTCCTCTTTGAGCTTACTTCATTCCCCCGGTCGGAACAGGGTAGGTAATTATAATTGAATCCACAATACTATCCATTGATCCATCTGCCCATGCGTCTACTAATGAAGCTAAGGTTAATTTCTTACTAGAACGCAATTCTAACTGTATGCTCGTTGGATCTTGTACAAAATCCATCAATGCCTGCAGGCTTCTTCTTTTTGTGGCATCTGGCTCGCGTTCTATACGAGCCTTTGCTTCTTGATGAAGTTGCCATTTTACGGCTTGTGGGCTATCTCCCCATAATTTTGCCTTTTTCAACAGCAATCTTTCCATCATTCCTTCATCTTTATACTTTAAAGAACCTTCTACTAACGACGCATTTGCTAAAAAAAGTGTTAATAGTACCGGATGCTGCTGTGCCATCCAATAATCCGTGAGTCGAATACTTTCAATATCCGCATATGCTTCTATCCGAAATACACCTTTGGCTTCCATCATTAAAGGCCATACAATCACATGGTCATCTCGTATCGTACAGGCCATTTTTATATTAACTACAATGCCGGCGTAGCCCAAATCATGGAACATTTCTCCCAGCCAACTAATTGATGCCATATCGGTCGGAAAAACTAATTCCGATAAATACAAATGAAAATTTTCATCTAAATCGCCACCATAATACCCTTTTAAATCCATTCGAGAAATTTTGATGGGTCGAGGATCATCTGTCGGATATAATTCTAATTCATAAATAAATAATTCCCTTTTTAAAAGAGAGAAAGAAGTTCCTTTATAAGAAATGGATTCTAATTTCATCTCCGTTGCTACCGCCGTTGCTACTTTTCGAGCCAAATAGCGGGCGTAGGCATTTTTTCCCACCCATCCAAACAATATGATAACGATGAGAAAAATTCCGGTTAGCCAGAAAATTTTTTGAAAAGATGCTGTTGGAAAACTGTCTTTCATTCAACCTCTTTTGAAGTTTGTTCATTTGCAATCGCCGTTGAAACGGATGTCGTGTAAACCCCACTATATATAGTTACAACACCCATCACAAGAAATACAGCCCCCGCAACTATTTTAAGGTATTTAGGCGATAAAAATCGTCCGAATGCCTCTCCAAAAATAACCGCTAGAAAAGAACTTAAGACTAGAGCAAAAGCGGCTCCAGCAAAAACTACCCATTTTGATGTCGATCCGTCTGACGCCATTAAAAACGTAGCCAACTGTGTTTTATCTCCCAACTCAGCAAGAAAAACCATACCAAAAACGGCAAAAAATACTTTAAGCCCCATTTTACCCTTGTTTCCTTTTTTTTCTCAATAAAGTTAATGCCTTAGAGGCAATTGCAGCTTCTGTAAAACCCATTTCTGCCATTACCCGATTTCCAGGTCCGCAGGCACCAAAGTGCGTCATCGCAATAGATGCCCCTGGCTCGCTCGTATAACGCTCCCAACCAACTGGCAACCCCGCTTCCACGCTAATTCGAGGAGATGATTTCGGCAATATTTTTTCTTGCGCTTTCGGAGATGTTGCTTCAAATAGTTCCCAACTCGGCATACTTACAATACGGGCATTTATTCCTTTTTCTGCCAGAATTTTCTGCGCACCTAAACAAACAGAAACCTCGCTACCAGTTGCAATTAAAATCACCTCTGCGTTCTCATTTTCGCTTACCACATAGGCACCTTGTGCCACTCCTGCATCAATTTCAGTTTGGTCGAGATTTAATATCGGCAGATTCTGACGACTTAAAATTAGTGCCACCGGTCCATTTTTATGTAAAATTGCTTGCTTCCAAGCCGAAACGGTTTCTTTGGCATCTGCTGGGCGAATTACAATTAAGTTCGGAATTGCCCGCAACATTGCCAATTGTTCCACTGGTTGATGGGTAGGTCCGTCTTCTCCCACAGCAATACTGTCATGGGTAAAAATATACACTACTTGAATACCCATCAATGCGGCCAGTCGAATAGAAGGCTTCATATAATCCGCAAATGCCAGGAAGGTCGCGCAATAGGGTAAAATCCCGCCATGCAATGTAAGACCTGATGCAATTGCTCCCATCCCTAATTCCCGTACGCCGAAATGAATATTTCGGCCAATGTAATTTCCCTTTTGAAAACCAGTTTCTTTTTCAATAGCTGAGTTGTTGCTGGGTGCCAAATCTGCGGAACCACCCATTAACTCTGGAATTTTTTTCGCAAGCATATTTAATACTTTTCCAGAAGCACTTCGGGTTGCAATGCTTTCGGTAAAAGATGGCATTTCCTCCGCCCAATCTGCTGGCAAAACCCCTTCTATCGCATTTTTAAAAGCTTGCCATAAAGTAGGTTCTTTGTCTGCATAAGTCTTTACAAGTGCCTCCCATTCTTTTTGTGCCTCAGCTCCTTTTTCAGCTACTTCTATTTTAAACAGCTGATATACTTCTTCTGGCACAAAAAACATCTCTGTCGAAATGCCCAAAGCTTTTTTTGTTAACAAGATTTCTTCTTCCCCCAGCGGTGCTCCATGAGCGCTGGCACTTCCTTGTTTGTTGGGACTGCCATATGCAATTTGGGTTCTAGCAATAATTAAAGTCGGTTTATCTGTTTTCGCTTTCGCATCCAAAAAGGCCTTTTCCAGATGATCTGTATCGTTTCCATCAATCTCATACACATCCCATCCATAAGCTTCAAATCGCTTCTGGACATCCTCTGTAAACGTAAGGTCTGTGCTGCCTTCAATGGAAATGCGATTTGAATCATATAAGCAAATCAATCGACCCAATCCTAAATGTCCGGCTAACGAGCCTGCTTCATGGGAAATTCCTTCCATTAAATCGCCGTCTCCGCAAAACACATAGGTATAGTGATCTACAATGGAAAAATCTGGACAATTAAATCGCGCAGCTAAATGGCGCTCGGCCATCGCCATACCTACTGCTGTGGCAAAGCCTTGTCCCAACGGACCTGTCGTCGTCTCCACGCCTGGCGTATGCCCATATTCCGGGTGTCCTGGTGTTTTAGAGCCCCATTGACGAAAGTTTTTAATATCCTCCATTGACAAATCATATCCGCTCAAATGAAGTAAGGAGTATAACAGCATTGATGCATGTCCACCGGACAATATAAATCGATCCCGATTAAACCATTTCGGATCCTTTGGAGAATGCTTTAAAATTTTTGTAAATAACACAAACCCCGCCGAAGCTAAGCCCATAGGAGCTCCCGGATGTCCTGAATTTGCCGCTTGTATGGCATCCATTGATAGGGCTCGAATTGTATTAATTGCCACTTGTTCTTTCGAATTCATTTCTCCAAACTCCTCTGATAAGGATAATATGTCGTTATACTTCCCAAACACTTTTCATTCGGACCAATTCTTTTTGATCCGAAACACGTTCAATTTTATGAAACCACGCATTTTTATCTGATTGAAATTCTGTGATACTACAAATTTCTTCTCCTAAAAATGATTCTTGTAAAAAGTGAATCTCTACTTCTTTTAAATTTCCTCGAAATAAAAGATCCCATGGAAGTCCTTCAAAAGCCCATTCCATATAGGAGATATTATTTACATGTTGATTTATATCCAAATCTCGAAACCGTGTAAAAAATCGCCGGCAAGTTTCTGCCTTCTCCAGTTTCGGTAACCCCTTTTCCACAAATGGCCACGAACCTAGATATGGTATCTTGATTTTATCAGGTAAAAAAGAATCAACTCGAAGAGGTCGACGGTTATTTGTATCAATTACTACCCAAGCACTTTGTGCTTTTCCAAATGATTCTCCGCTCCCATCATACAAGATGAAATCACGTATGGCGAAAAAGCGTTCTGTTCCGCTCGGCCAGGTTTCAACTTCTATTTGCTCCGATCTTATTGGAAACCTTGTTAATATGAGTTTGAAACGGGATAATACCCATGTTTTATTTTGAGCCAGCAGTTCTTTTACCCCGACACCTAATTTCTCGGCATGCGAAGAAGCGCATTCTTGCAAAAACATCATCAACGCAAGAGGAGATATTTTACCATTTGCCGCAATATGATTTTCATGAATAGAAAATGACTTCTTCAACCTGGAGGGTTCAAACGGATTTGTCATTCGCATCTCTTTCTTTCATATATTGATCCAAAAACCCTCTCTTTTCTACCGAGCCATGGGTCTGATTTCAAGCAATATTTTTGATTTTTTAAAACAAATACGCTATGGTGCCTTCCTGACCCTATTCTTGCGATTATGAAAGGAAAGTCTCTTGGCAGCTCAACGGTCTTCCAGCCTTTGTCCTAGATGCAAAAGGCTTATCAGTATTAATGAATCAGCTTGTTCTCATTGTGGGTTGTTTGCTCCAACTTCTTTTATACGTCGCTTTTCTCCAATTTCATGGCTTTCAATAGGGAACCGCCTCACATTGACCATTCTCTGGATCAATGTGATTTTATTCATATTTTCTCTTATGCTAGCTCCGCCTTCTTTTTCTTCCAGTCCTTTTTCTTTTTTAACACCCGACTCTGGCTCTCTTTTAGCATTGGGTGCCAGTGGCACTATCCCAATTCAGCAACTCCATGCTTGGCATAGCCTTATTTCTGCAAATTGGCTTCATGGCAGCCTACTTCATCTCGGTTTTAATATGGCCGTACTATATCAGCTTGTTCGACCTGCTTCTTATTTCTACGGCACGGCTCGAACTATTTTAATATATACAATTGGAGGTGTTTTTGGCTTTTGGATGTCTTACCTTGCCGGTATTCCCTTTACCGTGGGTGCTTCTGCAGCCGTTTGCGCTCTTATCGGTGCTCTTATTTATTATGGGAAAAACCGTGGCGGCATATACGGACAGGCCATTTATAAACAACTTGGTCTTTGGGTTATTTTTATTCTAGCTTCGGGTTTTGTTGTAAGCGGCATTAACAATTGGGCTCATTTCGGTGGGTTTTTAGCCGGAATTGGTTTAGGAAAACTTTTGGGGTATCAAGAAAATCATCCTGAAAAAGCTTGGCTACGGAAATCGGGAGGGTTCATGCTTTTTCTTACAATTGCAACTTTAATTTTTTGTATTTATAATAGTATATCAATTCGCTTTATGCTTTAACAAAGTTCTTACAACCAAAAAACGTCTGTGAGGAGAGAGTTTCACAGACGTTTTTTGGTTGTGCAAAGACCGTTTCTATCCAAAGAAGGAGAGGTATACAAAACGGGCAGCAACTTGAGAGTGAAGAAAAACAATTTTGTTCGGTAGTAGGGAGAAGGAGCCTCGCACTGCCACCCGTTATGATTGATAATAAAATATAAATAAGGAGAAACCGTGAAGAAAAATTGAGGTTTTAATGAAGTTAAATTATTCTTCGGATGGCCAAGCAGTCAGAGTGTCTAGCTGCGTTTCACGTGTCATTTCATACACTGTTCTTCGACTTTCAGCTGCTACTCGCAACGGTGCCACATATACATCTACATAATCAAACACTCGGGCTCGCTCCTTTCCCGGTGAGGTTCTCAATACCCGTCCTAAATATTGAATTACCCGTCCGCTAAATCGTATGGGAGTTGCCAAAAAAAGGGTCGATAAATTTTCACAATCAAAACCTTCGCCAACCAATTGCCCTGTAGCCACTAACACCTCTATTTCTCCCTTGAGTGTGCTCTCCACAATTTTCTGTCGCTGCGGTCGACCAATATCTCCGGTTAAAATTTCTGCCCGAACACCATGTTGATAGAATAAAAGCCGGTGCAGCTCCTCACAATGCTGTTTCCGATCAGATAAAACCAAACATACCCCTTTTTGACGCCCTACTTCTGCTTTGACATCCGCCACAATCATTTTATTCCGCATTGAATCTGCGCACAATTCGCTCATCATTTTACTATATTCGCTAAACGGGTCATGATAAGGATTAAAATCGGTTTCGCGAAAAATCACTTCCGCTGGCAATACTGCCTTTTCGCGAATTAAGCTTTGTGCGGATAAAGAATGTTGCAAGTCTCCCATATACCAAAAAATAATGTCCGATAGTTGATCTCGTCGAAATGGGGTCGCACTCAACCCCAACTGATAATAACAATCGAATTGAGTCACTGCTTCAGTAAATGTTCGGCTGGGAACCCGATGACATTCATCCACTATTAAATGACCAATTTGGGGAGCAACGTTTTTCGCACGTTTATATAAACTCTGAATTAAGGCAACAGTAATTTGTTTTCCTATTTTATGCTTGCCAGCACCAATCAGTCCGACTTCTTCGGTAGGAATTTTTAAAAAAGTTGAAATTCGCTCCATCCACTGATGCGCCAACTCTTGTGTATGCACCACCACTAACGTTGGTTGTGCGCGAACAGCTATCATAAAAAGTGCCATCACGGTTTTCCCGCTACCGGTCGGAGCACATAGCGTTCCAAAATCTTTTTTCAACATTTTTTCAACCGCTTCTTGCTGAAACGGTTTTAAAAGACCGGCAAATTGATACGGCATATCCGGCAGGCGGCGCCTCTCGTCTTTAAACTCAAATGGAAATTCGCGATTTTTACATAGCCGTAATATTTGTCCTGAAATTCCTCGCGGTAAAAAATATCGTTCCGCTCGGCTTTTTTTATAAAACCGTAGCTCTCGAGGCGTTCGCCTATTCCAGCGTCTCATACGATAGTTTTCCAACCATTTGGGATTCGCCAGAGTTAATTTATCACGAATTTCTGCTGCCAGCACCTCTGGCATGTCCGATAAAATCAGGCGATTCTTTAATTCAATTTTCACCGCCACCTCTTTTTATCTCTTAGCGTACTTCAATTCGCCCAATAAAGTCATCTACGACATAACCAATTTTAAAACTTTTGGAAGTTCGTTTATCTTGTTGAAGTTTATCTAACAATGCATCTGCCTCTTTTCCCGGAACACTCAGAAGCAAACCGCCACTTGTTTGAGGATCAAACAACAAATCTATATCTTCCCGTTTAGCCGAAGGTGCTATATCCACCATTTTTTCTCGAAAAGACCGATTATTATGCGTTCCAGCTGGAATTAATCCCACCTTCGCGTACTGAATGGCGCCTGGCAGAGAAATCACCTGTTTGGTTTCCAACACCACGCCCACATCGCTTTGCAATACCATTTCTGCCAAATGACCAATTAAGCCAAATCCAGTAATATCGGTACATGCATGAACCACAAATGACCTGATAATTTCTGCTGCATAGCGATTCAACGTGCACATCCAATCACTTGCCTCTTTTTCTTCCTCAGCGGTTGCAAGGCCTGCCTTTAATGCTGTACTGATTATGCCAGTTCCCAATGGTTTAGTTGCAATTAAAACATCTCCTTTTACCATTCCTCCTTTGGCAAGTATTTGATTGGGGTGAATTACACCCATGATACTTAATCCATATTTCAATTCTGGATCTTCAATACTGTGTCCTCCTAACAACACCACTTCGGCTTCTGTTAGTTTTTCCAAACTACCTTTTAAAATCTCTTGCAACACCTCAAGAGGCAATTTTTGTGTTGGAAACGCCATTAAGTTCAATGCTGTTTTAGGCACTCCTCCCATCGCATATACATCACTTAGGGCATTGGCGGCAGCAATTTGACCAAATGTTCTCGGGTCATCTACAATAGGCGTAAAAAAATCAACCGTCTGAATCAACGCAATTTTTTCAGAAATTCGATACACTCCGGCATCATCTGCTTTGGCTAAACCCACCAAAACATTCTCATCCGTTGGAATATCAAGTCCGCATAATGCCTTCGCCAAGTCCCCTGGCGCCAACTTAGCAGCTCAGCCTGATCCGGCTACAGTTGTAGTTAATCGAATTTTTTCTTTTTCCGACATCTTTTCTTCCTATTCAATCCTTGTCATACAAGAAGGACAAATACCAATCACCTGTACTTGTATTTGCTCTACATGTCCCTTAAAATGTCCCATCAGTTGAGGTACATTTATTTGAAGCTCGCCTTCTGTCACCGTTTTTAATTGATTACAATATCGGCAATAAAAATAAGGTCTTGGCTTGTGATGTTGGTTCGGTGCCAGATCGTAAAATACACCCCGATGATCTGCGCTTGCAATTCGTTCTAGAACTCCCGCTGTTACCAGCGACTCAAGGGCTCGAAACACTGTTGCTCGATGTACCTTTGGTGGCATTTGCATAGCATCGCAAATTTCTTGAGCACTTATAGGTTCTTTGCTTTGCCCCACTAACTCCAACACACGCTTCCGGGTCTGAGTTATTTCCATCCCAGCTGCTTTTAGTATTTTTGTATAATTACATAAATAACACATAGCTATATTCCTAACGATACTCGTTAGCAAAAAGAACGACTAAAAATCCAGTCGCTGCTGTCATTACAATTGTTGCGCCTGAAGTCAAATTATAAAAGTACGCCAAGAATAGTCCAATTATAGTAAAAATTAAACTTAATAAAACAGATACCCCCATCATGCCTAATAAGGTCTGTGTATATTTTTCCGCGATAAAAGGGGGAATGGTGAATAGCGCAATCACTAAAATCAATCCTATAATTTGAATTAATAACACTACACAAACTGCTACCATTCCTACCAACAAAAAATAAAGTAGTTCTATCGGTACCCCTCGAATTTTAGCAAAATCTGCATCATATGAAATTGCTAAAAAGGATCGAAAAAAAACTGCCAGTAAAATTAATACCACCACAACTCCGATGGCCATTCGCCATAAATCCAAAACAGACACGGCTAAAATACTACCGAACAAATAACTCATCAAATCGGCCTGATATCCGGGGGCAATATCCAATAAGATGATTCCCATGGCCATCCCTGCTGCCCACAACACACCAATAATTGTATCGGATTGATGCGTCCATTTTAATGCAGCTACTGCCATTAAAAATGCGGCTGAAATAGTTACAATAGAAACACCCACGGCAAACGGCAAACTCAACACTACCGACAAACCAATTCCTCCGTATGCCGCATGTGCAATGCCGCCTGCTAAAAACACAATTCGGTTTACTACTACAAGCGTACCGACTACGCCACACAAAATCGCCGCAAGTACCCCTGCGATGAGAGCTTGTTGAAAAAATGAAAATCCTAGTGCTTCAATCATACAATGCAATCTCCTGCTGACTCTGAGCATTCAGGACACACTTGAGATTGCAACATATATTCCAAATGGCATTTTGCAGGAAGCAATAATTCTTCCGGAATTGACGTGACCGGGTGTGAATGAATTGTTTTTTCTACACAAGCCACACTTGTTACGCGCCTTGGCAGCATCGTTAAATCATGGCTTACACAAATAATTGGCACTTCCTTATTAATTTCATCCAACAAATTATAAATACCTCCTTTCATCGAGGCATCAATGTTAGCTGCTGGTTCATCTAATAATAATAATTCCGGCGAATCCACCAACGCTCTGGCAATCAATGTCCGTTGCTGTTGTCCACCAGAAAGCAAATCAAACCGACGATCTTTATATTGTTCCATTTGAACTGTTTCTAAAGCAAGCCTGGCTCGTTTATAATCTTCTGATTGATATCCAAACCACATTCGTTTGGGTCGGATTCGACCCATCTTTACCACATCCATTACAGTCAACGGAAATCCTGTTCGTACTTTTGCCCGTTGTGGAACATACCCAGTTCGAAAGGCTGCTTTAGAAGGTACTTCCCCCAATAATCGAACCGTTCCTTCTGTCGGCGTTAAAAGTCCTAGTAAAAGTTTTAATAAAGTTGTCTTACCTCCCCCATTACTTCCGGTAATAATTAGAAAATTTTTTTGGGCCACTTGCAGAGAAATATTTTCTAAAACTTTCGTTACACCGTATTTAAAACTTACATGATTCATTTCAGCAACTAGTTTCACTTACTCCACCGCCTTTTGAAATGCCTTGGTCTGGTGCAATAAATTATTGGCCCAATCTAGCGCTAAAGGATCCGCTACCATTATTGTTGCACCGATAGTTTTCGCGACTTGTCTCGCTATTTTTTGAGAAAATTGCGGTTGAACAAAAATCACTCTGACATGACGTGCCTTTGCCGTCTGGAGCACTTTTTTTAATTGCGCAGGTTTTGGCTCTTTCCCATCCACTTCAATAGCGATTTGTTCTAAATTATATTCTTTAGCATAATATCCCCACGCTGGATGAAATACCATAAAAGCAGACTTTTTAGGCATTCCTTTTACAATCGATCGAATGGTAGCATCTAATTTATCAATTTCTTTCAAAAGCGAATCTTTGTTTTGAAGATATTTTTCTTTGTGTTGTGGTGCTACTAAAACCAATCCCTCATACGTATTCTCTGCAATTTTTTTCATTAACACAGGGCTCAGCCAAATGTGAGGGTCTTTCATTCCTTTATGCGTATGTTTATGTACATGGGAGTCTCCTTCATGTGTGTGATTTGCCATGTGTATTTTCTGAATACCTTGGTCTACACGAAACATTTTTAACGTCGGATTCGATGCCTTTATTTTAGGCAACCATGTTTTTTCAAAAGGCACATCTATTGAGAAATAAATCTTTGCTTTTGCTAATTCTTTCATTTGAGAAGGCTTTGGTTCATATGTTTCTGGTTCTGAGCCCGGCGGAATCATCGTTACAACATGCACTGTTTCTCCAGCGATTTTTTCCACCACGTATTGTTGCGGCAAAATACTTACAAAAACTGTCATTGGTTCAGCCTTTGCCATTGCCATACTTGTCAGTCCAAAAATTAAAAGAATAAAACTTAAAATCCACTCTTTCATCAGTTCCCCTTTCTTTTTCAAACATAAAAATATCTTTCCAAACAACAATGCAACTAAGTCGCATTTGTGTCAAGAGTAAAAAATTATTCCCTTTGAAACAATTAGATGTTTTATGGTATGAAAAGAAAGACGGTATATAAGGAATCTTATGTCAATAAAAACCAACACGTGGGTCGAAATTAGTCTTTCGGCGATTGCCAAAAACACGCAACAATTTATGTCTCTGCTTTCCCCTGCTACACGCCTCATGGCTGTAGTAAAAGCCAATGGCTATGGCCATGGTGCAGTTGAGGTTGCCAACGTTGCACTTCAAAATGGCGCCACATATCTTTCTGTTGCCCGCCTTGAAGAAGCACTTCAGCTTCGAAATGCCGGCATTAATGCTTCCATATTGGTTTTGGATCCTCTTATTCCATGTACAATCCCAATATTTATTGAAAAAGATCTCACTGCCACTATTGCCAGTATTGAAGGGTGTCAGAGTTTGATATCCCATCTTCCATCAAAGGATTCTCGTTTAAAAATACATATTAAAATCGATACCGGCATGGGTCGCTTGGGTTTAAATGTATCTGACCCGAAAACAATTATTTGTATTGAACAACTTTTTTCATCAAAGGCTCTTTGGATAGAGGGTATATATTCTCATTTTGCTTGTGCTGACGAAGAAGATTTGACCTTTACAAAAGAACAATTCCAACGATTTTTAGATCTTCTTTTAACACTTCAAACAAACGGAATTACTTTTCAAATTCGTCATGTTGCCAATAGTGCGGCCACCATCCGACTTCCCGAAAGCCATTTAGATATGGTTCGCATCGGAATTTCATTGTATGGATATCCCCCTTCCGATGCTGTTGACTGCAAACATCTTCATCTTATTCCGGCAATGGCAGTCAAATCTCATGTTACACATGTAAAAAAAGTGCCTGCGGGCTTTCCGGTGAGTTATAATTCTACCTATGTCACACCTGCATCCACCACACTTGCAACAATTCCTATTGGTTACGCAGACGGATTCCACCGAGATCTTTCCAATATTGGCTTTATTCTTCATCAAGGGAAAAAATATCCGATCGCGGGTCGGGTTTGTATGGATCAACTTGTTATTGATGTGAAAGAAAATTCTTCCATTCGCGCGGGCGATGAAGTCACCATCATGGGTCAAGATGGCGCTGAAAAAATTACGGCTATTGATATTGCGCGTCTTATAAATACTATTTCCTATGAAATTTTATGTAATTTCGTCACGCGAGCTCCTCGAATTTACATGAAATAATTTTTTGTTTCACTAGGGAGAATAAAACCACATGCCTGCTTTATCCTTGATCTTTCTTTGGGCATCCTGTATCTGCGCAGGGCATATCGTCCAGGCTGTTACTGGCTTTGGGGCCTTTGCTGTGGCCCTCCCCATTCTTCTTCTTTTTCTTGATGCAAAATTAATTGTTCCCATTTTGGTCGGTCTTAATTTGTTATTATGCATTACAGTTACTTGTCGCACTTGGGATCATATTGATTGGCCCCTTACACGGCGTATTCTTTTTCTTTCTCTGCCAGGCACTCCTTTAGGATGGCTTTTATTTCAATATCTCCCAGGTGCCGAATTAAAGCTCTTTTCTGGGCTCCTTGCGGTTACTTTTGGTCTTTGGAATTTATGGAGCCTGATCAGGCCTTCGGTCATACTCACACTTCCTCGATGGATAGATTATATTCTACTTGTCTTTGCAGGTGTTTCCCACGGTGCATACGGAACGGGAGGATTGGTAGTTAGTTATTACATGACTCGTCATATCACTCATAAAACTACTTTTCAGGCAACAATGAGTATCATCTGGGCTCTTCAGAATTTAATGGTTTGTATCCTATATACAATTGGTGGGAACTGGCGAACGGATATGCTTCCATATTTTTTCATCGGCGTTCCGATTGTCGCTGTCAGCATTTGCTTTGGTATGTGGCTACACCATAAAATCAATGCACGTCTTTTTTTAATTTTAGTATTTGGAATTATGATTTTTAGTGGGGGTCTTTTAATTTTTCAAACAGCACCTGCCTTACTTCGCTGATGTCGTTATTTTTAATCGATTCGGCACAGGTGTAATTCGAGGAAAATCTCCCAAAGGACTTTTATCCACCAAAAGAAGACATCCATAGGCTTCTTCCAAACCATCAAATGTCAAGACCTCAAAAGGTGAACCAGCCTGAAGAATCTTTCCTTCTTTTAGCAACAAAATTTCATCTCCATACATGGCAGCCAAATTAATATCATGTGACACCATTACCACTGTCATCCCTTTTTCCTTTCGTAGTGACTCCATCAGATCCATAATTCGAATCTGATGAGCAAGATCTAAGGCCGCCGTTGGTTCATCTAACAAAATAATATCCGGATCTTGGCAAATAGCACGTGCAATCATTACACGCTGACGTTCTCCGCCACTTAACTGATTCATTTTTCGGTCTGCCAAGTATGTCGTATCGGTAAATTCCAATGCCTGAACCACTAAACGGGCGTCTTTCAAACTACTTAATCCCAATACCCCCTGATATGGACTTCGCCCCATTGTTACCATTTCAAGAACCGTAAAAGGAAATTCATCTGAAATTATCTGTGGCACCATGGCAATTTTTTGAGCTAATTTTTTTCGAGGATATGTTGTCATCAGTTTATCGTTAAAATAGATTTCTCCTTTCGACGCACCCTCCACAGCACTTAATGTTTTTAATAATGTTGTTTTCCCGCTCCCGTTGGGTCCAATAATTATAAAAAACGACTTTTCCAATATTGAAAACGATATTCGCTGAAGAACCTTTATGTGTCCATAAGATACTTCTAAATTTCTTATCTTTATTACACTCATCGTTTCGACCGTTTTAATAAAATAATAAAAATAGGCACCCCTATCATAGCAGTAACTACACCCACCGGCATTTCGCCATTTTGCGGCAAGGATCTCGCCAACAAATCACACAACACTAAATAGGCTCCACCACCTAGAATTGATGCTGGTACTAAAATACGATGATCCGAACCTAACACCATGCGCAATAGATGAGGTATCACTAACCCCACAAATCCAACTAAACCACAATAAGCTACAGTTGAACTCACCATGAAAGAAGAAATCAACAAAAGCACAAGCATCACCATTTTTACATTTACGCCCATGCTTAATGCCATTTCTTTTCCCAATAACAAAAGATTCATCACATGACTGAAAAAGAAAATAGCAAGAAAACAAGGGACTACTAAAATCGCTAAATATCCGGCTTCTGTTAGTGATGTAGCTGACAAATCCCCCATTAGCCAAAAAATAATATTATGAAGTCGCGAGTCTTGCGCCATGGAAACCAACAACATAATTACTGCATTACAAAAAGCATTTACCATAACTCCGGCTAAAAGAAGGGCGTCTTTTTGCAACACGGCTCGACCCGTGGACAAAAAAACCACTAACACTAATGTTCCCATGCTTCCTAAAAAAGCAAGACCATTTATTCCAGGGAAACGGGACAGCCCTAATAAAATTCCAACAATCCCACCAATTGCTGCTCCACCAGAAATTCCTAAAATATAGGGTTCTGCCAGAGGGTTTCGTAACAATGCCTGGAAAACGAGTCCGCCCAACGACAGTGATCCACCTACTAAAACGGCTATTATCACTCGAGGCAATCGAATTTTCCAAATGATAGTTTGGATCAACGGCGGATCCACATTTGTTGGTCTAAACAGAGCTTCAAATGTCGCAAAGAAACCACTTTCTGTAGCTCCCCCTGAAAGACCCAAATACATCGCTCCAAGCAACAAGAAGACAAACGGTATGTTCTTTAAAATAATTTCTCGTGTTGTTATAATTAAAGTTTGTTTCATTTTTGAGCCTTTCCAAAAAGCTCTGGATGAACCCGTTTTGCCATTTCTTCCACAGCATCCACAATCCGATAAGTCGGGCGGTTGTACCAATCTGATTCCACCAAATACACTTGCTTTGTTCGCACTGCAGGAATATTCTTCCATTTTAACCATTCTTTTTTCGCATCAAGTGCTGGTTGTAAATTTTCCATGGTAGCCAACAGCAATATTTCTGGTGCCATAGCAAGAATCTGTTCTTTGGAATATCGCGGGTAGCTCACTGTTCCTTTAGCAACATTCGTTCCGCCTACCAATTGAATAATTTCATCTCCAAATGTATTCTCCCCTACCGCTACTAACGGAGTATATCCAATCTGAAAAAATACCCGAGGTCGTTTTTTTGTTGTTGCTACTTTTTTTTGTATTCGAGCAATTCGTATTTTCATATCATTCACAATTCGCTCGGCCGCCTTAGGTTCATCAATAATTATACCAATGGTTCGAATTGTTTCCATTGTTTGCTGGATATTTTGAGGGCTCACAACAAATACAGGAATTCCCATTTTTCGAAGCTGATTTACTGACTTTTCAGGGTTTCCGTCCTTGGTTGCGATGCATAAATCCGGTCGAAGAGCCACAATTTGTTCTATATTTAATTTTACAAACGATCCTACGCGAGGTATTTTTTCAGCCTCTGCCGGATATGTACTATGTTCCGTTGCGCCCACCAGTCGATCCTGTGCGTTCAATGAAAAAATAATTTCTACAATGCTTGGCGCTAATGCAACAATTCGTTTGGGATGATTCGGTATTCTTACATTGGCTCCTGTTGCATCTTGCACCATACGCGCCCATCCGATATTTGCCCAAGAAACTCCTAACAAAAGAATCAATAAAAAACAGCCTAATTTTTGTTTCCATTGTACATTTTTCACTTTCAATAGGTATCCTTATTCATCCAATTTAAAACGAAGTGTTGTATATGCCCATACTGATACTGTTTTTCCGCCAACACGACCAGGCTGAAAAAACCACTCTCCCACACAAGAAAGGACACTCTTCTCAAACACACCCGGTGGTTTTGACCAGACAATATCAATGTTTTCTACTCGACCTTTTTCGTTTACTAAAAATTTTACTCGTACAGATCCTTCAATTTCTCGTCTTCGCGCATCAGCAGGATACACAGGCAAACGCCTGGAAATAGGCACTAATGGCCCATCCAAATCGCTCTCTCCGTAAGTTCCATGCCCACTTCCTCGACCACCACCGTCGCCCGATCCGTTTCCTTGCCCACTACTTCCAAATGAAGATTCTGGCATTGATTCTGTTTTTGTTGATGACACTTCTATTTTTGTCGGTATTGGCGAAACAGAAACCGTTTCTTTTTCAGCCATTATTTTTTTTTCTTTTTGCGTTTCAAAGAGTGATTCCTTTTTCAATGCTTCTTTTTCTTCATCACGATCTGCAGGCCTTCCTGTCATTAATCGAATTACATTTCCAAATCTCATTTCTTCCCTAGCTTTATCTGTAGGGCTTCCTGTTAAAAATGTAATACCTAAAAAAAGAAAAATATTTAATAAAACCGCTAAAAGAATGGCAATCGTCCACAATTTTCGAGTGTGATTTATTAAATCTTGTCGATCTAGCCAGTCAAGCCATTTAGCCAACCATTTTCGCACGCTACTGACCTCCAGATGGGATCTGTGCGGCCATTGCTATATTTTTGGCGCCAGCCAACCGGCATGCATCCATCACTTCAATCGCTATGCCCGTACTACTTCCTCGATCCGCCACGACAATCATGCTGCTATCCGGATTTTCTGCTAAAATCCGTTCAATTTGAATCCGCAATGAGATTGGATCAATTTCTTTCTGGTCTATGAAAATACGATTCTCGCTATTGACTGCAATAATTGTATTTACGCCTTGCATTGACGTTGCTGTTTGCGCACTTGGCCGCTCAATTTCTACTCCGGCTTCTTTCACAAAACTGGTTGTTACCAAAAAGAAAATGAGCAAAATAAACACCATATCAATTAAAGGCGTGATGTTTAACTCCAATGCCGATCGTTTTGTTCGTCGTGCCGTAGTGATATTTAGCATATGTAACCCTTATACATATCGTTTCAAATAAACACCCAACGAGGCAATTTGGGTCTTTAATTTTCGAGCCCTTTCTGCCAGTAGATGATGCATATATAACCCTGGAATAGCAACCAGCAATCCTATTTCTGTTGTAATTAATGCTTCTGAAATTCCGCTCGACATTCTTTGCGCATTTCCCGTACCAAAATTAGAAATTACTTCAAAAGTAGTAATCATTCCCAATACGGTTCCAAGCAATCCTAGTAAAGGTGCAATCGTTGCCAATATTCCAATGATAGATGTATAATAATCCAAGGAACGAACTAATTTTAACGTTACTTCATCTAAAATTGCTTCATTTGTAGGCTGGTCTGAAGTTGCTCGCTCCACATAATGATGTACAAATTTTGTGGTCAACCCTCGGTACGTTTGTTTGCTTGGCAACACTTGATCATGTGAAAATTGTGCCGCCTCTTCTCGAGTCATATTCCCTGTTGAAAATTGTCGAAATAATAGTGCTCGATTTAAAATCAGTGCCCACATTATTACTGATACAAGCAGCAAAATACCAACAATCCATCCTCCGGTCACAAAGAGATTTTCCAAGCGAGTAAATGGAGTTGTTGCCCACATGATTTATTTTGTCTCCACAGAATAGATAGCATTTACTAGAGATACGGCTTTTTCTTCTAGCTGCGCAATTCTTGTTTCAATTTGCCGCGATATAAATGTGTGACATACCATAATCGGAATGGCGATTGATAATCCCAACATGGTTGTAATCAACGCTTCTGAAATCCCACCTGATAAAAACTTCGGGTCTCCACTACCAAAAAAAGTGATCGCATGAAACGTATTAATCATCCCAGTTACAGTGCCTAAAAGCCCTAATAATGGTGCAATAGAGGCTAGCATACCCAAAGTAGACAAAAAATATTCCATCGGTGGAATTTCATTTAAAATGGCTTCCTGTAGTCCATTTTCCATATCTTCACGTGAATTCCCTACAAACTGAATACCTGTCAAAAGCACCCGCCCTAATGCAGATGTTTTATTTAATTGCGCCACTTTATAGGCTGCTTGCCAATTTTTGGCTTTTATCTCCCGATCCAATTCTTGCATCAACGAATCTGCATCCACTTGACTTTTTCTTAAAAAGAGGAGTCGATTGACAACAATAATCAACGCGAGCAAACCTATTAGCAAAATCGGCCATATCACCGGTCCACCGGATTTGATTTTATCCCACAAATTATTGGACGTAACCAATTGTCGAAGAGCCACTCCATGAGCAGTATCAATATAAACGGCATCCGCTTTGTTGTTCATATATTTTTTTAGGTTTCTTGATATAAAAAATCCGGGCGATTTTTCCATTTTAAACAGCATTTCGCCTTGCTCTGAAGTCAGCAAAAAGCCCACCTCTCCTTTGGCTCGATATGCCGCCGTTAAATTCCCGATTGTTAAAATATCTGCCGGAACTTCTTTCCCGCTTTTATCAATAATTATTCCGGGAGCTATCCGACATTCTGAACTCTGTCGGATATTTTCTTCTAAAAGGCTTAACACCAATCGAAAGCCTTCTATATTTGCCGGAACTTCTCCTCTAACATAAGGATCCAATTGTTCTGACCATGTATGACGTCGATATCCCTGACGCAAAATTTGGTCTGTATCTTTCGCGGCAACTTGTAAAAGCTGAGAGAGGTTTTCTAGCCCTCCAAGTTTTTGTTTTAGTGCCTGTTGAAGAATATCCACTTCGCTCGAAAGCTTTTTATATTCTTTCTGTTTCTCTTTATTCTCCGCCTCCAATATCTGACATTTTTCTTGGATTTGTTGTATTTCTTTTTTTAGTTCTGCTTCGGAAACAGGTTTTGCAAAAACTTGACTTGGCAAAATAAAAATCCATGCCAAAAGAAAAACTATGCCTATATATCTTTTTTTCATGGCATCACCACACTTCCTATTGGCAGTCGAATTAATTCTGCCGGGCGGCGCTTCTGGGCCATGTCTCCTGCGGCAATAATTTCTTTAATGTATTTTGATGGCAGTTTTTGAAAATAACCCATTTCTTTATTATAAAAACCACCCGACTTTCGATCGATAGTCGTATAAAACAATCCGACTTTTCCTATACGAACCATATTCGCCAATACTATCTGCCCATCGACCTCAATTCGTTGTGAGTATGTTTCGATACTGGTGCCATACTGAGCTTCTACGACTAGTGCTTCTATTACCCGGCGAAATTTATCCGTCGTAGAGGCTGATTGTTCTATAAATAACCTCAATTGCTCTACACGAGTTAAACGAATCGATTCATCAAACGGGATTCCTGTTTTTATTTGTTGTTGCAACTCTTTTATGGTTTTTATTAGACATTGATCTAATTGATTAGGTAAATTTGTTGTATTTTTTGAAGCTCGCTGCAATGCTGAAAGCTTTTTTTGTTCTGTCTCAATTTGAACAGTAATTGTTTTATTTTCCTTCACTAAAGAATCATGCCTAGCCTTCAATACCTGATAACGCTCCGTCAGGTTTTCTGCAAAACTTGATAGCGGTATTAACATACAAACCAATGTATATAAAAAAATCATTAGAATGGATCGTCTCAACGAAGACCTCCTTTTTTGTTTTTTCAAGAGAATAAAGCCAAAATAAAACCCCTGTATGGCTGTTTGCCACATACAGGGGAATACTAAACGTTCCATCGTTTCTCGAAACCACGCGAGAATCAATGATAACAGTTCAGGTGTCCGGCTATCCGAAATCTTTTCGGTCACGGTGGCGGGTCCGCTCCCGATTTTCACGGGATTCCCTGTAATCATGTTTAAAATATAAAAAAACCCAGGTATTGTCAAGCCTTCCTCTTCATATCAGACTGACACCATACGACTTTTCTGCACAAAAAGTAGAAAAGAGGGCTGCTGAAATAGAAGGAGTTTTTCTTTATGATTTCATAAAAGAGAAAAACTTGGCTCTGGAAAATACCAACAACGGCCAAGTATTCGGCCAGATGAGCCAAGTTTCTCAAAGGTTTCTCAGTATTCGTATGTGACCATAGCTGGAAATGTTTGAAAAGTAAAACGCTGGAATAGCTTAATCGCACCGGTACAATCTTCGATTGTTCTTTCGTCCAACATTTTGAACATACTATATGCGCAAAAAGAGATCTTATCAAACTTAAAAAGCCGATGTTATTTACATCGGCTTTCTTTTTAAAAAGGATTGAACTTTTCTTGTTGCGTTCACAAAAATTAGTTTACAATGTCTTTCAAGGCTTTTCCAGGAACGAAACGTGGAACATTGCGAGATTTGATTTTGATCACAGCACCAGTTTGTGGGTTTCTGCCTTTGCGTTCTGCGCGTTTGGTGACTTTGAAACTACCAAAGCCAACGATTTGAACGGTATTTTTTTTCTTTAAAGCAACTTTAATGGTTGCAAAAACCGCGTCAACAGCCGCTTGAGCTTCTTTTTTGGTACAAACCACTTTGGCCACAGCATTGATCAGATCACTTTTATTCATTTCTCCTCCTCCATTTATTTAGCACGCCCTTATGTTGTGCTGTTTAAAAAATCAAGTTTAACTAGATCCGATTGATCCAAACAAACCATCTCTTTTATTTTCGGATTCAAGGTAGCTTACTTTGAAAAAGTCTGTCAACGATTTTTTTATCCCATAAGGCCTTGAAACCCGTTTATTTTTAACGCAAAATGACTGTGTCGGAAATTAGAAACGCCTTTTGACGCAGACTTTCAATTTCCTGTGTGGAAAATTCGCAATTTTTATTAGCGAAAACAGACACATCCAAAACCTTCTCTTGATGAGGTTGTTGCAACGCGTACAAAGGAATCCTGCCAAGCATAGGGGCGATTTTCTCTATCATTTGAAGAGAAACATAGGGCTTTACACAAGTCGTTCTAAATTCATACGGTATTTTTCCCGTTTTTAATAAGCGAATCGTTTTTAAGAGAGAGCTGGCTATCGGCTTTTTCGAAAAATGAGGATTATAGCTTTCCAACTCTGTCTTAATGTCCATTGCTATATAATCCACCATCTGTTGCGCTATTAATTTTTCTATCACTTGTGGCTTTGTTCCATTCGTATCTAGCTTTACTCGATATCCCAACTCTTTTGCCGTTTGTGCCAATGATATTAATGCATCCTCTTGTAATGTAGGTTCACCGCCTGAAAAAACAACCCCTTCTAAGAATCCTTTACGCTTTTTTAAAAAATCAACTACCGTCTTCTCTCCATTTTCTATTTGTTGTGTTCCTAAAGCCAGCTCTGGGTTATGACAATATGGGCAATGAAGATTGCAACCTGAAAAAAAAACCACACAACTAATATTGTTGGGAAAATCAATGAAAGAGTTTTTATGAATTCCGCCAATCTTCATCTTTCCCCTTCATAAAAAAAGAGCCTTTTTTTATGAAGGCTCTTTTTTCTCTTTTTCATACATTTCATTTGTTTAATGTGCTTGTTATGATTGGGTTCATTTCATACGGTTTTTTAAATGTTATGTTTTTTATAAATCTCTCTCTCAAATGCGCTCATTTCATGGTACGGTATAGTAGGGTCATAAAATTGCATGGCAATCATATTTGAATGGTATTCAAGTAGGTCTTGTATTCCTTGCTCTGTATTGTGCTTCACTGGCAATGTTTCCATCTCTTTAAATATTTTACCCATCGCATCATCTATATCGTTGTAAAAATCTTGGTCATCCTTACTATAAGAGAGCTTGTCTTGGTCTTTATTTTGTTTTTCTTTGCTTGCTGCCATATAAAGAGAAAATAGTGTGGCCAACACTATATGGTTGACTGATAGCCCTTTTATCTTCCATTGCTCTATGAAATTAAAAGTTTCATTTGGCTGTTGTATGTATGCTGTTTTTGCGCCACCAATTATTTCTAATATATTTTGGTTATATTTTAAAGATGTGCCATCTGTGCATTTTTTATGATATCTATCAAGAAGTGTGGTGAGCGTATGTGCCTGTACTTTGCCTGTTATTTGATTTGTAATCCCCATCCCTTCCATCCTTCCATCATGTTTACGCTGTGGCATTCGATAAAATTGTATTTACAGAATAACTTTGACGCAAGCTAAATTCAGCTTTTTTCCCATTATTCCATTGTTTTACAGGCCGTAAATATCCCACAACTCGTGAATACACTTCTGTTTCCGATCCACAGGACGGACAAACCTCTTGCTTTCCATTTAAGTAGCCATGGCTGCCACACACACTAAAAGTCGGTGTTAATGTAAAATAGGGCAATCGATAGTTCCCTGCAATTTTTTTTACTAAATTTTTTACTATTTCCACATCATCTACTTTTTCGCCAAGAAACAAATGCAAAACAGTCCCGCCGGTATATTTGGTTTGCAGATTGTCTTGCAGCTCTAAGGTTTCTACGACATCCTCCGTATAATTTACTGGCAACTGAGTTGAATTGGTATAAAACGGAGCAACTCCTTCTTTGTATTTATTTTCATTTGCACAAATCATATCTGGATGAAATTTCTTGTCCAGCAATGCCAAGCGATATGAAGTTCCCTCTGCTGGCGTTGCTTCTAGGTTATAAATATCTCCTGTTTCTTCTTGAATTTGTGTCATCAATTCGCGCAGATAGTTCATTACCTCCACTGAAAACATTTGTCCTTCTGGCGTTGTAATTTCTTTTCCCAGGAAGTTCACACAGGCTTCGTTCATTCCTACGATCCCAATAGTAGAAAAATGATTCTTCCAGTAGGTACCTGTGCTTTCTTTAATTTTACGCAAATAGTATTTGGAATATGGATATAAATTCTTCTCTGTAAAATTTTCCAATACCTTTCGTTTAATAATGAGTGATTCTTTGGCCAAGTCTACCAGTTTTTTAATTTGAGCAAAAAAAGATTCTCGGCTATCTGCCGTAAATCCAACTCGTGGTAAATTCAAAGTCACAACACCAATTGATCCGGTCAATGGATTTGCACCAAACAATCCACCTCCCCGCTTTAGAAGTTCGCGATTATCTAATCGAAGCCGACAACACATGGACCGTGCATCTTCCGGCGACATATCTGAATTAATAAAGTTTGAAAAATAGGGAATGCCATATTTCCCGGTCATTTTCCAAACAGCCTCTAAATTTGGGTTATCCCAGTCAAAATCCGACGTTACATTGTAGGTTGGGATGGGAAAAGTAAACACGCGCCCTTTCGCATCTCCTTCCATCATTACTTCCGCAAATGCTCGATTAATCATATCCATTTCCGGTTGATAATCAGCGTAAGTTATTTCTTGATAGACACCACCTAAAATTACCGGTTGATCTTTTAATGTCGATGGCACATATAAATCCATAGTAATGTTTGTAAACGGTGTTTGGAATCCAACACGTGTCGGAATATTAATATTAAAAATAAATTCTTGCATGGCCTGTTTTACTTCACTATATGTTAGGTCATCATGCCGAACAAACGGGGCAAGTAGTGTATCAAAGTTTGAAAGAGCTTGTGCGCCTGCCGCTTCTCCTTGTAATGTATAAAAGAAATTTACAATTTGCCCCAATGCCGAACGAAGATGTTTAGGCGGCCCGCTTTCTACTTTTCCTTCCACACCTTTAAAGCCCGACATCAATAAGTCCTGCAGGTCCCATCCTACACAATATACAGAAAGAAGACTTAAATCATGAATATGAATATCTCCGCTTTTATGAGCCTGACGAATTTCCGGAGGATAGATTCGGTTTAGCCAATACTCTGCTGTAATGTCTGAAGAAATATAATTGTTTAACCCTTGCAGGGAATAACACATATTACTATTTTCATTGATTTTCCAATCCAAACGTTGAATATAGCCTTCCATCAATCCTACATTGGCCTTGGTGGCAATGTTTCGAATTTGAGTGTGTTGCTCTCGATATAAAATGTAGGCTTTTGCTGCACTATAGAAAGGTGAATCCAATAAAACGCGTTCGACCACATCCTGTACTTCCTCCACATCAGGGGTCGTATCAGAGAACATGATTTTCGCCAGTGAAAGTACTTGCAAGGTCATTTTTTTTGCTTCTACTTCGCCAAATTCTCCCGAGGCATCTCCGGCTTTACGAATTGCAGTTGTAATTTTGGAGGCATCAAAGGGGACAACCCGTCCATCGCGTTTTCTAATCTCTTCAAACATGGAGTTCACCTCTTTCTTGGATTAATAATGCTTTGTAAAAATATAATTCTTTTTTAGAAAAAAACACCCCTCTAGATATCTCAAGCCATATCGACTTGCCCCTTTGATATCTAAAAAACTTTTATCTTTAATTTTAACTGATTTTTGTTCCCTTCTCCCTTTGATAGAGAACACTAGAATCATTAGTTATGTTTTTTAAGTTCAAAATATACACATGAAAAAAAGATGTCAACAAAAAAATTCCATATATTGTATGCTTTTAATTCAAAAGCACAATATAATGTGGTTTACATCTCTTGCAATTTTTTTTAAACTCTTTAAAATTATACGAAATTTTGACTTTTTACATTTACAACGCAATAGATAAATTTGTACCATATTTGGAGATTGTTTGATAAAAATATCTCAAAATCATGGATTTTTTATTCTTTATTTGGAAAAGTTGCTATAAGAAGATAAATTTTTCAAACAAACTTTAGACTGACTATCACAGGAATACCAGATGAGAACTCTTTTACAGTTTCGGGAACAAAAAAGACGGTGGTATGATCGAGCCACAGTTTGTATTATAACTTGTTTAGCTATGATATGGCTCTTTTGGTTTAGCTGGGTAGGAATTCGGCTGGCATTTGAAAAAGGCTCTTTTTCATATTTATTCACACCAGCTTTTTTGGCTTTTGGTTCGTTTTTTGTTTTTACAAAAACCTTTTTTCGGTCATGGAAACGTTGGCAAACGTATAAAAAACTCAAATCCATATGATTTTTATTTTGTTTTTCTCTTCGCTATATAATCTTCCATCGTCATCGTTAAATAACTATCTGATGCGATATACGGTAGGATGTTAGCCATTATCTCCGGAGGGAAAGATCCCGGAATTCCGCCAATTCGCCTACCATCCTGAGTCAAAAACCATGTTGTTGGCAATCCTTGTATTTGATATTGAGTCGCTATTGTTTTTTCTTTATCTACATCCACACGAATAGGAATAAAATTCTTTTGAATTTCCTTTATTATTTTCGGATTCGAAAAAACATCTCGATCCATCACCGTGCAATATTGACACCAATCCGCCCGAAAATAAACTAGCACCTTTTTCTTTTCGTCTTTTGCTCTGGTCATTCCAGCAATATATGTTTGCCAAGTAAGTTTGTTTTCTGCAAAAGCCTGATTCGGAGTCCACGTTATCCAGGCTAATGTAAATATCATACAGAATCCTAAAACACTGATTCGTTTTTTCATTTCTAAATTCTCCTATATCGCCACAAACAAACGAAGCCAGTTCGCAATCAGCAAAATCCCTACGACTACTAATAAAAGACCCATTACACGATTTAAATACTTCATAATCGAGCGAGATTTTTGTAACAAACAAAATGTATAATCAATCAGTATGGCAAAAATTAAAAATGGAATCCCTAATCCGGCCGCATAAAAACCTAACAGAATCATCCCCTCGCGCATGGATCCTTCCATGCCTGCCATAGTCAAAAGAGATCCCAATACCGGTCCGATACATGGCGTCCAGCCTGCAGCAAATGCCATTCCGATTAAAAAAGCACCCCATATATGAATGGGGTTTTGATTAAGATGGATTCGTTTTTCCATGTATAACATTTTAAATGGTGACCAGCCTAATAATTGTAGTCCAAAAATCAAAATCAAAATACCACCAATAATGCGAATCCAATCTTTATACACCACAATAAGGCCGCCCAAATATGAGGCCATTGCACCCATAGCCACAAACACAGCGGAAAAACCCAACACAAACAACAATGTTGTTAAAATTACTTCCCAACGTCGCCAAAATGTTTTTTTTCCCTGCAATTCCTCAATACTGGCACTAGCAATAAACGCAAAAAAAGCAGGGATAAGCGGGAACACGCATGGGCTGAAAAAAGAAGCGAGTCCTGCTCCAAAAGCAGTAAGGTTTGATATTTGTGTTGAGAACATATTCCTCTCTTTTTTCAGTTTAGCTTTGCTCTTGTAACGTTTCTTTTCCTAATTCTTTCGATCGACGCGTCGTTACATCTACAGCATCCATTAATGCGGATGCAAACCCGGCTTTTTTTAATGCTTCTAAGCCAGCGATTGTTGTTCCTCCTTTTGACGTTATGCGAGCGATTAATTTTTCCGGTGCTTCTCCTGTTTCCAAGCAAAGTTTCGCTGCTCCAAATAATGTTTGACTCGCCAAAAGAAGTGCTTCTTCTCGTTTCATTCCCAAACGGGTAGCACCTTGGGCCATCGCCTCAATCGCGCTAAGTGCATAGGCAGGACCGCTACCGGAAAGCCCGGTTACCACATCCATCAGGTTTTCATCCGTTAAATAAATCGTTCTTCCTATTGCATTAAAAATCTCCATCGCTTCCGATAAAAAAGCCGAAGTTACTTTTTCATTCGCAACAAATGCCGTAGCACTTTCGAAAACCATGGCAGCCATATTGGGCATAGCTCGGATAATTGGACAGGTCTCACCTATTTGTTTTTGCAAAAAACGAAGCGGTACTCCCGCAACAACCGAAATGACACGATGACTTTTTGTGATATAGCCCGCTATTTTTTTCAGCGCACTAGACAAATCCTGTGGCTTTATGCAAAGAAGAAGAATTTCCGATTTGGTTGCAATTGTTGAGCTTTCTAGTGTTGTTAGAATCTTATATTTTTTTGAAACGCCAGCAAGAACGCTTTCGGAAATGTCAGAACAAATCACCTGAGAAGGTATTACTATTTTTTTATCTAACAACCCACGCAAAATCGCTTGCGCCATATTCCCTGCGCCTAAAAACCCTATTTTTGCACTTATTGTCATATTTTCCTCTTACACTTTTATAGTTATGTTTACTCTAACGTTTTTCAAATCCAAAAAAAAACCTTTTTTCAGTTGTTCGCCTTTCTTCACCGAAAAAACACAAGACCTATTATAACCCATTTCTTGACGAACATCCTTCTCTCTGGCAATATAAAACCTATTAAGAAAGGAATGGCTTTGTTTACCTGGATGCGTATTTACAATTTTATCTCTTTTTGTATTACGGTTTATACGTGGATTATTATTATTCGTGCACTTATTTCTTGGTTTAATCCAAATCCGTATAATCCCATTATTCAGTTTTTATCGCGCATTACAGAACCCGTTTTACGGAAAATCCAAAGGCTTATTCCGTTTTCCATTATCGCTGGATTAGACTTGGCTCCACTTTTTTTAATTTTCTTTTTATGGGGTTTGGACTGGGTTGTTTTTAAACTATTTGTTCAATTGACACACGCTTTTCCCTTTTAGTCACCTACGGTTTTGGCCAAACCAATTCAGCAACACACCGCAGGCCCTCCAACGTCAAAGTTGGATGAACAGCGGAAATAACCGAACATGTTTTTGCTAATAGCGCTGCAAAGCCACCTGTTGCAATTACACGTGACATTACACCTAGCTCTTGTGCTATCCGACCTATCATTCCTTCCACCATTGCCGCATATCCATAAATAATACCAGATTGCATGCATGCTACTGTATTTGTTCCAACAATTTTTTCTGGAATCACAAACAATTCTACACGAGGCAAGCGAGCTGCTTTCCGAGATAACGCTTCTGATGAAATTTGAATGCCTGGCGCAATCACACCGCCTTTATATTCTCCTTTTGCCGATATTACATCAAACGTTGTAGCCGTACCAAAATCAATCACAATTAGATCTTCATTCGGATGTAAATGATGTGCGCCTAAAGCATTTACCAATCGGTCAGCTCCCAAATCACTAGCAGGAACACATAAATTAGGCATAAATGATTGCGTTGCCGTATTTATCCAAAACACCGATGCTTTCACGTGCTTTTCACAAAAAGAAACCAAATGCTTCGCGACAGACGGCACCACACAAGCAATTACAATCTGATCAATTTGAGAAAGCTGAATGCCGCTCGTTTGAAATAATTGATTTAGCGTTAAATGTAATTCACCTACCGTATTCTTTCGATAAGTAGGAATTCGCCAATCCTGAACAAGAGATTTTTGACTATATATGCCTAATACAATATTTGTATTTCCTACATCTATTACTAACAACATATTATTCTCCCTGATCCAGTATCTTATCTGCCACGGCCACGGCAATTTTGGTGCCTACCACGTCATGTGTCCGAACTATATGGGCTCCCTTTAAAACAGACGATACTGCAACAGCATGACTGGCCAATTCTACCTCTGGTGCCATCGGAAATAATTCTTCTAGGCAATTGATTTCTTTTACCAGTTGACGTAAAAATGCTTTTCTTGATGCAGCCATCAATACCGGAGATCCTAATTCATTCAATCTATTTAATTTGCCAATTAATTCCCAGTTGTGTTCTTTCGTTTTCCCAAATCCAATACCTGGATCTACAATTATTTGGTCTTTTTCTACTCCTGCCATTATGGCTTTTTGGATGGTTTCCTGTAGAAAAAAAACTACTTCTTGGACAACATCTTCATAGACGGGGTTTGCCTGCATCGTTCTAGGCACCCCCTTCATATGCGTAACAACCACAGGCACTTTTTTTTGTACTATAATGGGAAGGAGCTCCGAATCCATCCGAAATCCTGAAATATCATTAACAATATCTGCTCCTGCCTCAATGGCGTGATTGGCCACTTTTCCTTTTACTGTATCAATAGAAATAAGCACATCGTATCGTTTTTTAATTGTTTCCACGAGAGGTATCACTCGGCGAAGCTCTTCTTCCACAGGCACACCTTCTGACCCTGGTCGAGTGGATTCTCCACCGATATCTAAAATATCCACGCCATGGGAAAGCATTTCTTCTGCTTGTTTTGTCGCCGCTGAAAAATTAAAAAATCGCCCACCATCCGAAAAAGAATCTGGCGTAACATTTAAAATTCCCATTATAAGCGTTCGTTTCCCTAAGGAAAGAGTTTTCCCATCTCGTAATCGAAGTTGTATTGGAAGTCGTTTCATTTCCTACCTTTTCTTTTTAAAAATAAAAAAGCCCAGCGAAAGCCGAGCTTTTATTAAAATTAAAAAATAAGTTCATCTTTAGTCTTCACATGAACCGTATTCTTCAGCTTCCGCGGAGGGCGACACTCCCATATCCAAATCTTCTTCGTCACTTTTCACCAAAACAGAGGTAGCGATATCTACTTCGGATTCATCTTTGTCTCGCTGCGAAGGCAGTTGAATTCCTGGCCGCATTGAATAAATCAAATCATCTAATTCTTGTCCCAATACGGTTTCTTTTTCCAAAAGCATTTCTGTCAGCTTGTCTAAAATATCACGGTTTTCTATTAGTACTTTCCGAGCTCTTTCATAAGCCATTTTTGCCATATTTGAAATTTCTTCATCAATCATACGAGCAGTTTCATCAGAATAATCTCTCGGATGACTAATTTCTCGACCCAAAAAGATTTGCTCTTCATCTTTAGCAAAAGAAATCGGACCTAGCTTGCCACTCATTCCCCAAGAACGAACCATTTGTTGCAATAGTTGAGTTGCACCTTTAATATCATTTGAGGCTCCTGTGCTGATTCGACCAAAGACCAATTCTTCAGCCACTCGTCCTGCATAAGCAATTGAAAGCTGACTTTCCAGTTGATCTTTATATCGAAAATCTTGCTCTTCCGGTAAAAACCATGTTACCCCTGCGGCACGCCCTCTTGGAATAATGGTAATTTTATTTACTGCATCTGTATACGGCAGAAAACGGGCCACTAACGCATGCCCGGCTTCATGGTATGCCGTTGTGCGTCGATCTTCATCACGAACTATTTTCGACTTTCGCTCAAGACCCATATATACTTTATCTTTCGCGGCCTCAAAATCCACCATGGTCAATTTGTCTTGATTATGTCTGGCAGCAATTAAAGCCGCTTCGTTTATCAAGTTTTCCAAGTCAGCTCCTGAAAAACCAGGGGTTCCTTTTGCCAGTGCGACTACGTCCACATCGTCCGCCAATGGTGTTTTACGCATGTGTACTTGTAAAATTTGTTTTCGTCCCAACACATCCGGCAAGGAAACTTCCACCTGCCTGTCAAACCGACCCGGCCTCAATAAAGCTGGATCTAATACATCTGGGCGGTTTGTTGCAGCAATTAAAATTACACCTTCGTTCGACTCAAATCCATCCATCTCCACTAATAGCTGGTTTAATGTTTGTTCCCGTTCATCATGACCGCCACCCAATCCGGCTCCTCGATGGCGCCCTACTGCATCAATTTCATCTATGAAAATAATACACGGTGCATTTTTTTTACTTTGTTGAAAAAGATCCCGCACGCGAGATGCGCCCACTCCAACAAACATCTCCACAAAGTCAGAGCCGCTAATACTAAAAAATGGCACGCCTGCTTCACCCGCAACAGCACGAGACAATAATGTTTTCCCGGTTCCTGGCGAGCCCGTCAATAATATTCCTTTCGGAATTCGACCGCCCAAACGAGTAAATTTATGGGGATCTTTTAAAAAATCTACCACTTCTTGCAGTTCTTCTTTTGCCTCATTCACACCAGCCACATCCGCAAAAGTTACTTTTAAATCTGTTTCTGATTGCAGTTTTGCCCGGCTTTTTCCAAATGACATCGCTTTTCCAGCGCCACCTTGCATCTGTCGCATAAAAAATAACCATATTGCTATCAACAAAATCATGGGAAACCACGATACAAGGATTGACATCAACCAAGACGGTTTTTCTGGTGGCTTTACTGTTACTTTTACATTTTTCTCCAATAATTTGGGGATTAGACGACTATCTGTAGGTGCAACTACAATGTATTCGTTTTTTTCTTTAGCACTTTCTTTGCTAAAAAAAGTATTTGTCGCCGGAGTTGTCTTTTTCGGTTTTTCCTGAATAGCAGTTGTTTTTGGTGTAACTAACAATTCTGGCCATTGAATGATAACATTTGCGATCTCATCTTTTTCCAGTGAAGAGATAAATTCACTATATGCCCTAGGATCTTCAGTTTTGCCAGGACTGTTAAACAGATTGTAGACCATTACCATAACAAGCAAAATAATGCCCCACAAGGCTAAATTCCGATACGTTTGATTCAAAATATCCTCCTACTGACCGATTTTATTTTTTGTATCCACACCGGTCAATTTCATTCATATTTTCTCAAATCTTTTTGTGTAAAAAGAAAATACGATTTTTTTAGTATGGCGAATTTATTTTCGCATAGCAAGAATTTTTACAGCAACACTTATGAATTTTAATGATTGACTCATTTATAAAGATTACAAACCTTCACAAAATCGTTGCCCTTCCTTTTTTTTCATAAACAAAAGCATCGACCCTTTTTTCATTACGCAAACGCCAGGCAAATTTATTTGTGAACTTACTTCTAAGGGGGTTGTAATTAGTTCTAAGAGGCTAGCAATATGGTCAAACGAAATGTGCCGCAAATTTCCGTTCATTTTACAAATCATTTCTCGTAACAAGCGACGCTGTAATGCCACAGGATATCTTTTTAATAATTTTACTGATACCGTCAATGTGTTTTTTGTTTCTTTTACATCTAGCTGTGTCACCACCTCTTGCACCAGTTCGCTCAGCCATGTCTCTTCATCACGCGTTAACATTGATAAACGATGAAGGGCATCTTTCACACCAGATGTATATTTTTCTTCTAACAACGGGAAAAGTTCATGTCGCACCCGATTTCGGTCAAACCGCAAATCTTGGTTAGACTCATCTTCTCGATATTGAATCCGGTTTTCTTTCACAAAATCCCAAATTTCATCTGGCCAAATGTTTAAAAAAGGACGAATAATGCCATCTGGTCGAAAATATGCCATTCCACTCAGCCCCAAGCTTCCACTTCCACGAAAAAGCCGTAATAAAAAAAGCTCTGCATTATCTTGGGCATGATGTGCTGTTGCTATTTTCGTAAATCTAGTTTTGGAAAGAGCTTTCTGATATACATCCATCCGAGCTATCCGAGCCGCTTCTTCTACTGAAACTCCTTCTTTTTCTCGGATTTCATGCACATTTACTTTTTTTCCATAAAATGGAATGCCCAGCTCCTCTGTCGCTTTCTTTACAAATGTCCATTCTTCATCAGATGCATTTCGCAGGCCATGGTGAATATGTAATGCCCCGATATTAAACTCTTTCGCTTCTTTTATCGCATATAACGCATACAACAATGCCATAGAGTCCATACCACCAGAAACAGCTACCCAAATATAATCCCCTGGTATAATTAACTTTTCTGAGTCAATAACTCTCTGAAGTGTTTTTAAAAATATCGATGTCTTTTTTTTCATGGAGCCCCTTTTAAAAATACGATCCAACCCTATGAGATTCTTTACAAATTTGCAATTAAAATTGTATTTTCAAAATTCCCTTGAAAGTAGAAAAAAAGAAGTGCTACAGTTCTTTTTATTGCCCTTTGAGGAGCAACTGATTGACCATCGTGCAACAAGCGGTTTCGAACCTCGTCAGGTCTGAAAGGAAGCAGCGATAAGAAATTTAGCTTGTGTCACGGACCGTTCTCAATCAGTTGCTCCTCAAAGGGCAACATTTTTTAATCTTTTCGTCTCTAAAAAATTTTACCCCCTTGACATCAGTTTTCCCTGCCTTACTTTTAGCTCATTAATTTTCTTTATAAATTATACGTAATGAGGAGGCTTGCCCTATGTCAAAAAAGCCTGACAAAATGCAAGACACAGAAGTAGATCCTTTCGGAGAAACCCAAGACGCTGTGGAAAATGCGGAAAAAACTGCAGAAATGGCGTCGGATTTAACAAAAGAATATTACGATCGGCTTTTACGGATTTCTGCTGAATTCGATAATTATAAAAAGCGAATCGATCGAGAAATGATTGATTTCCGCAAATATGCCAATGAGTCTGTATTTAAAGCCCTTTTGCCGATTGTAGACAATTTTGAGCGAGCCATTTTGGTTGCTGAGGAAAACTCATTCAATCCACAACAGTTCCTCGAAGGCTTACAACTAATTTATACTGATTTTTTAAAAGTGCTGGATCAATTTCAAGTTAAACCAATGGATGCATTGGGGAAACTTTTTGATCCTCAATACCATCAGGCCATGATGCGGCAAGAATCTAATGACATGGCTCCCAATACGGTTCTTGCGGAAATTCAGAAAGGGTATATGTTCCACGATCGTCTTCTGCGTCCTAGTGCAGTTGTGGTTTCTATGGAACCAAGCGTTTAAAAATAAAAATTGTGCGATTTATCGCATATTACATCCTATTCCTAAGGAGGAACTCGACATGAACAAAATTATTGGAATCGACCTCGGCACTACCAACTCCTGTGTTGCCGTTATGGAAGGTGGGGAACCAAAAGTAATTACGAATCCAGAAGGAGGCCGCACCACACCTTCGGTCATGGCGATTACAAATAACGGAGAACGGCTGGTTGGTCAAATTGCCAAACGTCAGGCGATTACCAACCCTGAAAATACCGTTTTCGGCGTAAAAAGACTTATTGGTCGTCGTTTCGATTCAAAAGAAGTCCAAAATGACATTCCGATTTTGCCATATAAGCTAGAAGAAGGAAAAAACGGTGACGTATGTATTAAAATTCAAAACAAACAATACGATTCTGCCGAAATTTCTTCTTTTATTTTGGCAAATATCAAAAAAACAGCTGAAGAATATTTAGGAGAATCAATTACAGATGCTATCGTCACGGTTCCAGCGTATTTTAACGACAGTCAGCGCCAGGCTACAAAGGACGCTGGCAAAATTGCTGGCTTAAATGTTCTTCGAATTATTAACGAACCTACTGCCGCTGCTTTGGCTTATGGATTAGACAAAAAGAAAGATGAAAAAATTGCTGTCTTCGACCTTGGAGGCGGTACCTTTGACATCTCTATTTTAGAATTGGGTGACGGTGTTTTTGAAGTAAAATCTACCAATGGGGACACCCATTTAGGGGGCGAAGATTTTGATTTGGCAGTTATTGATTATTTGGCGGACGAATTTAAAAAAGATCAAGGCATTGACCTTCGAAATGATAAAATGGCCTTGCAACGCTTAAAAGAAGCCGCAGAAAAAGCCAAAATGGAATTATCCACTGCTATCGAAACCGATGTAAATTTACCCTTTATTACTGCAGATGCGACTGGCCCAAAACATTTAAATATTAAGCTGACTCGCGGCAAACTAGAAGCCCTTGTAAAACCGCTCTTGGACAGAATCGATGCTCCCTGTCTAACTGCCATGAAAGATGCGGGCCTTAATGCTGACCAAATCCATGAAGTTATTCTGGTGGGTGGGATGACCCGTATGCCTGCTGTGCAAGAACGAGTGAAAGCTCTGTTTAAAAAAGAACCGCACAAAGGCGTTAATCCAGATGAAGTTGTCGCTATGGGTGCCGCTATTCAAGGTGGCGTTCTAAAAGGTGATGTAAAAGATGTTCTTTTACTTGATGTAACACCCCTATCTTTGGGTATTGAAACTCTAGGTGGCGTTATGACACGGTTGATCGAAAAAAATACTACGATTCCTACACGGAAAAGCCAGGTATTTTCTACTGCCGCCGACAATCAACCCGCAGTTTCTATTCATGTTCTTCAAGGAGAGCGTGAAATGGCTGGTGATAATAAAACCTTAGGCCGTTTCGAATTAGTAGGCATTCCACCTGCACCACGAGGATTGCCTCAAATTGAAGTAACTTTTGATATTGATGCAAATGGTATTGTATCTGTTTCCGCGAAAGATTTGGGTACCGGCAAAGAGCAATCTATTCAAATCACATCTTCCAGCGGATTGTCTAAGGAAGAAATCGAGAAATTGGTTAAAGATGCTGAACTTCATGCGGCGGATGATAAAAAGAAAAAAGAATTGATTGAAGCCAGAAATCAAGCGGATACATTTATTTATACGACTGAAAAATCGTTAAAAGATTTGAGTGACAAAATAGATGATGCAACCAAAAGTGAAATCAACGCAGCGATTGAACCTTTGAAAAAAGCCATGGAAGGTGACAGTGTTGATGAAATTAAACGATTGACTGAAGCCTTGGTCTCTGCCTCTCACAAATTGGCTGAAATCGCCTATAAAAAAGCCTCAGAAGATCAGGCTGGTGCTACTGGCGCAAGTAGCGATACTTCTTCTGAGACAGATTCTTCTACTCCTGATGCTGACGATGTTGTGGATGCGGATTTTGAAGAAAGTAATTAACAGATTAGAAGTACACTGCCTCCATAAAAAGCCCCGTGCCAGAAATAGCATGGGGCTTTTTATATTTTTTTATACTCTTACGATGTTACTCGACAGTTGCTGTTTCGCGTAACGCAAAAACCTCATCTTGTACTTTTTCAATTTCTCTTCGGCGCCACAAAGCCGCCAGCCAACTTGTCAACGCCTTGCTTACAATCTCGCCAAAAATAATTGCTATTAACATTTTGGGTGCGAAAACACCCCAAAAAGCTACTAAATTAAAAAAAACACTATCTATTGGAATACTTACCATATTAGATTGCATCACACGTTGAAGCCATGTTTTATGCAACAATTTATGATAAATTTCTGTATTTGCGGTTTCACTAATACAAATCGCTAAAAATGAAGCCAAAATAATCCGCCAGAGCACCCCCATAAAAATTGATTCTAGTACCATCCCCACCGCTGCAATAGCTATCATTTGATATACTCGTTTTCGACCATAATGATGTACTCGATCGCGCTGAGTAAATGTTATGCCAAATACCAATGTCCCAATTGACACCAATCCAAACACCGGTAATGGAATAAACATGGTGGCTGTATAGTTTGCTACTAACACCGCTATGATGTAGACCGACATAGATCGAATCATATTAAATTCTTTTTTACTCATTTATCTCCGATCGAAAACTTTTTTCCACACCAGAATATTTTTTTCGTAATTTAGGCTTTTCAATTTTTCCGGTCGGGTTTCTGGGCACATCCCCTAGTACATATTGTCGAGGTCGTTTATACCGTGGTAGCCCCTTAGCATGTTGTTCTAATTCAGAAACAATCACTTTACAATTTGGTTTCGGTTGTATTACAGCTAATGTGATTTCCCCCAGGCGAGTACTAGGAACACCTATCACGGCCACATCTAATACCGCTGGATGAAGTCGCAAGAAATCCTCCACCTCTACTGGATAAATATTTTCTCCACCGGTAATAATGACATCTTTTTGTCGATCTACCAACCAAATAAAGCCATCTTTGTCCATTTTAGCCACATCACCAGTGTACAACCAACCTTCCTTCAAGACAAGCTCGGTTTCTGATGGATTTTGAAAATATTCTTGCATTACCCCAGGGCCTTTTACTAAAAGCTCTCCCGGCTCACCTATCGAAACCAATTGCCCATTTGGATCTATAATTCGAGTTTTCCACCCTTTTCCAGGCTTTCCAATAGCCCCTACTTTATGAGGATTCTCCACGCCTAGATGCACACACCCTGGGCCTGAAGATTCGGTTAGCCCATAATTCGTATCATACTGATGATGAGGAAACACTTCCAACCATTTTTTTACCAATGCAGGCGGTACGGGCTGTGCTCCGATATGCATTAATCGCCATTGGTCGATCCTATAGTCTGATAGTTTTAGATCTCCGCTTTCAATTGCAAACAATACATCCATGGCCCAGGGCACCAACAGCCATACGATACTTACATTTTCTTCGGAAACCGTTTCCAAAATCATTTGTGCTTCCACTCCTCGTAAAATTACAGCTCGTGAACCGGATAACAAACTACCAAACCAATGCATCTTGGCACCGGTATGATATAAAGGTGGAATGCACAAAAAAACATCGTTTTTCGTTTGATGATGATGTTCAATTTCCACTTGTGCAGCCGATGCTAAATTTCCATGCGTTAACACCACTCCTTTGGGAAAAGCAGTAGTTCCGGACGTAAAATAAATTCCTGCGATTTCCGATGATACAAGTTTCACATTTAAGGAATCTCCGGACATTTGAGAAATTACTTTCGAATAACTCATAGCAAAAGAAGGTCTTATGTCACCTTCTTCGTTGGCAGATACCATTACCCATGTATGCAACAAGGGAAGTTCCGGCTTTATTTTTGTTAAGATACCATTAAATGTAGGTTCAAAAAAAATCATTTTGGCTTCGGTAAGTGCCAAACATTTTTGAATGGTTAATCCCTCAAATCGAAAATTTAACGGCACTACCACCGCCCCACATCGCAAAATACCAAAATAAATCGGGAGCCATTCCAGACGATTTGTCATTAAAATCGCAACTCGATCATTTTTTTTAATATGTTGTCCTCGTAAAAACTGTGAAATCTGATTCGTCTCTTTTTCAAATGCGCTCCATGACAATTCTCGGCGTATTTTTTTCTCTGGCACTCGTTCTATTAAAGCCACATCATCAGGATATCGTTTTGCGTTTTGGATAAGTGCATCCGTAATCAACATATCAGCAGAGCCTTTCATTGATATTTAAATAACATTTGATGAATATCAAACCATATTCTTTCGGTCAAGAAACAAGCTGCTATTCTTTTGTTTTTTCAATTTTCCTTTCGATTAATTTGACATTTGAGATGTTTTTTTTTATGGTTCATCGGCTCAGAAACAAATATCGACCTATCTTATCTTATAAAAGAGACATTTATGGAAATGCAACCATCGCTGGAAGAATTCAAACAGGCTCTCCGCTTATTTCAAATTCGTCGATTGGAAAAAACCTATAAAGATTTGCAGAATATCTCGCAATATCAAAAAGCATATAATTTTTTCTTTCAGCAACTATATTTGCCCAATAAAGGGTTTACAACACCTTCTGTTTCTGCTGACATTACGCTTCCTTCAAGTATTGAGACTTTTTTAGATAAACGCATCATTTTTTCCTTACGAAAAGCGGCTAAACTTCAAAAAAAAATTGAAGACATAGATTTTCATTTAGCGAAGAATATTTTTCTTCATAAAATTGATCCAAACCAACTGAATCTTGCTGTCTATCAGAAATTTTATAAAGAACTGGACAATTATGAAGAGAGAATTGATCAATTCATGCTGATGGGAGAAGTAGTAAAAGATTTATATGCTATTAGCCAAATACGACTCCTTCGATTTGCGCTTGAGGTAGGCCGAAAATTAGTGGGAAAACATCCTCTCCTCCAGCTTGCAGAAGGAGCATTAAGTGCTTATAAAGATATTAAAAATATTGATTTTTTAATTGAATCCATAGAATACCGGGAAATTGAGTTTCACAATGCATTATGGAACAACGATTTCCCGGAAAAGTATAAAGACCTATAGTAGGTTTTACCTACGCTAAATCTCGTCTTTTTCTTCCAATTCTGCTAACCGTGTTTTTAAAATTTTCACTTCTGCTTCTAATTCTTTCACTCGATCTACAGAGACCGGTTTTAATTTTGAAACTACATCACTTACCGCCTCGGTTACACGATTATCTACGTTTTCATTAATCCAGTTTTTAACCACATCTCCATATGTCATTAGTTCTTTTTTCATATCTGAAGCTATTTTTTGAGCTATCGCCATAGCATCCATCTCTTCAGCAGAAGTAGTTTCTTTAAACTTATTTAGTTTGCCAGAAATTTTTTCTACACCGCCTTCAGCCTTATTTACTGCCGATTCTAAAAACAAGCTCGATTTTTTAGCATAATCCGCTAACGCACCTCCACCACGTCGAATCATCTGAATTAAAATACTTGGTGGCACATCTGTTTCTCCTTCTGCCTGACTACGACTTAACACCTGAGAAATAGTTGTAGCTGTAATATCTTCACCTGTTGTGTTATCTATAATTTCTACTTCTTTACCCGCTCGAATAATTTCTGCTAACCGATCTAGTGAAATATATTGTTTTTCTGTCATGTCATATAGTTTGCGATTCGCATATTTTTTAATTCGATGCATATCTCCCCCTTTATCGAATGTTAGACATTATGAAATATTAGGCAAAAAACTCGCCCATAAGATATGACGCATCGCGTTATATGTCAAGAAAATTTATTCTGCATCAGGGTGTTCAATTTCTTTTTCGTTTGAATTTTGAAAACTTAATATTATATCTTTTTCTAAATAACTACAAGCACTTGACAATACTCTCTTTCCTGTTGCACCTGGTAAATCCACCACATATCGGGGAACACAAAGACCAGACATTGACCGAACTTCATTATAAATTTTAAGCCCTTTTGGAATACTCACTCGAAAATGGCTTGTCCCTGCTACCGGATCCGGATGATGTAAATAATAAGGTCGTATCCGTATTTTCACCAGTTTCCGCCACAGATTAGATAATGCCTGGCTTGAATCATTCACACCTTTTAATAATACCGATTGATTTCCTAATACAATTCCAGCCTCTATTAGTTGATTTGCTGCTTCTATTGTTTTCGATGTAATCTCATCTACAGCATTGAAATGCGTAATAATATAAAGAGGCTTATATTTTTTGAGCCTTTGTACAAAGCCAGTTGTAATTCGATTTGGATTTGCCGTTAGCATTCGGGTGTGAATTCGAATAATTTCTACATGGGAAACTTTGTTTATTTCTCTTAGCATTTCATCCAAGTGAACATCTGATAATGTTAATGGATCTCCACCGGAAAGAATAACTTCTTCAATTTCTGAATGCTTCTGAATATACTTTAGTATTTCATCAAACGCGGTCATTAAAGCTGGTCTGTTTTTTCCAGCTCGCCTTTTTCGAAAACAAAACCGACAGTACATAGCACATTCGTCGGTTGTTAACAAAAGAACCCGATCTGGATATCGATGAATCAAATTCGGTACAGGCGATTGATATTTTTCATCAAACGGATCTTCTTTAAAATTCGTTTGCTTTATTTCTTCTAAAGAAGGAATTATTTGACGCCATAAAGAAGAATCTGATTTTAAGAGCATCTCTTCCACATGAGTTGAAATTCGAAACGGATATCTTTCCACTACATCTTTTAACAAAGGATCTATCAAAAATCCCTTTGCGTTAAAAAGATTTCTTAACTGATCCATTTCTTTTTGTTTGTCCATAAAATCTCCACAAAAACGGTTTCGCCAGATGGACACACTATTTATGCCCATGTTGTTTCTTTTTTAGTTTTTATTTACAGAAGTTATTAGATGCGATATTCTTTAAAAATCTTTCTGTTTTTTATAAAGGATTTCGGACATGAAACATGTTTTCATTTTTATCACTCTTTTCTTTAGCTGCTTTTTTACTGCTCAAGCCGCAAGGGCTATTTCTGTAGATGAAATTTTAACCAAAGTGGAATCCCGTTATTCTTCGGGCGGTTTTTCTGCTGATTTTTTACAAACAACAACCATCAAAAGTTTAAACTTGACCGATCAGGCCTCTGGTAGAATGTGGATTCAACGTCCCAACAAAATCCGATGGGAATATGTAGCTCCCGAATCTCAAATCATCGTCTCAAATGGAACTACTGTTTGGATGTATCGCCCGAGTGACAAACAAGTTTTCCAAGGCAAATCTGAAGTGTTATTTGGGAAAGGAAAAGGAGGTATGTTTCTTTCCAATCCTAAATTAATCCGTCAATATTATACATTTTTTCTGGAGGATAGTTCATCCGCTGACCAATACGTTTTAAAATTGATCCCTAGAGAAAAAGATCAAGAAGTCGCCTTAGTTCGCGTTACGGTTTCAAAAGATACGTTTAACATTGTTCGCCTAACAACAAACACGCCTTCTGGCGAACAAAACACAATTGATATAAAAAATATTACCTTTACTAAAAGCATGAATTCAAAATTATTTCAATTCACGATTCCACAAGATGCACAAATCATTCAACTCAACCAAAGAACTACCAAATGAAAGCACGAATTCGAAACTTACTCAAAGAAAAAAACGCTATTTTACTGGCCCATAATTACCAATTGCCAGAAGTACAAGATATTGCTGATCTCACAGGAGATTCGTTAGAGCTCTCCATCCGCGCCGCGAAGACCGATGCAGACATTATTGTTTTTTGCGGTGTTCATTTTATGGCGGAAACAGCATCTATTTTATCGCCAACCAAAAAAGTTCTCTTGCCTCGATTGGATGCTGGTTGCCCTATGGCCGATATGATTACGCCAGAGCAGCTTTCTCTTCGCAAAAAAGAATTAGGTTTCGATATTCCTGTGGTTACTTATGTAAATTCCAGCGCGGCGGTAAAAGCGCTTTCTACTATTTGTTGCACTTCTGCCAATGTTGTAGAAGTTACAAACAGTATAAACTCCGATGAAGTCCTCATCACACCGGATAAAAACTTAGCTCAATATGTCGCTGCCCGCACATCCAAAAAAGTTCATCTATGGAATGGTTTCTGCCCATTTCACGATGTCCTTACAAAGGAAATGGTATTAGAAGTCAAGGCTAAACATCCAAATGCGTTTTTTTTGGCTCATCCCGAGTGTCGACCTGAGGTCACTGAAATTGCAGATGCCGTATTTAGTACTTCCGGCATGATTCGGTTTGCCAAAGAATCAAATTATACCGAATTTATCATCGCTACTGAAATTGGTATTTTATACCCTCTCCAAAAAGAAAATCCGGACAAAACATTCATTCCAGCATCTTTAAAAATGACCTGTCCGCACATGAAGAAAACAACTTTGTCAGATATTATTTATTGTCTAGAAACACTTACACCGGAAGTTAAGGTGCCAGAAGAAATTCGAAAAGAGGCAATTAAATCGGTCGAAAAAATGATCGCATCAAAGGAAAACAACAAGGCGTAACAAAAAATTTGTTGTGTATTATCTGTTGTTTTTATTCTACTTCTTTTTATATATCCGTATCTATAATATCTGCATTCGTAAATGTTCTTTGCACATCATCGCAATCATCTAACATTTCTATCAGGCGAATCATTTGTTCTGCGTTCTTTCCTGACAATTCCACAGTATTTTCCGGAAGTTGCGTTAACTCACGGCTCTGACAAACTATTTTAGCAGCATCTAAGGCTTCTTGCACGGCGATATAATCTTCCGGCGCTGTAATTATTTCAAACACATTTCCATCTTCACGCACATCTTCTGCTCCAGCATCTAAAACAATTTCCATCAGTTTTTCTTCTGTTGCCGCACTTTTTTCTATGGCGAAATATCCTTTTGGAGTAAATATCCAGGCCACACAACCGTTTTCCCCCAGATTACCGCCATATTTACTAAAAACATGGCGGATATCTGCTACTGCTCGATTTCGATTGTCCGTTAACGATTCTACATATACGGCCGCTCCGCCTGGGCCATACCCTTCATATGTAATCTCTTCGTAGTTTACGCCATCTAGTTCGCCCGTTCCTTTTTTAATAGCACGTTCAATATTGTCCTTTGGCATATTTTCGTTTTTTGCTTCCATTACAACCGTTCTTAAACGAGGGTTTGAGTTAATATCTCCACCGCCCATACGTGCTGCAACGGTAATTTCTTTAATTAATTTTGTAAAAATTTTTCCCCGGCGTGCATCAGCGGCTCCCTTTCTATGTTTGATATTAGCCCATTTGCTATGCCCCGCCATGGTCTTCTCCTCTCCGCTGGATCCCAATTACAAAAATTTCTTTGCTTGCTTTTCGGGTGCTTTTTGGTTTTAAAATCTTCACTTTTTCAAAAATCTGTTTTACTTTTTCTATAAACTGCTGAAAATCTGCCTGTTGAAAAATTTTACACACAAACGCTCCACCTGGCACCAACAGCATATCTGCAACCCATAGTGCTGTCTCGCATAAAGCCATGGAACGTGTGGCATCTACATCTTTTCGTCCTGTCGTTAGGGGAGCCATGTCGCTTAATATCACATCAAACAATTTTTTTTGTTTCACTAGTTCTGGTGCTATATCAAAAACATCTCCCTCTCTTGTTTCAACATGAGAGGGATAAGACACTTTCACAGGTATTAAATCAATTCCTAAAACAACTCCGTTTGATCCCACATAGTCTGCTGCTTGTAGCAACCAGGATCCTGGCGCACAACCTAAATCCAACACTCGCTGGTTTTTTTGAAAAATATTGGTTTTCTGCTGAATCTCGCGCAATTTAAATACGCTACGAGCGGGATATTTTTCTTGTTGAGCTTTTTGAGTGTAATAATCTGTCCATGTATTCTTTGTTTCAGACTGTTGTTTCATATCGAAACTCACGCCATAAGTTAATATTTGATACTTGTTTTATAGTTATATCAACTGCTCCAGAACATCTTTGACATATGAAATTCCCTCTAGCCGAATTCCTTTTATATTTTTTAAGCGATCCATATTCGGCGCAGGCAATACACAGCGCTCAAAGCCCATTTTCTTTATTTCGGACACACGATGCTCTATATGGCGAATCGATCGTACTTCTCCGGTCAACCCAACCTCCCCTAACAAAACCATATTCCGAGGAATTAGTTTGTCTGTAAAACTAGATGCGATTGCACCGATAACAGCCAAATCCACTCCCGGATCATCCACTCGAACACCGCCAGCTACATTCATAAAAATATCATGGCCAAACAAACGAAATCCCATTTTCTTTTCCATTACAGCCACTAACAAAGCAATCCGATTTGGATCTAATCCCAACACAGTTCGACGAGGATTAGTCAAATACGAGGTTGATGCCAATGCTTGTAGTTCAATTAAAATCGGGCGTGTTCCTTCTATTGTTGTTGTTACAACCGAACCTGGCATATTTTCTCTGCTTCGTTCTGCCAAAAAAACAGAAGACGGATTTATTACTTCACAAAGCCCAGATTCTTTCATTTCAAATACACCAATCTCATTGGTCGATCCAAATCGATTTTTTACAGCCCTCAGAATTCGAAACAGATGATTTCGATCTCCCTCAAAATACAGTACCGTGTCTACCATATGCTCCAATAATCTAGGGCCAGCGATAGTGCCATCCTTTGTTACATGGCCTACTAGAAAAATTGAAACATTCGTTTTTTTAGCTTCCATCATTAATCGCATACAAACTTCTCGAACCTGACTTACACTTCCTGGTGCTGAAGAAAATTCTGAGCTATACATTGTTTGTACTGAATCCACAATCACTACATCTGGCTTTACCTGTTCCAACAATTCTAATATTCGTTCAATATCCGTTTCGGACACTACAAAAATATTTGCTACATCACATTCCAAACGCTCACTTCGCATTTTTATTTGTTGAGCCGACTCTTCACCAGACACATATAATATTTTTCGTCCTTGCCGAGCCACTTCTATAAATGCCTGTAACATTAAAGTAGATTTTCCGATACCCGGGTCTCCTCCGATCAATACTAATGATCCCGGCACAATTCCACCACCCAATACCCGATCCATTTCGGCAATGCCAGTAGGAATTCTAGGATGTATAGAAATTTCGATACTGGAAATCGAAATTGGCTTTGACTCAGCACCTCTATTTCTCTTTCCTGAATTTTTATTTTCAACCGGCTTTGCCTCTTCCAGCATGGTTCCCCATTCTTGACAATCTGGACATCGTCCTAGCCATTTTGGGCTTTGGGATCCACAGGTTTGGCATATAAAAAATACACCTTTTTTCTTCAAAACTTTTTCTCCATTTATATTAAGACATGCGAGAACATACACTTTTTATTTGATTTTTTCAATATATCATGACATAAAAGAGGCGTTGGTTTATGTTTTTCGCAAATTTATTTTTTGATGAAAAGAACTCCTACGATGTTTTTTAACAAACGAAATCTTTTCCCATTTTTCCTTATTTTAGCCGTGATTTTATCCATTGGTGCCCATGCTACCTCTACAGAAACCCCTCCCAAGCAGTTTGATTTACTAAAAGAACGACTTGTTGCAGATGGTTTTTCTCAAAAATCGATTTTAAAAATATATGCTAGTCCTAGTGTAAAGTTTGATCTAGGAACCATGTCTGGTTATTTTCGCCATCGAGAAATATCTTCCAGTTACACCCAATTTTCTTCTCCTTCTCAAGTTTCACTTGCGAAAGCATATTTAAAGAATAACAAAAAAACTCTCATAACAGCCGAAACAACATATAATGTCCCTAAAGAAATTATCGTCGCTATTTTGCTTATTGAAACCCGATTGGGGGCAAATACTGGCCGAAGTGGTGTTTTAAATACGTTCTCTTCTATTTCTGCCTTATCTTTTCCAGAGGTTCGAAATTCAGCTTATATCGCACTAAAAGATCGTAATCCAGCCCTTAACCGAGAAGAATTTGATCGTTGGAGTGATCGAAAAGCACCTTGGGCATATAAAGAACTTATTGCCTTTCTTACATGGACACAGCGAGATAACGTTCCCCCAGAATCTATTTTAGGCTCCTATGCAGGCGCCTTTGGTATCTGTCAATTTTTACCTTCCAGCCTATTGAAATTCGGCGCTGATGGGAACGGAGATGGGAAGATAAATCTATTTCAAAAAGAAGACGCCATTTTCAGTATAGGTAATTATCTTAAAGGAAACGGTTGGCTTCCTGAAAATACACCTGATCAAAATCGAAAAGCCATTTATGCTTACAACAATAGCACACCATATGTAGATGCTGTATTTGCAGTAGCTAGTTTTCTTTATTAAGCATGCGCTTTCTTTTTACATTTTAAGAAAGAGGTAACTATGTTAGACAATTACGACAGTAAGCTTAAAAACGAACTTTCCCGTCGTCAATTTTTGGCGTTATCCGCTGTCACGACTGCTGGTCTTGTTACAGGCTGTGCTACAAACCCGGTTACAGGAAAATCGCAATTGATGATGATCTCGGAAGTAGAAGAAATTCAAATTGATAAAGCCTATTCTCCAGAACAAATTTCTATCGATTATGGAAATCTTCAAGAAATTCAATTGTATAACTATGTTTCCAATGTGGGGAAAAAACTTGCCCAAAACACTCATCGAACTCAAATACCGTATAACTTTCACACGGTAAATGCTGTGTATGTAAATGCCTATGCTTTTCCGGGAGGTACTATCGTGGCTACACGCGGAATTCTCCTCTCTCTTCAAAGCGAAGGAGCTCTTGCTGCGCTGCTTGGCCATGAACTCGGTCACGTCAATGCCAGACATACCGCTCAGCAAATGAGCAAAAGTACTCTAACAGGCGCTCTTCTACAAGGAGTTAGCGTTGCCGCGGGGACATTTGGTGGCCAACTAGCCGGACAGCTTACTGGTACTTTAGGTCAATTAGGTGGTAGTGCTTTTTTAGCTTCGTATAGTCGTGATAACGAACGTGAAGCCGATGCGCTAGCTATGGAATATATGACTAAAGCGGGATATGGAACAAAAGGCCATATCGAACTCATGACCATGTTAAATAACTTAAAAGACCATACGCCGTCTAGTTTTGAAATTCTCTTTGCTACTCATCCCATGAGTCAGGAACGATTCGACACTTCTTTGAAAATGGCTGCCAGCAGCTTGTATAAACCATTTGAACAAGGCCCTATTTATCCTGAACGATACATGGATTCTACTAAAAAACTACGTGCCATAAAAGATCCAATTGAAAAAATGCAAAAAAGCATGGAATCTCTTTCCAAAAAAAATCCGAAAGAAGCAGAAAAATTATTAAAAGAAGCTCTTCAAAAAGTTCCGAATGATTATGCAGGGCTTTTATTAATGGCAAAAACGCAAGAATTATTAGGAAATCCAACTGAAAGCATAAGCTATGCGGAAAAGGCCAAAAAAGCATACCCAGGAGAACCGCAAGCTTATATGGCTACTGCTTCCGGTGCTCTTGCTAAAGGACAATTTAACACCGCATATGACAATCTCTCTCAATATGACCAAAAGCTGCCTGGCAATCCAAAAGTTTCTTTTTATCGTGGATATTGTCTAGAAAAAACAGGAAAGAATAAAGAAGCTGCTCAGTTTTACATAAACTACCTAAACTCAGGAGCAAAAGATCAGGACGCACAATATGCTTTCAATCGTCTTTCTTCTTGGGGATACATTCGATAGAGTCCGAAGTGAATGAATACTAAAAAGGTTGTTTTGTAATTTTACAAAACAACCTTTTCTTTAGACATTTTGAGAAGGTGAATCGCCTGAGGATTTTTTTTGTGTTTCTGTCAACTGACAGGTTGCATCCCGCAATCATGTAGAAATGCCTAGCTTTGGCAATACAAACAATTGCAGTATGAACCAAACCGCCAAAATAGCCAGAAACCATAAAAATATTTTCATGAGTCCTCCTTTTTTAAAAAAGAAAGAAAAATATTCCTTCCGTTTTTATTCTAGTCCCTAACAAATATTTGTCAATAATTAGGTATAAAAAAAGGGTGCCCGTTAAACGAGCACCCTTTTTTGACTTTTTTATGAATTACCCCGCTCTTTGAATATTTTTTGCTTCAGGTCCACGACTACTTTCTTCAACCTCGAAAGTTACCGTTTCCCCTTCAGAGAGGGTTTTAAATCCAGACCCTTCAATAGATGAGTAATGTGCGAAAATATCTTGTCCGTCATCTTGACTGATGAACCCATAGCCTCTTTTGTCATTGAACCATTTTACTTTACCTGTAGCCAACGTTCTTCCTCCTTTGTTGGAAAAAATGATCTTTGCCGAAAACCACTTTCGGCATATTGGCAAATGCCAATATGTTATTTCCCCACATCAATTGTGGTAAATTTATAGCTTGCTTGTGCAAATAAATACTTTCATTCACACGTTACGTTATACCCATGCCCTGAAATGTATCAATTGTAAAGTCTTTTTTTCGATTTTTTTGTAAAAATATAGTTTTTTGTTCGCTTCTACCACAACTTGTGTTATTTTCAGCTCATATTTACAATATTATACTATTGACATACAAGGATTTTTTATGGAATCAAAGACTTCTCCAAAATGCCATTTATGCATGTCCAAACCCCGTCGATGCCAGCATCCGGATTCAAAAGCACCCATTTTTTGCCCTACTGTAAATTTAGAAAAAATTACAAAAGAAGCCAATGCAGAATTTGAAAAGCCTGAAATTCGAAAATTTGCAACAAACGCGATCTTACAAGAAGCGGAAGGATATGGATATCGAGATATAAAACCCTACTTACGACATCCAATTAAATCTCGTGTAGAAGAAGTTTGTGGATTTCTCCAAAAGATGGCTTATAAAAAAATCGGTGTTGCTTTTTGCAATGGCTGTTCTAACGAAGGACGTATTTTTTCAAAAGTATTAGAAGCTCAGGGGTTTGAAGTTGTTTCAGCCTGTTGTAAAGCAGGCTGTTCGGAAAAAGAAATTTTAGGTATCACAGATGATCAAAAAGTGAAAAAAAATGAATTTGAAGTCATGTGTAATCCAATTCTGCAAGCAAAATTATTGAACGCAGCAAATACTGACTTTAATGTATTATTAGGCTTGTGCGTGGGGCATGACTCTCTGTTTTTTAAATATAGCCAAGCTATGACTACTGTTTTGTTTGCAAAAGATCGGCTTTTAGGTCACAATCCTGTCGCAGCGCTTCACACAATTGACACCTATTATGAACGACTCCTAATGCCCGGTTTTACAATCTCAAAAAATGAAAACGGTAAATAAAAAAGTTATAGATTCTCTCAAAAAACCCTTGTGGTGAAAAATGGCTCGTATTTTTAGTGAATTTGATCTTATCCGCAAAATAAAAAAATATCATAACACATCAAATCCTGCTGTTTTATGTAGTATCGGTGATGATGCGGCGGTCTTTACAATTCCTCAAAATGAAAAAATTGTCATTACCACTGATTTGTTCGTGGAAGAATCTCATTTTCGAAAAGACTTCTCTTCTTTCTACGACATTGGGTATAAAGTCATGGCAGCCAATTTAAGCGATATCGCTGCGATGGGTGCTACTCCCCACTATGCCTTTATCAGTATCGCCATTCCAAAAGAATATACAGAAGAATCCATATTGGAACTCTATCAAGGAATCTCAGATATCGGAAAACAATTCAATACAACATTATTAGGAGGAGATACAACGCTTGCTCCAAGTCAAATGGCACTCAATGTTGCTCTGGTAGGCAGTGCGTTGGAAGAAGAGCTTTTATATCGCTCCGGTGCCCATCCGGAAGATCTTATCTGCACAACAAAATCGTTAGGAGATAGTTATGCCGGTCTACAGCTTTTGCTTCATCCTCCGGAATCTATCACTGAACCCTTTGCAAAGCTTATCACGAAACATCTTCGACCTACACCCCATGTACATGAAGGCCGTTTTCTAGCGAAGTCCAATTTTGTCACGGCTTGTATCGATATTAGTGACGGTCTATCAGGCGATATCGGTCACTTAGCAATCGCCAGCAATGTAGGTGTTCACCTATTTGAAAACCAACTTCCTATTTCTGAAGAACTTAAATTTTTTACCCACACCCAACATGCTTCTTCCACACAATTTTCGCTAACCGGTGGAGAAGAATACGGCCTTTTATTTACAATCTCACCCAATAAGCTTGAAGAGTTACAAAAAAAATATCTAGAGACGTTCGGCACTTCCTTTTGGGTCATTGGGAAAATCACCCCTATTCCTTCTGATCGTCTTTTTACAAAAATTGATGGTTCCGTTTGTTCTTTTGAAAATACAGGTTGGGATCATTTTTCGGACAAAAACAAATAAGAAAGCACATCTATGCATTTAAAAACATACTCTAAAGTTTTGGCAATTGCGGGCTCTGACAGTGGTGGTGGCGCCGGCATTCAAGCGGATATTAAAACTATTTCGGCAAACGGCTGCTATGCCGAAACAGCCATTACCGCTCTTACCGCTCAAAATACAAAAGGGGTCTGGGGTATTTTCCCTATTCCTGTCGATTTTGTCGCTCAGCAAATTAATGTCGTTCTATCTGATCTAGGTGCCGACGCGATAAAAATTGGCATGCTACATAATTCTTCTCTTATCGAAACAGTTACAGTTGAGCTTTGTCGATTTAATGTTTCTAATATCGTTGTCGATCCAGTCATGGTTGCACAAAGCGGTGATTTTCTATTGGAACAAGCCGCTATCGACTCTTTAAAAAAACAACTTTTCCCTTTAGCAGATCTTATTACTCCCAATATTCCAGAAGCAGAAATGCTACTAGGAACTTCCATTAAAACTGAAAAAGAAATGGAAATCGCGGCGTTCGAATTAGCCAAAATGGGTGCTAAAAATGTTCTTATTAAAGGAGGACATTTGAATGGAACCGAAAGTAATGACCTGCTGTATGTAACAAAGGGAAAAGAATTTCATTGGTACGCTGCACAACGATATAAAACGCCAAACAATCATGGTACGGGCTGTACGCTTTCTTCAGCGATAGCTTCGCATTTGGCATTAGGAAAAACCATGCCCAATGCTGTCGCCACTGCCAAAAAATATATTACAAATGCAATTGATAAAGGAAGTTTTTATAAAATCGGAAATGGAAATGGTCCCGTACATCATTTTTTTTCACTCTGGGACAAGTCTGAATAAATACAGGTAATTATAGCTTTATATCCTTTTTTTTGAGACATTCGTTTTCCAACTACTTTTACTAAAATCGTACTTATTGCAAGGCCTGATACTGCAAATACAATCGCGCCGATTGAGTCAGTCCAGTTTAAGTAAGGCCCAAGCTCTTGTCCAATAATCGATCCGCCCAAAAAGAAAAGAATTGGCACCAAATACATTAAAGAAGTGGCCTTGACAACAGAAGCTGTTGGCACAGACATGTCCACACGATCACCCACCTGTGCATCTAGCGGATTTTGGACGACTACTTCTGCTTCCTTCCCGCCTCCTAAGGTACGACAAGCCCCATGCATTCCACATCCTTCACAGGCCTCTGTTCGAACTGTTATTACAAACGTCTGCCCATTTTCAATTCGAGAAACAACTCCTTGTTCTATTGTTGCCATTGTTTTCTCCTTTTTAGAAGAAAAAGAGCCGCTATATATCCAAGCGGCTCTTTTTCTTGTCGAGATGTATATTAGACTATCTTTTCGATCTGAATTGCACAAGCCTTATATTCATACGTTTTTGATATCGGATCTGTTGCAGAGTTTGTCACTAGATTAACGTTGTTCAAACCACCCATACCAAAAGGCATAAATGTCACACCTTCTCGCACTTTTTCTGTAATATCTACTCTTGCTTCTAATTCTCCGCGGCGAGAAAAAACCTTAACCTTTTCGCGATTTTTCAGCCCTCTCTTTTGTGCGTCTACCGGATGTACTTCAATTAAAAATTCTGGCACTTCCGACAATAAAGAAGGACACCTTTGCGTCATGGTTGTATGATAATGCACAAACATCCGCCCGGTAGAAAGCCACAACGGATATTCTTCATCCACTACTTCGGCAGGGCCTCGATGTTCAATCCCATGGAAAAATCCTTTTCCACGAGTAAATTTCCCTTCATGAAGAAATTTTACCCCCGGGTTCTCAGTTGAAGTACAGGGCCATTGAACACTATCAAAGATCAATCGATCATATGTAATCGCACTAAAAGATGGCGTTACACTGGCAATTTCTTTCATAATATCTTCTGCGGAATCATAATGCATGGGATATCCCATTCGATTGGCAAATTCTGAAATAATCTGCCAGTCCGGTCTTGCATCGCCAATCGGATCAATTGCAGCGTGAAGTCGTTGCACTCTCCGATCTGTATTTGAGAACACTCCATCTAGTTCCGCATAAGAAACAGCTGGAAAAATTACATCTGCCAATTCATTTGATTCATTTAAGAAAATATCTTGAGCAATAAACAAATCTAAATGTTTTAAAGCTTTTATTATGTGATTGCTATCTGCATCTGACAATACCGGGTTTTCGCCCATCAGATATAGCGCCTTCATTTCACCGGCTTCCATGGCATCGAACATCTCTGGGATTTTCAAACCTGGATTCGTCGGCATAGGAACGCCCCATGCTTGACTAAACTTTTCCAGTACAGCAGGGTCTGCTACTTTTTGGTATCCAGAAAATACATCCGGCAACGCCCCCATATCACAGGCTCCTTGCACGTTGTTTTGGCCGCGTAACGGATTCACACCAGTAGCATGCCGTCCAATATGTCCTGTCAACATGGCAAGATTTGCCAAGCTTTTAACATTATCCACACCTGTTGTGTGTTCTGTCATTCCTAAACAATAGACAATCGTACTAACTTTTGCGGTCGCATACATTTCCGCAATTTTTTCAATATCAGTAGCTGCAACACCAGAAATTTCTTCCGCCCGCGCTGGAGGATATTGCTCCACCATTTCTTTTAAGGCCTCAAAATTTTCTGTTCGTTCTTCAATAAATTTTTGGTTATGCCAGCCGTTTTTTAAAATCACGTGCATAATGCCATTAATCAGAGCAATATCTTTCCCTAAGTTTGGTCGCACATGGATGTCTGCTATCTGAGTAATTTGTATTGCACGCGGATCAACTACAATTATTTTTGCTCCTTTTTTACGAGCTTGAAACAGTCGGCGTGAAATCATTGGATGCGCCGTCGTCGTATCTGAGCCAGTAATAAAAATACAGTCCGGATCTTTCAGCTCAGCAACACTATTTGTCATTGCTCCACTTCCAAACGCTGCGGCAAGACCTGCCACGCTGGGAGCATGTCAGACTCGTGCGCAGTGATCGACATTATGCGTCCCAATCACCGCTCGAGCGAATTTCTGATGTAAATAATTATTCTCACTTATTGTTCTGGCACAAGACATCAAGCAAATTGAATCTGGTCCATGCTTTTCTTTAATCTCTTTCAAGCGAGATACCGCAAAGTCAAACGCTTCATCCCACGAAACCGGAACTAGTTTTCCGTTTTTACGCAAAAGTGGTTGTGTCAATCGTTCTGGATTTTCTACAAATTCATGTGCTGTCCAGCCTTTAATGCAAAGCTTGCCTTGGTTAATCGGGCTCGTTTTGGAAGGGGTGGTCCCTACCAGCTTACCATCCATTACTTCCAGAAAAAACCCACAACCACACCCGCAATACGGACAAGTTGTCGGAATGGCTTTAAACTCCATTCTGGATTCTCCTTTTACTTATTCAAATAAACACCAATTTTTGTCAGAAACAAATCTAAACCTCGCCCAATGTCTGTAATGGCGATTTTTCAAAATCTACGCCTGCCGTATAATTAAAATCTTCTTTTAAAATCTGAGCCACTTTTTTATACAGTGTTCGAAGCGGAATTTCCATAGCACACGCGTCATTACAAAGCCCGCAATCAACACATCGGCCCGCCATATGAACTGCTCGTACCAAATGAAAAATCGGGATTTCCGGCGGCGACTCACCTTTTCGAATTAAATTATCATCTTCCAAGCTACACTCGTTACAAAAACAAACCGGGCATACATTTCGGCAGCCATAGCACTTAATGCACTTTTGAAATTCTCTTTGCCAAAACATGAAGCGATCTTCCATGCTCATGGCTTCCACATTAGCAATCGATTGACAGGCTACAGGATTTGTTTTTTCTCCAAAGTCGCAGGCATCTGGATACGGTTGAGCACATTCACAAATAGTTGCCTGTTCAGCTGAGCAAGCAAAACCCACGGGCACGATTATCTGGTTTTGTGGAATTTGATTCCACGATTTTAATGAAACTAATGCTCTTTCATCACAACCACGATATAAAATACCAATTGGTTCTCCAGGATAACGTTTGATAATTTTAAGGAGATATTTATTCAAAGGGTATCGTGCATCTCCAACTTCCCGATAATCTCCCAAACAAAATCCATCTAAATCATTCGGGTCTGTAAATAAATGGGGGCCGATTTGTCCTTCAAAATTTCGAATTCCCAAAAACCCATTTATCGAACCATTTTCCAGGAGTTCTTTCACTTTTTTTTGAATATCATTAATCATGAGGTTACTTCCTGTCTGTTATAAATTCAAAAGGTTCTTTTAGGGGAGAAGATCCTATTTTTTTCAAATCTTCAACAAACGATTTTACTTCGCGCACAAATTCTGGCCCTTCCGCGGAAGAAACCCAGCGCACACGAAGGCGTTCTCCATTAATTCCACTAAAATCCAACAATTTCTTCAAAAATTCAGTTCGCTTTTGGGTTGAGTAGTTACCAGACAAATAATGACAGTCTCCCAAATGACAACCCCCAACAAACACACCATCTACGCCACTCTGTAATGCACGAAGAATGTAATGGGGAGAAACACTGGCAGAACACATCACCCGAACTACTTTCATGTTGGGCGGATATTGTAATCGACTGACCCCAGCCAGGTCAGCAGCGGCATATGCTCACCATGTGCACAAAAAGCATAGAATCTGAGGTTCAAATTCGCTTGTCATGTTTTTTCCTTTACAAAATTACAAAAATTATACTGCTCGAATTTGGCTAAGTAATTGTTCTGGCTTATAGCCTTTTAATTGAACACTTTGGCTTGGGCATGTGCTTGCACAGTTCCCACAACCTTTACACAAAACCCGATTTATTTCACACGTCCGAGCTTCCGTATTAAATGTAATCGCGTTATACGGACACACATCCAAACAGCCCAAACAGCCTGCGCATGTTTTCGGATTAACTACTGCTACAAGCGCATCTATAATCAACTTGTCTTTAAATAAAATCGAGGCCACACGAGCTGAAACCCCCATCCCTTGTGATCGGGCCTCTATTATACCAGCTGGATATCGAGTGCTTCCGCAGACAAAAATACCGTCACTAGCAAAATCCAAAGGTCGTAATTTTGCATGTGCTTCTAAGAAAAATCCGTTGGCATCGACAGGCACCCGCATCATTTGTGCCAACGCTAATGCATCAGGCCTGGGCACAAGAGGCGTTGAAAGCACTACCAAATCTGCATCTAAAGAAACGTCTTCTCCTAATACCGCATGGTTAAATGTTATCTTGCCATTTGATACTGCCGGTGGCTTTTGTGGGTCATACACATCAAAACGAACTCCTTCGCCACGCGCATCCCACAGCATTTTTTCACGCTGAGTACCATACATCTGCATATCTCTATAAAGAATATGCACGTGTTTATCAGGATTTTCTTCCATAATTATTTTGGCATTTTTTACCGCCGTCAGACAACAAATCCTAGCACAAAATTCTTTTTCTTTCGTTCTGGCACCTACACATTGAATCATTACAATATTTTTGGCATCCAACGTTTTCGTTCGAAGCTTTTGTTCCAATTCCATTTGGGTAATTACAGTTCTTCCATCGTATCCATATTGCCCTTCTGGAACAAACGGTACCGCTCCAATTGCCAGTATGATACATCCTATTTTTTCTTCAACCGGATCTCCTTTTTTAGGCGTAATGGTCATCACAAAGTTTCCGATAAATCCATCCATTGCTGTCACTTCTGTATTTCTATAAATGGTTACATTTTTCAGCGATTCCACAGTAGCAACAAGATCTGCGATATGCGCCTGTGCGTCCATCATTTCCGGAGCAATTTTGGTATATTCTCTTTCTAGCCCACCCAATTGATCCGTTTTTTCCACCAAAATTACTTCTAACCCCATTGTGGATAATGATTGCGCAGCAGATAAGCCTGCAACTCCGCCACCGACCACAAGAACACGAGGCGTAACATCTGATTCAATATCTTGTTGGGGTTCTAAGTATACAGATTTAGCAACTCCCATTCGAACTAGCTCTTTGGCCTTCTCAGTAGCTAGTTCATTCATGCCCATATGCACCCAGGAACACTGGTCTCGAATATTGACCATTTCAAATAAATATGGATTTAATCCTGCTTCTCCACAAGAAGCACGAAATAATGGCTGATGAGTTCGTGGCGAACAAGAAGCCACCACCACTCGATTCAGCTTTTCTTCTTGAATTGCTTTTTTAATTTCGACAATCCCGGACTCTGAACAGGAATACAGGTTATTACGAGCAAATACCACGTTTGGCAATGTTGCCGCGAATTCCGTCACCTCTTTTGTATTTAAATGGCCTGCTATGTTTGATCCGCAGTCACAAATAAAAACACCAATTCGTAATTCTTCCGGTATATTTATTTTTTCGTTATACATTTTCATTTCACACTTATAGGGGTTTGAATAAACTCATATTATGCTGATTTACTCAGAACAAGCTCAACTGCTCGAGCAGCCGCACTAGAGGCTTGCGCTACTGATTCTGGAATATCCATGGGGCTATGCGCACAACCACATACATAAACACCGTCTCGAGTCGTATCTAGTGGCTGAACCGGATCCGTTTGGAAGAAACCAAATTCATTTAATTCTACACCCAAAATTTTTGCAAGGCTTTCAATTCCTTCACTGGGAGCGCAAGCGGTCGACAAAACGACCATATCGAATTCTTCTGACTTTACCACCCGCTCCCGTGTATCCTCATATACAATCACAGGATTATGATTATCTGCTTCATTAATTTCTGCTACACGGCCGCGAACATATGTAATGTTGGAATTATTTCCGCCACGGATTTTATATTCTTCAAACCCTTTTCCAACAGCTCGAATATCCATCCCAAAAACAGTCGATGTGGTATTGGCGCCATGTTCATGAGCAATAATTGCTTCTTTAATGGCATGCATACAACAATAACTAGAACAAAACGGGTAAAATCTAAAATCACGCGACCCTACACACTGTACAAAAGCTAACCGTTCTGCCACCTTGGTTTCTTTTACTTTCGCTTCCATAGTTACCAAAGAAGCCGTATTTTTTTGGAAGGCTTTAAACTTCTCTACCCATTCTTTTCGCTCTTCATCGTCAGAAGGGGTTGTGGACACATCTTCTGATTTTAGACCATGTTTTTCTTCTAGTCGCTCTAATGTCTTTTTAGCTTTATCGATTGATTTTTTTAACTCCTCATATTCGGTCTTAAAAGACAAATCACTGGGACGACTCAAATGTCCATGGGTAGGTCCGCTAGCACTTAGTAGCCGTTCAAATTCCAACGCAGTAATTACATTTGGTATTTTTTTATATCCGTATTCAGGAATTTTATTCGGATTAAAAACTTCGTAACCTGACGCAATAATTACAGCTCCAATATTAATTTCAATCACCCGGTCTTCCTGATCAAAATTAATCGCTTCGGCCTGACACATTTTTACACAAATACCGCATTTTTTATCGTTTTTCTGACGGCAATATTGTGCATCAATTGTATGTGTTGATGGAATTCCTTGAGCAAAATAACTATACACAGCATGTCTGCTAGAAAGCCCTACGTTAAAATCGTCCGCTACTAATACCGGGCATTTTTCTGTACACGCACCACATCCCGTACATTTGCTTTCCTCTACAAAACGAGCTTTCCGACGAATCGTTGCGGTAAAATTCCCTGCTTCACCTGCCAGCGATTCTACTTCTGAATATGCTAATAACTCAATATTGGGATGTCGACCGACATCCAGCATTTTCGGCGAGAGAATTCAGATTGCACAGTCATTTGTGGGAAAAGTTTTATCCAGCTGTGCCATCTTTCCCCCAATACTGGGCAGACGCTCTACCAGATAAACTTTAAATCCCATTTCGGCCAGATCTAGGGAAGATTGTATCCCCGCGATTCCACCACCGATTACAAGAATGTCTTTATTCACAATTCTTTCCTTTTATAGAAATAAATGTCGCAACGGCTACTTATGTTCTCTCTTATGCCAAGCGATTGGCCAGATACGTATAAATGTCCACTACCGACATATTCACATCTGTATTTTCTTGCGCACAGATGAAATGAATCTGGCATTTTGGGCAAGCTGTAATCAAACACGTCGCCCCGGTTGCTTTTGCCTCTTCCAAACGCTCAACTTGTTGCGCTTTCGAACAACTAGAACATTCCATCCAAGCACTCGTGCCACAACAAAGGGTATTTTCTCTGCTACGACCCATTTCTTTTAATTCAATGCCTGGTATCGCTTCTAAAATATTTCGCGGCGCATCATAAATATTTTCCCAGCGACCCAGACGGCATGGATCCTGATAGGTCAAGATTTCCGGATTTCCGTTTGTAAATGAAATATTTTTTTCTGAAATTTTTTCCGCTAAAAATTCAGTTAAATGCTGTACTTCAAATCCCAGTTCTCCAAAATGTTTTGGATAATCTCTTTTAAAAGTCATATATCCTTCCGGGCAAGAGAAAAGGACTTTTTTTGCGCCAGATTTTCTAATCATCTCGATATTTTTTTCAGCCAAGCGTTGAAACACATCCACTTGTCCGCTCCACAAAGCATCATGTCCACAACAGCATTCATCATTTCGAATTGCCGGCGTAACGCCCGCTTTATTCAAAAGACGAAGTACATTTTTAGCTCCATCGGTCGGCGTTATGTTTAAATATCGAAAAGTCACATCGAAATAAGGCAAGCATCCCACGAAATAAAGAACGTCTCCTGTTTCTGCAAACTCGCCAACACCTTCAGCCCATACTGTTCTTTTTTGTTTTGTATCTCCAAACGCTTGGATCTGTGCCACGCTTTGTAAAATCCCATGATGACTTTCTAGGGGAAGACTTTCCAGGTTTCTGGCCTTTTCTCTGAATAAACGAATAAAGGTTGGAAAATCAATTTCTACCGGGCATCGCTCGCTACAACGAGCACAGGAAAGACACGCCCACAATTCCCGACTTTGAAGTAATTCTTCCATCGGTTGCATTAAGGTACGCTTAATCATCTGGCGAGGCGAAAATTCTGGAATGATTTTACTGATTGGGCAACTTCCAGTACAAACCCCGCATTCCATACAATAATCAATTTGTCGTTGGGTCAGTTGCATGATTACTCCATTGGGTTTGGGGGGGTGCAGATTTCAGTTTTTGCCGGAGTCAGTACTTTCAAATTTTTCATCCCCATTTGTCGAATCCGTTCTACGAAATTTCTAATTTCAGCCGCAAAAATAGCTCCCTCTGAAGCCGAAATCCATTTAAGATAGAGCCGATCTCGTTCCAACCCCAAAAGATCCATTATTTCCCACGTTTCCTCTAGCATTTTCTGACATTTATGATTACCGTCCAGGTAATGACAATCGCCAATATGTCAGCCTGACACCATAACGCCAGCAGCACCACTTAGAAACGCTCTCATTAAAAAGCCATGATTCACTCGTCCACTACACATTAAGCGAACCAAGCGAACGTTGGTGGGATATTGCATACGCGATACTCCAGCCAAATCCGCTCCGGCATATGCACACCAATTACATACAAACGCTACAATTTTGGGTTCAGAAGACATCGTTATAAGCTTCCTTCTCACATTTTTTATTCTATAAAGGGTTTATTTTCCCCTTTTACGATTACCATTAAGCAGACGCAGCAATAATCGCATCTACTTGATTGTCCGTGAAATGAGCTAAGCTCGCTGCACCTGTCGGGCATGCTACATTGCAGGCACCACAACCAGTACATAGCCCTTCATTCATTACAGCACGTCTCACACCATTTACAGTTTGTACTGAAATAGCTGTAAAACTACATGCTTTTTCACATTCACCACAGGCACGGCACATATCTTCGCGAACATGGTTAATAACCCCTGCCGAAACAATTTTTGTTTTCGACAATATGATAGTTGCTCGTGACACTGCCCCACGCGCCTGAGCAATAACTTCGTTTGCAAATTTCGGTCCCTGACACAAACCGCATAGAAAAATTCCTTCTGTTGCTACATCTAAGGGGCGTAGTTTCGGGTGCGCTTCCATAAAAAAACCGTCTTGATCTAGTGGTAAACGCATTGTTTCTCCCAATTTTTTCATGCCCTCTTGAGGCAACATGGCCCCAGCCAATATCAGCATATCTGCCGATAGCAATACTGGTATTTGAAGCTGTTGATCAAACACTTCTATCGACACACCTTCTCCGTTTGTTTTAGCTTCGGGTTTTTTATCAATATCATATCGATAGAACTGAACTCCTTTTTCCCGAGCTTCGGCATATAAATCTTCTTTAAATCCGAAGGTACGAACATCGCGATATAAAATCGAAATATCCATGGACGGATTTAATTCTTTTAAACGCAGTGCATTTTGTACAGCAGCGGTACAACAAACACGACTACAATACATTTTGTCCGGTTCGCGAGAACCTACGCACTGAATCATTACCACTTTATTTAGTTTTTTAACGCCTTCCGGATCCCCTAAAATAAATTCTTCCAGCTGAGGTAGAATTTTTACATTTTGATGGGTGCCAAACAAATATTCCGTCGGCATGTAGGGCTTGGCGCCTATGGCAATAATGCCGACACCATGGCGAAACTCTTGTTTTTCTCCGTTTGCCACAACAGTCGATGTAAAACTCCCGCAACTACCGGTAATTGATTCTAGTGTTGCGTTCGTTAATACTGTAATTTTAGGGTCATTTTTTACTTTTTCAATTAGTGCCTTAGTATAAGCAGGTGGATCAAAGTCTCCATTTTTACAACGCGGTTTTATACCCAAGCCACCTAAATTTTCTTGTTTTTCAATCAAAACAGACGGGTATCCTTGTTCTGAAACGCCCAACGCCGCTGTCATACCAGCGATACCACCGCCGAGTATTAATGCGCTCTGCTGTACATCAAAAGACACGTCATATAAAGGTTGTAATAATACTGCTCTGGCTACACTCATTCGCACCAGGTCAATGGCTTTTTCCGTTGCTAATTCTGGCTCTTTTTGATGTACCCATGAACATTGATCACGGATGTTTGCCATTTCAAAAAGATACGGATTTAAGCCGACCTCTTCCAATGTTTTTCTAAAGAGCGGTTCGTGCGTTCGTGGCGAACAAGAAGCAACTACAACTCGGTTTAAATTATGTTCCGCAATCAGTCGCTTAATTTCCCCTTGCATATCAGTCGAACAAGCAAACATACAATCGCCAGAATACATTACATGGGGAAATCCTTTTGCTACTTCGGCTACCTTTTTTACATCCACGGACGAAGCAATGTTAATTCCACAATGACAAACAAACACACCAACTCGTGGTGCTTTTCCGCGCACGTTAATTTCAGGTGTTTTCTCCGGAGTGGTTATTAACGTACCACGGCTTTCTGCCAGTAAAGCCATTGCTTTTTCAGCAGCAGAACTGCCTTGCTGAATAGAATCTGGAATGTCTTTCGGCTCTTGAATTGCACCACAAACA